>Ga0315281_10003862_pt1 | contig 21885 bp, 22 predicted proteins | sample YL17G07_0_MG_FD_204540 | JGI IMG/M metagenome (GOLD analysis project Ga0315281, IMG submission 204540) | Sediment microbial communities from Yellowstone Lake, YNP, Wyoming, USA - YL17G07_0 | ecosystem: Environmental > Aquatic > Freshwater > Lake > Sediment | place: USA: Wyoming | collected... | reverse complement strand
TCCTGGATGTGCTTATACCGCCGGTGAATATCACGGATTGCGTAAAGGGACTCCTCACGATCCGCCATAGTCTCGCCAATGCCGAGGAGCAGGCCGGTGGTGAACGGGATTTTGAGTTTTCCTGCATCTTCTATCATAGCGAGCCTCACTTCAGGCTCCTTGCCCTTCGATGTTGCATGAGCCGGGATCCGTGCAGTGGTCTCAAGCATCAGTCCCATACTGGCATTCACCGTACGCAGGCGCTCCATCTCATCAGGAGTGAGTATGCCTGCATTCGTGTGCGGCAGGACTCCGCATTCGATGCTCCTCCTGCACATCGCTTCACAGTAATCGAGAATGGTGGCATAGCCCAGTGGTTCGAGATATTTCCCGAACCCGGGCTCCTCCTCCGGGTGCTCGCCAAAGGTGAAGAGTGCTTCTGTGCATCCCATGGCCGCACCATGACGGAGTGTTGTTTCGACTTCATCTTTTGCCATCAGGCAGCCATCCCTGACGGGAGTCCGGAAAGAACAGTACCCGCACCGGTTCCGGCACACCGTAGTAAGCGGTAAAAAAACGTTTTTTGAGAAGGTGATGACCCGGTGCTGCATAGACAACAATGTTTTTATGAGCTATTGAAAGTTAATGCCCTGTGCCAATAAACCGGGTTGTCAGAACACAAAAAAAAGGTAAGCATAAAGTACTGCCCAGTGCATAGATGACAATACTGGTTTAACCAGCCAATACACAATCAGGATCGCTGGAGGGGGAATGTCGGAACAAGGTAACGAAGCGGGTGAGGCCAAAAACGCGGCGGAATGTGATAGCGGAATAAGCCCTCCCGCTGAACTGACAAAAGCCGACCTGAAAAGAGCGCTGGAGTTTGCGTTAAAAAAACTCCAGATTGTCGGGAGCGTGACCCGCCATGATGTGCTTAACCAGCTGACGGCGATTGTCGGGTATAACGAACTGCTCGGGATGATGGTGAAAGACCCGAAGCAGCGGTCGTTTATTGAAAAGGAGAAGCAGGCGATCGATAAGATCCGTCGTCAGTTCAAATTTGCCAAGGATTACCAGAATATTGGCGTTGAACCTCCCCGCTGGCAGTTGTTGAAGAATGTGATACACCGGGCGATGGAGGAAGCTGATCTAAAAGCGATCCGGGTTACGGATCTAACCGGGGGCGCATCGGTGTATGCCGACCCTCTCTTTGAAAAAGTCTTCTCAAACCTGTTCGAAAATACCCTGCGTCACAGCGGCTCTGCCTCAGAGATCCGTATATCCGTGAGCCGCAACGATACCGGGGTCGTGCTGGTTGTGGAAGATAATGGAACGGGCATCCCGTTAGACGAGAAGTCCAAAGTATTCGAGCGTGGCTATGGAAAAGGAACCGGCTGGGGTTTATTCCTTGCCATGGAGATCCTTATGTTCACCGGAATGACGATCGCAGAGACCGGAGAGCCCGGAAAAGGCACCTGGTTCGAGATACGTATCCCGCACGACCATTTCCGGCTCGAAGGCGGGGAGCCGCAGGTACCGGCACCTCAATAAAAATATCCCAAAAAATCGGCTCCGTAGAAAACATCGTTTTAACGACAATTAATAGCATTAAGAATGAAGTGGAGGGGACAAAAGCCTGTCCCCCCTAACCGCCCCTGCGCTTTGCGATGGTGCCGTATCACCTGTTCGGGGGTTATCATATTTTTGGTGGAGTCACAGTGGCAGGTGGGTGAAACCCCCCGTGAGCGTTCGGATTTTTAAGGATTTCTACAGAGCCAAAAAATCTTTTTTTCCACAGCCACGCAAAGTGGATGACGTTTTTCGGGCAGGTATCCACACAGCTCCCGCACAGAATGCATTCCGGATTCTTCATCCGGTTGCCTTTCTCCTTTTCCTCAACGTTAAGGCTCATGGGATACGCGGTATCAGATCTTTTCGAGTTGTTCTTCATTCACGGCTACGTAGACGTCGATCTCTTTATTCTCCGGGCGGGTGAACCGGGCATCATACTGCTCAAAATCGCAGGTATAGGTGCGGGGAAGGTTTGTCCCCCAGACTGACATCCAGACCGCAAGAAGCGCATCCGGCATCGGCCCGGCTGCTTTAAAGACTGCATACGTCTGGGGGGGAATCCTTGTGACTGCGAGCCCCTCGGGAATCGTGTCTGCCTTCGTCACTTCACTTCCTATCAGGTATGCATATTCGCCGGTCCAGTCACTATCGTATTCAGAGTATACGGCAAACATTGCCGGTGTCTTTGCCCGGTTGGTGATCTTTGCTGCCATGTTTTGTGCGAGAAATTCCTGCCAGCACGCAGGAATGTCTATTACGCTCCGGCCATCGGCGTTTGAAGTCCGGCGTTTGATGCCCATAACGATCTTTGCAGGCATCTTCTTTACCGTAAATCCATGATCATCCATGCCGGAATTATCAGCAGCCGGGATGTTAAACCTGCGGGATTTATTATCGCTGGTAAAATAACATATCAGCATCTTTTTTTCCATTCCCCGCGTACACCGGTATGCAATGTGCCCGCACGCTCTTATCCCGTATAAACCCGTAAACCCGAAGACACGCCTGTCCTGTATCCTTGACCAGGCAGAACGGGAAGCATTTGCCCGCGCCATGCTGCAGGATGTCATCACCACCACCATTGATGCCCTTTGCACCCCTGTTATTGTCAGCACCGAGCTCTATGACAGCGAGGACGTCCAGATCGCTATCAAGGATGCCGATCTCAGCAGTTCGCTTAACCAGATACTTCCGGATTGTGCAGGCCCGATTCTCATCCTCATGGCAGATCTACCCCTTGCAGATCGCGCATCCATCCAGCGGGTCACCGGTACAACGAGTGATATGGCGATAGTGCCCGGACGTGGCGGGGGCACGAATGTGATCTTTATTAAAGATACCAAGCGGTTCCATTTCGATTACTATGGCACGAGTTTTTTAAAGCACATGAAGATCGCTCATGACGAAGGTCTCTCCTGTGAGGTGATCGACTCGTTCCGGCTCCACACGGATATCGATGAGAAAGAGGACCTGGTCGAGCTGCTGATCCACGGTACCGGCAAGAGCAGGGCATATCTTGAAGGACTGGGGATCTCTCTTGTTGTTGAGAAGGGCCGGGTCGGGGTAGAGCGAAAGCGATAGTTTTATCCAACCGCTCGGCAGAATCCCATGGTATGAACGGGCAGTCCGGACTCTCGCTTATAGAACTCCTGTATAGTCCCGACCCTGATGTCAACCGGATTATCGATACTTTTGTCACCCGGTTCAATGCTGCCTATGGAATCCCGGGCACTGACCGGTGGGATATCACGAAAGAGGACTGGCAGCGGTATGAGTTCCTCGGTGACCGTGTCCTGAGTCTTATCATCGCGCAGTCGCTGTTCTCCCAGCGGGATGCTGTGCTGGACGAGGGGTCGATGACGAAGATCTTAAGTGGCGTGGTATCGAACCGTGCCCTTGATGTCCTGACGCGCCAGCATGAGAAGAAGGCCTTCACGCGCCTGATCCCAAAATCCATAGGGGTACAGAATACCTATGGTGAAAAAATCACCGGTGGGGCGTTTGAGGCATTCATCGGTGCCCTGTACTGTGAAGTCGGGCTTGATGATGTGGTTTTTTTTGTCAACGCAATTATGGAAGATGCGCTGAATAGTTACAACCCTAACCAGAATGCCAAAGGTATCCTGCAGGAATATTTCCAGAAGAAGGACAAATCCGCAGTCCCGGAATACCGGGAGACTATGAAGAAGGGCCCTGACCACAAACCATTCTTCACCTGCCAGGTTTTTTTTAAGAATGCTCTTCTGGGAGAGGGAACCGGGGAAAGTAAGCAGCTGGCAGAACAGGCAGCTGCCAAGCGGGCACTCGAAACACTTGGGCAGGTTCACCGGTAAATTGTGTAAAATCAAAAAATGGCTCATCGCCGTTTTGAATGGGTAACGTATGTATTGAGTAGATACAAAAATGGGGGCTGATGCCCCCATTCCCCCAACTACGATGAACGCCGCCGCCCCCGAAGGGACGCCCCCGCGGCGGTTTGATTGTAGTTTTTTTTAAGCGTGAATCGCAAAAAATACCTTGCCCCGCGAGGTCCCGACTAAGTGGCCGAGCGCCCCCAAATTCTGAAATTAATATTATAATGTTTATCATCTTTCGGGTGTGAACCAGACGTGGTCGTCCCTGTTTCGACAGAGCTGAAACCGTGGGAAAATGAATGGGGGTCAAGGGGATGCACCCCTTGGGTTGCCTCCCCCCTCTGGGGGAGAGAGGGGGGCACACTCATAATCTCCAAAGAGCATGAACGAAATAATGGATAAAACAGGTTTTCTACAGAGTAGAAATTCCGAATATTCAGCCTAACAATCACTCAGATGAACTGTTCCTCAGCACACCCATGAACAGGCACTCGTCTGCTGCGATCGACTCAATACCCACCTGATCACCGATGGGAAGCCCGATTCCCCTTATGATCGCTGCTGGCATACACTCATCTGCCTCGCCCATCACCAGCTCGGCAGCAGATACGATGTTGTCCGCAACTGCCCTTTTCGTCACTTCGAGTTTGCGCCCGAAGAGATCGCTCCTGCCCCGGTCATCAATGACCGCAGTGATACCCGCGCAGCCAATCGCAACCCCGCTGCACCCGAGACGCATCGCGTGTGTCCGGCTGTCCGCGATGATGACCCCCACCTTCATGCCATACCTGCGTTCTATGGCGGTTTTAATGGCAAGGGCGCTCTTGTCAGGATCCTTGGGAAGGGGGGTCACGCATCCCGGTGGGGCATTGGAAGCATCGACCCCGGCATTGGGCAGCAGGGTGCCGGCTTTCATGCACAACAAAAAACCGGGAATCCCCCCGACAACCGAATCGCTCTCCCGCAGCACGATTTCAGCGGTGCGGGGATCCATCTGGTATTTTCTTCCCAGTTCCTGCGCTCGTATCGAAGGCGTGATCGTAGAAAGATCGATGATATTTCCTTCCGCAGTTGCAACCGCCGTCTCGGCAAGTACAAGGATATCCCCCTCGAAAATACCCCCGCATTGCCGGTCCGCTGCATCGGCAGCACGTTTTGCAATGGAGTCACCGCTGCGGATAATGCCGGTAGAAAGCCCGAACACCTCAAAGGAGGTATTCACGGCCGCTTCACCATCCGCTCAAAGACCGAGATCAGGTCCCGGGTCTGCGGCACATCGTGCGTCCGCACAACCGATGCCCCTTTCTGGAGCAGCACCATGGTCACGGCAAGGCTTCCCGCAAGCCGGCCCTCCGGTTCCTTTTTCACCAGGTTGCCGATGAAGCTCTTGCGCGAGATCGCGGCAAGGACCGGGCGGTCGAACTCTGAAAACCGTTCATAATTCTGGCAGAGCTCCCAGTCATTGTCGAGTGATCGCAGGGGACTCCAGTACCCGACACCCGGGTCGAGTACGTAGTTGTCAATCCCCGCAGACTCGCACCGCTGAACCACGGTCTTTAACGTAGCCATGGTTGCTTCGACTCCGACTGCATCCCCCGGGTTGTAATTTGCTGCCATTAAAAATGCCGGCAGCCCGGACTCGGCCACCCGTTTCGCATATGCGGGTGATGATAACCCGGAGATATCGTTTGCAGCATGGATGCCGTGCTTTAAGCAGACCTCGAGCACCCACGGGTTCATCGTGTCGACAGAGATAGTAAACCCGGTCCCGTCCAGCTCTTTGAGTGCAGCATCGATTCGTGATGCCTCCTCGCTCCCGCTGATTGCCTGTGCATGGGGAGCCGTGCTGCGGGCTCCGAGATCGATGAGATCTGCGCCCTGCTCTACCATCTCTACAGCCTTTTTGTGAACTTCGTTTGTCGGGATATACGAATCGGTATAAAACGACTCGTAACTGCAGTTGATGACCCCCATAAGCCTGACGGGGGCATCGCCGCCGATAGTAAGCTTGTTTATTACGCACTGGTGCATGCCTTCACCTTTGCTGCCCGGTAAGTGTTCTCCATCAGGGTTGCAATCGTCATCGGACCGACGCCCCCCGGCACCGGGGTGATGGCGGATGCAATCCCGGCAACTTTTGCATAGTCCACATCGCCCACCAGTTTGCCGTCCAACTGGTTGATTCCCACATCAATGACGACTGCTCCCGGCTTTATCATTGCCGGCTGGATGAAGTGGGCTTTGCCTATCGCAGAAATAAGAATATCGGCCCGTTTCAGTTCATCAGCGAGATCCTTTGTTTTACTGTGGCAGATCGTCACCGTTGCATCAGCATTGAGCAGTAATGCAGCCATGGGGCGCCCCACATCGATGCTGCGCCCGACAACCACTGCCCGTGCACCAGCGAGCGGGATGTTATATTCTTTAAATAGGGTCATGATCCCGCCGGGTGTGCAGGGGGAAAACCGGGGCTTTCCTGAAAAGAGCAGCCCGAGATTCTCCGGGTGGAACCCGTCCACATCTTTCTGCGGGCTTACCGCTTCGATCACGCGCTCCGAGTCCACCTGTTTCGGGAGCGGGAGCTGGACGAGGATCCCGTCAATATCGGTATCCCGGTTCAGCCGTGTTACCGCTTCGAGCACCTTATCCGTGGCTGAATCAGCGGGCAGTTCAATACCCACCGATCCGATACCCACCTGCTCACAGGCACGGTGCTTCATCCGCACATACATCAGTGATGCCGGGTCGCTGCCCACGATCACCGTGGCGAGGCGGGGATAGAGCCCGGAGTCCTCAATCTCCTCTTTGAGGAGTTCGAGCCGCATTGCCGAGCACTTTTTTCCATCGAGGATCATGACCATAGGGATTCCTGAAAAATGGAGGTGAATTATTCCGGATAGATCGGGAATTTTTCAGACATCGCTTTGACTTTTACATGGACATCCTTGATCGCCGCTTCGTTGTGAACATCCTTGACAATGGTTGCAATCCAGTTGCCGATGTTGCGCATCTCTGCCTCTTTCATGCCGCGTGAAGTGACGGCGGGTGTGCCGACACGAAGGCCACTGGTGATAAACGGGCTCTTGGTCTCATTGGGAATCGTGTTCTTGTTCACTGTTATTCCTGCTTTACCGAGGGCGACTTCTGCTTCAAGACCGGTGATACCCTGAGCGGTCAGGTCAAGAAGCATCAGGTGATTGTCGGTACCGCCGGAGACGAGCCGGAGGCCGTTGTTCATCAACGTCTCGGCCAGCACCTTTGCGTTCCTGACGATCTGCTGGCTGTAGACTTTGAATGAAGGCTTGAGCGCTTCTTCGAAACAGACTGCCTTTGCCGTGATCGTGTGCATGAGCGGACCGCCCTGCATGCCGGGAAAGATCGCCTTATCGATTGCCTGTGCATACTCGCTGTTGCACATGATCGCGCCGCCACGGGGTCCCCGGAGAGTCTTGTGAGTGGTGGTGGTGGTGAAGTTCACTACGCCGACAGAGTTCGGGTGAACCCCCGTTGCACACAGCCCGGCGATATGGGCGATGTCTGCCATACAGTATGCGCCTACACCGTCAGCAATCGACTGGAACGCCTTGAAGTCGATGGTTCTTGGGTATGCAGAAGCACCGCAGACGAGCATCTTTGGCTTTTCTTTCTTTGCCAGTTCCTCGACTACGCCGTAATCTATGGTCTCGGTCTTCGGGTCAAGACCGTACTGGGCTACCTTGTAAAACTTCCCGGTAAAGCTGACCGGTGACCCGTGGGACAGGTGACCCCCCTGCGTGAGCTTCATGCTCATTAAGGTGTCTCCCAGGTTCATGAACGCAAAATAGACTGCCATGTTTGCCTGGGTGCCGGAGTGCGGCTGCACATTGGCATGCTCTGCGCCGAACAGTTTCTTTAACCGGTCACGGGCGAGATTCTCTGCCATGTCGTGGAACTCGCAGCCGCCGTAATACCGTTTCCCGGGATATCCCTCGGCATATTTGTTGGTCATGATCGAGCCCATTGCCTCAATTACCGCATGGGATACGAGGTTTTCAGATGCAATGAGTTCAAGCCCGTTGGTCTGGCGAAGTCGTTCCTTCTCGATAATATCTGCTATTTCTGGATCAGTTTTAGACAGATAAGACATATGCGATAGGGTTCGCTCGGATCAGGTAATACCTTTTCTTATATCCCGATTGTTCCGGATAATAATGAGTCTGGTTGAGGAGTGGCTGCCCGTGCTCTTGAACGAGGCAGCATATTCCTGTACAGAACGGTCACCCCGGGTAACCCTGACACGCCCGTTGCGAATTACGCGATTCTGAAAGAGATTGATGCATAAGGGCAAATCCGGTGAGGGTACCCGAGCGGGTGATACGCAATTATTTTCTCACAATAAAGCACAAACCTTTTTTCCTAATCAGGCGTTCAATAGTATTATTTATAAGGCTAGCGCCTGTACACCACTGTACAGGCCCATTAAGACGCAAAAGGATGCAAAGATCAGGTGTCCTGAAGAAGGGAACCGGTGAACAGGAGAACATGATAATAATGATGGAAAACTCAGGAAGCGGGGCTGCAACCGAGGATCGGATCGCAGCGCTGGAAAAGAAGATGAGAGAGATGGAGGCGCTGGTCAAGGGCTTGACACAGGAGTTCCTGGATCTCAAATCAATCGCCATGAAGATGTCCAAGCAGACCGACGAACGCAGCCGGCAGGATCTCAGGCGTGCCCCGCCTGTAGTACAGGGCTCCCAGCCATTGCAGGCTTCAGATGGTGCGAGTTCATCGGCCGGAGGGAGCACGGTGGTCATGCGCAAAGGTGCACGCCAGCCCGATGTTCCGGCAACACCCTCTGAACCGGTCATGGATATGATCATGCAGCAGGACGGGACCATGAAACTGGAACAACGTCGGGGAGAAAAGGATTTCATTGTTGCACGTCCCGGGTATGGACAAAAGAAAGGCGCGGCCAACAAGGCCAAACAGGGCGAAGTCATCTATGCCGCTGAGAAGGAAGACAAATCGGATCCTGCAAAGAAGTAAGGAGCCGGATCTTTGCATATCACAGAACTCGAGATAGATAATTTCAAGTCTTTTTCCAAAAAGACAAAAATCCCTTTTTTAGAAGGGTTTACGGTTATATCCGGGCCCAACGGGTCCGGTAAAAGCAACATCATCGATTCTGTTCTTTTTGTACTGGCACTTTCGAGTTCACGCAATCTCCGTGCCGAGAAACTTACCGATCTGATCAACCTGAATTCCGGGCGCAACATCGCTGAGGTCGCCCTCCAGTTCTCTGACGGGACCAAGATCAGGCGAAGGATCAAGCGGACCGGCAACGGGTATTACAGCTATAACTACCTCAATGACCGGCTCTGCAAGCAGAGTGATATTGTCGATCATCTCGCAAAGCACGGGATCAAACCCCATGGTTACAATGTCGTGATGCAGGGAGACGTGACCCGCATTATGGAGATGAGTGATTTCGAGCGGCGCAAGATCATCGACGAGATTGCGGGGGTTTCTGAGTTCGATACCAAGAAGCAACTGGCGCTCTCGGAGCTCGATATTGTGCGGGAGCGGATCGAGCGTGAGGAGCTCCTGCTCATCGAGCTGAGCAAACGGGCCAATGAACTCAAGCGGGAACGCGAGCACGCCCTCGAATACCAGAAATGGCAGAAAGATCTCTCGTATTTCCAGAACTGCCGTTCAGCCGCCCAGCTGCATGACCGGGAGAAGGAACTCAATTCGCTCCTGTGCTCCACTGAAGAGCACAGGATCCACCTGTCAAGGATCGCCTCTGACCGGAGCCTTGAGGAGAATGAACTCGCCTACTTGAAGGCGGATCTCAAGGATATCGATGATCTGATCAACAGGAAGAGCGGATCGGATTATCTGAAACTGATAGCAGAACTCGAAGAGGCCAAGAGCGGGATCAAACTCGCCGAGCAGACGATTGTTCGCCTTAAAAAGGAAAAAGAGGCCAATCTTGAGGCGATCAACCGTGTGTACATGGATACGAAACGGGCAGAAGCGCGGGTTGCCGAATGCACTGACCAGATTCGTTCACTCACCATTGATCGTACGAATGTTGCCATGGAAGTGGCGACGTTCAGAGCCCAGCTGGAAAAAGTTGAGACTGAGCTGAAGGCCCATTCCGAGGATACTGAAGGTTCACGGGAGAAGTTGTTTGCGCTCCTCAAGGAGAGCGAGGAGAAGAAGGGGCAACGATCAGCGATCCTGCACCAGCAGGACATGCTGATCGAGAAGAGCCGGATGCGCACTACCGAGCTGGAACGTTTTACCCTGCTCTTAAAACAACTCGATGAGGAATACACTGCAAAACAGGCACAGCTCACGGACAGTGAAAAGAGTGTGGGGGACCTTCAGGCCGAGAAGAAGGAGCTGGATCGCAATCTCTCGGAACTCGAAGGAGCGATGTTTGCCCAGCGCTCCACGCTCGAACGGCTGAAAAACGAGATCCGATCCAGTGAACAGGACGCGTTCCGGCTGGAGGCAGCCCAGCAGGCACGCGGGGAATCGGGCGGTAAGGCGATTGAAGCTGTCATGGCAATGGAAGGTGTGCATGGCACCATTGCAGACCTTGGAAAAGCACGCCCCGAGTACTCGAATGCACTCAATATTGCCGCAGGAAACAAGCTCCAGTTCGTGGTCTGCGACAATGACCAGATCGCAGCGGATGCAATCCGGTATCTCAAGGAGGAGCGTCTCGGGCGTGCTACGTTCCTTCCTCTCAATAAATTAAACCCCCCCCAGCTTCCGCCGCTCAAGGAGCCGGGTGTGATCGATTATGCGGTGAATCTTATCGATTACGACCCGAAATATGACCGGGCTTTCGCCGTTGCGCTGGGTGGCACCGTGGTGGTCGATACGCTTGACCGGGCACGAAAGCTGATCGGTAAGTTCCGCATGGTCACGCTCGAAGGCGAACTGCTTGAAAAGAGCGGGGCAATTACGGGCGGATCTGCAAAGAAGCAGGCAATCCGGGGTTTTGGTGCCGCAGTCGATGATGAGATCATGAGGATCCGGTCGCATCTTGGTGAATTACAGGGTGAAGCGGCAATACTGGAAGCAGGGGTGAAACGGCTCACCGAAGAGGTGGATGCACGGCGTGCAACCCGCAACGAGATCGACCAGAACATTGCCCGGTTCGGCATGTTCACCGAGGAGTTCTCGCGCCGTTTTGAGGCAATAACGGTCGAGAAACAGACCATTGAATCAGCGGTTGCCCGGCAGCAGGACGAGACCCGGAATGGCGGTGCCGAGCTTGCTGCGCTCGAAGGCGAGCTTGACAAGACCACTGAAACGATCAATGCGCTCAATGCCCGGATTGAGGAGATCAAAAAGCGTCTGGATGATACCAACATTCCCGCGCTCACCGAGCAGATGGAGAAGAAGCGAAAAGAGATAGAGGAAGCAGAGCGCCGGCTCCGCAACAAGGATGCCGACATCAACGATGCCCAGCGCGAGCGCCAGCATTTCAATGCCCGTCTTGTCGAACTGGGCGAGGATCGCACACGGCAGGATGAGCGCAACCGCCAGATCGATACTGATATCGCAGGTTCAAACGAGCAGATTGTTACCCACAAGTCGCGAATTGCTGCACTTGAAGAGCGGCAGAAGGAGTTCTCCGGTGAACTCGATGAGCTCCGCTCCAAACGGGGTGATGCATCCCAGCATATCCAGGACTCGGAACTGAAACTCATGAAGTTCGATGCCGAGAAGGAGCGGATCACCATCCAGATGGGGGCAATCGATGAACGTGCCCGAAATCTGGGCATCGAAGTTACGATGCTCAGACAGCAGGTGGGAGATATGGACATCTCTCTCACCCTCACGGAGATCGAAGGGAAGATTGCAGAAGCGGATGGTGCACTGCGGAAGATCGGCGCAGTGAACATGCTCGCGATCGAAGAGTATGAAAAGGTGCAGCGGCAGGTAGGCGAGCGGACGGACCGCAAGGAGACGCTTTCTTCCGAGCGTACAAGCCTGATCGAGCGGATAGAGATGTTCGAGCAGATGAAATTCGAGGCATTCACCGCTGCATTCAAGGCCATAGACACCAACTTCCGAGAGATCTTTGCCCGCCTTACCAGCGGGAGCGGGAACCTTGTTCTGGAAAACGAAGAAGATCCGTTTGCCGGGGGGATGACGTTTGCCGTCAAGCCCCGGGACAAGAAAGTGCACCTCCTGTCGTCACTTTCCGGCGGGGAAAAGTCACTTACTACCTTAGCGTTCATCTTCTCTATCCAGCGCTACATCCCCGCCCCCTTCTACGCATTCGATGAAGTGGACATGTCCCTCGATGGTTCGAACTTGGAACGGATCGCATCCATGGTGACGGAACTTGCGCCAAATTCGCAGTTCGTCATCGTGTCGCTGCGCAAACCGATGATCGATGCAGCACAACGGATCATAGGTGTCACGCTGCGTTCTGACAAGAGCACGCTGGTCACCGGGGTCAAGGCACATGGCGGAGCCTGAGGAGCCAGGCACACGGCCGGATCCGGAACTGACCGTTTCGGACCCCTTGCAGATCCCTCCGGAAGAGACCGTGAAGGATATGCCGTTTGATGGAGGGAAAGACCCGGAAAATGGATTGGATACGGCAGCCGGGGCTGCTGAAACCTCAACAGAGGCGCTGCCGGCGATTGAAGCAGAAAATGGCGGAGCCCTAGAGGACCCTATCGAGATCCTGGTCGGGCTTGCCGAGCGGGGGGAGATCGATCCGTGGAATATCAACATCATCGAAGTGACCGATCGGTTCCTTTCCGAGCTTGAACGGCGGCGTGAACTCAATCTCAAGCTTTCTGGACGCACCCTCTTTTATGCAGCCACGCTCCTGCGCATGAAGTCTGAACAGATTTTGATCCTTGCTACGCCGGAAGATGAAGAAGGTGTAGATGATGGCGACTCGCCCGGTGAAGACTATGACGGGCTTCCGGATGGTGAGATTGAATATACCGGCAGGTTGGGAATAATAGAACGGCTCGAACACGAGATTCAGCGCAGGCTCGATCGCAAGAATATGAGACAGAGCCCTATCACCCTGTTTGAGCTCATCACCGAGCTCAAGAACATCGAGAAGGAAGAGCGAAGACGCCGGCGGATGGCTGCTGATCCCAGTGAAGCGTTCCTTGTTGATGCGGATGATGTGTGCAGTATTGCCCATGATGAAGGGTACCAGGCATCCGCATCGTCGGTCCTGGAGGGGTGCCTTTCCTGCCTTGAGGTGGACGGGGAGATGACCCTTGCCGAACTCTGCGAGAAACTGGGGTGGGGTATGCCGGAAGTGTATATTCCGTTGTTGTTCCTTGCTCTGGACGGGCGGTGTTCGCTCCGGCAGGAGGAGTTTTTCGGGGATATATTTGTGCAGATCTGCCGGGTGGAAGGGGAAGAACCCGTTTCCGGCTCCAGCGCTGAATAATAAGAGGATGTTCTTTTTAAAACCCAATATATGTCGGTCGTATTGATCGAATTTGATTTTTTTAATAATACACAATTGATCGTACTAATATTAAAAAAATGAAATTGAACATTTTTGGTGGAACAACTGAATTATTATGTAGAAAAATATAGGTGAATGTATGAAAAAAGAAACAAAAAATGGTGTTGTCGTATTTTTAGATGCATTAGGTGTTTCCAGTTATGATCAAGATAAATGTAGAGATTTTATTGATAAAAGGGATAAAATTATTGAACGATTGGAGTTTGTAAGTAAGAAATGGCGTATTCAGTTTGAAAAAGACCTTTTAAAAATATTGCTTAAACCGAATATAGCAACATTTCAAGATTCTGTAATATTGTGGTGGCCAGAGCAGAAAGAAAATTCTTTACACTTTTTTTGTGGCGCAAGTCACATTGTTACTGCAATACTTAATCTGGCAATCGAAGAACGTATTTTTTTCCGAGGATCTATTTCTGTAGGCGAATATATTTACGACGAATCACTTGGAAACGTAACTATAATTGGTCCGGCGGTTTTCGATGCTCATAAATATCATGATATTACGGTTTGGATTGGAGTCATTCAAACCCCAACATTTCAACATGAATATCTTTCATTGCTTGAGTCCGTTGCTAAAAGAGATAAAAAAACATTAAAAGATGTTATTGAATATTATCGATTCTTGTTCGTTCCATGTAATATTCCATTACACAAAGACAAAAAAGAAAATGAAACGTTATCAATGAAGAAATTTTTTGCAGTATCATGGCCTCAATTAACATATCAAATCGAAAAAAAAGGAGGTGAAAAAATTATAGAAATTCTAAAAGAAGAATCCCATCATCATGAGAATACTAAATACAAATCATATTATGATAATTCTTTATCATTTGCAGAATGGTATCGGGATAAAAACTTTATCCCTCACGTCGAATGAATCAAATCCAAAGAAGAGAAGTGAGTTATGAGATGTTCTAAATGCGGGCAAGAAAATCCTGATACGAATACATATTGCCTCAAATGCGGAGTAATCAATCCCTCGGCAGGTAAGGTCACATTTTACGAAATTGAATCAACTGTTTTGTATCATGAAGGTCGTCTAAATCAAATGGAATCAACCTTCAACATGTCGAATAGTTATTTTATTCTTGCAGAAACTTTGATTATGGTTGCTTATTTTAGTTCGTTGATATCGACAGTTCATTGGACAATTTTCAAGTTCCTTTTAGTTATTGGACTGATTTTCTCTATTCTGTGGATTTTGATCAATATACAATATTTTGAAAAGTACATCGAGGAGAATAATGTTCTTGCCAGAGAATTTACTATATTAGCAAATCAAGACCGATGGGCTCCAGAAAAAAGGACAAGGAAAGAGATTACATTTTGGGAAAAATGGAAAAAAGACGGCTCTTTCTGGAGTTTTATAATCACACCAGCAGCATTCGTTTATTTTTATACGATTTTGTTATTAATTTAATAGATATCGATTTTTTAAAGAAATTATGTAAGACAATCGCTCATCCAACCCATGACCTTGAACGTTGGCGGACAGTCACCGGATCGCATGTCGTTGTCCATGCGCCACTCGAAAAGTCCCGCGAGGTTATGATTGTTCACATACGCACATTTGGCCCCAACTAACGCTAGTGGTATCTGCCCCCTCCTTTCATTCATTCACACCCAGACGATACCTTCAATATCCCTGCCGCGAATATCGGATCAACAATAAACCAGCCGATACCGATATGACAGCTGCCGATACTCATCTCATGGAATGGATCCGGAAGAAGCGCGAGCGCCTGGACACGTTACGCCCCCTTGACCGTGATCTGGTTGAAAAACTGCACGAAGAGATGCGGGTACTGCATACCTACAACTCCAATGCCATTGAGGGAAACACACTCACTTTGTCCGAGACGAAACTTGTCGTCAACGAAGGGATTACCATCGGGGGCAAGACCCTCCGGGAACACCTTGAAGCCACCAACAATGCACAGGGATACGACCTTATTGTCCGGCTGGCACGCGAACAGGCACCGATCAGCCATGTCACGGTCCAGCAGATCCACGAAGTTGTCACCAGGGGAATTCTTGAGGGTGCCGGACGCTACCGGACCCGGAATGTGCGGATCACCGGTGCGGTCCGTTCGCCTCCCGACTGGAAAAATATCGTCAGCGAAATGGACGACCTGATTGCGGATATTAAAGAACAGGATCGGTCGGTTATTGACATGACGGCATACCTCCATCACCGGTTCGCTGCAATCCATCCCTTTATTGACGGGAATGGCCGGGTTGCCCGGCTGCTGGGAAACCTGTACCTGATCCGGAATGGATATCCCCCGATCGTTCTTGACAAGAAGAACCGGCAGCAGTATTACCAAGTGCTTCGCGACGCGGATAACGGTGATCTGTCCGTGTTCACCACCTTCATTGCACGGGCCGTAAACGAATCGCTCTCCCATTACCTCACAATCGCCGGGGGAAAGGAGACCCTCGTCCCCCTTGGCGAACTCGCGAAGGTATCACCGTACTCACAGGAATACCTGAGCCTTGCGGCACGCAAAGGACTGCTCGATGCTACCAAGATTGGCGATACGTGGCACGCTACCCGGCGGGCGCTGGACGAGTATATCCGCGAGCACGGGAGGAAGTAACGCCGATTCTGGGATCTGTTAAAGAGAAAGGAGACAGAAAAGATCTTGGAAATGACCCATCCTCTGCCTGAGCTGCTCGTATTTGTTGGGGTGTATAGTTCAGGAAGGAATGGATTCGTGCGGCCGGGCGGAGGATCGAGCACGGTAGCGTGGTTTCGTCTCTCGGTATCCAGAGATCGCTTGATATCCTAGTCTCCCTAATAGTGCTCCCCTTTTTAGTTTAATACCATTTTTCATATCTCTTAAGGGTTCATCTTGTAAGGGGCAACCACTTTTTGTATCCAACCACTCTTTTCACTTAAATTCATTTTTATACAAAACTTCTCACAAAAAGCAAGACTGCGCATAACTGCCCATTGTGCACACCCATGCCCAAGGCATTTATCAGGAAAATATGGCCTTCCTGCTTCAGTAAAAGGATTTTGAGAAAAATTCTTGTGCTGCAATTTTCTCCCAATTTTTCTCATATTATTCCGTTCTTTAATCGGATCGTCAAATAGTTCGATCCACATGGGTTCGTAATGGATCAATTCATTTCGTAACTGCGTCAAGGTTTTGATATCTTGAAAAATATCGTCACTTTCTTCAAAGGGTATCTTATCGGCTAGCGTAAGCGCTATTTGGTATTTTTCCACAATTGAATATGATGCAGTTCTTGGAACATTTAATTTCCACATATTACTTAACCGTATTACCTCTTTATTATCGAGACATTTGTCAAGATATTCCATATTGTCCTTAGAATCACAAAATAATTCATTGATAAATGCCTCAAGAAATGCTACAGATGAAAAAATTGAATTGATCACATATGCTTGATGCAGTAATCTTACTTCAGGATCAATCGTATCAAGGGTATTTTTCCTTTCAATTTCCGAACACTTTTTACAAAAAATTGCAGCGGATTGAATATGTTTAATTGAATAAGGTTGTCGAAGTTTCACTGTTACACTTGCATTAACTTTGATAGGGGACTTTGCTTCTAATTGGTGGACCATATGCAATTATAGTCTTCCCCTTTTTTTATTTTTCTGCTACCTTTATCCCCTCTACCCCGTTCTTGACTCGTGACCGGATCGTATTGTCATTGTAGGATGCGTGTGTCACCCGGTCGCGGGCGATATTCAGGAAGTACAGTTCCCCTTTGGGATCATGGCATTTCAGGGGTCCACGTTACTACCAGTTGTTGTCTAAAGAACAATCCGGTTTAAGTCTCCTAGGTGCAAAATCTACTACTATGCAGGCCGCGACAACGATTCACATCCGGAAAGATCTCAAAGGCCAGCTGGATGAGCTGAAACGCCACCCGAAAGAATCGTACAACGATGTCATCGAGCGCCTGGTGTCATTTGCGGTCGATGACGAGCCTCTCAGCGAAGAAGCGATCCAAGGGCTGGAAGAAGCCCTCGAAGATGTGAAACAGGGGAGGCTCATACCGGAATCCAGGATCATGAAAGAATATGGGGTTAAATGAGGGACTATCGCCATCGGACCCGACCAGTTTTTATACTAATCGCGGCGAGATTCTTCTCTATCATGTCCATCAATTACCGAACCCTCGTACTCGCCGGTGTGATACTTGCCTGCCTTGTTTTGGGGATTTCCCCGGCAGCAGCAGACACTACGCAGTACCGTGTCTATTCTGAACCGTCAGGTGCCACCTTCTGTGTCGATTACCATTGCGGCTATACCACTCCCGACGATTTCGCGGTATCACCCGATACCTGGCATACCATCACCGTCTCCATGGCCGGGTACCAGACGTGGAGTACGTACGAGAACGTAGGGAGCCCCGGAACTGACGTGATCAACGCAATCCTGGTGCCAAACCCGCCTTCGTACGGGTGGCTGGATCTCAATTCTTTCGGTGCGGATATTTACATCGACAGTGTCTACTATGGAAACGGTGAGCAGACCATTCCTCTTGCCCCGGGAAGCCATACGCTTCTTCTCAAGAAGCCCGGCTATTACGATTCCACGACCCAGATCTCCATAACTGCGGGAGAGACATACCCCACTGCGATCGGTATGGCGCCATATACGCAGTCACCCATCTACGGGGATCTCCAGATCCAGTCCGTCCCCCCGGGAGCCGCGGTGTACGTGAACAATAATTACCAGGGTATTACGTACCCGGGAGATCCCGTCTATGTCACCCAGCTTGCGCCGGGAACCTACACGGTTAATCTCGCCATGCAGGATTACCAGCCGTTCACGCAGACCGCTGTTGTCCAGGCAGGGATAACCAAGCAGATTACCGCTCCTATGGTACCCTCATCACCCGGCACGGCTCCCGATACTACCGGTCAGCTCATCGTGGGTTCCACCCCCTCCGGGGCCGGCATCTACCTTGACAACAAGTACAGCGGTGTTACCCCCATCGTGCTGGCAAACATTCCAGCAGGAAGTCATACCCTCGTGCTCCGCCAGGGCGGGTACCAGGACTGGACATCAACGGTAATTGTTACCGGGGGAGGCTATGCTGAGGTATCCGGGACACTCGTTTCCGGCTCTACTCCCGCCAAGCCCGCTCCCGCGAATCCCGTGCCACAGCCGACAAAGTCCGGGCTCGCCGTGTTCATCCCGCTGGCCGGTGTGGGAATCTGCGGGGCTTTCGTTCTCCTGAGAATGAAAGAATAAACCGGCTCTTCTTTTTATTGCAGGCTTAAAAATCGTCTTTATTGGGTGGACTAAGGGCACTTCACTTCATTGCCTCCCGTCCCTTTACGGATGTAGGTCTACCTCATTGCCGGTACGCCATCCGCCCAAGATTCGACCCGCGTGCGAATCCCCTCATCCTCATATGAGGAAAGCGTCACCCGGTCGCGGGCAATACTCAGGAAATATATCTCACCATCCGGATCGTGGCATTTCAGCGTAACAGAGAAGAGATCAGTTCCCGGGATATGCTTTACTTTCCCGCCGTGTGCCGCAGTGTTTGCCATGTTGGAGATCACGGCAGCAATTCCATTCTGGTAACCATCGATGGAGTTGTACACATCCGACCCGCTCCCAATCCGCTTCCCCTTCGCATCCATATAGACAAATTTTGCAGTATACATCTCCCGCACTTTCTGGATTGGGGGGTAGTGCTTCTTCGCACTCCGGTACGATGTACAGTCAAGCGTGTTCTTCAGGATTAACGACCGGACGACTGCATTGAATGCCATAACGTCCGGGAACGGGTCTTTCAGCCGGCGGACTGCACTCTTTGTCCCTACTCTCTGGCGGAATTGTGTCATGGATAACCTCAACGGGTATCTGCCGTAGTCACCGTGGCAGTTGTTCCTGCCCGAGCCTCCTCACCTATTGCAGGGTGGTGGGGGCAGGCATCTGGTCTGATCAAGATGAATGAGAGGGACCGATAAATCCTTGGTGGTCAGTTACACGGGAGCAGGAGGGGGTCGGGAGGGTACATTTGTTCATCGCGACCCGCTGTCCCGGGTTTGTCGTCTCATGCCGTCATCGCAAGGTTTTCACTCGTTGAAAGGATAGCCGCCCCGGTCATTGCGGGGCCATTTTTCCCGTGCAACCGGGTTGCCCGGATTATATTTGTACCCATGCGACCCCCCCTCTCCCCACGGATTCCGACCCGCTTTTTTCCGGGAAAATGGCGGGTTTTTATGACGATCGATTTACTGATGAGTGAAAATTTTAGCTGCCATATTGATGGGAGGGGGTCGCATGGGTACACTTTGCTATGATGCAGATCCGCATGAAGTGTATGGCCGGATTTGTGAGTGACCCCTCGTCCGTAACTGCACGAATTAGTTGAACCCCTCCACTCGTTTGTGCTGAATTTACAGCATTATAGAGACACTACCATCCATAACCCTGATAGCCAGGAGAAAGTATTCTGACTTTATCACAATCCTCAATTGGGAATTCACTATTTACAAAGACATATCCAAATAAAGCAGTTTTAAAAAAAATTCGATGCGGTCCTAAATTCTTGAATGGTGCACCTTGAAGCAATACCGGTTTATAGCAATCTCTGGTAAGTTGTGTATGCATGAAATTGTAATCAATGAGAGTTGAAAGTGATTCTTTATGCGTTAAAAATAATAAAAATAAACCGGCTAACGCATCAATTGTTGCTTTTAGTGTTGCTCGTTCTTTATTTCGAAAACGATCATGTTTGATCTCTGTATATCTGCTCCACCAATCGGGGGTTCTATTATCGCTCCAATCTTTAAAAGGGTATATAGAAGAAAAAGTTCTTAATTCAATAATTTGTGTACTTGATATCTTATATCGAGTTTCAAAAATTTCTCGGTACTTTTCCATACTATGGCGAGATCGACTTCTTAATTGGTCTATTTCAGGATAATCATTTAGTGAATCACAAAAAATGGCGTTTTTAAAGAATGAATCAACACTGCTTCCAATATTATTGAACAAATTAACCAACGGATATGACCAGATCTCATAGTGTTGAGGTGTGAGGGGAACATAATCTAAATAACTCAGAAATTCTTTTTCTAATGATTGATACATCTCCCATACAATTTCCGGATTTTCTCGCATACTTCCTCCCAAGTATTATCTATTATTTTCAACTATCAAACACACACTAAATCTGTTATGTATCCTTTGAACCTCAATATGTGTGGCCTTCTTTTCAAATGATCCATTTCGCATTAGTGAGATAGGGTAGATTGAGTGGGGCAGTGCCGCAGCCTCCCATATTTCGCGTTCCGGCCCGGAAAATGCTGCGCGATTGCACGAACCAATGGCACATACTATAGTAGTGCAAACTAGCCTGGGGATCCCCAATCCGCTGCTTTCCGGCAATGCGCGATTGCGGCAAGGGCCCGGCCGAAATTTTTACAAATCACCCATTTTACGACGAAAAACCACACGATCCTCAAAATGCGCTCATGCCATTCCCGCCCAAAAAAAAGCGAGCCCGGAAGGTTTCCGGCCCGTTCACGCAGTACAGAAAAACTGATAGGAAAAACCGGAATACATGGCAGAAATCAGGTTCCAGAGCAGTTTTGTCTTTATGGCACGGAAAAATAGTTTACGGGTAATAGAATACGGGGGAGAAACAGGGTTTGGATCGTGAAAAACGTTTAAATGGTTGACTGTGTTATATGTTAATCCACAAAATCTGATGACAAACCGACGAAAGCCCTCCTTCGGGAACGGGTGTCGTGTCGAGGGAAGAACGATGCAGGCAACAAGGTATAAATAATCCTGCAACCTACATTGTAAGCCCGTGAACGCGTGAAAAATCACGACGATGTTCACAACATCAGGCATCTTTGATGAAGGGCCAAACAATCCGGTTTTACCGGTGTTGGTCCCGACGGGAGAATAACGCATGTAACAAGGTATAAATATCCTTGAAACATACATTAAGAGCCCGTGTTTTAGTCAACAACACGACGAAAAACACACAATAAATTTTCTTTGATGGAGATCCAACGAGACCCGGCTTGACCGGAGTTGGTTCTGACGTTGATACTGGCAATGCGGAAATTTGTTTAGTAACCGCTAATTCCTTAAAACAAGTTCAGATACGTGTGCGTACAATGTACAAATTAAATTCTGGTTGATCCTGCCAGAGGCCACTGCTATCGGAGTTCGATTAAGCCATGCGAGTCGAGAGGTGCAAGACCTCGGCATACTGCTCAGTAACACGTGGACAACCTACCCTATGGAGGGGGATAACCCCGGGAAACTGGGGATAATACCCCATAGACTATGGATGCTGGAATGCTCTGTAGCCAAAAGGTCAGCCGCCATAGGATGGGTCTGCGGCCGATTAGGTTGTTGTTGGGGTAACGGCCCAACAAGCCTGTAATCGGTACGGGTTGTGGGAGCAAGAGCCCGGAGATGGATTCTGAGACACGAATCCAGGCCC
>Ga0315281_10003861_pt1 | contig 21893 bp, 20 predicted proteins | sample YL17G07_0_MG_FD_204540 | JGI IMG/M metagenome (GOLD analysis project Ga0315281, IMG submission 204540) | Sediment microbial communities from Yellowstone Lake, YNP, Wyoming, USA - YL17G07_0 | ecosystem: Environmental > Aquatic > Freshwater > Lake > Sediment | place: USA: Wyoming | collected... | reverse complement strand
TGAGGAGTTCGGGATCTTCCGGATTCTTCTCCAGTAGGCGGTCGACCAGAACCAGTGCATCTTCGAAGCGGCCATGCAATTCGTACAATCCCATCTTTTGCAAGGTCATAAAGCGATCGTTGGGATATTTGGCCAGATATCTTTCGATAGCGTCTGCCCCGATTTTTTCCTGCTCTTGCGGATTTATTGACCAGGAATTCCGGCATTCACACAGATTCATATTTACCAAGAGCCGGAGGGCCAACCGGTCGTCCGGCGCAAGCGAAAGCGCGCGCTGCAAGAGCGGCATTGCAATCTCGTAGCTCGCCTTGTCGTTATTCCACGCGTCGTTCGCCAGGTAGGCAAGGTCGCGAACGTCAAGGTCCTCGGATTTCTTTAGTCTTGTACGCGCAAGCTCGATTTGGAATCCCATGCCCGCCAGTAAGCCCACCGTCCTGTTGATTTGCGAACTGTATCCATTCACCGCTTTCCCGCTGGACCAGCTGAATTCCTTGGTGCCGAGCACACGATCAGTCTCTGCGTCGATGATCGAGGCCGTCACGTTATAGGCATCGCCTGCGCGCGTCACATTGCCGCGCAGCAGAAAATGCACGTTGAGGACGCGTCCCAAATCCGTGGCGGACGCATGTTTCTTGAGCGCATCCTGCACGCTGCCGCGCGATACGACCCTGGCCCATGGCGAATTGGTCTGCCTGTCTATGAATGCCTCGGTGACTGCGTCAGCGAAGGCAGCCGCAGCCTTGTCGCCGTCCGGGGCTGAAATCGGTAAGACTGCGAAACTCATTCGCAAATCCTGCGCGGAGTACGGAGCCACCGCCGACGTGCTCGACGAAATATAGCCCCCGCGCCAGGCCAAGAGGCCAACGGCCAAAACGGCAAGAATCGCAAGGCCCGGCATCGCGGCCCGGAACGCCACGGTTTTCTTGTCCTGCTTGTCCGACTTCAACGGCTCGACCTTCAAACCTTCCTTGACGGTCAAATTCACCTGATAGGCGCGGATAGGGCGGGAGATGTTTTTGACCTGCTGGTCACCGAGGTCAAGATACTCGACTCCCAGATCCTGCCGAATGTGCTCCCGAACGGTGCCGGACACGCAAATTCCATCCAGCGGGGCCAATGGCTCCAACCGTGCGGCAATGATGACCCCGTCCCCTGCGATGTCATCGCCGTCGATGATGATGTCCCCGACGTTGAGGCCAATCCGCATATGTATGCGCTCGGCTTCGGGGCGCGATGTCTCTTGCGCGTGATTGGCGCGCTGAATTTCAACGCCGCAGCGGAGTGCCGACGTAGCACTAGGGAATTCGGCAAGAAATCCGTCGCCGGTGGTCTTTATGATACGGCCGCCGTGTTCCGCGACCCGGGGGGCGATCAGCTGTTCGCGCAAGACTCGCACGCGGTCGAAAGTGCCGCTTTCGTCCCGCTCCATCAAGGAACTGAAACCGGCAATATCCGCGAGCATGATCGCGGCGAGCTTGCGTTCAGTGGAAGCGCTCATGTTCCAGTCTCCGAGTGATGCAGTCGGTTCCCCAAGATTGGAACCGGGTCGAAGATAGTCTACTGCAACAAGGTCGCGGGGACCGATTTTTTGGCCGTTGGCGGTCGGCCGCCGCCAGCTCCTTTTCTTGATACCGGGCGTCTCGCTGGCGATGAGCACTTCCTTGACTGGGCGAGTGTCGGCGCGCAGACTGGTTGTTCCGTTAGCAACCCAACCCTTCCCGCGATCGCGGATCGCGCACGGGAGAGGCATCCAAGGGGGTGTGACATGGCGATAGGTGAGAAACGAACGATGATGGCCCGCGTTGGTGCTGCGCTTGGCTTTCTATGCGGGGTGATCGGACTTCTGGCGGGCTTGACGGAGCATGCTTGGAAACTGGGGCCGCTTGGGTGGTTCACCGGCGGCACTCTGCTAACGCTGCTCGCGGTGTACGCGCTGGTAGATGGCGCAATCGCGTTCGAGAAGTCGCAGCCGCCGAAGTGAAGCGCTGACTCCTGGTTGTTTGCGACCCTCTAATCGAAGGACCGGTTCTAGCGGGCCGGTATCGGCGTGCTCCGTTTTTTCCGGCAGGTCGCGGAACACGTCAAGCTGTTTGACCTCCACTCGGCAGCACTCACACCGAGCGCGCCTCTGGGCGCGCATTTGTGCCATGGGCCAGGGCGCCGCAATATGTAGCTGCAAGAGACGACCTGCTCCTTGCCGGCGCATCCGCTGATATGATCGCTCCTGAGCCGCTCGAGAAACCCGCCTGTTCGTTGTAGACGGCTAAAATGACACAGATGTTTCGCGTTCCCGCTCAAGCCGCCAAAACGACCCGAGGCCGCCATGCGTGACTCTTTTTACCAGCACCTCGACGCCACGCTCGCGCAGATTCGCGACGATGGTTTCTTCAAGCACGAACGCCTGATCGCCACAGCGCAAAGTCCGACCTTGCGATTGGCCTCGGGCGTCGAAGTAATCAACTTCTGCGCCAACAATTATCTTGGCCTGGCCGACGATGCGCGCCTGATAGCCGCGGCCAAGCAGGGGCTCGACGACTTCGGCTTCGGCATGGCTTCGGTGCGTTTCATCTGCGGCACGCAGACCCGCCATCGCGAACTCGAAGCGGCGATCTCGACCTTTCTCGGCACGCAGGACAGCATTCTCTACAGCTCATGTTTCGACGCCAACGGCGGCCTGTTTGAAACCCTGCTCGGCGACGCCGATGCAGTGATCAGCGATGAGCTCAACCACGCCAGCATCATCGATGGCGTACGCCTGTGCAAGGCACAGCGCTTCCGCTATCGCAACAACGACATGGTCGATCTTGAAGCGCAGTTGCGGGCGGCGGACACGGCCGGCGCTCGTTTCAAGCTGATCGCGACCGACGGCGTGTTTTCGATGGACGGGATCATCGCCAACCTTCGCGGCATCTGCGCCCTCGCGGACCGATACAACGCACTGGTGATGGTCGATGATTCGCACGCAGTGGGCTTCGTTGGCGAGCATGGCCGCGGCACGCCGGAATATTGCGGCGTGGCGGAGCGCATCGACATCTATACCGGCACGCTCGGCAAGGCGCTGGGCGGTGCATCGGGCGGTTACATCGCCGCACGTAAGGAAGTGGTTGATTTGCTGCGCCAGCGCTCGCGGCCTTACCTGTTTTCCAATTCGCTGGCGCCGGCGATCGTCAGCGCGTCGCTCGCCGCGCTGGCATTGCTGCGCTCGGATGAAGGCGCGTTGCTGCGCCGGCGCGTGAGCGCAAACGGCGCGCATTTTCGCCGCGAAATGGGCGCACTCGGCTTCGATTTAGTGCCCGGCGAACACCCGATCGTGCCGGTCATGCTTGGTGACGCGGCGCTGGCCACGCGCATGGCCGAGGGCTTGCTGGAGGAAGGCATCTATGTCATCGGCTTCAGCTTTCCGGTGGTGCCGAAGGGCCGCGCGCGCATCCGCGCGCAGATGTCGGCCGCGCATACGGCCGAACAGATCGAGCGCGCGGTGAGCGCCTTCGCCAAGGTCGGGCGCAAACTCGGCGCGATCGCGTAACGAGCGAACTCAGCGGGGAAAGGAACGCCATTCATGAGAGCACTGGCCAAACTGCAACGCGCCCCGGGGTTGACCATGACCAAGGTGAAAAGGCCCGAGGTCGGTCACAACGATGTGCTGATCAAGATCAAGAAGACGGCGATCTGCGGCACCGATATCCACATCTGGAACTGGGATGAGTGGGCGCAAAAGACCATTCCGGTGCCGATGCACGTCGGCCACGAATTCGTGGGCCACATCGCCGAGATGGGTGCTGAAGTGCGCGGATTCGCGATCGGCGACCGCGTGTCCGGCGAGGGACACATCACCTGCGGCCATTGCCGCAATTGTCGCGCCGGACGCCGCCATCTGTGTCGCAACACGGCCGGCGTAGGCGTCAATCGTGAAGGCGCGTTTGCCGATTTCCTGGTGATCCCGGCGTTCAACGCGTTCAAGATTCCCGATAGCATCAGCGATGATCTCGCCGCCATTTTTGATCCGTACGGCAACGCCACCCATACCGCGCTGTCGTTCAATCTGGTGGGCGAAGACGTGCTCATCACCGGCGCCGGCCCGATCGGCATCATGGCGGCTGCCATTGCCCGTCATGTCGGCGCCCGGCATGTCGTGATCACCGACGTAAATGACTACCGCCTCGGCCTGGCGATGAAAATGGGTGCGACCCGGGCCGTCAACGTCTCGCACACATCGCTGCAAGATGTGATGCTCGAACTCGGCATGGTTGAAGGATTCGACGTCGGCATGGAAATGTCCGGCGTGCCGTCCGCCTTTCAGAGCCTGCTCGCCAGCATGAACCACGGCGGCAAGGTTGCGCTGCTCGGCATCCCGCCGTCCAACACCGTCATCAACTGGAACGAGGTGATATTCAAAGGGCTTGAGATCAAGGGCGTCTACGGCCGCGAAATGTTCGAGACCTGGTACAAGATGGTCGCGATGCTGCAAAGCGGCCTCGACCTGTCGCCGATCCTGACCCATCAATTCCCGGTCGCGGAATTCGAAGCGGGCTTCGCAACGATGTTATCCGGCCAATCCGGAAAGGTGATTCTCAATTGGACGTAGGCGCTCGAACGACGATCACGTCCCGCTGACCGACAACGTTTACCAATCCCTATGGCGACTCCCAACCCCGTTGATCTGAGCCACAAACTGGTCCTGGACGCCATGCTGCTGAAGCTCTCGGGGGTGGAAGCAGGAGAAATGACCGGGCTTCTTGCTTATTTCGTCGGCAAGAAGATGTTCGCCTGCATCTGTAACGGCGGCGTGGGCGTGAGACTTTCGGCTGCTGAAGCCGCAAATCTCCAGTTCTCCAGGGACGACGTCGTTCCGTTTGAGCCAAAAGGCAGGAAGAGCACCAGGGAATGGATTCAGATCAACCACCAAGACTCGGCTGATTACGAAGGGGACCTGGAGATATTCCAGTCCTCTATCGCATTCGTCAGGGCGTCAAGAGGTTAGCGGTCGGTGTAGGGTACGGATCGAGATCAACGGGAGGCAATCATGCGCATTTCAACGGGTTTGTTGCTTGCACTCGCCGCGGTTCCGATCGCGAATGCGGCGGACATCGAAGCGGGTAAAGCCAAGGCTGCCGTCGTCTGCGCGGCGTGCCACGGCGCCCTCGGCGTCAGCGTCAGCGATACCATCCCCAATCTTGCCGGGCAGAAGACACGATACATTGAATCGCAACTCAGGGCGCTCAAGGCCGGCACCCGCAAGAGCGACATCATGAGCGCGATCGTCACCCAACTCAGCCTGGACGAGATCAGCAATATCGCGACGTATTACGCCGCGCAGGCGGGCGCGGCGGCCGGGGCGAAATCGGAATACCTGCCCAACCTCGTGAAGACCGGCGTGGCTTTTCCGGAGAACTACAAGACCGCGTTCATCAAATATTACACGATCAACTTTCCCGATACGCGCCAGGTTCGCTACTACTATGCCAACGATGTCGCCCTGAAGGCGGCAATGGCCGGGAAGTCCCTGCCCGACGGATCGATGCTGTTCGCCGAAATCTATTCGACCCGGCTCGATGCGGAGATGAAACCGGTGACGGGCGCAGACGGCTTTTTCGCCGCCGACCAGCTCGTGGCCTACACCGCGATGGCGCGGGACGCGGGCTGGGGCAAGGACTTCCCGGACATGCTGCGCAACGAGGACTGGAACTACGCCGTGTTCACGACCGAAAAGAAGCCCCGTCCGGGAATCAACCAGGCCGAATGCCTCGCCTGCCACAAGCCGCTCGACAAGGCGAGCTACACCTTCACTCTGAAGCAGCTCACGGAAGTCGCGAAATCGAAATGACCGTGTAATCTGCTGCGCGAACCCATGCCGGAGGTTTGCGGTAGCTCTAGGTCTGCTCTGCGTAGAGCTCCGTCATCACGTCGCGCAACCAGCGGTTGGCCGGATCCTGGTGGAAACGCTGGTGCCAGTGCAGCCTCACCTCGAAACTGGGCATGGGCAGCGGCAGTTTGAGCACCTTGAATTGGCCCAGCCGCGCGAACACTTCAGCGACGCGGGAGGGAACGATGACCATTAGATCGGTGCGCGCGAGAATCATCGGCACCACCAGGAAATGCGGCACGCGCACCGCGATGCGTTCGCTCAAGCCTTCGGCGACGAAGGTTTCCTCGATCACCTGATGACCGGTTCCCGCGTAGGACACCAGCACATGCGAAGCTTCGCGGAACTGCTTCGCGCTGATGCGCGCGCCGATGACCGGATGATCGGCGCGCAGCATGCACACATAGTGCTCGCGAAACAGCGCCTGTTGGCGCATGCCGGAGGTCAGGCCCGGAAGGAAGCCGACCGCGAGGTCGAGCTCGCCGGTCTCGAGCGCCGCGTGCACGTCCTTGACCGGAATCCGCAGCACTTCGATCTTGACCGCCGGCGCGTCGCGCTTGATGCGCTCGAGCAGGCCCGGCAGGAACACCATCTCGCCGATGTCCGACATGTAGAAGCGAAAAGTGTCGCCTGAGCTGCGCGGATCGAAACCGGCGTGCTGCCGCAGCGCGGTCTGAACCAGCCGCAGCGCCTCGCGCACCGGCTGCGCCAGTTGCTGCGCAAACGGCGTCGGACGCATGCCGCGCGGCGTGCGCACGAACAAAGGGTCGTCGAACAGCTGCCGCAGGCGCGCGAGGGCGTTGCTCATCGCCGGCTGCGACAGCCCGATGCGCTCGCCGGCGACGGTGACGCTGCCCTCGGTCGCGATGGCGTCGAAGGCGCGCAGCAGGTTCAGGTCGAGATCTGTGATATTCATATTCGATATGTATATCATATTCTTCATCAATTTGACAAATGCTTGCCCCGCGCCTAACCTCGCGCCATAGGAGACTTGCTCAGGCATCAGCCGCCGCAAGCGCAACGAGGAGAAGCCATGTACGAGATCCGCATCCACGGCCGCGGCGGGCAGGGCGCGGTGCTGGCGGGCGGCATCCTCGCGACGGCCCTGGTGCTCGAGGGCAAGTTCGTCGTCGCTGTCCCCTCGTTCGGTTTCGAGCGCCGCGGCGCGCCGGTGGCGAGCTACCTGCGCTTCGACGAGCGCGACATCCGCCAGATGACCAACATCTACCACCCCGACTGCGTCCTGTGCATCGATCCGACGGTGGCGCGCGCGGTGAACGTGTTCGAAGGCATCAGGGACGATGCGGTGCTGGTGCAGACCACGGCCAAGCCGCTGGGCGAGATTCAGCTGCCGCCGCAAATCGCGACGGTCGGGCTGTGCGACGCCGTTGCGATCGCGCTCGACATTTTCAAGCGCTCGATCACCAACACCATCATGCTCGGCGCGTTCGCGCGCACCACCGGCCTCGTTTCCCTGGAATCGCTGCAGACGGCGATCCAACAATCGGATTTTCGCGATGCCGGACTCGCGCAGAATATGGCCGCGCTGGAACGCGGCTATGAAGCGACCCGGGTTCACCACGTAGAAAGATTGGCGGCGGCATGAACAGGAAGCAGGGGCCCCGCTTCGCGGGGATGCGACCGGCCGCGATTGCCGCCGGCCGCCGACAGTTGCGAAGTTTGAAACAGGACAATGGTGCGGAGGCGGCGGCATGAAGCAGCAGTCCTACAAGATGTTCGACGCGTCGACGATCCCGAACGACCTGTGCCCGATCGCGACCAAACTCACGCCGATGCTGCCGGGAGACTGGCGCAGCATGCGGCCGGTGGTCGACCGCGCCAAATGCGTCAAATGCGCGGTGTGCTGGCTCTACTGCCCGGTGCAATGCGTGGTCGAGCGTCCGGCCTGGTTCGACTTCAACCTGAAGACCTGCAAAGGCTGCGGCATCTGCGCCACGGAATGCCCGCAGCGCGCGATCGCGATGATAGAGGAGGCGGCATGAGCAGGAAGCAGGGGCCCCGCGCAGCGGGGATGCGACCGGCCGCGATTGCCGCCACCCGCCGACAGTGGCTGCGCTCGAACCACAACACCGGAACGGAGGCGGGGCTGCGATGAGCGCGATCCTCAAACCGAAATCGAAGCTCATCGTCTGCGACGGCAACGAAGCGGCAGCCTGGGCGGTGTCGCTCGCCAATGTGGACATGGTCGCGGTCTATCCGATCACACCGCAATCCTCGCTGGTCGAATATCTGGCGAAGTTCATCGCCGACGGGCGGCTCGGCGCCGAACTCGTCGACGTCGAAGGCGAGCATTCGGTGCTGTCGGTGCTGCAGGGCGCCTGCCTCGCCGGCGCGCGCACCTACACCGCGAGCTGCGGACCGGGACTCGCCTTCATGTTCGAACCCTATTTGCGCACGCCGGGCATGCGCCTGCCGCTGGTGATGACCATCGTCACCCGCGACACGCTCTCGCCGCAAAGCGTCTGGGGCGGGCACCAGGACGCGATGTCGGTGCGCGAAGTCGGCTGGATCCATATGTACTGCGAGACGGTGCAGGAAGTGCTCGACACCACGATCATGGCCTACAAGGTGGCCGAGCATCACGACGTGATGCTGCCGGTGAACGTCAACCACGACGGCAACTACCTTTCCTTCGGCGCAGCGCGCTGCGAGCTGCCGGATCAGGCCGAGGTCAGCGCGTTTCTCGGCGAGAAGAACGTCAACTGGCACGTGGCGCTCGATCCGCAGCGCCCGATGGGCGTCGATCCGCTCACCGGCGGCTCAGGCGGCAGCGGCCCGTCGGCGTTCGTGCGTTACCGCAAGGGCCAGTGCGCGGGCACGCAGAACGCGCTCAGGGTCATCACCGAGGTGCACGCGGAATGGGGGCGGCGCTTCGGCCGCATGCATGCGCCGCTCATCGAGTCCTACCGCATGGACGGCGCCGAATACGCCATCATGACCATCGGCAGCATGACCGGCGCGGCCAAGGACGCGGTGGACGAAGCGCGCGGGCGCGGCGACAAGGTGGGCCTGGTGAAAGTGAAGACCTACCGCCCGTTCCCGGCCGAGGCGCTCGCAGCCGCGCTCGCCGGGGTGCAGGCCGTGGGCGTGGTCGACCGTTCGGTGTCGTTCGGCTGGAATTGCGGGCCGCTGTTCCAGGACACCACCGCCGCCATGTATTACGCGCCGAAACGCATCCCGGCGATGAGTTTTATCGGCGGGCTCGCCGGCGCGGACCTCACGGTCGGGCACTTCGAGCGCGTGATCCGCCGCACCGCCGAACTCGCGCGCGGCGGCCAGCCGGCCGCTACCGTGTGGCTCAACGAGAAAGACTGAAATGCAGCATACCCATTACCTCATAGTCGGCGCGAGCCACGCGGCGCTGTCGGCGCTGCACGCGATCCGGCTGCACGACACCGAGCAGGAAGTCACCCTCCTCACCCGCGACGACAGCCTGCCCTATTCGCCCACGGTGCTCCCCTACGTGGTGTCGGGACGCTCCGACCCGGGCCGCGTGTTCCTGCGCGACGAAGGCTATTTCGCGCAGCACAAGGTGAACTACCTGCGCGGGGCGAAAGTGCAGAAAGTGAATGCGCGCGAGAGCGCGGTCGAACTCGCCGATGGCAGCCGGATCGGTTTCGACAAACTACTGCTCGCGACCGGCGCCGCGCCGCTGTTGCCGCCTGTCGCCGGCCTTGCCAATTTGCGTTTTCACGTGCTGCGCACGCTTGCCGACGCGGTCGCCCTGCGCGAGGCGCTGCCGCGGGTCAAGCGCGCCGTGGTGCTGGGCGGCGGCCTGATCGGCATGCACGCGGCGGAGAACCTCGCCAAAGGCGGCGTGGCGGTGAGCGTGGTGGAACTGCAACCCCATGTCCTTTCCGGCTACTTCGACGCCGAGGCGTCCGCGATGATCGAAAAGGTGTTCGCCGCCCGAGGCGTGCGCCTGTTGACGGGCGCGCGCGTGGCGTCGGTCGCACGCCAGGGCGAAGGCTGCCGCGCGACGCTCGCCGATGGCAGCGAACTCGAAGCGGACCTCCTGCTCGTCGCCACCGGTGTTGCGCCGGTGACCGATTTTCTCGTGGGCAGCGGCGTCGAGACCGAGCGCGGTGTGCTGGTGGACGAGCACATGCGCACCAACGTCGCCAACATCTGGGCCGCGGGTGACGTGGCGCAGGCGCGCGGTTTTTTCACGCCTGAGCGGATCATCAACGGCATCCTGCCCGATGCGGTCGATCAGGGGCGCATCGCCGGCATGGCGATGGCCGAGGACCCGGGAAGCAAAACCTACGCCGGCGGCGTGCCGCTCAACACATACAGCTTTTTCGGCCAGCAGGCGGTGTCGGTCGGAGTGCATGAGGGCGCGCTCGAACCAGCGGGCGTCGAAGTGCAAAAACAAGTGGACGCGGAGAACAACCGCTATCTCAAAATCGTGCTCAAGGACAATCGCCTCGCCGGAATCTTCGGGGTCAACAGCGCGTTCGACCCGGGCATCATGTGGGAACTGATTCTGCGCGCAACCGATCTCGGCGACGAAAAGCTCGCCTTCCTGCGTTCACCGCAACAGACGGCGCGCGCGCTGATGTCGCGGACCTGGAGATAGGGCATGGGCGCCGCCTACGAGACCCTCCATTTCAAGCCTGAAGCCTGCGACGGCTGCCTTGACTGCATGAGCGCCTGCGCCGTGGCCAAGGCGCAGTCCGACGACCAGAGCCGGTCGCACGAAGAACGACAGTCGCGCATCCAGATCGTGCCCTCCGGCGACGGCTTCGAACTCGCCATCTGCCGCCAGTGCGGCGATCCGGAATGCGTGCTCAATTGCCCCGCGGCGGCGCTCTCCAAGAATGCCGGCAGCGGCGTGATCGACTGGGACGGATCGAAGTGCGTCAATTGCCTCTTGTGCACCGTCGGCTGTGCCTATGGCGGCATCGCCTACGACGCGCTTTCGGGCCACGTGATCAAGTGCGATCTGTGCGCGGGCGCCCCGGCCTGCGTCAAGGCCTGCACCGCCGGCGCGCTGAAGCACGTGAAGACCGCGCGCATCTACAACGAAGTGGGCAATCTCGAGGACCTGTTCGTGCCCGGACTCTCCGGCTGCCAGGGCTGCAACACCGAACTGATCATGCGCCACACGCTCAGGCGCATCGGTCCCGATGTGGTGGTGGCGACGCCGCCGGGCTGCATTCCGGGCATGGGTTCGGTCGGCTTCAACGGACTCGCGGGTACCAAGGTGCCGATGTTCCATCCGCTCCTGACCAACACCGCATCGATGCTCGCCGGCGTGCGCCGCCATTACAAGCGCATCGGCCGCGACGTGATGGCAGTGGCGCTCGCCGGCGACGGCGGCACCGCGGACGTGGGCTTCCAGTCGCTCTCCGGCGCAGCCGAGCGCGGCGAGGAAATCCTCTACATCTGCGTCGACAACGAAGGCTACATGAACACCGGCATGCAGCGCTCCGGCTGCACGCCTTACGGCGCCTGGACTTCGACCACGCCGGTGGGCGAACGCGCCCACGGCAAGACCCAGGATGCGAAGAACCTGCCGCTGCTGATGGTGATGCACGACTGCGAATATGTGGCGACCGCCTCCACCGCGTTCATGGAGGATCTGTACGACAAGCTCGACCGCGCGATCGAGGCGGCCAGGAGCGGATTCGCCTATCTGCACATCTACTCGCCCTGCACCACCGGCTGGCGCTTCCCGTCCGACCAGAACATTGAGGTGGCGCGCAAGGCGGTCGAAACCAATTTCGTGATGCTGTGGGAATTCAACCGGCGCGACGGCCTGCACTTGACGCGTCCGGCCGAAGATGCACGCCCCATTTCCGAGTATCTGCAAGTGCTCGGCAAGTACCGGCACCTCGACCCGGATCAGGTCGCCCATATCGAGCGCAGCCTGGCGAATAACCTCGCGCGCATCCGGGGTTTTGTCGCGGCCAAGGGCACGGCAAGCGCAATGGCCGGGCGCACCTGACGCCGTACGGCTCCAAAACTCACTATACTGACGCCCCCGGCGTTGCAAAGTGCGCTTGTTGCGCGGACGAGAAACCGTCCGCGCGGATCGCCGATTGCGCACGGATGAAAAACACATCCGCGCGCAATCGGCGATCTTGGTAGAGGCCCCCGCACTGTCTTTGTTGTTAACAATAACCGTGTCTTCTGCGCGGATGCGCTTTTCATCCGCGCAGAAGACACGGTTGGCGCGCGCAGCGCGCAAGGTTTGCAGTGCCAACGATTGCCTTGAAACGCAAATGGAACTAACTTGAACATGGAACTAACCCAGCGACCGATTACCATCCTGATCGCCGCGCTCGGCGGCGAAGGCGGCGGTGTACTCGCCGACTGGATCATCGCCGCCGCGACCGCTGGGGACTTTCCGGTGCAGAGCACTTCCATTCCCGGCGTGGCGCAGCGCACCGGCGCGACCACCTATTACATCGAGCTGTACCCGACGCGCGCAACGGCGCTGGGCGGCCGGCGCTTGTTGATGACGCTCGCGCCCGCGCCCGCCGACATCGACGTGATGCTCGCCTCGGAACTGCTCGAAGCCGGGCGCGCGATGCTGAACGGCTATGTCACGCCCGAGCGCACGACGCTCATCGCCGCGACCCACCGCACTTATACCGTCGACGAGAAGATTGCGCTGGGCGACGGCCGCTTCGACAGCAAACGCATCCTCCTCGCAGCCGAGGCGCTGGCGAAGCGCGCCATCCTCGCCGACTTCCATAAACTCGCCGCGAATGCGGGAGCGATGATCAACGCGGTGCTGTTCGGCGCGCTCGCCGGCTCCGGCGCCCTGCCCTTGTCGCGCGCGGCGTGCGAGGAAGCCATACGCCGCGCCGGCAAGGGCGCCGAGGCGAGCCTCAGGGGCTTTGCACTGGGTTATGCCGCCGCCGAAGGCAAGCCAGCGTCCGCCGGCGAAGCGGACACGACAGGCGTGAACGCCAACGCGCAAGCGCGTTCCAACGGGGCGCAAGCGCGTTCACTCGCCGAGCGCGTGCGCCAGTCGTTTCCCGCCGAAGTCCGGCCGATGATCGAGCAGGGCGTGGCGCGCGTCGCCGACTTCCAGGACCGCGACTACGCGACGCTGTATCTGGAGCGGCTCGAACCGATCGCGCGACTGGATCGCGAGCAAGCCGGTGCCGGCACCTGGACGTTGACCAGCGAAACCGCGCGCTTTCTCGCGCTGTGGATGAGCTACGAGGACGTGATCCGGGTCGCCGACCTGAAATCGCGCCGCAGCCGCTTCGAGCGCGTGCGCGCCGACGTGCAGGCCAAGCCGAGCGAACCGGTGCGCATCATCGAGTATCTGAAGCCGGGCGTGGAGGAAGTGGCGGCGCTCCTGCCCTCCGCTCTGTCCAGACGCGTCGTCGCCTGGGCGGAAAAGCGCGGCCTCACGCACAAGCTGAACATCGGCCTCTACGTCAACACCAGCAGCGTGACCGGCTTCCTGATGCTGCGCGCACTCGCCGTGTTGCGGCCGCTGCGCCGCATGAGCGCGCGCTATGCCGAAGAACAGGCGCTGATCGAACGCTGGCTGTCCGCTATCGCCGCGGCGCCCGAGGCGGAACTCGCCCTGGAAATCGCGCTTTGCGGCCGGCTGATCAAAGGCTACGGCGAGACCAACCGCCGCGCCAAGGCGAGTTTCCTGCGCATCTTCGACACGCTGGTGGAGAGCGGCGCCTTGCCCGATCCGAAGACGCGCGCCGCGGCCGTGCGCGCCGCGCGCGAAGGCGCGCTCGCCGATCCGGAGGGCTGCGGGCTCGAAGCCACACTCGCCGTGCACGGCATCACGCCGCTGCCGCCACGGCCGAAAATCATCCAGTTCATGCGCCGGCCCGGCGCAAAACGCAAAGCGGCCTAGAGGAAAAAGGGGGCTCTGCCCCCTTTAGAACCCCCGGCAATCGGCTTTCAGAATAGAGGCTTTCATGGAACGACAATTCAACGCGGAAATCGAATCGCTGAAACTCGGCGCCGGAGAAATCTTCCACGGCGAAGGCATACTCGCCGTGACCAAGGCGCTGCTGCAGTCGGGCGTGTCCTATGTCGGCGGCTACCAGGGCGCGCCGGTGTCGCACCTCCTCGACGTCATGGTGCAGGCGCGCGACTACATGAACGAGCTGGGCGTGCACGTCGAGGCCTGCACCAACGAAGCCTCGGCGGCGGCCATGCTCGGCGCCTCGATCAACTATCCCGCGCGCGGCGCCGTGACCTGGAAGTCTATCGTCGGCACCAACGTCGCCTCCGACGCTCTGACGCATTTGGCCAGCGCCGGCGTGCTCGGAGGTGCGCTGATCGTGGTGGGCGAGGATTACGGCGAGGGCGCGAGCGTGGCGCAGGAGCGCACCCACGCGGTGGCGATGAAGTCCTCGATGTGGATGCTCGACCCGCGGCCGAATCTCGCCACCATCGCCAATCTGGTGGAACGGGGTTTCGAGTTGTCGGAGGCCTCCAACACCCCGGTGATCATGGACCTGCGCATCCGCGCCTGCCACGTGCACGGCAGCTTCGTCGCCGGCGCCAACCGCGCGCCGGCGGTGTCGACGCGCAATCTGCAGGCCGACGCAGCCGCGTTCGACTACGACCACCTCCCGCACCCGCCAGCAACGTACCTGCAGGAGAAGCTGAAAATGGGCGTGCGCCTGCCCGCGGCGCGGAACTACATCCGCGAGCACCGGCTGAACGAACTGTTCGCGGGCAGCGAAGCGAGCGTCGGCATCATCTGCCAGGGCGGTCTCTTCAACAATCTGCTGCGCGCGCTCAAGCTCGTCGGGCTCGCCGACGACTTCGGCCGGTGCCGCATTCCCATACTCGCGCTCAATGTGGTCTATCCGCTGGTGCCCGAGGAAATCACCGAATTCTGCTCGGGCAAGGCCGCGGTGCTGGTGGTGGAAGAGGGACAGCCGGAATTCATCGAGCAGGAAATCGCTACGCTGCTGCGCCGCGCGGATGTGCAGACGAAGCTGCATGGCAAGGATCTGCTGCTGATGGCGGGAGAATATACCGCCGAAGTGATCGTGCACGGGCTCGCGCGCTTTCTCGCCACCCATGCCGCGCACCTGGACATTTCATCCGGGACGCGCTGGTACGAGGCGGTGGACGCGGTGCGCGCGCGCGCCGCGGCCCTGCTCGGCGCGCCGCTGCCGCCGCGGCCGCCGAATTTCTGCGTCGGCTGTCCCGAGCGACCCGTGTTCGCCGCGATCAAACTGGTTGAGCGCGACATCGGCAAGCGCCACATCTCGGCCGACATCGGCTGCCATTCGTTCGCGACTTTCGCGCCGTTTTCGCTCGGCCATTCCATCCTCGGCTACGGCATGAGCCTTGCCAGCAGCGCCGGCGTCGCGCCGATGCTCGCCGGCCGCTCGCTCGCGATCATGGGCGACGGCGGCTTCTGGCATAACGGCTTTCTCTCCGGCGTCGCCTCCAACCAATTGAACGGCGGCGACGCGGTGCTGTTGATCATGAAGAACGGCTACACCTCGGCCACGGGAACGCAGGAACTCGTGTCCTCGCCGCACGACGGCAGCGAGGAAATGACGCAGGAAAAAAGCGCGGTGCGCTTTGATCGCACCATCGAGAACACGCTGCGCGGCTCAGGCGTGACTTGGCTCCGCAACGTCTACACCTACCGCGTCGCCGACATGGCGAAGACCTTGCGCGAAGCCTTCACCACCGACGAACCCGGACTGAAAGTCATCATCGCCGAGGGCGAGTGCCAGCTCGAGCGCCAGCGCCGCCTCCGCCCGGTCCTCGCGCGGCTGCTCGGTTCGGGCGCGCGCGTGGTGCGTACCCGCTTCGGCGTCGACGACGACACCTGCAGCGGCGACCATTCCTGCATCCGGCTTTCCGGCTGCCCTTCGCTCACGCTGAAGGCTTCGGCAGATCCGCTCAAGGTGGACCCGGTCGCGCACGTGAACCACTCTTGCGTCGGCTGCGGCCTGTGCGGCGAAGTCGCGCATGCCGCCATCCTGTGCCCGTCGTTCTACCGCGCCGAAATCGTGCAGAACCCGAACGCCTGGGACCGCTTCATCGCGCGCCTGCGCGGCGGCGTAATCGGGTGGTTACAGCCAGCATGAGTTGATCTGGATGCGATGGTTTCGTAGCGTCTCGACCTTCTGCAAGTGGCCGATTATTTGAATTCGCAGTAGAGACCGCAAACAGTCGGTCGCTGCCAAGCCGGTTTTTGGCTGTGACTGCTTTGCGGAACTATGCCCACAGGCCGGACCCGGCCAACAAACCCTGCCTGTCACTCCTCGCACAAACCTGCCGTTCGAACGTCTCGATGATGACTTGATGTCGATTAAACCGATTCATTCCTGGCGAGGGCCCGTCCTGACAATCGTCGAAGACCCGGTAATTCAGCCGCAGAGAGAAGCAGGTATCGGGCACGGTCATCGGCAGCCGGGTAGGTGAAACGTTGGGCGCCTTAAAGTCTGACGTATAATCGATGAATGGACTTTGCGTGGGATTCGGCGAAGGCGGCGGCCAATGTCAGAAAGCATGGCGTTTCGTTCGAAGAAGCGGTCTCCGCGCTGAAGGATAATTTTGCGGCCACGGCGCCTGATCTGGAGCACTTGGCAACAGAGTCTCGGTTTATCACTTTCGGTGTCTCTGTGCATGGGCAATTGCTCGCTGTTTCCCACACTGAGCGCGGAAATACCATTCGAATCATCAGCGCACGCTTGGCGACACGAACAGAGAGGAAAATCTATGAAGAAGGTTAAATCAGAATCTCGTGACTGGCTCCGTCCGGAATATAAGCGCCGCGACTTGGGTCCGATTGTGCGGGGAAAATATGCGCGCCGCATGGCTGCGGAATCGAACGTTGTGGTCATCGATCCGGCCATTTCCAAGGCATTCCCAAACGAAGCATCGGTCAATGCCGCGCTGCGCGCCCTGTTGGAACTGGCCAAGGCAAGCACACGCCCACGCACGCGTTCAACGCGGACACGCGCCAAGACCGCGCGCGCAGGTTAACTCGACTTCATTCAGCGCCCTGTTGCGGCATCTCAACAGCCGCTAGAGAACAAGGCTCGATGCCCGCTAACCCAATAGGGACGGGCGTTTCCAGCCAATTGAAGAATACAAACCAAGTGGAGACACGCATGAACCTCGTACGTTTTGTCGCAAGCTTCGCGCTGGCTGCGGCAGCCACCCTCGCCGTTGCACAAGAATATCCGGCCAAGCCGATACGCATGATCATCCCGCTCACGCCGGGCTCGGGCGCGGACATCGCCGGGCGCATTATCGCCAAGCATCTGGGCGACGCGTGGAAGCAGCCGGTCATCGTCGAGAACCGCGCCGGCGCGGGCGGGCAGATCGGCACGCAGGCGGTGGTGAAGGCGGACGCGGACGGCTATACGATTTTGGTGCAATCGGCGTCGCACGCCGCCAACTCCGCCATCTACAAGAGCCTGCCGTATGATCCGCTGAAGGATCTGATCGACGTGGCGCTGCTCGGCGTCACGCCCTACGTCATGGTGACGCAGAAGGACGGCCCCTACCGCACGTTGAAATTACTCATCGACGAGGCCAAGGCTAAGCCCGGCGCCGTGCCCTTCGCCTCCGCCGGCGTCGGCAGCTCGACCCACCTCGCGGCCGAATACTTCGCCCAGGTGGCAGGCGTGAAAATGCTGCACATTCCCTACAAAGGCTCGCCCGAAGCGATCCAGGATTCCATCGCCGGGCGCACCTCCTTCTACATGGCGCCGATCAACACCGCCATCGGCCAGCTGAAGGACGGCAAGCTCATCGCGCTCGGCGTATCCACCAAGCGCCGCGCCGACGTGCTGCCCGAGGTGCCGGCGCTCGCCGAGCAGGGACTCAAGGACTTCGACATCAGCCTGTGGTTCGGCATGTGGGCGCCGGCGGCCACGCCGCCAGCGATCGTGCAGAAGCTGAACGCCCAGGTCACGGCGATCCTGCAGAACCCGGAAGTGCGCGAGCAGTTCGCCAAGCTCGGCATCGGGCCGGTGCCGATGAAGCCGGATGAGTTCGCAAAGTTCGTGCGCAGCGAAATCGCCAATTATCAGCGCATCGTCAGGGAAGCCAACATTCAGCCGCAATAGGGCTCGAGCCGGCACCGCACAGGCGCAGCGTTCGAGCATGGGCGCAGGCAAGTTCCTGACCTGGCGGGTCGGCGGCGTGAACATCACGCGCGTGGCCGAGCTGGGCGGTGCGCCCTTTCCCGGCACGTTCATGTTCCCCGCGTGCACCCCCGAACTGGTGCAGCGCCATGCCTGGTTGAGGCCGCATTTCGCGCACGAGGACGGGCGCCTGTTCGGATCGATCCACAGCTTCGTCATCGAATCGGGCACGCGCCGCATCATCGTCGACACCTGCGTCGGCAACGACAAGCCGCGCTCGATCCAGGCGTGGAATCTGCTGCAGGGGCCGTTCCTGGCCGATCTCGCAGAAGCCGGATACGCAGCGCACACCATCGACACGGTGCTGTGCACTCACCTGCATGTCGATCACGTCGGCTGGAACACGCGCCTCGTGAACGGCAAGTGGGTGCCGACCTTTCCCAATGGGCGCTATCTCTTCGGACGCAAGGAATGGGAGCACTGGTCGTCTGCGCAAGCGGAGCACCGCGATGGCGACGTCATGGGCGATTCGGTCCGGCCCATCATCGACGCCGGCCTGGCCGAACTCGTCGACATGGATCAGGTGTTGACGCCCGAAGTGCGGCTGGAACCGACGCCGGGGCACACGCCGGGCCATGTGAGCGTGCGCATCTCCTCGCGCGGCGAAGAGGCGGTGATCACCGGCGACCTGATGCACCATCCGCTGCAATGCGCCGAACCCGATCTCGCCAACAACTTCGACGTCGATGCGGACGCCGCGCGGCACACGCGGCGGGCGTTTCTTGCGCGCTATTCGAACCGGCCGGTGCTGGTCCTCGGTACGCACTTCGCGCCGCCCACCGGCGGCTGGGTGGTCGACGCGGAACACGCCTGGCGCTTTGACCTCGCGGCACGAGACGGTTCCCGCGACAAGTAGCGGCCCGCGCCGGTCGGCAATCATTTTCTCGTGCAAATCGGCCCCATAGCCAATAGGGACGGGCGTTTCCAGCCAGTTACAGATTACAGACCAAGAGGGAACACATGAGCGCAATTCCATCGACCTCGTCGTCAGAATCATTTGATCAGCTACTCAAGGAACGCTACAGCTGCCGCGCCTTTCTGCCGCGCCAGGTCGACACCGCAACGATCACGCGCGTACTGGAGATCGCGCAGCGCACGCCTTCCTGGTGCAACTCGCAGCCGTGGAAAGTGGTGATCACCCGCGGCGCGGCGACCGATCGCTTTCGCGATGCGATTTTCGCCCATGCCGCCGGGCGCAAACCGGAACCCGATTTTGCGTTCCCGCGCGAATACCGCGGCGTCTATCTCGAGCGCCGGCGCGAGTGCGGGTTCCAGCTCTACGAGAGCGTGGGCATCACGCGCGGGGACCGCGAGGCCTCGGCGCGGCAGACGATGGAGAACTACCGCCTGTTCGGCGCGCCGCACGCCATGATCGTCACCACCGACGAGGCGCTCGGCGTCTACGGCGTGCTCGATTGCGGCGCGTGGGTGAACAATTTCATGCTGGCTGCGCGCAGCCTCGGCGTGGCCAGCATCGCGCAGGCCGCCCTCGGCGCGCATCCGCAATTCACGCGCGCGTATTTCGGCTTGCCCGAGGACCGGCTGGTGGTATGCGGGATGTCATTCGGCTACGAGGACGCGGCCCATCCGGTGAATCGTTTTCGCACCAAGCGCGCCGCGGTGGAGGACGTGGTCAGTTGGATCGACGAATAGGATCCGCCTGAAGCGCCCGCGCCGGCGGGCCATCGGCGCGGCGGATGGCGCCGCGCACGCTCAATGCAAATCGAGCGCGTGGCGCTTGAGCGCGCGCAGCGGCACAAGCTTGAGCACGTCTTCGTGGGTCGCCTCGAGCACGACCTTCGGCGCCTCGCCCGCCTCCCACGCCTCGATCCAGCGCAGCACGTGCAGGCACCAGCGGTCGCCGGGCTTGAGCCCATGGAAGCGCATCTCCGGGCGCGGCGTGCTGAGGTCGTTGCCGTGTTCGCGCGAAAACTCGAGAAACGTCGCCGTCACCTTGACGCAGACCAGGTGCGCCACGCCTTTCTCGCCGCGCGTGGCACAGCAGCCGTCGCGGAAAAAACCGGTCAGCGGGGCGTAACCGCAGGCGAGTAACGGCCCGCCGAGGACGTTTTTTTCAGGGGAGGGAATGGCGCTCATGCGCGCGATTCTAACGCAAAGTCGTCACCATACCTGGAAGCATGCGGTTCGGGTAGCATGCGCTTCTTGCGCGTACCGATACAGATCGCGCTCGGGCAATCGAACCAGGGGAGCACCATGAGCAAACGCAACATCGCCATCCTGCCGGGTGACGGCATCGGACCCGAGGTCATCGCCGAGGCGCGCCGCGTGCTCGAATGGTTCGTCGCGCGCCGCGCCCTTGACGTAGAACTCGCCGAGTATCCGTACGGTGCGGACGCCTATCGCGCGCACGGGCAGGTGCTGCCCCAGGCCACCGCGCAGGCGATCCGCTCCGCCCACGCCATCCTGCTCGGCGCCGTCGGCGGCATGGACGCCGACGCGATTCCGCGCGAGGCACGCATTGCCGGCGGCCTGCCGCAGGTGCGCCGCTCGCTCGAGCTCTACGCCAATGTGCGCCCGATCGTCACCATCCCGGCGCTGTACGAGGCTTCGTCGCTGAAAAACCGCGTGCTCGAAGGCGTGGATTTCGTCATCGTGCGCGAGCTCATCGGCGGCATCTATTTCGGCAAGCCGCGCGGCATCGAAACCCTGCCCAGCGGCGAGCGGCGCGGCTTCAACACGCAGACTTATACGTCCTCCGAAATCCGCCGCATCGCGCGCTTCGCATTCGAGCTCGCGCGCACGCGGCGGCGGCAAGTATGCTCGGTCGACAAGGCGAACGTGATGGAGGCCGGGGTGCTGTGGCGCGAGGAAGTGCAGGCGCTGCGCGACGCCGAATTCCCGGAGATCGAACTGCGCCACCTCTACGTCGACAATTGCGCCATGCAAGTGGTGCGCGCGCCGGCGCAGTTCGACGTCATTGTCACCGACAATATCTTCGGCGACATCCTGTCCGATTGCGCGGCGATGGCGGCAGGCTCGCTCGGCATGCTGCCCTCGGCATCGCTCGGTCCCGCCGATCTGACCGGCCGCCGCGCGGCGCTCTACGAACCGGTGCACGGCAGCGCGCCCGACATCGCCGGCCGCGGCATAGCCAATCCGCTCGGGGCGATACTCAGCGTCGCGATGATGCTGCGGCTGTCGCTCGATCGGGCGGAGGATGCCGCGCGTCTCGATCGCGCGGTGGAAGCCGCGCTCACGGCGGGCGCGCGCACCGCCGACATCTGCGAGCCGGGCAGGTCCCCAGTGTCCTGCAGCGAAATGGGCGCCGCCGTGCTGCGCGAACTGGACCGGCTGGAGTAGCGTTACTTCCGCCGCAGGAGGCGGCGCGGGGTTCGGCGCTATCGGCGCGGTTGGGCGCCGCGCCGGCCTTGAGGGGGATGCGCAGGCGTGTTACCGTTCAGGACCATGATCGATAACGCTTTTGCAAATCCCTGCGCCTCACCCTGCCGAATCCGGTCTGATGCCGGCCTGGCGGGTGCGCGATCCCGGCATTCCAAGAACAACTGACAGGCCGTTTCCGGCCAGTGCCGTTGCTGCATTCGAGTGTTGTCTTTTAAAGGGAGGTTGGAGATGAAATCGTTAGATCATGCCGTAGTGATGAACAACGCCTTTGCTGCCGGCGTCATGACGCAGGCCTTGCCTGGCGTGGGGATGGTGGAAGAGCGCCTGCCGTTCACCATCAGGGTCGTGTGCAGCGACGACGCACTGCAAAAAGCGGTCACCATCCGGCAGGCGGCGTATGCGCGCCATGTGCCGGCATTCGCGGCCAAGCTCGGCGCGCCGGAACCGAACGACCACGACCAGGGTTCGGTGGTGCTGCTGGCGGAGTCGAGGATGGACGGCTCGCCCGTGGGAACCATGCGCAT
>Ga0315281_10003860_pt1 | contig 21901 bp, 24 predicted proteins | sample YL17G07_0_MG_FD_204540 | JGI IMG/M metagenome (GOLD analysis project Ga0315281, IMG submission 204540) | Sediment microbial communities from Yellowstone Lake, YNP, Wyoming, USA - YL17G07_0 | ecosystem: Environmental > Aquatic > Freshwater > Lake > Sediment | place: USA: Wyoming | collected... | reverse complement strand
AGCAGCGGGCGAATGCAGTGGAGGTGTGGATGGTCCAAAAGAATTGCCTATTTTATCGTTATTTCAGCTCTCTTCCTTGCATTCGCGACTGACTATTTATCTTCAATAAATAAAAGCTTTCTGACATCCAAGAACTTCTTGACTGCCTCGGCCGCTGAGAGAGACGTGGCGCATCCCGATCCCCCCACGACGGGCAGGCGCAGGACGGATTTCTTGAGGATGACCCGAGCCGCGCCGGGGATGAGCATCATGACCAGGGGTCCGTCGAGAAAGCTCAGGTGGTTGGGCATGAAAACATAGGCCGTTCGAGCATCTATCCGATCAAGTCCTGACACCTCCACCTTTATCCCGAGGATGCGCCGGCCCGCCCGCATGGCCCACAGCCCGACCGCGAGAAGCGGGTCTTTCAACCCCGTCAACAAGCAAAAGAGGACGAAGGGCGAGATGAGGATGACGAGGACGATGTAGAAGAGGACGAGGAAAGTGGTGCGCATCGCGTGGCCTGATTATAGCACAGCCCTCATCTATACATAACCGGCCGTTCCGGGTATAATGAGCCGAAGCATCGATGATGAGTCCATCTCTTTCCAAGGCTCTCGATTTCATCAGGGCCAACCAGAATTCCGACGGCGGATGGGGTTATCGGCCGCGCTGTCAGAGTTTCACCGAGCCGACGGGCTTCTGTGCGCTGGCGCTTTTCTCGGGCGGCGACAAAACCGCGGCCGGCCGCGCACTGGACTTTCTGAAGGCCTGTCAAAAGGACAATGGAGCCATCAGCTTGGATCCCAAGGACACTGAGGGGAGTTGGATGGCCTACGCCGCCCTCCTGGCCTTCCATGCCCTCGGGGCGGCCAGCGAAGAACGCCGGCTTAAGGATTGGATTCTAAGCTTCAAGGACGCTTCTGACCGATTCACCCCAGCTGATATCAAAGCTATCGCGGCGACCTTGCATTACGACGCCTCGATCCCAGGCTGGCCCTGGACGCCAAATACGACGGCTTGGGTCGAGCCAACCGCCTTGTTTTTAATTGCCCTGATCAGGGCCGGGACTCCTCTGACCCAGGATAGAATCCGATCCGGGATCAGCCTGATCCTCGACCGGAAGGTCCGCTCGGGCGGATGGAATTTCGGGAATCCCGCCAGCATGTCCCACAAGCTCGAAGCAAGCCTCATGTCGACCGCTATCGCCCTTGCGGCCCTCGCCGCCGCAGGCTACCCCGAAAACCGGCCCCCTGTGGAGGATGGACTCCGCTTCCTCGGCCGATGCCTGGCCGGAGAGGTCAGTACGGCCTCTCTCGGCTGGTGTTTACTGGTCCTGAAGTCTTTTTCTTCTGAGGCCTCGCGCGTCCAGGGTATCGCTGCCCGGCTAGCTGGCCTCCAAGCGGCCGACGGGAGCTTTCGGCGCAACCTCTTCGAAACCGCCCTGGCCTTTCTTGTCCTGGTCGACCCCGGCGCCCTGCTTCGAATCCCGGGGAGGAACGGATGAAAGGGGAGCCCATGACCCGTCGTGAGCTCATCAGAGCTCTGGGGACGGCAGCCCTCAGCGCTTTCCCGGCCGCCGCCTTCACGGCCGGCCGCAGGCAACCCGAAAAAAGGCAGGCCGCAGGACCGATCCTCCGGGTTGCCCTCATTCCCTGCTCCGATTACGAGCCGAAGAGTCTCCTGGAGGCCATTCGTGCGGGTTGGCGGTTGACCCGGCCGCCCGACGTCAACAGCAAGCGTGTCGTTATTAAACCCAATATCGCCGATTTTGCCGCGAACCGGCCGATCCACACGCACGTTCGGCTCGTCGAAGCGCTCATTCTCCACCTCAGGGAGCTCGGCGCGCGGGAGATCCTTCTGGCCGAGGGCCCGCCTCAGAACAGGGACTCCGAGTGGCTCTTCCAACAATGCGGTTTCGAGGCGATGGCCAGGCACCGGAGCGTGCCCCTCATCGATCTCAATTACGATAATATCCGCTCCATAAAGAACGTCAATCCCCGGGCCACGCTCCTGCGTGATCTCTATCTTCCCGAGACCATCCTTTCGGCCGAGGTCCTCATCTCCGTCGCCAAGATGAAGACCCACAAGCTGGCAGGAATCACCCTCAGCCTGAAGAACATGTTCGGCATTGTCCCCGGGATCAAGTACGGCTGGCCAAAAAACACCCTGCACTGGAACGGGATCCCGCAAAGCATCTGCGAGATCAACGGCACGATCAAAACCCACTATTCCATCGTCGACGGCGTCGTCGGGATGGAGGGACACGGACCCATCATGGGCACGGCCAAAAAGACGGGCGTTATTGTTATGGGCGATAACGCCCTCTCCGTCGACGCCACGGCCGCGCGGATTATGGGCATCGATCCGGCCCGCGTCGATTACCTGGCCATGGCCCAGAGGATCAAGCTGGGATTCCTCCGGCGCGAGAACATCGACGTGACCGGGGAAAGAATCGAGAATGTCCGAACAGACTACGTCCTCGACTCCGAGTTCTCCTTTCTGAGAGCCCCGAATGGCTGACGATCCCCCAAAATGCGGATTTTGATCAAGGACAAAAAATCCGTTTTGCTGACCCTTCTTTTTGTGCTGATCTTTATCGGCTTCTTCAGGGATTTCTTCCTGACGGACCGCCTCTTCTACGCGCGAGAAATGGCCTTTCTTGAAATCCCCTTACGAAAGCACGCCGTCGACCTCATCAAGGAAGGGAATTTCGCTCTCTGGACCGACGCCTACGGGAACGGCCAGCCGTTCCTGGCCAACCCCAAAAACGCTGTTCTCTATCCTACGACCTGGCTTTACCTCATATTGCCATTCTCTGTTGCGTTTAGGGATAATAATTTCCTTTTCTGCTGCGCCGGCTAGATGAGCGTTCATGCGCCGATTTTGACTCGTCCCATCGTTAGGGATGATAAATCGTAGCGTGATCGGATGTCAAGGTGAGCTCAAAATTGTTATGCCGAATTTCAATTGTCGCTGATCACGAGAGGGCTAAAGGGAGAGAGGGGAAGGCCGTGCGGCCTTTATCATTTGATTAGAAAGCGCCTTTTTCAAGGCGGCTCTGCTGCTCCAGGCAGTCCAGAAGGAGATAGCAGAGAGTCTTGATCCCGATGCCGATCGCCCGCTCATCGGGGTTGAAATAAGGGCTGTAGAGGGGAGCCGAGTTCGGCAGCCGCGGGTTCTTCACGCCGAGGAAGAAATAGAGGGCCGGAATCTTTTGGCTGTAAAGGGCGAAGTCGTCGGCCATCATTTGGGGTTTGATTGGGCTGACCTTCCTGTCGGCAACGGAATCAGCGAGCGAAGGCATCATAAGGGCCATGAGCTCCGGATGATTATAGACCGAAGGCGTGTCTTCAACGAAAGAGAAGGTGTAGTCGCCGCCGAAAGAATGGACGATGCCTTTGACCGCGCTTTCCATCAGGCGGGAGATCTTTTTCCTGTTCGCGTCACTCAATGTCCGGACGATCCCTTCAAGGCGGACGCGGTCGGCGATGAGGTCTGCGCTCGTTCCACCTTCGATCTTTCCGATGGTGAGAAGCGCCGGATCCGTCGGATCGATGTTGCGGCTGATGAGCGTCTGGAGGGCCATCACGACCTGGGAGGCCAGGGCGATGGCGTCCACACCTTCCTGGGGCTGCGAGCCCTGAGCGCTTTTTCCCTTGATCGTGATCTGGAAGGAGTCCGCGTTGGCCAGAATGGCCTCCGGCGCGGTAAAGACCTGGCCCAGGTTCTCCGGCCAGACATGAAAGCCGAAGATGGCTCCCAGGGGAGGATTGTCGAGCACGCCCTCCTTGATCATGAGGGCGGCGCCGCTTTCTTCTCCGGAAGGAGGGCCTTCGCCGGCGGGCTGAAAAATGAATTTGATGTTTCCCTTGATCCGGTCTTTGAGCTCGTTCAGGACAAAGGCTGTTCCCAGGACGATAGCCGTGTGGAGGTCATGGCCTGTGGCGTGCATAACCCCGGGGTTCAGGGATTTGAACGGGACGTCGGCCAGTTCTTGGATGGGGACGGCGTCCATGTCGGCCCGGACCGCGATGGTGGCTCCCGGCTGGCTGCCGCGAAGAAGGCCGACCACGCCGGTCTTGGCAACGCCTGTTTTGACGTCCAGGCCCAGGGTCGTGAGCCTGCCGCTGACGATGTTAGCTGTCTCCTGCTCGTGGTAGGCAAGCTGAGGGTCCATGTGGATCAGCCGCCGGACCTTGATTATTTCCAGCCTGATCTTTTCGATCTCCCGCTCGATGTCAGCCGCCGTCTTCTTGTCGACGGCAGGAGCAGGGAGAACGCAGCAAAAGACAGAAAATAATACAGATAAAATCTGTAATTTTCGCTTCAAAACCATGCCTTATCTTAAAATGGGCGGCGGTTAAAGTCAAGGAAATGGGCTCGGGGTGGAGGCTCGAAGCGCCTCAGTGGGCCGAATTTTCGGAGACGCGATCGAAGAATCTTAATGAATGATATTTATTGCTTTTGTTGTCTTCATGGATAAAATCTGCTAACGTTGTCCAGAAGGAAAGAAACGCGTGGACAATATGTATCGGACATTTTATAAATCGCCGATCGGGAAGATCGAGATCACCGGCACAGACAAAGAGATCTGCTCGGTCAATTTTGTCGAAGGGAAAAAAGCGGGGCGCGCGACCGGCCTCTCGCCCGCCCTCAAAAAGTGCATAAATCAGCTCGATGAATATTTCAAAGGGAAGAGACAGATATTCGAGCTCATGCTCAAGCTGTCCGGGACGGACTTTCAAAAAGCGGTGTGGCTGACGTTGTTGGGAATCGGCTATGGGGAAACGGCCTCGTATCAGGACATCGCCAAATCCATCGGACGGCCGACAGCCGTGCGGGCTGTGGGTAACACGAACAGACTGAATCCGATCGGCATCATCATTCCCTGCCACCGGATCATCGGGACGAGCGGCGCGCTCGTCGGATACGGTGGGGGGCTGTGGCGAAAAAGATGGCTGCTCGAGCATGAGCGGAAATTTTTGAAAAAAAATAGAACGGCCTCGAATCTCGGGCTGTCGCACAAGATTCTTCGCCGGGCTCAAGATAAAAAAACAGAGGGACATAAATAGAGCTTTTTAATCGAGTTTATGTCCCTCTGTTTTTTAGATCGAAATATGTTCCTGGTATTCTCCGAACACGTCCTTGAGGACGTTCGTGATCTCGCCGAGTGAGGCCAGGGCCTTGACGGCTTTGATGAGGGGAGGCATGAGGTTTTGGCCGGAATCGAGCGCATATTTTAATTCTTCCAGCCGCTCTTTGACCCGGGAATTCGGCCTCTTTTTCCTCAACCGGCGCAATCGCCCGATCTGCTCCTGTTCCAGCTTCTGCGGCGGATAATAGATCTTGAAGTTCAGCCGCTCCTTCTCCTCGGCGTATTCGTTTAATCCGACGACGATCCGCTTCTTCTCTTGGATCTGTTTTTGATCGGCGTAGGAGCTCTCTTGGATCTCGCGCTGGATGTAGCCCGACTCGATGGCTTTGAGCGTTCCGCCCATGTCATCGATCTTTTTTAGATAGCCCCCGACCTTGGATTCGATCTCGTCCGTCAGAGTCTCGAGGCAATAGGAGCCGCCGAGCGGGTCCGCAGTTCCCGCGACGCCGCTTTCATGGGCGATGATCTGCTGCGTCCGGAGCGCGATGCGGGCGGACTCTTCGCTCGGAAGGGCGAGCGCTTCATCGCGGGAATTCGTGTGAAGGGACTGTGTCCCGCCTAGGACGGCGGCCAGAGCTTGGAGAGCGACCCGCGTGACGTTGTTCTCCGGCTGCTGGGCGAGGAGCGTGACGCCGCTCGTCTGCGTATGGAACCGAAACTTCCACGAGTTCGGGTTCTTTGCCTTGAACCGGTCCCGCATCAGCCGGGCCCAGATTCGGCGCGCTGCCCGGAACTTGGCCACCTCCTCGAGAAAGTTGTTATGCGCGGCGAGGAAGAACGAAAGGCGGGGCGCAAAAGCATCCACGTCGAGGCCGGACGCCGTCAAGGCCTCGAGGTAGGCGACAGCGTTGGCGAAGGTGAAGGCGAGTTCCTGGACGGCCGTGGCCCCGGCTTCCCGGATGTGGTAGCCGCTGATGCTCATCGTGTTCCACTTAGGGACGCGCGTCTGGCAGAAGGAGACAATATCGGTGAGGATCCGGAGCGATGGCCGGGGCGGGAAAATATAGGTGCCTCGGGCAATGTATTCCTTCAGGATATCGTTCTGGATCGTTCCGGCCAGCGCTTTCCAGGGAATTCCGCGCTTTTCGGCGAGGGCCAGATACATGGCCAGGATCACGGCAGCCGTGGCGTTGATGGTCATGGAGACGCTGACCTTGTCGAGCGGGATGCGTTCGAAGAGAACAGCCATGTCCTCGAGGGAGTCGATGGCAACGCCGGCTTTTCCCACTTCTCCAGCAGCCAGCCGGTCATCGGAATCCAGCCCGATCTGGGTGGGGAGGTCAAAGGCGATGCTCAGCCCGGTCTGGCCCTGGGAAAGGAGGTAGCGGTAGCGCTTATTGGATTCCCGCGCGGTCCCAAAGCCGGCGTACTGGCGCATTGTCCAGAGCCTGCCGCGGTACATCGTGGGATAGATGCCTCGGGTGAAGGGAAATTCGCCGGGCCGGGCCAATTCGACGGCCGGATCGAAATCCTTGAGATCAGCTTCGGAGTAGAACTTTTTGATCGTCGATTCGCTTGTCTTTTTAGTGAAAGCCACTCCCGCCCTCCTTACATTTTAATCCCTCTTAATTGACTAAGGGGGTAGGGGGATTAATAACACTAAGATAAATTCTTTATTCATGCTTATAAAAATCCCCCTTAATTGACTAAGGGGCTAGGGGGATTAATAACACTAAGATAAATTCTTTATTCATGCTAAATTTATAATCCCCCGCTATAGATATTTCGCGAAAGCTTTCGTGCCGGCGTAAACGGCTTTCGGCCCGAGCTCGGCCTCGATCTCCATGAGCCGGTTGTACTTGGCGATCCGCTCGCTCCGGCACACGGAGCCGGTCTTGATCTGGCCCGTGCCGAGGGCGACGCACAGGTCGGCGATGAACGTGTCCTCGGTCTCTCCGGAGCGGTGCGAAATGACGGCCGAGAAGCCTGCGGCGTGGGCGTAGTCGACGACTTCGATCGTTTCGGTCAGGCTTCCGATCTGGTTCAGCTTGATGAGGATCGAATTCGTGATCTTTTCGCTCACGCCCTTCTTGAACCGCTCCATGTTCGTGACGAACAGGTCGTCGCCGACGAGCTGGATCTTTTGGCCGAGGGCGTCCGTCAATTTTTTCCAGCCGGCCCAGTCGTCTTCGGCCAGCCCGTCTTCGATGGAGATGATGGGATATTTTCCAATGAGATCCGCGTAGAACTCGACCATCTCCTCGGACGTTCTCTTCGCCCCGCTTGATTTTTTGAAAACATACGCGTCCTTCTCATAAAATTCCGAAGCGGCAGGATCGAGCGCGAGAAAAATATCCTTGCCCGGCGCGTACCCGGCCTTTTGAATGCTTTCAACGATACAGTCCAGGGCTTCTTCATTGCTCTTCAGGTTCGGGGCAAAACCGCCTTCGTCGCCGACGGACGTGCCATAGCCGCGCTTCTTCAAGATCTTCTTCAAGTTGTGAAAGACCTCGGCCGCGGCCCGGATGGCCTCGGCGAACGTGGGGCAGCCGGCCGGGGCGATCATGAACTCCTGGATATCCACGCTGTTGTCCGCGTGGGCGCCGCCGTTGAGAATGTTGATCTGCGGAACGGGAAGGATGTATGTCTCTTTTTTTCTTAAGTAGGCGTAGAGGGGAAGCCCGGCCGCTTTTGCTGCGGCGTCGGCCGCGGCCATGGAGACCGAGAGGATTGCGTTGGCCCCGAGATTCTTTTTGGCTGGCGTTCCGTCGAGCTTGATGAGCAGGCCGTCGATGTCCTTCTGGCCGCGGGCGTCCATCCCCTTGAGCTTGGGAGCGATAAGGTCATTCACATGGGCAACGGCCTTTAGGACTCCTTTGCCCAGGTAGCGGGCAGGATCGTCGTCCCGGAGTTCGAGAGCCTCATGTGTTCCCGTCGAAGCGCCGGACGGGACGTAGGCTCTGCCGACGGCGCCACCGTGGAGCACAACCCGAGCCGCCACGGTCGGATGGCCCCGGGAATCGAGGATCTCTCTGGCTTTGATCTGGATGATGGCTGTTTCCTTCATGGATGATGACACCTTCGTAAATTAAAAGAATGGAATGGCGAAAAAGCTCGACTTAGCCCTTGGTCTCTTCTTCGGGAACGCTTTCCGGTTCTCTCTTCGTGAAATCTTCCTTCTTTTTGTCGATGAAATCCTTGATGGCATCGATGCCTTCCTGCGTCTTTTCCTTGACGACGCGGATGCCTTTTTCGGCTTCCTTGGTAAGCTTTTCGAAACCCACTTTGGCCTTTTCGCTGGTCTTTCCGACCTCCTCCTGGATCTTTTTGCGCGTTTCTTTTCCGGGGGCCGGAGCGAAGAGGATGCCGAGGACAAAGCCTGTGGCTGCTCCGATCAAGAACGAGACCGCGACTTCCAAGGCGGAGCCTTTGTTGTCATTTCCCATGTTGTTTCTCCTTTCGTTTTTTTAGTTGCCGCCAGACAAAACGGGCGATCGGGATAAGAAAAGGCAAGTACTTGGAGGATGGGCGGATGATCCTCGAGGTGACGAGGAACGAGGCTTCGGAGAGGTTGACGGCCGCCTTTTTCGAGGCTTCGAGAGTTTTTCCCAGGTCTTCCACTTTCTCTTTGACCAGGAGGTCGAGCTCGCTGAGGTTGCGGGCCAAAACGCGCATCTCGGCGAGGGTTTTTTCCCCTTCGGCCGCCGTCCGGCGGAGCTGGGCGAAGAGCCGGACCAAGAAAATGACGGCGATGACGATGGCTAAGGTGATGACGAGAAAGAGGAACTGGTTAAGTGTCAGCGGCATAATTACGTAAGATAAGCGAAAGCCAGGGGGTTTGTCAAATGCGATATTCGAGGGCGGCTCATAGTCGAAAGGCGACGTTCATGAGGACCATCGTCAAGAGGAAGAAGAAAAAGAAAGTCGCGGCGGCGCCTTCGAAAGCGAGGCGCCGGGTTTTTTTCCGCGAGGTAAAATGTTTTGAATAGGCCTGATAAAAAATAAGATATGCCATCGCGGCCGCGAACACGGAGAAAAAAAGCGCGCTTATTAACGAGAAAAGGAGCATCGCGAGACCTTATACCCCGGCTCCCTTTCCCTTCTGAGACCCCGCGGGCCGAGCTTATAAGTTACCATTCGTTTTTACAATATCCTCGCTATGGGCGGGAAGGGACTACTCTCGGGTCATGAGGCCGAAGTGGGCCGCGCTCGCGCCGAGGAGAATTTCGATAATGGCGACCGATAAGCCAAGTTTGAGGGAGACAAGACTGGCGATAAAAACCAATCCCCCGATCATCAGGGGGGGCGAGGTCCGCTTTCATGCGAGACTCCTTAAAAAAAAATTCGTAGGAGTTATCAGCTTACACGAAAGCGGTTCTGGCGAACTCCATCGCCTCTTCAGGAAGAAAATTATATAGAATATCGGCCTTCGCGTCAATGTCGCGCTGACGAGGTTTTATGGGGGCGTTGGGGCGAAATCCTTGCCCTCCGCGCATCCGAGTTGTCCGCAATATGAGATTGAACTATAATGCTTTCAAGAGATTACAGGAAGAAAAAGCGTTTTTCGGCGGACCCGAATTAAATAGGTTATTTGGCTGAAAAGCGAGACACGCGGATGCCCGGCGATAAAACGGAACGGGGCGTTTGATTATTTTGCTTTGACGCACGTCAGCCGCTTAATCCATAAGAACAGCGGGACGGAAGCAAGCTGAGCTGTGACGGAGAAAGCAATCATCGACGGGAGCGAGAGGTCATATAATATTCCCATCAGAGCGCTTCCAAGAAACCAAAATACACCGAAGCCCGTATTGAAGAGGCCGTAGGCCGAACCTCGCCTGTTGGCGGGAACCATTTCCGCAATCGCGGCCCGCATGATGGACTCCTGCGCTCCCATGCCTATTCCCCATAAGACCATGCCCAGGAGAGCGAAATAAAACCCTCCCCAAAAAACCAGCGGGGCAAAAAGCGCCGAGATGAGAGCGGCAAATGCCATGACGGGAATGCCTTTCCGGTCGAACAGGCGGCCGAACACAAGAGCGGCAAGCGCATCGACTCCCATGGCGATGGCATAAAATACGGGAACCCATTCATCCGAAAGAACGGACGCTTTATTGAAGTGATAAGCGATCAAGGGGAAGTCGGCGAATCCGGCGGCAAGGAGGGCAACAGCGGCAAGATAGATCCAGAATATCCGCGGGAAGCCCTTATTCCCCTGCTTTTCCTGACTCTCTTCGAAATCGCGCGGACGGGGATATAGAAAACGCGCCGCGGCCAGGACTGCCAAGGCTAGGAGCGCCGGAATGAGCAAGAGACCGAAAGCGACTTTATATCCGCCTTTGAGATAAAGGACCAGCGCGACCACGGACGGACCGAGCATGGCGCCAATCTGGTCCATGGCCTCGTGCAGGCCGAACCCCCAGCCGCGTCCCATCTGAGCCGTCGCATGCGATAGCATAGCATCGCGGGCGGGCGTGCGGACGGCTTTTCCCATTCGCTCCGTGATCATGAGAAAGGCGGCGATTTCCCAACGCCCTGCCAGCGCAAGAAGGGGCACGGCCAGCAGGTTCAGGGCATATCCCAGGATGGTCATCGTCCAGTATTTGCCCGTCCTGTCGCTTATGTAGCCGAAGAGCGAGCGCAGGCCATATCCGACAAGCTCCCCGAAGCCCGAGACGATTCCGACTATCGCGGCGCTGGCCCCGAGGACGGCAAGGTACGGACCCGCTATGCTCCGCGCACCCTCGTAGGTCGCATCCGCAAAGAGGCTCACAACGCCGAGCAAAATGACGAATTTGAGGGCGGTTCTCCGGGACAAGCGAGTGTTTTTCATCCAGCTCATTATTATCTTATGGAGTCGCTTCCGATAAATATAAATTCGACGGCGAGAGGCATTCGCTTTTAGAATAGATTTATCACGACCATCAGCAACACTGACACAAGCATGAAGAATGCGAACGCGGCCAGCGACATCCCCGCGGCCATTTTTAATGGCCTCCGCTTGTCCGGAAAATGCTTCAGGTATTCTCCGTACGTAATCACGAAGGCGCAGAGCGCCGCTAGTGACGAAAATACTGCGGCGAGCACAACGTAAAATAGGAACATTCTATCCGGGGCTCATTTTTTGTTTCATTGTTCTTTGGACCCGTTCTTCCCGTTGGCGGTTTCGTTTTTGACGATATCCTCGGAGTGGACGGGACGGAACCATCTTTGCGCGATGAACGTCGGGATGACCGCGCTGGCGATGACGACCCCCACTAGGATGGAATACTGGACTTGGTTGATGAAGCCGGAATTCAGGCCGAGGTTCCCGGCGGCGGCGCCAAGGGCGATTTCCACGATGGCAACCGAGAGGCCAAGTTTGAGGGAGATGAGACTGGCGAGGAAAACGATGGCCCCTACGATCAGGGGTACTAAGTCCGCCTTCATGCAAACCTCTTCCGCTTTTAAGTCGTAGGAGTTATCAGCTTGCAGTATAGCGGTTCAGGTGAACTCCATCACCTTGATGAGAAAATAATATATACCTTGGCTTGCGCTTATGTCAAGAAAAAAAATGCGCAACCGGCCTGACAATCGATCCGGAACCGGACTGAGAATGTTTTTTGGATCGACAACCAAGATTCTGATCTCGATAGCATCAAACGGTATGCCTTGCGAAAAAGGAATTTTTATCACTTTTCCCGAATCGGTCGTACTTGGCCGACCGGTTGCCGTGCCACCGAAGGAGGACGAGCCCGTCGACTTTCTCTATGGCTTTCGAACCCGCCCTCGCCGTCTCGGCGATTCTTAGTGTCATTTCTCAGTTTTACGGCCTCCCCTCCCGCTCGTTGAAGCTCAGGATGGCACCCAAGCAGAGACTCTGGTCCTATGGCTATACGTTCAGATTATTTGAATGGTTCGCCAGGCACGCGAGTCGAGGATTTCTATGGCCTTCAAAGCCGAGATCTGTATATTCAACATCCATATTATTTTTTTATTCCCGCAGGCCTGCCTTCACCCACAGCGGATGGGTGATTAGGTCCAAGGCATGATGAATATCGGTCACGATGATGTCCGCCGCTCGAAGCAGTTCCCCCGCTGCTCCTTCCGGGCCGATGACGGCTATGCTAAGACCAGCAAGCGGCATCATCGGAACATCATTCCGGCCGTTTCCGATGGCGATGACGCGCTCGGATCCTCGCTCTCGCACGAAGTCAGCCTTGTCCCATCCGGTGCGAATGACTCTGACCTCGACAGGCAAACCCTTGAGTTGGCTCTCTGCATTCCCAAAAGTATCGGCGGTCAGTACAGTGATCCTGACGATCTTGGCTAATTCGCGAAGGCGCTTGGCGATACCAGGGAGCAAGATTCCGTTCTGAGAAATCGTCCCGTTATAATCAAGCACAAGATCGCTGAACGAACGTGGGACCCCGTCCGTTAAGGTCAGGTTGACGCAGAATGAGTGATTACTTTTTTTGGCCGGGGCTTGCATTGGTTTTTCCATTTGTCCGGCCCGTGCCGCCTCTCTTACCATGCTCGCCTTATGGTTCTGCGCGACGCTTGCCAATAATTTGCGGGCCTGCGGAGTCCCTATCTCGGCCAAGGCCTCCACCGCGGCACGGGCCACGTAGACGTCCTGCGTCGTATTAACCAGCTTGATGAGGTCTCCTATAGCCAGTTCTTCGCGAAGATTTCCCAGGATCCGGGCCGCTCTTTCAGATGTCTCCGGTTCTGGATGGTTCAGGGCGGCGATCAACTTCTCCACATAGCTCTTTCCTCTCCAGAGCGTCGGAATGTCCTGCCCACAGTTGGGGCACCGGGCTGCATCTGTGGGAAAGTCGCTCCAGCATTTGGGGCAAAAGAACCGCATGACTCACTCGCCAACCAGACGGGCACGAATTCGTTCAAGATCGGCCGACGCTTCTTCCAGTCGAGCCACTTCTTCGCGGACTGTCTCGCTCTGCTGTCGACGCCGATTTATCGCAGTGCGGATCGCTCCATGAGTCGCAGCAATGGTGTCGGCGAGGCTTTGATCGAGAGCAAAGCTGAACCGGGCGAAGGTTTGGTTGATGCTCTGGAATGTCGCCCAGCGCAGGTTCTCCACATTCGTCACCGCCAACGCTGAGACCTGATCAAGCAACCGTTTGCGAAGGCGGTCGGAACGAACGGAAGCAGGCAGCAGCCGATTGAACAGGCCGCCGGTTATTGGAATCAGACCGCTTGTCCACCTGTGGGTCACCCAATAGGGGTCCTGAACCATCTCAAAGGCCTCAGCGCTTTCGGGAGGGTGATAAGGCACATCGAATATCTCTGCGGCCGTTTTACGAATCGACTTGGTTAGCTCCTCTGCCCGCTTTTGTTGTGAACGCAAGGCATCAGCCATGTTAATTCCTCATTAAATATTGCAAATATTTTGTTCCCGCCAATTGAATTAACGCCCTAGAAACGGCATATTGTTCATCCGGTTGAATGAGGTCTCTTCGACCCATTTTGGTTTTTTGCGAAAAACTTAGCAAGTTTTGGGACAATTCGGAAAACCGTTTAGCTGAATGCATGATTATGAATTTTGAATACTCCTCGTCCATGCCATTGCTAATCAGAACGGCATGTCGTAGGCAGAAGCCTCTTGATTTCTCGTATGCTGCGATGCCCTCTCGCTTGGCCAACAACCTTCTAAAATAATCTAGATATTGCATTTCAACTTGGCCAGCATAAGAACAGACCAGACAGTTACGATTGGAATTGAAAAGCATTCCAAAAATATTTCTGGATTTTAGGTCACAGACCATCAATGCGCTCAATCTGCGGGATGTTCCCTGTGCAATTTCTGCCAATACCAATGAAAAGCATGCAAATGAGGCCATGGAAGCCAATTGCCATAAATGGAAGGGACATAGCGCGCCTTCTTTGCCGTACTCCTGGCGTTTTTTCGCGTCATTGACCCAGTCATCGGGCAGGCGCGCATAGAAATCCAACATGTTCTTCCAAAGTTTGCTGCAGAAGAAGCAATGTTTTGATTCAGCCAGCTTTCCCAAATCATCTCTTACTGATGTCTCATCATCATCAGGTTTATCCATTAAATCCTCCCAAAAATCCGATTTTCAAACCGTCTATTAATAACCAAATGACCCTCCTCTCGTCCAGCATAATCATGCGCGACCTATGCTGAGTTTTGCAATACCCATACAATTCATCTGTGCTCCGCATTGGGATGTCTCTTCCAACCGGACGTCCGCCGGGCTCTCGAGGGAGGGACAAGACATCATGATGTTGATTGTCCCTCGATCCAAGTCTCGGTTCGCCCTTATTTCTCAATCCTGTTTCCTAAAAATCTCCCTTAAGGCCCGCAGTTGCTTAACAGCGTTTAACACGGAGCCTTATTAATGAGCGCGGTTTGTCCGAATGGAATTCGGACATGGCCGCGTTCAGAGATCTCCCGCGGCGTCCCTTCCTTTCGCTTGCCGTGGCATACTCTCCTGAGATACGGCGCTAAATCTACGCAGAAACGCAAGGTCGGCTTGTAATTGTTCGGTACTCTCCATGCCTACTCGCCCGTCGCCGGTGTGCCGCAGTTGATCGCGGAAGAGCGCGGCATAGGATTCGTAAGCTTGGCAGAGGCCGTCCAGATTATCTCGGAGCCAGGTTCGCATTTTACGTCGATGGTCGCTAAGCGCGGACCAAATTGCCCAGTAGGCCTGTCGCATAATCCGCCGTCTGACAATTCGTAGGGCCAGGGCCGGCCACCACGAGGATATCTGCGGATATCGGACTTTGGGAATGTTGTCCAGTCGGGTTTCGTCAGCACGTGGCAGTGGTGTGAATCCCGTGATGATTTCATTCAACGGGAGGTTATTCGGCGCGCCGCAGGCGATGGAAATTTTCCGGAGAATCTCTCCGAGCGATCGCGCCAGTTCCTCCAGTTGGCCGCGTGTATCATTCGCCGTTTCGGTCATAGCGAGAAGCGTTGCGGCGACTAGAACTTCAGAGCGAGGGTGGCCTTTTTTCGCCGTGGCAGAGGCTTCTTTTGCGGTTTGATGAATGATATGGCTTAATACTTCGGATATTCCGGCCTCGACCGGTTTCGTCGTGAGCTCCACCACGGCTGCAATCTGATCATCCGCATCAGCAAGCAGCGCTTCGATTCGTTGCGCACTCTCGCCAGATTTATCCGACGCTGTGCCGCCGGACCGCATAATTATAGTTTCCAGGTATGATGCCGCAAGCTCTTCCAGGTGGGCGATCTTACGGCGGACGGACTGTTCGGCGAGTTCTCGGTGCCTCTGCATGAGCGGTTGGATTGCCTCAGTAAACCAATAATCCGCCAGCGCCGCATAGGGCAAACGAGAGCTCACGGGGTAGACCGGGATTTCGCTACCGAGTTCTTTTAAGACGAGTTGCTTCACATAATCAACGACTCGGCTCCGGTCCGCCGCACTCAGTAGGTCACTTTTACTGACCAAAACCGTTACTGGAATGGCGGCTTCGAAGAATCCGTGCAGGAGCGCCATGTCCTCGTCGGTTATCGTCGAACCGGCATCCACAAGGAGAATGCCCAGGTCACATCGCGGAAGGTAAGCTTTCGTCTGAGCGGCCCCGAAAGTCGCCAACGACCCGACGCCCGGCGTGTCCAAGAATACCATCCCCTCCGCCAAGCGCGGATTTGGCAACCGCAATTCAACCTCCGTGACACGACGTTCGTTGCCTGGGTTGCCCTCCTCGGTCACAAATTCGCCGATGCGGTCGAGAGGCAAGCGTTTCGACTCCGAAATTTCGAATCGCACCACGAGTTCGGCCTCCGCCGCGCGGCGGAGACGCGTTAAAACGGCCGTTACCGGCAATACTCCGACCGGAAGAATCTCCGTTCCAAGTAGGTAATTTAGTAGCGACGACTTTCCCGAGTTGACCCGGCCGAAGAATGCCACTTCTAGGTCGGGCGACTCCAACCTGGCCACGATATTCTCAAGTATCGGGCGCAGCTCGACGAATCCGTAGCTGGTGATAATACCTTCCAGCTTTATCAGGGCGTCATCACCCTGGGGCGCGTCGGTCAGACGAGCCAGGCGTCGGGCGAGGTCTTCGCCCCGCGATCGCGCCAAGTACGCCAGAAGGCTGTCGGAGAGCCGCCGTAAATCCGCGCATATACCGGAAACCATCTTCGCCGCCTCCGGCGGCAAGGCGCCGTATCCGTCCAAACGCTGCGGCTCGATATCCGCCAGATTGACCATTACGCCAATCATCGCGCATCGGATGGCCCAGGCAGCGCTGGTGCGGTGTCCGTCGCGGGAAATTTGTAGACACTTCACAGCAGCCCACATCTTCTCGCGGAGGCGCTGGAGATATCCTGTCACGGCGTGACGCGCCAAGGGTTCGATATCGAGGGCGTAAGCCGAAAAGGGTGATTGGGAGCCAACCGCGCTGAGAATGGCCTCGATCTCCGCCAGACGCCCGTCAATATGGTGGAACGTGGTCGCGATAGCCCGGCGATGGTTTTCGTTCACAGGAGTTTCTCTATGGCCTTCAGAGCCAAGCTCTGCATATCCGACATCGCCCTCTTTTTTCATTCCCGCAGGCCCGCTTTCACCCGCAGGGGATGGCTGATGAGGTCCAGGGCATGATGAATATCGGTCACGACGATGTCCGCCGCACGAAGCACTTCCCCCGCCGCCCCCTCCGGGCCGATTACGGCTATACCGAGACCGGCTAGCGGAAGCATCGGAACGTCATTCCGGCCGTTTCCGATCGCAATGACTCGCTCCGGCCCTCGCTCTCGCACGAAGTCGGCCTTATCCAACCCGGTGCGAACGATTCTGACCTCGACAGGCAACCCCTTGAGTTGACCCTTTACATTCCCGAAGGTATCTGAGGTCAAAACGGTGACCCTGAGGCTCTTGGCTAATTCGCGAAGGCGGTCGGCGAGGCCGGGGAGCAAGATGCCGTCTCGAGATGTCGTCCCATTGATATCAAGCACAAGATCGCTGAAAATGTGCGAAGCTCCATCGGCCAACGTGAGTTTGAGACCGAGCTTAACCGCGAGTTTTCCGCCCGGATTTCGCTTCAGCCTGGCCATTTGCCTACCCTTCGCCCCTCATGGTTCGCCGCCTCGGGTTCGCGCGACCGGGGCATAGAATCTTCAAAGCCCATTCTCGCTACCCCCTTGAATCGTCTGTCCCGAATATCCTGTTATACAAATCTTCGCCATAGCTGGTTTGCAATGGTTTGCCCTCGATTATTTTATACGTTCGTGCCCCGTCGGCCAGCCTTTCAGCCCGCAGGAAGATGGCGTCTTCCTTTTCTTTGTCGTAAAAGCCATGCGCAAATTCATATAAGTGCGTCACGAAGAAAATCTCGATGCGTTTTTCCAATAAAGCGCTAATGATCTGCTTCGCAATCTCCGAACCTTCTCTTTCGTTCGTCGCGGCAAATGATTCATTAAGCAACAGCATGGAATTTGGGGTAATATTGTCTACGATTTCGCTCATTCTGCTGAGTTCTTCATCAAGTTTCCCGCTCTTCATGGTCGCGTCTTCTTCCCGTTTGTAGTGCGTGAAAAGGCCGTCGCAAATATTGGCATAAAAGGACTCGGCTGGAACAAACATGCCGCATTGCATCATCAATTGGGATAAACCCAGGCTGCGCAAAAAAGTCGATTTGCCGCCCTGATTGGCGCCGGTGATTATCACGAGGGCTTTATTTTCAGCATTCACTGTGTTGCCCACGATTTTTTGCTTCATGGTTAAAGCCAGACAGACATCGTATAATTCTTTAAAAGAATGTCTGCGTTCGTCGGGGGCCGCCGGGCGGGGAAAGGACAGGGGCTCCCCCATTTGGGCAAGTTGCCCATGTAAATTCAAACAACCAATGTAAAAGGCCAATTCCGTCCGTAACATGTTAAAGAAACTGAGAATATGATCAGTGGACTGGGCGAGCGCATTGGCCACAAGGTTGATCCCGCGGTCTTTTAGCTCTGACAGGGCTCTGAAGCCGTTGTCATCACGATCGGCGATAAAAAAGGCGTAAACAGGCGGTTTTTTATTAAAGATCCGCTTTATCCAACCCTGTTTTTTGTCTTGGGATTTATGGAGTATGTAATTGGTCCCTTTATTACCTTTTCCCAATTCGGCGCTGATTAAAACTCCTCCGCGGAATTTCAATTCGTTGAGATGATTTTTTACGATGGCAAAATACTCATCACTGAGTTCTTTTTTAAGCATGGCAAACAATGCTGTAAATCCTTCCGACTCAAATTTATCGGCATGTTCGTCGGCGATCGTCTTGAGTTTATTAAGTATGCCCACAAACATCTGCAACACGTCTATCGATCTATGGAGTATCGCACCGGTATCTTTGTTGAAAATGCCCCAATAATTCTTTCTTTCACTTTCAATGGATTCTACCGCGATATCGTAGATGTCCCTGACAATGTCAGGATTTTTCAGACAATCCCTAAGAATATTTTGGCGATATAGGATGGTATCCCGATCATTATTTAAGCCAAACAAAACGGCCTTCTTTGCCACTTCAAATAAGAATTCGTCACCGAGCGCCATGGCGTTGAACAGCGTGGGCAATTCCAGGTCTTGAGTTAGAGCTTGCTCATTCGGCGGTAATTTCCGCTTGAGGTTGAAATCTTGACCTTTAAGCATGAGAAAAGCCTTCATGATTTTAGGCGCTCCCGTAAAGCCTGATATGTAAGTCGGTACTTATCGGCAATGGCCAGCGCGTAGGCAAGGCCGTCCGCCGGCCTTCTGACTATTTTATATGTCCGCAATGCCGGATTTTCGGGAACGACCGTGCTTGCCATGCTAACGGTTTTTTCACTTAAAGACGTCAATTCATCTACGAATGTTACGAAAACGCACAATAAATCTAACCGTAATATTTTTTCCATTATCCTTCGGCCTAAAAATATCGCATCGGGCAACGTCGTGGACGTGAATATTTCATTCAATATGATGATACTGTTGGATGTGGCCTGGCTCAGAATAGAGTCAAACCTGACCAAGTCGTCCTCCAATTTGCCACGGAGATTTTTGATGTTTTCTTCCTTTTCAAAATGCGTAAAGAGCCTGTTGAACAGAAAGAGTCGCGCTTCGCGGCCCGGGACGGGACAGCCGAGACTCGCCATAAAATGAAGCTGTCCGAAGGTGCGGGCGAAGGTTGTTTTTCCGCCCTGGTTCGGACCGGATACCACAAATATACGCTCCTGGCCTTTCAGGTAAAAATCATTGCAGACAACGGATGAGTTTTCGGTGTTAAGTTTATAGGCCAGGGCTAAATCAAACCCTTCATAGTCATACACGTCCTTGGATTGATTGGAAATCTGAGGATAACAAAATTTCAATCCCGCGCTTTTGAGTCTGGCGACATACTCCAGGTAAGCGACGTAAAACTGTATTTCCCGGTCAAAAACGCCGATCACGTCATCCAGATAACCGTCGTTTTCCGTGCAATAATTGTCGAGATTTAGAAATATGTCGGGATACAATTCGGCTACCAACTTCAGGACTTCCGCCTCAATATGGTTCATGTCCGGCCGGCTGATGAATTTAGCCCTGTAATCAGTCGCCGCGCCCTGTTTGAATTTCTCGAATGTTTTTTCAACATCGGCGCTGTAATCAATTTCAGATTCATATTTGCGAATTCTGACGCTGTTACCCTTAATGAGCAGGCAATATTTGATTGTCGACAAATAGGCGATAAGTTTTTTTGTTTCCCGCTGAAGCGACGCAAAACGGGCGGAGGTGGCATAGGCCGTCAAGTATTCGTAGAAGGCCAAAAAGCCGTCGGATTTTAAATTTGCCAGAGATAAATCATGGACCAGGCAACTAACAGCGTCGCAATAAATTTCAACCGCGTCCAAAAACCATCTTTCTTTCTGGTATTTGTAGCGGAGCTTATCTTTTTGAGCAAGGTGTTCGCGCATGGCTCGCATTTTTTGCGCGAATGATTTTATATTCTCAAACGGAATCGGATTTTCAAGGTCCTGCATGATTTCATGGCGATACTGGATTGCGTCTATATCGTTCAAGGGCGTGTAGAAAAACGGTTTTAAGTTATAGTCCTGCTTGCCGACCGTGATAGCGTCTACAATCTGATCAAGATACAGGTCAGCGAAAAAGCTGGGCGCTTCAAGGGTTTCTTTCTTTATGCTGTCGTCGGTTCTTTCAAAGAGAATACTGCGGAACGTTACGGGACGAACATCTCCCCGTGAAGATGGGAGAGAATCTGAAGATGAATTCCTCGTGGGAAGTATCATAAAAAAACTCCTCCCGCTTTTTTCCCTGGCAGGAGTTCCCACGATGTCCACCTGGTTCCTCCCACCAAAGAGGTGCGATTCTTAGGTAGGAGTCATCAGCCTTCGGAGGCAATTTCAGGTGGACTCCATCACTCATCTAAATTTTAATTGTGAAAAGAAGTCCTTGTCAAGGGTGAACGTAAAATCGGCGCTGAAACTGTTGACTGTCTCGCCGGCGCTCTTTTCCGGGATCCCCTGGGTTGGCCGATTTTCATTCCTTCCATTTCGTGATGGTCCACGATTCTAGAATCTTGAGCTCCGAATGGGCCGTCTGGTCGAATTGAAAAGGAGTGATTGAAATATAGCCGTTTCTTAAGGCCCAAATATCCGTTTTTTCGTTCTCCGGCGTGAGGCGTTTATAGCCGGGCCAATAATAGATCTCTCCTTCCGCATCCGTTCTTTTTTCATAGATTTCGATCGAACTCCTGAGATCCTGTTTCGTAATCTTCACCCCTTTGATTTTGTCCTTCGGAAGCGCCGGAATGTTGACGTTGAGAAAGATCCCGGGTTTCAGCCCTTTCCTTCCGACCTCCTTCACGAGTTGGGCGATGAACGAGGCGGCGGTGTCATAATCGGCGGTATCGCCTTTTTCCAGGTGGACGGCGAGGGCCGGAAGACCCGTAAACGCGGCTTCCCGAGCGCCGGCGACCGTCGCGGAATAAAACGTGACCACGCCGGTATTGTCACCCCGATTGATGCCGATGATCACAATGTCGGGCTTCTCGGCCAGCAGATTTTCCAGGGCAAAACGGACGCACGTCGCGGGAAGGGCGTCGATCGCGTACCAGTTTTTTCCTTTGGCAGCGACCTCCTCGACCCGGATCGGAACTTCGGTGGCGATGGAATGGCTCACCCCGCTATAATTTTTTACGGACGCGGCGACGGTGACCTGTCCGAGGGGAGAGAGCTTCTCGAAGAGCGCCGCCAGGCCGGGAGCCTCGATGCCGTCATCATTGGAGAGCAAAATTTTCAAGGCCGAATGGCCGGTGTCCGCTCGGCAGGAACAAAGCAGGACGATGAGAACGGCCGGGAACATCCAAAGAGCACATCTTCTGCGCTTCATGAAATTCTCCTTTGTGAAGGAATTCGCATTTCCTTTCCGGCGCGCCTTCTATTATTCCAAATAGGTTCGCGCTAATTCAATCATTTTTCAAGGAGCGGAGGAATTTGGCGCAGCATGTCGTCCCTGACGGCGCGAAAGACGGGCAGGAGGTCTTCCTCGCTGCCCTGGGCTTTGGCGGGGTCGGGAAAGCCCAGGTGGACGCGTTTTCCCTGCCCCAGCCAAAGCGGGCATTCCTCGGCGGCGGAATCGCAGACCGTGACGACGAGATCGAAGGACTGGTTCATAAATTCGTCCATGGATTTGGACCGGCCGTGGTGGATGATGCCGATCTCTTCCAGGACGCGGACGGCCAGGGGATGGACGGATCCGGCCGGCCTGGTGCCGGCCGAGACTGCCTCCCAACGGTCTTCGAGGCGATGGTTGACGATGGCCTCGGCCATTTGCGAGCGGGCCGAGTTCCCCGTGCAGAGGAAAAGGACCTTAAGTTTCA
>Ga0315281_10003859_pt1 | contig 21901 bp, 29 predicted proteins | sample YL17G07_0_MG_FD_204540 | JGI IMG/M metagenome (GOLD analysis project Ga0315281, IMG submission 204540) | Sediment microbial communities from Yellowstone Lake, YNP, Wyoming, USA - YL17G07_0 | ecosystem: Environmental > Aquatic > Freshwater > Lake > Sediment | place: USA: Wyoming | collected... | reverse complement strand
CTTTTCCCCGAGGACGGCGAGATCGAGGAAGTGCAGTGCTCCACCATGGGCGTCTTCGCGCCGCTGACCGGCGTGGCCGGCGCGCTGCAGGCGATGGAAGCGGCGAAACTTCTCGCCGGCGCGGGCGAGACGCTCAACGGAAGGCTGTTGCTGCTGGATGCGAAACAGTCCGAATGGCGGACCGTTCGAGTAAAGCGCGATCCCGCTTGCGCAGTCTGCGGCGTGAGCTGATCACGCTACCGCGAGCAGGGCTTTTCTTGCCTTGGCCGGAAGGTCCACAAATACGAAATGCGATTCCGGATACAGATAGTCTTCCCACGACTCGTCAACGATACGAAGAAAATCGTCGCGCTTCGCGCGTGCGTCCGGAAGGACTCGATAAATCTTTCCTTTTTCGAGATCGTCGCAGTCCTTGTTCTCGACGCATAGCGCGAACCTGGTTTTCGAACGCGTATTCGGCATATCGATTACTCCAGAAACCTCTTGAAATGGACTCTGACCGCTTGTTGCCACCTTCGCTGCCTCACACCCGGTCCAGGCCGAACCGTGGATGGCGTCTGTGATGTCGAATGACCAGTATCCGGACGCAATCTGGATCGACGACGCGAAACAGAACCGAGTAGGGAAATCGATGCACTATGCTGCGCCGGATCTGCGCTTCGACGACCGGAAATTGCCCAGGGTTCCTGGATATCCGCTCCACGACGGCGTCGATTTCGCCGCGGAAATCGGAGTCCAGTCCCGGTCGGGCGCGCCCGTAGTGTGACGCGGCGGCCTTCACGTCATCGGCGGTGGAGGGGTGGAACTCGACCCTCATTCAGCCGTGCCGCGGGTACGCCGGCGAAACTCCTCGAGGGTAAGAGGGGTGACCTGCCCGGATTCAATCGCAGCATCGCGCTCGCGGGCCACCGCGATACCTTCGCGGTCGGTCTGAGGATCCGCAAGCCACGCGGTGGCTTCTTCCAGGCTTGCCCAAGCAGCGAGCGCCAGACGCTCACGATCGCGAGGCGGCAAGCGCATCAATTCGGCCTCAAGCTGGTCGGTCGTGCTCATGCGGCAAGTCTAGCACCGCCGAAGCGGCCGGAAAATCCGGGCGCCTCGCCGGATTTCCCTGCCTCGGCCTCGCTGACCGTCCGCGTCAAGAAGGATCTCGTCTGCCGAATATGCTCCCGAGTCTAGGCCGGGACTTACGTCGCAATGCGTCGAAGAAGCACCTTCACGATGCCGCAACCAAACGATCTTTGGCTTGCTCAAGGAAAGCGATGACTTGCTCACGACTGACCGACGGGAAGCCCGGCAGAAACTCGTCAATCGAATCTCCGGCCTCCAGGTAGTCCAGCAGTGTTTGGACCGGCACTCGCGTACCGGAAAACACCGGGGCACCCCCCATCACGTCGGGGCTGCGAGAAATGACAGGCTGTTGCATTCGGCCAGACTACTCCCGCCACCGCGGTTGGCGCAATCTTGAGCGTAAACGACGATCGATTGCTTGCCGGCGTTTCCCAAGGCGCGAATAGGTACTCGTGTCCCGTCCTTAATCAGCGCTCCTCAGACTTTGGACGCACACCCCAGCCAATCCGTTGCGCGTGGAGTCGGCTGCTGACTCGGAAAGCCCTCCTGCCCGTAGCTATAGCTCCCGCCCAAATCGTCTTCCGCAATCATCGGTGCCTCGTCCGCGATGAGCGCGATCTTCGCGACAATCCGAGCGTAGTCGTCAGTTGTAAAAAGGTGGTCGCGAATGTCTGCAAGTGACAATGGAAAAATTCGAACCCGCGTAGGCCAACGACCGTACCGAGCACGAAATCCGTCTACGGCTGCGCAAAACCGAACCCAGTTCTTGTCGTGGCCATTTGGCATGGCGTGATCGTGTAGCCTAGTAAGCAGTTGTTCTCAGTGACAATTTTTAAATCGACTACGACCCTGCGAATCGCGAACGTAAGAATGCTGCGCCAATCCTTCGCATGTTTTTTTCAATATCCTTGGTCGCCTGTGGCATGGGCTTCTTAAACATCCTTCGCGTATCGGGGACCGAGTACTCGTACTCCCAATGCTCACCGGAATTTTCCCTAGTGTACCGAGGATGGCTCGGGCTAAATCTCCAGCCTTTAGCTATACACAGACGCGGCTTCGCACCGCATGCAAGCTCGAGGCCAAGATAACTTTCACTAACGTTTCGACACGGACGTGGCCGCCAAAATCCCGCCTGGAGTACCGTGCATTTGTCATCCCATTTGTAAATGTTTTGGTACGTCCGCCAATCCCGGCCATTCGAAAACAGACTCTCCCAGACACTATCTCTATGCTCCTCAAGACGCTGGAGTGCCAAATCGATCGCTGCAATGGTCTTTCGATTTAGTCGCGTCGACTTGATGCTCATGGCGAAGGAACTAAACTTTGAGAGCCGGCGGTATCCATCAGTAGTCATTCGCGGCACCGTTGGAATGCCCTTAAGTCTGGTCATATAGAGAAAGTCCCTCAGCAAGAATTGGTCTAGCCTTGACGCGCGTCTGGCCGTCAAATCTGCAATCTCCGCAACGATTGGCCAGGAGAGCCAGATCGTTTTTCGGGGAGTATATTTCCATAGCCCCACGTCTATGCCGTGCCTAGTCAGAACGACAAGCCTAGTCGATTTCGGTAGTCTTTTTAGTGCCGATCTATAGTTCCTGAGCTGACCCGCTCCTAGGCCAGAGTCCAGCTTCGACTCGATCAAAAAAAGGGGTGCGCTAGAGCCTTTGAGTCGAATCTCCATATCGACGAGGACGCGCCCACCATACACACGACGCCCAACCTGAGAATGTGCGACCAATATGTTGGTATCTATTTCGGCAATGGATGATCGGTCGAACAGAAGTTTGCAGAACGCCTCGCGAAACGGCACAACCCGATTGAACAAAAGGACCAACGCCTGGGTGAGGAGATTCTCGTCTTGACGTTCTACGTACTTTCCTAGGACAAGGAATATATTCGTAGAGTGAGGATCGTCACCGTAATGGTTCGCGACTTTTGTAGTTGTCATGGGTTCGACGACGTCGGCTCAACTGTCTCCCGAACAACTCGATTTGGACGGGTTCCCATCTTCAAAGCCATTCCCCTTATCTTCAACGGACTTAGACCGTAGTCAAACTTTGTCGAAGACTGCGCAATTTTCTGCTAGATCCTTTGCCCAGCGCTAGGCCGCGAGGTATCGCCACTGCGCGGCGTAGCTTTCGGTGGGTTTCCTGGTGAAGCCGGATTTCGCGAACTGATGCAGGCAGCCGATCATGTAGCGCGTGAGGAAGGCGGCATGCGCGGAAACATCGGCATCTGATTGTTTCTGGCCGCCATCAGTGCCCGGCGAGCGCAGGGCCTGCCTGAGGGTGGCTTCGAAGCGGTCGTAGAACTGGTTCATGCGCGCCTGCAGGCGCTCGTGCTCGCCTACCAGCGCGTCGCCGGTCATCACGCGCACCATGCCGGGGTTCTTCTCGGCGAAGGCGAGCAGCATCTCGACCAGCTTGGATGCCTGCTTGCCGCCGTCGGTTTCGTCCTGCGCGATCTTGTTGGCGACGGTGAACACCGAGGTCTCGATGAACTCGATCAGGCCCTCGTACATCTGCGCTTTCGAGGCGAAATGACGATACAGCGCCGCCTCCGAGACATCGAGCTTCCCGGCGAGCGCTGCGGTCGTGATCTTCCCCCACTTCGGCTGCTCGAGCATCTGGGCCAGAGCCTTCAGAATTTCGAGCCGCCGCTCTCCCTTGATACGCGGCATGCGGAAATTCTACGCTCAGTGCGAGTGACGGAATACCAGTCTGGGCAGTTCCGTGACGGATTTGACGCGCAGGTCGGCGAAAGGCATGCGCCGCGCCTCGCTGCTGACCCAGACGGTGGACATGCCTAGCCGTTTTGCGGTGCGCAGGTTCTCGGGCATGTCGTCGATCAGCGCGCAGCGGTGCGCATCGAGATTGTGCGCCCGCAGCAGCACCCGGAATCCCTGGAACGCGGGCTTGGGCCGGTAGCGCGTGCTCTCTATCGTGTAGACCGCGTCGAACCAGCGCGCCACGCCCAGCGCGCGCAGCACTTCCTCGACATAGTGGCGCGGCGCGTTGGAGAACACGAGCCGCTTGCCCTCGAGCCGCGCCAACGCGTGTCCCAACGTGTTGTCGCCGACCACCATCGCGCCCAACTCCGGGAACTGGTGCGTCTCGCGGATGAATTTCTTCGGATCCTCGCCGTGGTGCCGCACCAGCCCGCGCAAGGTCGTGCCGTAGCGTTCCCAGAAGAAACGCCGCATGCTGTTCGCGCCCTCCTCGTCGAGCGCGAAGCGGCGGCGCAGGTAGGCGTTCATCTGCTCGTGCATCGACGGAAAGATGTGCGGCCGCGCGTCGTGCAGCGTGTTGTCGAGGTCGAAGATCCACACCCGCCTCGACGGCGGCACCCGGAGGATGCGCATTACTTGGAACGAATGACGGTGCCGACGCCTTCGTCGGTGAGCACTTCCAGCAGCAGCGCGTGCGGCACGCGGCCGTCGATGATATGGCAGGACTTGACGCCGGCGCGCGCGGCATCCAGCACCGAGCCGATCTTGGGCAGCATGCCACCGGAGATCACGCCCTTGGCCACCAGTTCGTCGACTTTCTTCGGCGTGAGGCCCGTCAGCAGCTTGCCCGCCTTGTCGAGCACACCCGGCGTGTTGGTCAGCACGATCAGCTTCTCGGCGCGCAGGATCTCAGCCAGCTTGCCGGCCACCAGGTCGGCGTTGATGTTGTAAGTGGTGCCGTCGGCGCCAGTGGCGATCGGCGCCACCACCGGGATGAATCCCGCCTGCTCCAGCGCGGCGATCACCAGCGGATCGATCGAGTAGATCTCGCCGACCTGGCCGATGTCGATCTTGCCGTTGTCCTTGTCCGAAGCGAGCATCAGCTTGCGCGCGCGGATGAACGCGCCGTCCTGGCCGGTCAGGCCCACGGCCTTGCCACCCGCCTGGTTGATGAGTTCGACGACTTCCTTGTTCACCTGGCCGCCGAGCACCATCTCGACCACGTCCATGGTCGCCGCGTCGGTGACGCGCATGCCCTGCACGAAGGTGCCCTTCATGCCCAGGCGCGCAAGCGCGGTCTCGATTTGCGGTCCGCCGCCGTGCACCACCACCGGGTTCATGCCGACCAGCTTGAGCAGCACCACGTCGCGCGCGAAATCCGCCTTCAGAACGTCGTCGGTCATGGCATTGCCGCCAAACTTCACGACAATGGTCTTGCCGTGGAAGCGCTGAATATAGGGCAGCGCCTCGGCAAGGATGCGCGCCTTCTCCGCCGCCTGGGCGTCGTGGTTGGCCGGTGCGTTCATGACCGGCCCATTCTACAAAACAAAAAGGGCCAGTGGTGCCGGCCCTTTTCATCGCAGCTGTCTTATTTCTAGCGGATCTCGATCTGCCTGCGGGCCGCCGCGGCCTTCTTCGGCAGCGTCAGTTCCAGCACGCCGTCGCGGAATTTCGCCTCGGCCCTGGCTTCGTCCAGCTCCTGCGGCAGCGAGAAGCTGCGCGACACCTTGCCGAACGCGCGCTCCGTGTGCAGGACGCGCTCACCTGCGACGACTTCCTTCTCGCGCCTTACCTCGGCGGAGAGGGTCACCTGCGCACCGTCGATCGCCACCTGGATGTCTTCCTTTTTCACCCCGGGCAGGTCGGCGGTCACCTGGTAGGCACCGTTCTTTTCAGTCACATCCACCTTCAGGCGGGGCGCCTCCAGCGCGCTCCTGCCCTCGTATGCCACCGGGCGCACGAGAAATCCCTTGAAGAGATCGTCCACGATGTCGTTGAACGGATCAAACCTCGCGATATTGGCCATCAGAACCTCCTGTCAAAGTCAGTATGTTTAAAATGGGGTCTCGATAACCGGATTCAAGTCCCCTGTCTTCGCCTGCCTCCTTCCGCACCCAAATCGAGAGCCTGCGGCCCTACCTGCTGCGCTATGCCAAGTTGCAGTTGCGCAACCCGGAGGCCGCCGAGGACGCGGTCCAGGAAGCGCTGCTCGCGGCGCTCGCCGGCGAAGCGAACTTCGAGGGCCGCTCCAATCTGCGTACCTGGCTCACCGGCATCCTCAAGCACAAGATCGTGGACACGATCCGGCGCCAGAGCCGCGAGCAGCCGGCCCCGGAGTTCGATGTGCAAGGCGAGGCGGCCGAGGTCGACGCCCCGTTCGACCGCCGCGGCCATTGGGACGAGGCCCCGGACGCCTGGGAACAACCCGAGGGCGCCCTTGGGCAGAAGCAGTTCCTCGCCGCACTGGAAGCATGCCTGCGCGCGCTTCCCGAGCGCACCGCCCGGGTCTTCATGATGCGGGAGCACCTCGGCCTGGAGACTTCCGAGATCTGTAAGGAACTGGCCATTACCTCGACGCATTGCTGGGTGATGCTCCACCGCGCGCGCATGGCGCTGCGCCTGTGTCTGGAAAAAAACTGGTTCGGAAAATAATGCTGCTGTCCTGCAAGGAAACGACCCGCCTGCTGTCGCAAGGCGAAGACCGCAAGCTCGCGTTCGGCGAGCGGGTCGCGTTGCGCGTGCACCTCGCGATCTGCAACGGCTGCCGCAACGTGAACGCGCAATTCAAATTCCTGCGTTCGGCCGTGAAAATCCTGTCTCTGGATGGAGACGACGAAAAATCCCCGCCGCAACCGCGCTAGGCGCGCAAGTCCCGCAAGCGGCGTGGGCCGAACGCGAACACCAGCACGCCGAGCATCGAGATCGCGCAAACAATCATCGGGCCCGAAGGCAGGTCGGTGGCAAGCGATGCGACCAGCCCGAAGACATAGCCTAGCGAGCCGATCAGGTAGCCTTTCAGCAGCCGGTGACTTCGCGAATACCACGTCGCGAGCGCCGGTACGACGAGCGTGATGAACACCAGGTACAGTCCGACGAGCTGCACCGAGATCGTCACCGCGCAGGCGAAAATTGCGTAGAACCCGATCCGGCCGAGCCGCGTGCCCAGCCCGAACCAGAGCCCCAATATCGCGGCACTCGCGAGCGCCACGAGCGGCAGCTGCGCCGGATTCACCCAGAGGATCTGCCCGACCAGCAACTCCTTGAGGTGCTCGCCGCCATGCGGATTCTTCGCCAGCAGGAGCACCGCCGCGCTCGAGGCAAGCACGAAGACCACGCCAATGATCGCTTCCTGCACCTGGGGCCAACGGCGCTCGGTCCAGGTAAGCAGCAGCGCGCAGGAGAGCGCCGCCGACAGCGCGGCCACCTGCACGGCCGCGCCCGCCGGCTCCCAGCCGAGCGCGTCGGCGAGGATCACGCCGAGGCCCGCGACCTGCGCCACCGCAAGATCGATGAACACGATGCCGCGCTCCAATACCTGCATGCCGAGCGGCGCGTGGGTCGCAGTCACCAGCAGGCCCGCGACGAGCGCCGGCCACAGGATAAAAATACCGGCGATGTCGACGTTCATTTAACCGCCGCAAGCAGCCGTGCGATGGTGTCGTCGAACAACCCGAACAGGTCTTTCGCTTCGCTGCTTCCGCCCACGGTGAACGGCAACATCACGGCTGGAATCCGGGTGCGCTCCGAAAGAAACTCCGCGGCCCTCGGACTGTTGTAGGGGGAATAGACGATCACCTTCGCAGGATCCCGTTTCATCCGCTCCACGAGTTCCGCGAGATGCGCGGGTGTCGGCGGAATTCCCGGCTTCGGTTCCAGACTGCCGGTTTCCCTCATTCCTGTCCATTGAATGAAATAGGACATGTCCCTGTGGTAAACGACCACGGGAACATTCCTGAGCGCAACCGCCTGCTGTTCCCAGCGCTGCAGTGCCGATCGCCAGCGCACGCGAAAAGAACCTGTGCGCATCTTGTAGGTTTCAGCGTTGAGCGGATCAAGCGTCACTAGCCGCTCGGCGATTACTTCAGCAATTTTTTCGATATTCCGTGGGTCGAGATGAACATGCGGATTGCCGGATGGGTGAATATCGCCGAGCGATCGGTCGAAAACTTTCGGGATCTCGAGCCGAGCCACGGTTTGCGATGTTTCGAGAAAGCCGGGCGAACCCGGCCGGATACGATTGTTGCCCGACTGCGTGAGCAGCAGCGGCAGCCAGCCGATTTCGAGTTCAGAGCCGGAGCACACGACGAGGTCGGCGGAACGGATGCGCGCGATCAGGCTCGGGCGCGCCTCGATCCGGTGCACGTCCTGCAATGCGGTGGTAGCCGAATAGACGACGGCCTTGTCCCCCGCCAGCTCCTGCGCCAGCGCGGCCCACTCCGGTTCGCAGGCGAAGATATTCAATGCTGCGCCGAGCGGGGAAGCAAGAGCAAAAAGATTCAACATGAAGAAAAATTTCAAGATTAATTTCACGACCGTCTCCTCAGAACTTGTGCGCGCCGTGCGCGCCCAGGCTCATGATGTATTGCAGGAAAATCTGGTTGTCAGGTTCGCCAAAGCGCGAATAGTCGCGCGCGAGCTGCAGCCGCCAGCGGCTGAATTCGCTCGGACTCCAGTCGAGCATCACGGTATTGCGCTTCGGGCTGTAGGCGCCGAGGATCGGAAAATCGGCGGCGGCGAGGGCACCCGTATTGACAAGCCCGTTCTCGGTGGTGCCGGCGTTCAGTCGGTCGTGGCGGTAACCGATGCGCCACTGCGGAATGAACTGATAGACGCCCTGCGCGTACCAGCCGGACTGCCTCGAGCGATAGCTGTCGGTCTGCGTACCGAGCGATGCCGCCTGCGTGTCGTAGGTCAGGCCACCGGACTCGCTGCGCCGGAAATATTCGCCCTGCAGTTTGAGGTTGTTGTGGGCCGGATTGCCGTTGGGCGACCATTTGAGAACGCCATCCAATGCCCACAGACGGGTGCGGCCGCTGAAGCTGTTCGCCACCCCGGTGCCGGTCGAATCGACATCGCCGTAAACGCGGTCTCGCGGCGAGGTGCGCAGATGCGCCACGCCGACGCGCCATGCGGTGCCAGTACCGATGTCGCCGCCCAGGTGCGCGAACAGATTGCCGGAACCGAAACCATTCTTGCTACGCCCGCCGTCGGGACCGCCTGGAAACTTGCGTCCACGCCCGATCTCGGCCCCCAGATCGAGATACAACTCGGTCGGCGCGACCCACTTGACCTGGATGCCGTCCTCACCGAACTGGTTGCCAAGAAACACCTTGCTGGCAAGCGGTGCGTCGGTGAAATCCCAGGCGTGGGCATGGATTTCGTTCAGATAGCCGACGCTGGAGAAAAACCTCCCGGCCTTGACGGTGAATCCCTTCGACAGGTCTAGCGTCTGGACATAGGCCTCCTCGACCCCAACGCCGCCCTCCGGCGCGATCGCCGCGACCAGCGTGCCGCGGAACAGATGATCCACGCTGGCGCTGAGTACGAGTTCCGATTCACCCAGACTGAAGCCGCGCGGCGGCGGGCCGACCTCGCCCATGGTCGGCACAAAACCGTTGATCCTGTAGCTCTCCGGGTCTCGCTTCAGATTCCCGAGCGTGCCGTTCAGGATCACCGAGATCGCCGGGTTGAAGGCGTTCTCGCCCACCGGGCGGCTGCTCGCCTGCACCGCGGCCTGTGCGGCGGTGTCTTGCGCTTTGCCTGCCTTCGCCTCGGTTTCCTGCAGGCGTCTCTCGAGCGCCTGGATGCGTTTCTCGTAAACGTCCCGGAGCTGGCGAACCTCTTCGCGGATCTTCGATAGCTCGACGTCCTGCGCACGCGCCTGCAGCGGCGCGACCGACACCGCGGCAATAGCCGCGGCAATGCATATGCTGCGTACCATGTATCGCTCCTCGAAAGAATGTGACGTTGCGCGCCGCAATACGCAGCGCACGCCGGCAGTTCAGTTCAGAGGAGCGACGGGGGACCCCGGGACGATGGAGCGAGCCCGGGCGTCGACGCCGAGGGCAGATTGGCAATGAAAGAAACCGGAACGGGCGGCGCGACCGCAGCCGGGGGCGGATGCGTGCAGTCAAGGGCGCCGGCTACCGTACCAAGCGCGTCGTGCTGATCGCACAACAGCTTCTGCTCAGCAGGGAGCCCGTGCTCGTTCAGGTGAGAGACGGCATGCGACAGCGCCGTATGCTGCGCGCTCAGCAGCAGGATCGCGAGCAGGATTCCCAGCGTGCGACCGGGCGCCATGGCGCTACTTTGCGGGGACTGCGTCGGTCAGGCGATAGAAGACGCCGGTCGGATCGTCTTTGAGGATCGCCAGCTTGCCGCTGAGCACCACCGATTCCATGCCGTAGGCGACCGGCTTCTTCATCTTCACCTCGACCAGGCTTTCCGGCCCGCCGGGCATGCAGAAAGCGCAGTCCTGCGGCGTCGCCGAGAGGATGAAGTGCGACTGCTTGTCGCCCATTTCGAGCGGCATCATGAAGCCCTGGACTTTCACGTCCTTCGCGTCGAGCGCGGCAACGCCGGCCGAAAACTGGGGCTGAAAGCGGTCCTTCACTTTCACCAGCTCGACTTGCGCCAGCAGCTTCCACGAAACGATGTCCTTGCGGTCCGGCAACGTCTGCGCCGCCACGGAAACTGCGGCGAGGAGCGCGATCGCGAGGCAAGTGCGTTTCATGGATTGCATTATCAACCCTCCGCCAGAACAAGCGCAACATCGGCCCGGTAAGCGCGCCAGGCGGGCAGGAGTGCCGCGGCAATCCCGACCGCCACAGCCAAGACCAGCAGCCACGGTTCCTGCGGGTTCCACGCCCAGCCGGTCAGCTTCGTTTGTTGCGCCGCTTTCAACGCAGCGCCCAGCGCTTCGGTGCACAGATGTCCGAGCGCCATACCGGCGATCCCGCCAAGAAGCGCAAGTACTATGCCTTCGAGCAGCATCAGGCCCATCAACTTGCCGCGCGAGGCGCCGAGCATGCGCATCACCGCGAGATCGTAGCGCCGCTCCTCGAGCGCATTCAGGAGCGCGATGAAGACCGACAGGCCGGCCGCCAGCACCAGCACCAGGCCGAAAGCGCGCATCACGTCCACGCCGACGCCGATCATACGGAACAACCGCGCGCTCTCGTAGGCCGGGGAAGCAGCCTGCAGCGACGCGCTCGCGTTCACCTGGCGCGGCAGCGTGGCCGCGGCGAGGGGCGAGGCGTATTGGATGAGGAGCGCGGTGATTTCCCTGCGCCCCGAGGGCCGGCCGCCGTGCTCGTGGACTTCCCAGACCGATTCGATGCTCGTCAACACCAGGCGATCGAGCACCGTGCCGTTGAGTGCGAGCACACCCACGACTTTGAACGGTTCCTCCTCGTGGGCTTCACCGCCCGCGGCCAAGCCATGCGCACCGGCAAAACTGGCGCCGACGCCGAGGCGGGATTTCGCCGCCACCTCGGCGCCGAGCACCGCTTCCATCGGTTCATTCCAGAGGCGACCCTCGTCGAGGCGTGCATCGTAATGAGCCGGGTAGTCCTTGCTCGTGCCGACGATGCGGAACCCCTGGTAGCTGTCGCCCAGGGCAAGCGCGATCGCCTTCTTCACCGCTGGATGGCGCGAAAGCGCGAGCGCGTCGTCCAGCGGAATATTGCCGGTGGGCGCATCGAGGTGGAACACCGCCGAGAGCACGAGCTGCATCGGGCTGCCCTTGGCGCCGGCCACCATGTCGATGCCGCGCGCATCGCGCCCCATGCGTTCTTCGAGTTGCGCGGTTACCAGCAGCAGCACCGTGATCATCGCGATGCCGAGCGCAAGCAACAGCAGATTGAGCGCCGTGGAAAGCGGCCGCGCGCGCAGGTAGGCGAGGCTGATGCCGGCAAGCGTCATGCGTCCAGTTCCAGGCGTTTTTCGAATCTCGCCTTCGCGCGCTGGTCGTGCGTCGCTACGATCAGAGTGGCGCCACACTCCTTCGCTTGATTTTCAAGAAGCTCCAGAGCCTGAAAACAATTCGCGTCGTCCAGGTTTGCCGTCGGCTCGTCCGCCAGCAGCAGCTTGGGCCGGTTCATCACCGCACGCGCGATCGCCACGCGCTGCGCCTGGCCGTGGGACAGTTCGTGGGGTTTGGCCGCTGCCTTGTCGGAAAGAGAAAGGCTTCCCAACAAAATCCCGGCGCGTGCAGTGTCTGCCGGCAAGCCTGCAAGATAGGGCGCGAGAAGCAAATTGTGCAACACGCTCAAGCTCGAGACCAGGTGCAGCTTTTGCGGCACGATGCCGACGTTGCGGCCGCGCCAGCGATCGAGCGCCGCGCCCTCGAGCCTGGCGAGCACCTGTCCGCCGACTTCGATTTCGCCTTCGCTGGGCTTGAGCAACCCGGCAACGAGGTTCAGGAACGTGGTCTTGCCACTGCCCGAAGCGCCGAGCACCAGCCAGTGCTCGCCGGCGGCGGCCTCGAAGCGCTCCAGCGCGAGAACCTCGCGGGCGCCGTGCAGAACAGCGCCCGCGCTGTAGCGCTGGCGCAGCCCCTTTACGCTAAGCACTGCTCCAGGCCCGCGAGAAACAGGTCCTTCGGCAACTTCTTGCCGATGAACACCATCACCGACTGTTTCTTGTCCTTGCCCCAGGGCTTGCCCATGTCGCCGCCCATCATCATGTGCACGCCCTGGAATACGACGCGGCGCGGGTTGCCCTTCATCCACAGCACGCCCTTGTAGCGCAACAGGTCGGGCCCGTAAACCTGGATCATGCCCGAGAGAAACTGTTCCAGCTTGTCACCGTTGAAGGGCTTGTCGGAGCGGAACACGAAGGACTCTACCTCGTCGTGGTGGTCGTGGGGCGTGTCAGCGAGAAATTCAGGATCGAGTTCGAGGATCGCGTTCAGGTTGAAGCCGCGGATGTCGAGGATCTCCTCGATCGGCGTGTTGCCGAAATGCACCTTCTTCACCTGCGCGCGGGGGTTCATGCGCCGGATCCGCTCGGACAGGGTCTTGATTTCATCTTCAGAAACCAGATCCGACTTCGAGAGCAGAATCCTGTCCGCAAAACCGACCTGCTCCTGCGCCTCGCGGAATTCATCGAGCTGCTTCGGTGCGTGCTTCGCATCCACCACGGTGAGGATCGAATCGAGCAGGTAATAGCCGCCGACATCCTCGTCGGTGAAGAAGGTCTGCGCCACCGGCCCCGGATCGGCCATGCCGGTGGTCTCGATGATCACGCGGTCGAACTTGAGCGAACCCTTGCTGCGCCGGTCCTTCAGGTCGCCCAAGATCTTGATCAGGTCGCCGCGCACCGTGCAACAGATGCAGCCGTTGTTCATCTCGATGATCTGCTCATCGCTCTTCTCGATGATTTCGCTGTCGACGCCGACCTCGCCGAACTCGTTCTCGATCACCGCGATCTTCTTACCGTGGTCTTCCTTGAGAATCCGGTTGAGCAGCGTGGTCTTTCCCGCCCCGAGAAAACCGGTGAGGATCGTGACCGGCACCATCTCGCTCTGTTCCATATGCAAATCCTGATTCAGTTTCAACTACGAGGGGACGGATTCTACCCCCGAAGGAGAGTCGGGATCAGCGTCCGGTTTCCCAGGCCAGAGCCGCGATACGGCCAATGTCAACGCGGCCTTTCAATCGATTACCTGGTTGGCACGCAGAAGAATTGATTGCGGTATGACGACGCCGAGCGCTTTCGCGGTCCGCTTGTTGATCACGAGGTCGTACTTTAGTGGCATTTCGACGGGAAGGTCGGCCGGTTTGGCGCCTCTGAGTATCCTGTCCACGTAGGCGGCTGCGCGCCGGTACATCTCGTTGCGGTTCGGCCCGTAGCTCGCAAGGCCGCCAGCCGCCGTTACGAATTCGGATCCGCCCATTGTCGGCAGTTTGCGCTTTGCCGCCAGGGTTGCGAGCCGCGAGGATTCCGCGAGAAGCATCGCGTCTTCGAAGATGACCAGCCCGTCGGCTTGCTTGCGCCCGAGCTCGGCGAACGCGCCGTCGAAGTCGGCGGGAGCCCGCGCTTCGATGAGCAGAAGTTCCACCCGCAGTACCCCTGCCGCAGTCTGCGCCTCGTTGAGAAACGGCAAGGCGGCCGGACTGCCTGGGTTGGTCAGGACGGCGATACGTTTTGCGTGAGGAACGATTTGCTTGAGGAGCTCCAGCCGCTTGCCAGCAGTATCCGGGCCTTGCAGGGACAGGCCCGTGAGGTTGCCGCCCGGCCGCGCGAAACTCGCCACCAAGCCCTGAACCACCGGATCGCCACTGGTCGGAAACACGATCGGGATCGTCTTCGTCGCGTTTCTGGCGGCCAGGATCGACGGGGTCCCGCCGGCGGCGACGATGACTGCCACCTTCAGCGCGACGAGTTCGGCGGCGAGCGCCGGGAGCCGGCTGTTTTCGCCTTCCGCCGACCGCTGCTCGATGACGAAGTTTTTCCCTTCCACGTAACCGAGCTCTCGCAGCCCCTGCGTGAATGCTTCAAGAAACCCCTTGAAAAGCGGCGTGGAAGACGGCACCAGGAAGCCTATTCGCCGAACGCCGGCCGGCGTTTGCGCTAGCGATACGAGTGGCGCGCCGAGCGCCGACAAGCCAAATGCAATCAGCAGTTTTCTGCGTTTCATGCCCCTCCCCGACCAGCGTCCATCGGCGATGACGGACTTTATTTCTGCGGATACGTCTGGAACCCGGCCTGGACGAAGTGACGGTCGTTTGTGAGCGCAGCCTTGATCCGGCGTTCCTTCATGACCACGAAGCTGGAGCAGTCCGTGAAAGAGAAGTCTTTGTCCCGCCAGCGGAAGAACCAGTGACGCGCTTTTTCGGCCCGCGCCGGATCGATCCACTCCCAATGCACCCGTGGACTGCCTTCAACCTGATTCCACCAGCGTTCGGCGGCGTTCAGGCCCAGGCGAACCCGCATCAGGGTCAGCGTTTCGTCCATGACAAAGTCGCTCGAGACCAGCACACCCGCGCTGGCGAGCCATTCGTCGCGAAAAGCGCAGGCCGTCGCGTGCTGCCGGTCGCTCTCGTCGGCGAGCATGGTCCAGCCAGCAGTATCGACGAAGAGCTTCCTCACCGCTTCCGGGCGCCGCGCGCGCCGTAGAGGATCCGGTCATGATCCTTTGATGCCCGACCGTCGCTCGAGCGGCCCACCGCGCGCGCGCGGTATATGGGGTCCTCCGCCAACGGCGCCGCCGTCTCGTCGAGCGCCTCCTCGACCGGCACGATGCGGAACGCGGGCCGGCTGCGATAAAGGACCGTGAACCGCTCGCCGCGCCGCACGCGCCGCACTGTTTCAGGCAGCGAAGCGCGCAGTTGTTTGGCGTTGATGGTGTGGTCCATGGTTCAACTTGAGTTTACCTTCGAGGCGACACGCGGTCAAGCCGCGCGCAATACCAGCAGGCCTTTCAGGTAATCGCCCTCGGGAAAATTCAGCGCCACCGGATGATCGGCGGCGGCGCCGAAGCGCTCGATGATCTTCGCGTCCACGCCGGCATCCGATGCCGCGCCCGCGACGATGGACTGGAACAGTTCCGCCGAAACGCCGCCCGAGCAGGAAAAAGTCGCCAATAGCCCGCCGGGTTTGAGCAGCTTCAGCGCCATCAGGTTGATGTCCTTGTAGGCGCGCGCGGCATTCTTTGCCAGGGCCGCGGTGGGCGCGAACTTGGGCGGATCGAGCACCACCAGGCCGAAGCTCTTGCCGCGGTCGCGCAGCAGGCGCTGGTAGGCGAAGACGTCTGCCTTCTCGAACGCGATGCTCGCGGCATCGAGCGGATTGGCCGCCAGATTTTCCCTCGCCACCTCGAGCGCCTCGGCGGAACTGTCCACCGCGGTCACGTGCTTCGCGCCGCCGGCCAGCGCGGCGAGGGAGAAGCCGCCGGTGTAGCAAAACGCATCCAGCACCTCGCGCCCTTCGGCCAGCGCACGCACCCGCTGCCGGTTGTCGCGCTGGTCGAGGAAGAAGCCTGTCTTCTGGCCGGCTTCGACGTCGACGCGAAAATTCAGGCCGTACTCGATGATCGGGCAGCGTTTCGCCTGCCTGTTCCCGCGCACGAATCCAAATCTAGGTGCGAGACCCTCCAGGGCGCGCACTTCGGCATCCGAGCGCTCGTAGATTGCTTCGCATCCAGTCGCTGCGACGAGCGCGTCGAGAATCGCCTCGCGCCAATGCTCGGCGCCTGCCGACAGGAACTGCGCCACCAGCACATCGTCATAGCGGTCGACAACCAGGCCGGGCAAAGCGTCGGATTCCCCGTGCACCAGCCGCATGGCGTTGGTATGACGGGCGGCGGGCAGCCCGGCGCGAAGCTGGACCGCCTTTCTTATGGCGGCTTCGAAAAAAACCCCTTTGATCGAAACGCCCGGATCAAAACTCCAGACGCGGGCCCGGATCTGCGATTGCGGACTGTAGGCGGCAAGCGCAAGCGTCTTGCCCTCGGCCGATTTCACCAGCACCGTTTCGCCACTGGCGGGATTCCCGTCCACACGCTCGAGCGCGCCCGAGAAAATCCAGGGATGATGGCGTTCGACCGACTTGTCGCGCCCGGCCTTGAGGATCAATGTTTTCATTTCTTCCTTGCGCGCGGATGCGCGGCGTCGTAGACCTTCGCCAGCGCCTGGAAATCGAGGTGGGTGTAGACCTGCGTGCTCGAAATGCTGGCGTGGCCGAGCATCTCCTGCACCGCGCGCAGATCCTGCGAGGATTGCAGCACGTGGCTGGCGAAGGAATGGCGCAGCATGTGCGGATGCACCGAAGCGCCCAGCCCCTGGCGTTTCGCCCAGGCGCGCAGCCGCGCCTGCACCGTTCCGGGCGCGATGCGCCTGCCGCGCGCGCCGACAAAGAGCGCGCGCTCTTGCGGCGCGGCGAGCTGCGAGCGCGCGTTGTGCCAGTCGCGCAGCGCATCGCGCGCGCGCGCGCCGACCGGAACCGTGCGCGTCTTGCTGCCTTTGCCGGTCACGGTGACTTCCGCCTGCTTCAGATCCAGCCGCCCGTCGTCCATATCCAGCGCAATGAGTTCCGCGAGACGCAGGCCCGAGGAATAGAGCAATTCGAACATCGCCCGGTCGCGCGCACCCTCCGGCGCAGCCAACGCCTCCGCAGGCGCGCCCTCAAGCAGTTGCTGCGCCTGCTCCACGGAAAGCGCCCTGGGCAGGTGGCGCGGCGATTTCGGCGCGCGCACGCCCTGCACCGGATTGGCGGAAAACCCGCGCTGGCGCGCCAGCCACCGGTAAAAGCCGCGCCACGCCGATAGCGTCAACGCCAGCGTACGGCCGGAGAGCCCCGCGGCGTGCAGCCGCGCGACGAAGCGCCGGATCTGCTGCGCATCGAGATCGCGCAGCGCGGTTTTGTCCTTTAATTTGAATAGAACATCAACAGCACGCGAGTAATTCGCCAGCGTGTGCCTGGAGAGCCTGCGTTGATGCTCGAGCGTCTCGAGCCAGGCCTTCCCCAGATCGGTATCGTTCACGTCCGCGCAGCTAGCGCGCCCGCGGTGAACTCGCCGATTCGGCGCAGATAGAGCGTACCCATCTCGGGGAAGAAGCGCTGCGGGTCTTCGCTGCCGAGCGCAAGCAGGCCCATGGTGCGCGTCTGCCCCAGCGGCACCAGCGCTATCGAGCGGATATGTTCCTGCGCCTCGCGAAACCAGGGCAGGAAGGGATTGCCTGCCGCCGGGCCGCATTGCGGCGCACCCATGGTCTCGGCCTTGTCCCGCAATTCGGCCTCCACCGGCGAGCCTTCGAGCGCGCCCGCATCGGTACCCGCGGGGAGCGATTTTCCCCAGACGCGCAAGGCGACGTGGGGCACGGCGAAATCCTCGCGCAGGTGGAAATAAAGCGCGTGCGCGGTCGCTGCGAAGTCTCGCGCGCCGAGCAGCGCAAGCGAGAGCCGGTGCACCTTTTCCCCGATGGCGTCGTTGTCTTCGCCGAACCTGACGAACTCTCCGAGCTTTGCCTCGAGCAATCTCACCTTCTCCCGCAGCGACACGATCTGGCGCTCGGTGAGCGGGATCGCCCGCCCGCCGTGCGGATGCGGCACGTAGATCGACTCGAGCAGCTGGGGATGCTGGTCGAAGAACTGCGGGTTGTTGCGGAGGAACTGCGCGACGTCTTTTGCGTCCATTGAGGCTTTCTAGAGTTCGATCTCGCCCTCGAACACGCTGTTCGCGGGGCCCTTCATCCAGACGGCATTGTCGCCGCCCGCCCAAGACACGGTCAATGTGCCGCCGCGCGCTTCGACCGTCACGGGCGAATCGAGCAGGCCGCGCAGGATCCCGGCGACCACCGCAGCGCAGGCGCCGGTACCGCAGGCCAGCGTCTCGCCAGCGCCGCGCTCCCAGACCCGCAGCGCGATATGGTGCCGGTCGCGCAGCTGCATGTAACCGGCGTTGAGCCGGTTCGGGAACCTTGCATGATGCTCCAGCGCGGGGCCCTGGGTCGTCACCGGGGCGCGCTTGATGTCGGGCACCACCTGGACCGCATGGGGATTGCCCATGGAAAGGATCGATACCTGAACCGGCCTGTTTTCCACTTGAAGTTCTTCCAGCAACTGCAAAACAGCGGGCGGGCCCATGTTCACGCTCACTTCCCCGTCATCCTCCAGGCGCGGCACGATCACGCCGCCCAGGGTCTCGACCCGGATCTCGCGTTTCGCGCTCAAACCCCTCGCGTGCACGAACTTGACGAAGCAGCGCGCGCCGTTGCCGCATTGCTCGACCTCGCCGCCGTCGGCGTTGAAGATGCGGTAGCGGAAATCCGCACCCGGATTCGAGGCCGGTTCGACGATCAGAACCTGGTCGCAACCGACACCGAAGTGCCGGTCGGCCAGCCTTTGAATTTGCTTCCTTCCGAGTTCAAAACCATGTTTCGTGAAATCAAGAACAACAAAATCGTTGCCCGCGCCTTCCATCTTTGTGAACGGCAGTTTCATCACTTACGGCCCATGGCGCGCCAGCCTTTCCCCGACGAGCCTGCCCACCTGCAGCGCGAGCGCCAGCGCCTGGCGGCCCTGTTCGCCGCTCACCAGCGGCGCGCTGCGCCCGCGCACCGCCTGCAGGAACGCCTCGGCCTGCGCGCGCAACTCGTCGACGCGCTCGAACGCTTGCTCGGACTCGACGATCCCCGCATTGTCACCCTCTGCGCCCTTGCGCACATGGCGCAGCCGCTGCTCCTGCAGGTCGGCCGAAACATAGGCATCGTGCCGGAACACCCGCAGCTTTCGCACCGGCGACTGGCTGACGCGGCTCGCCGAGACGCTCGCGATGCAGCCGTCGGCGAACTCGATGCGCGCGTTGGCGATGTCGATGGCCTCCGTCAACACGCGAAAGCCGCTGGCGCTTACCTGCTCGATCGGCGCCTTTGCCAGCGCCAGCACCAGATCCAGGTCATGAATCATCAGGTCGAGCACCACGTCCACGTCGGTGCCGCGCGCCTTGAACGGCGCCAGCCGCTCGATATCGATGAACAGGGGTCTGCCGCCCTGCGCAACCAGCCCCTGGAACGCCGGGTTGAAGCGCTGCAGGTGGCCCACCTGGAGCACGAGCCCCTTCGCGCGCGCCAGCGCGAGCAAGGCATCGGCCTCCTCCAGAGTGCGCGACAGGGGTTTCTCCACCAGCACATGCACGCCTGCCTCGAGGCAGGCGCGCACCACGGCATGGTGTTTCTCGGTGGGCACCGCGACGCAGACCGCATCGAGCCGCGGGAGCAAAACCCTGTAGTCCGTCTCGTAAGCGCAACCCAAAGCGGTTGCGATTTCCCTGGCACGTGCAGCGTCTGCGTCCGCCACCGCGACCAGTTCAGCATCGGCGCAGGCCGCGAACTTCTCGGCGTGGAACCTGCCCATGTAGCCGACGCCGATCACCGCGCTGCGGATTTTTGCCATGCTTTTCTCAGTAAAAGCGTGCTTCGCCCGCAGGCCGGGTCTTGAAGCGTTTGTGCATCCAGAAATACTGCTCCGGCATCTCCAGCACCCGGCGTTCGATGTATTCGTTCATGCGGCGCGTGTCGGCGACCGGATCCAGCGTGGGGAAATTGTCCCATGGCGCGTCGATGCGCAGCACGTAGCCCTGCGCGCGCGGCAGCAATTGCGTCACGCAGGGCAGGACTCTGGCGCCCGCGACCCGCGCGATGCGTGACAGGCCCGGAACAGTCGCCGCGGAGACGCCGAAAAAAGGCACGAACAGGGTATCGCGCGGCCCGTAGTCCTGGTCCGGCAGGTAGTAGAACGGCCGGCCCTCGCGCATGGCCGCGAGCGTGGCGCGGATGCCTTGCTGGCGGGAAACCAGGCGCTGGTCGCCGAAGCGGCTGCGGCCATGCCTGAGCAATTCGCCGAACTCCGGTTCCTTCTGGTTGGCGTACATCACCACCAGATTCGCTTCGCAGGTAAGGCGCGTGAGGCCCGCGTCCAGGCCGATGAAGTGCGGCGCGAACAGGATCGCCGGCGCGCCGTTCAGCGCCTTCAGGTGATCCAGGCCCTCGATGCGTACCAGCCGCTCGATGCGCGCGCGCGGAGACCACCACAGAACCGCGCGGTCGACGAAACTACGGCAGAAAGCGCCGAAATGCGCCCGCGCCAGGACTTCCCGCGCATCGCTTTTCATCCCGGGAAAGCATTTCTCGAGATTCACGCGGGTGACGCGCCGGCGTTCCGGAATGAGCCAGTAGGCGATGGCGCCCACGGCAGTTCCGACGATCGAAATAACGGGATAGGGGAAAAAGCGCAGTAACCACATCAACCCAAAGATCATCCTGCTCACGAAAATTTCGCTTCACGTTCCGGAGCACCCCTGGGCCGCTTGTAACGGTTGTAGCCCCACAGGTATTGCTCCGGGCATTCGCGGATCAGGGCTTCGAGCGCGCGGTTCATGCGCCGGGTCTCGCTCTCGCCGGCCTCGGCCGCAGGCAGGGGCCTGATGTGCAGCACGTAGCCCTCGCCGCCGGCCAGGCGCTCGCCGAACGCCAGCAAGCACACGCTTCCCGGCCGCGCGGCGAGCCTGGCGGCGAGCGTCATGGTGTAAGCGGGCTTGCCAAAGAACTCGACCCACTCGCCCTCGCCTTCTCCCGGCACCTGGTCGGGAAGTATGCCCACGGCCTCCTTGCGCACGAGCGCCGCAAGCAGTTCGCGCACCCCCGACAGATCGGCGCGCGCGAGGTGCACGTTGTCCTGGCCGCGCCCGTTTTCGATGATCGGCTGCAGCCACGCGAACTTGGGCGCCCGGTAGAGCACGGTAATCGGGAATTCGTCGGCGGCAATCTTGGCCGTGATCTCGAAGCAGCCCAGATGCGGCGTCAGGAACACGATTCCCTTGCCGGCCGCGCGCGCGGCATCCACATGCTCCCTGCCGTCGATCCGCCGCACCAGAGCGCTGACCTCGGCGCGCGGCCGCAGCCACACCGCGGGCAACTCGGCGAGCAGGCGGCCGGCGCCCGCGATCGCCGCGCGCCGCGCGACCCCGTCGCGAAAACCCGCTGCTTCAAGGTTGCCGCGCAGGTGGCGCCGGTAGGTGGGCGAGAGCCCGTACATCGCCCACCCGAGCAGCGCGCCCAAGGCGTGCAGGAACACGAGCGGAAAACGCGCCGCGAGACGCATGAGGAAGCGCGACATCTGATATCCTTGCAGCCCTGTTTTTTCGAGCCATTTCGAAGCGAACTTTATGAGCGAATTTCTGTTTACTTCCGAGTCGGTTTCCGAGGGCCACCCGGACAAGGTCGCGGACCAGATTTCCGACGCGGTGCTCGATGCGATTCTAAAGCAGGACAAGACCTCGCGCGTCGCCGCCGAGACCCTGGTCAAGGACAACTTGGTGGTGCTGGCCGGAGAAATCACCACCGGCGCACGCGTCAACTACGACGAAGTCGCGCGCATGACCATCAACCGCATCGGCTACAACGACCCGAAGATCGGCTTCGACACGCACACCTGCACCGTGATCGTCGCCTACGGCGAGCAGTCCAAGGACATCGCGCAGGGGGTGGACGAGGGCAAGGGACTCGATCTCGACCAGGGCGCGGGCGACCAGGGCCTGATGTTCGGCTACGCCTGCGACGAGACGCCCGGCCTGATGCCGCTGCCGATTTACCTCGCGCACCG
>Ga0315281_10003858_pt1 | contig 21902 bp, 12 predicted proteins | sample YL17G07_0_MG_FD_204540 | JGI IMG/M metagenome (GOLD analysis project Ga0315281, IMG submission 204540) | Sediment microbial communities from Yellowstone Lake, YNP, Wyoming, USA - YL17G07_0 | ecosystem: Environmental > Aquatic > Freshwater > Lake > Sediment | place: USA: Wyoming | collected... | reverse complement strand
GTGCAAGTGTCCGCAGATGATACGGAAGTTCGACTCGAATCATAGCAGCGACTGTACCTCGACCGAAACGACAGCCGGAAGGTCGCGTACGATGGGCAACCAGTGGTCGCCTGAATCGGCTGAAGCATACACCTGGCCGCCGGTGGTGCCGAAATAGACGCCGCACGGTTCCAGTGAATCGACCGCCATCGCGTCGCGGAGTACGTTGACGTAACAATCACGCTGCGGCAATCCATTTTCCAACGGTTCCCACTCGTTCCCGCCCTTGCGGCTTCGAAAGACGCGTAGTTTTCCATCCGGTGGGTAGTGTTCAGAGTCGCTCTTGATCGGAATGACGTACACAGTTTCGGGCTCGTGCGCGTGAACGTCGATCACGAACCCGAAGTCGCTCGGGAGATTCCCGCTCACTTCGTGCCACGATTCGCCAGCATCATCGCTTCGCATCACGTCCCAATGTTTTTGCATGAAGAGCAGATTCGGCCGTGAGGGATGCATCGCGATGCGATGGACACAATGCCCAATCTCCGCATCCGGTTTGGGAATATACAGCGACCGCAATCCTTTGGTGATCGGCTTCCACGTGGTCCCTCCGTCGTCGGTGCGAAACGCTCCCGCCGATGAGATCGCCACATACATTCGCTGGGGATTAGCGTGGTCGAGAAGAATTGTGTGCAGACACATACCGCCGGCACCGGGAGCCCATTGCGGTCCGGTGCCGTGGCCGCGCAGCCCGGCAAGTTCGTTCCAGGATTTTCCGCCGTCAGTAGTTTTGAACAGGGCAGCATCTTCAACTCCTGCATACACCGTATCAGGGTCGTTCAGCGACGGTTCAAGATGCCAGACACGTTTGAACTCCCACGGATGCTGTGTGCCGTCGTACCATTGATGGGTGGTAAGCGGCTTACCGACATCCGCTGAGGTGTCGTAAGCAAATTTGTTACTTTCCGCCACGGGCATCCCGTCGGAGGTCGTTGTGGGTTCGCCTGGCTTGAGTCCAGGTTGGAACCACGTTTTGCCACCATCGTTAGAGCGTTGGATGATTTGACCAAACCAACCACTCGATTGCGATACATATAGACGATCCGGGTCTGCCGGTGAGCCTTTGGCGTGGTAGACTTCCCAACCACCGAAGTGGGGACCGCTCACATCCCACGTCTTTCGTTTGCCGTCCGATGTGAGTATGAACGCCCCTTTGCGCGTACCGACTAAGACTCGAACTTTACCCAAGAGTTTTCTCCTTTGTTCTGAGTTTAGCTATTATCTCTTACAACATGCAACAGGTTTTTGTGGATCACTTCTCATAGCGCTAGACAGTCTGTAGGTACCGATGGATCGTATAGATTGCCGCCGAACCCTCGCCGACTGCAGCAGCCACGCGGCGATTTGCACTAGCACGAATATCGCCGGCTGCAAACACTCCCGGTATGTTTGTCTCGAACAAGTAAGGGTCTCGCTCAAGATTCCAGCTCCTAATGCCGCGCGCGGTTCGAGGTAGGTCGGGCCCAGTAAGAATGAATCCCTTCTCGTCCCGCTCGAGCACTCCTGCGACCATATCGGACCGTGGAGCTGCTCCGATGAAAATAAACATTGCAGAAGCGTCAAGTCGATCTTCTTTCCCAGTTTCCACGTTTCTCACGTCGATGTGTTCGAGCTTTTCGGTCCCGGAGACTGAGGCAACCTCAACCTTATTTATCACCTCAATATTCTTGGTGGCCTGAATGCGTTCGACAAGATACATTGACATTGACGGACTAAGATTTGCGGCGCGGACCAGCATTGTCACTTTCCTTGCATAACGCGAGAAGAAGAGGGCTCCTTGTCCTGCTGAGTTCGCTCCACCCACAATGCAAATATCGTGGCCTCGGTAAGTGGCCGCTTCGGAGAGTGCCGCTCCATAATACACACCGATTCCGATCAACGGCTCGATCCCGGGCACTTCGAGTTTTTTCACTTCCATTCCGGTCGAAATCAAAACAGTGAACGAAGAGATCTCCGTTCCGTCGGAGAGTTTCACGATGCGGTAGGGGTCTTCACGGCGAAGACTCACGACCTCTTGTGCAGTCAACATTTCTGCCCCAAACCTTCGAGCTTGCGCTGTTGCTCGCTGGGCGAGGTCTGCGCCGGTGATTCCGGCAGGAAAGCCGAGATAATTTTCGATGCGCGAACTCGTGCCTGCCTGTCCTCCAAATGCTTTTTGCTCCACGAGCAACGTCCGCAAACCTTCCGAAGCCCCGTAGACCGCATTGGCCAACCCAGCGGGCCCGCCGCCAACAATCACGAGATCGTAGAAGGGACGATTCGCTCGGATTTGCAGTCCAGCTTTTTCAGCAAGCTCAAGAGTTGTCGGAACGGTGAGATGGCTTCCGTCGGGGAAGAGGACGACGGGGAGTTTTGATAATCCACCTTCCATCGACGACACGAGCTCCCGAGTCGGGGCATCTTCATCGATATCGACCCATTGATACGGTACCTGATTGCGCGAGAGGAAGTCTTTCACTTCAAAACTTTGCGGCGAGAATCGCGTGCCTGCAACACGAATCCCGTCGAACGGCAAGCGGACACGCATCGACCACTTCGAAAGCAGATCATCGAGCACGGGATAGAGCTTTTCCTCGGGCGGATCCCACGGCTTCATCAGATAATGATCAAGGTTGATTTTGTTAATGCTCACGATGGCCGCCTCGGTGTCGGCGTAGGCGGTGAGCAGCACTTTGCACGCATCGGGGTGAAGTTTGATCGCCTCAGTGAGAAATTCGGTTCCGCTCATCTCCGGCATCCGTTGGTCAGCCAAAAAGAGAGCGATACTCTGTCCGCGTTGCTTGAGCTGCGTCGCCACCTCCAATCCCTCACGACCCGATGACGCCTTTATCAAACGGAATTCGTTCCGATAATGTTGACGCAAATCTCGCTCGATTGCACCAAGCACTTCGGTATCATCATCAACGCATACAATTGTAGGCTTTGCCATAAGAAAATCCTTCCTCTACGAAAATATTCAAGCAGCCGATTTCGGTTGTTCGTCCGTCAGCCCAACAGCCGACTGATTCTCCAAGGGCGTACTCTCAATCGGCAGCTTGACGGTAAAAAGTGTACGGTGTGGTTTGGATTCGATTATGATTTCCCCACGGTGCCGTTCGGTGATAATCGAATGACTAATGGATAGACCGAGTCCGGTTCCCTTTCCAGGAGCCTTCGTGGTAAAAAAGGGGTCGAATATTTGTGACTGAATTGCCTCCGGAATTCCGGGTCCGTTATCCTCAATCTCGACGACAGCTCTCATCCCCTCACGCCGAGTTCGGATCACGATTTGGCCTTTGCCGCCGAGCGCGTCCACGGCGTTGTCAATCAGGTTGGTCCACACTTGGTTCAGTTCGCTTCCGTGTGCAGAAAGAGGGGGGATATCGATCGCGTAGTCTCGAAGTACCTTGATCTCGCCTCCCATCTTGTGACGAAGAATCACGAGCGTGTTGTCGATACCCTCGTGAAGGTTCACGAGCTGCGCGGGTGCTTGTCCAAGATAGGTGTAGCTCTTGAGTGCACCAACGATTTCGGAGAGGCGCGTGGAGCCTTGGCCAATTTCACGAAGCAACGAGTAGACCGGACAAAGGCTCGCGATCCATTCGAGGGCAGCGGGAAGCGACACTGATTCCAGCTTGTCAGCAAGTTGATTGAGCGCTCCAGGGTCGAGTCCGATGCTCACAAGTGACGGGGCAAGATTCCAGGATTCACCAATACCCTTTTCGTCGAGCCATTGCTCAACGAGCGCCTCGCGGTCAGCACGAATAATAGGTTCGAGCGGACGACTTTGCGAACCACCTTCACGTGCGGCTTGTTCCAGCTCTCGCAACGCCTCTCGACTGGCGGCGCTCAGCGGCGCGGCAGCAAGCTGGATATGAGAGTTTTCAAGGCGAGCGAACGCATCGCGCAGTTGTTCGGCGCTTCGACGGGTTGCAGCGGCTGGATTGTTGAGCTCGTGCGCAATGCCGGCAGCAAGGGTGCCCAACGTAGCCAACCGCTCCGATTGGCGAAGCGTCATATCCTGCTTCAAGTATGCGACTTCAAGTTCACGGAGTTTTCTGCGGACAGAAACGAAGGAGAACAATACGAAGTATGCTATTGTCGAAACCGCGATTACATTCAGTACAAAAAAGAGATGCACGACCACGTGCGGCAATTTATTTTCGATTGAGATCTGAGGCTGCATCAGCGCCGCGACGATAACTTCAACGACATATGCGACAAATAATACGACCGTTTCCGTGCGGGTTCCAAACAAGAGTGCAGTCAGCACAGCAAAAAAGGCCCACAGAATAACAACGCTGGATCCCACAAACCCACCCAAAGAGAGTTGGAGCCCAAAGGGGAGGAGGAGCATCATGCATTGTTGAATCCTCCGGAAAAGATTGTAGCGTTTGAACCGAATCAGAACGAGAAAATCCAGAAGCGTGAGAATGGAATAGAAAAACGGAATGGCTGCGGAAGTGTATTCTCCAAAAGAGGCGTACAATGAACTCCAGACCAAAGCGGCAGGGACGATAATGAGGGACGCAACTGCCAACTGCACTCTCTGGTGACGAAGATGCTCATCGTCGCCGGGCGAGGCGAGTAGTCGCTCCACCGAAACGGCGATGTTCCCCCAGAGGCCTCCAGCAACGGAGTGGCTGTATTCTCCAACAGGTTCCTTGTTATTCTGGCTTGTTGCTTGGGTAATAGTCAATTTGTCTCTCTAACAATCCTCCAAACTTCGTTAGACCGAAGGCCTACTGTTCAGCAATCGGAAGACGGACCGTGAAAAGCGTCTTCCCAGGAACTGAATTCACTGAGATAGTTCCGTGGTGTTTTTCTTTCACAATGCCGTAACTCGTTGAAAGTCCTAGTCCGGTACCCTTGCCCGGTTCCTTCGTGGTAAAGAATGGGTCAAAAATGTTCGATTGAATTTCAGGAGGAATGCCGACTCCGTCGTCCTCGATTTCCACAACAACTTCGTTGCCCTCAGATCGTGTTCGAATGGTGATTTGGCCCTTCCCATTCATTGCGTCTGCAGCGTTGTCGAGTAAGTTCGTCCACACCTGATTCAGTTCGCTGCCGTATGCCATAATTGAAGGAACGTGTGATCCATAGTCGCGATGGACTGTGATGCCTTCCTTGAGTTTGCTGCGGAGGATTATGAGGGTATTATCAATTCCCTCGTGCACGTTCACTGATTGAATCGGTGCCTGACCGAGATAGGAATAGCCTTTCAGCGCGCCGACAATTTCCGAAATGCGCGATGTGCCTTGCTTGATTTCGTTGAGCAACGAAAACACAGGATACGCGCGCGCCGCCCATCGAACAATCGCTTCCACCACGTTTGAAGAAGCTGAGGCGCTAAGCTCCGTGAGCCTCTGTTCCGAAATTCCCTGTGCAACCAAAGAGGGAGCCAACTCCCAGCCCTCCTCAATGCCTCTTTTCTCAAGCCACGATTCAACACTCGCTTCTCGGTCCGCAAGTTCCATCGCATTTGATTCTCCCGGATGGACGGAAGTGTCTTTGATGGCGGCTTCAAGACGAGCGACTTGGTTGCGATCTGCATCGTTCAACTGAATTTCGCAAAGGGAACGGAGCGCCGGCGCGTAGCGTTCAAAGGCTACGCGAAGTTGTTCCGCAGCTCGTCGGGCGGCAGCGGCTGGATTGTTGAGTTCGTGCGCTACACCGGCGGCGAGAGTTCCGAGTGTTGCCATCTTTTCAGATTGGTGGAGGGCGCGTTCGGCGGTTTTTTGCATTGTAATGTCAGCGCCGTACACAAATACCAAACTTCCTTGGAAATCACGCCGATGGGCAAAGACATAGTCGCGTGTCTGATGCCGAATCTCGTGTGCGGTAATTTCCGTGCTCGCGAGAATCTGGTCCCAAAGTTTTTTGGAAATTCCTGGACAGATATCTAGCCAGGATTTACCGACCAACTCGTTACCGAACACGTTGCGTGCGGCGGCGTTCGCAAGAACCACATTTCCGTCCAACGTGGTTCGCAAGACGGGACCCGGATTCATCTCAGGGAACCGGGCTTGCTGGGCTAGAAGTTCTTCCGCTCTACGGCGTTGGGTGATATCCGATCCGTAGATGAAGATTTGTTCAAGTCCTTCAGGGCGGACGTGAGTGAATGAAATGGTCCTTCCGTCAAAGACCGACTCAAGCGGAGGGGGTTCTTTTGCCGTGAGAATGGAATCCCAGAGTTCTTGCGTCAAGCCGGGGCAGAGAAGGCGCCATTGCTGTCCCACTAATGAAAGCCCGGGGAAGAGATTGCGAGCCGCCTCGTTTGCGAGAAGAATGATCCCTTGCCGGTCCAGCCGAAGCACCGGTCCGGGGTTCATTTCCGGAAATTTTGCAAGCTCGGCAAGCTGTTTCGCGAGTTGCTCAGGATTGAGTGATGTTTGATTGCCGGGTGTCATTCGTTGGCCATTCCATTCCAACTCAATCTAACAGTCTTCAGTTGTAGAGGCAAGGCGAGAGGCGAAAAGGAGGCTACGATGCAGCAGGCCAACGTAACATTAATACGAGCGTGCCTTTGCATCATCGTAACATTTGAGTTTCTAATTCTGTAACTTTTTGCAGTTGCATGCACTAAAGTAAGGAGAGAGGCTGATGTTCAAACTACTTGTTATTTCCGCAGTTGTGTTTTTGCACTCCGCGTCGGCAATTGCTCAAACGGCAGGCGGTTTTGTCGCAAGGCTCGGTAGCGACACAGTCTTTGTGGAACGGTACGTTCGATCGGGAAACACCATCGAAGGCTCGATGGTGCAAAAATTCCCACGTGCCACTCGGATTCACTATTCTGTAACGCTCGACGCAAACGGTAGAGCAGTTAGTGTCGAGCACACAGCTCGCGCAGCAACGGCGTCGTCGGATGCACCACTTTTGCTCCAGCGAAAAGCGTCCATTGCAGATTCTATCGTCATCAGCGAGATCAAACGTAACGGTGCATTGGATTCGGCAGGCTCAGGAAGGTTGATTGTATCGTCCGGCGCTGTGCCGTGGATTGCCAACTCTCTTGCCATCTATGAACAGATGATTCGTCAGGCAAAGAGTTCCAAAGATGATAGCGTTGCTATCGACCAATTCACGTGGGGAAAGCAAGGACGTGCAGCAAACTATGTGAAGAAAGTTTCTGCGACAAAATTCAGAGCGGCATATTCAGGGAATCCAGTTTTGATAGAAACGGATGCAAGTGGTCTCATCCTAAAATACGACGGGAGCCAATCGACCGCGAAACTCCTCGTGACCCGTCAAAACGATATTGATATTGAAGCGGTGATGAAGAGGTTCGTCGTTGCAGAAGCGGCAGGCGGAGTTCCTGGAACACTTTCACCACGCGACACCGTTCGCGCAACAATCAGCGGAGCGCATTTGCAACTCGATTATGGCCGTCCGCAGCGACGCGGCAGAACCATTTGGGGTGGACTCGTTCCGTGGAACCAAGTTTGGCGGACGGGAGCAAATGCCGCCACACAATTCAGCACCGACAAGGATTTGCGACTTGGCTCAGTGACCCTTCCCGCCGGAAAATATACGTTGTGGACGCTGCCATCGGAATCCGGTGCCACACTCATCATCAATAAGCAAACGGGTCAGTGGGGAACAGTCTACGATCAGAAACAGGATTTTGCGCGCGTCGATATGAAGACAGAAAAACTTAGTAGTGCAGTTGATCAATTCACAATTTCCCTCGAGACTGAGGGAAGCGGTGGGGTGCTCAAGATGGTTTGGGAGAAGACACAACTCTCCGTGCCATTTGTGGTACAGTAACGCGTGTGAGGTAATGAATAACATATCCGCAGGCATTATTGGCCGGCGCTAATTCAAGGGGAACGTTACTCTCCTTGCAGTTTCTTGTATGCATTTGGAAAGTCTCGCTTCATGCAGTCTGGGCAAATACCGTGACTGAATTTCGCGTCCGTGTGTTGCATGATGTATCCCTCCACGGCGTTCCAATAGCCCGAGTCATCGCGAATCTTCTTGCAGCTCGCGCAAATCGGGATCAATCCTCGTAAGGTCTTAATGCTGCCGAGTGCTTCCTGAAGTTCAGTGACTAACTGTTCGCGTTCCCTTTCAAAATGTTTTCGTTCGGTGATATCTCGGAAGATCACTTGAATGGCAGGACTTTCCCTGTAGTCAAAAGGGCTCAGCGTTAGTTCCACATCAACCTCTTTTCCAGAGATTTGTTTGAACCGCGCCTCAAGAGGCGCAACTTCCCGCGATCCGCTCATTACCTGCAGAAACAATTTTTGAACGGCGGCAAGGTCGTCTGGACGAATAAAATCAGGAAGGGACTTGCCGATAATCTGCTCGGCGCGCGTCGCGCCCAGCAATAATGCCGTTGCGGTGTTCGCAAAGATAATACGATCGTTGTCGTAGATGGCGATTGCATAGGGCGATCCCTCGACAAGTTTTCGCTCGGTGCTGGTTCTCCCGATGCCGACGAAACCAGCAATTTCCTCATTCGCAAAAAGCGGCGTAAATGAAAAACTCATCGGCACTCGTTCACCTAGTTTGCCGATCACGTCTGTTTCAAAATGAGTCTCCTCCATTCTTCCGCGGAAGACGTATTCTGCGTAGGCAGCAACCAAGTCCTTCTCGTCGATGATCTCCGTCAGGGGATGACCGAGAAGTTCATCTTCTGTGTAGCCGAACGGCGTGGCCTTTCCACCGCGCACGAGTTGGATGCGAAAGTGTTCATCTGTCTTTATCAAGACATCATTCATCACGCCAAGTGCCGTTTTCAGTGTATCGTAGGGTGTGTTCACAATGATCTTATGGCGGAAGACAACGTAGATCGCGATCAAGAGCGCGAATGTGGAAGAAACAAAGTATCCAAGAATGTTGTCTCGGAAGATTACAAAGTAGAGAGACTCAGTGAACGGACTCGGAAGTGCAAGAAGCAACAACGAAAGGCCCGTTAGCAAGTGATTTCGCTTCAGCGCTCGTTCCGAGAAGCCGTCGGTCATCGAATACAGCATTGCGGTTCCGATGGCGAAAATGACGGACATCCAGGTGACATAGTACACATAAGCAGTAGACGCAATCTCGCCGGTAGGGGAAATCGGTTTGGGAATGAAGCCAAGCATGGTGCATGCGTAACTGGCAAACCCCACAGCATACGTACCGATCAGAATGTTTTTAGACTCCAGCAACTTGTATCTCTTGGAAAAGATAACAGCGAAGTGGAGAAAGAAGAACGGAAACATTTCGTAGAGGAAGATCGCAATGTTTTCCAGAACGCTGCGGACGAGAGGGTGAAGAGACTGATTCAGGAGCCAACCACCCAACCCCATGAACACGAGGTTGGCGACGCAGAAGAGGAAAACTTGACTGAGCGGATTCTTCCGCGAACGCAGAAAAACTATAAGCGCAATCGTCAAATTGATGAAGCCGTATACCAAAGAAAAGGAAATTGGAAGCATCTTCAGAATCTCGTGTAAGAGACGATTGGGAATTTCGCGAAAACCTACAACGGTCTACAATAATGTAGACAATAATAGATGGACACCAAAAGGTCGTCACGAATTGGTTCTGTCCACGCCGTGTCTATGCAACCAATCCTTCTTCTACTCAATGTTGGAACGAGGCGATAGGAGAGATTCCGACTGCGGAGGCGACTGTTGACGCAACTTGAAGGTAATAGGCTTAAATCATGTCGAAGGAGATTAGGGAGTGTTGGTAAAAGGCCAAGGCGGCGGCGGATTATGGATCTCATTCTCCGTGCAATCGTGCGTATGCCTCAGGATATAAATTCTTGAAGCAATCGGGACAAATCCCGTGACTGAATTTCGCATCGGAGTGCTGCATAATGTAGCCTTCTACTGCATTCCAATAGCCTTTGTCATCGCGGATCTTCTTGCAGTTGGCGCAGATTGGAATCAAACCGCTTAACGTTTTGATGTTGGCCAACGCCTCCTGGAGTTCGGCAACCAACGTATCCCTTTCCTTCACCCGCTGCTCGAGTTCTTCGTTTGTTCTTGCCAGCCGTTCCTCAGCCTTCTTCCGGCCCACGAGATCACTATCAAATACAACAAAAATAAACACGAGCAAGAATCCTTGAACACCGAGACTAAAATAGATGACGAGTTTGGCGCGGGTTGCTTGATGTTCCTCGTCTGCATTTTTTGTTTTCAGCAATTCGTTTTCCGCGTCAAGCATCTGGGTCGCTAGAACACGAATACTATCTTCTAAGTTCATCTCCTTGACCGTCGCAGGCAACGAGGATCCCCGTTGCTCTCGCTCTATCGTTGGAGCTTGAACAAGGCGATCGACCCCTGTAACATGCCCTTCGACCGCCCGCGTAAGCAATGCAAGGCGTTCCTGCTGCCGAGGATTGTCGGACGTTTGATTTCTTAGGTCGTTGAGGAGAATTGGGAGTTCTCGCGAAGTTTTTTCAAACGCCGCCAGATATTTGACGGACCTTGAAAGAAGGAACCCGCGTTCTGCCGATTGCCCCTCGACAACGTTTGTGAAAATTTCAGCGACCTGTTTGTTTATTTTGTGAGACTGTTCGACCCAGTTGCTCGCTTGAACAAGGGCGGAGAGGCTTGAGATGGAGTGGAATGCGATAAAGGCAATGACGCTGGCAGCTGCGGTGAGGCCAACGAGGAGTTTCTCTTCGATACCAATCTGCTCGGGTCGTTGTCCGTAGACGGTGAGGAATAACCCGACGCTGAGGAGGACAAACAAAGCAGCGGTATTCAGGGCCATTTGTGTATAGGCAGGTGGTCCTGACAATTCCACGAGTCCCGTCACATAGCCGACAATACCAAGGATGCTCACGGAGAGAGAAGCAGCCACCAGAAACAGGAAGAGGAATCTAGTGCGTTGGCGTTGCAGCGCAACAATAATGAACGCGAAACCGATCAGCACGAAGTTGAGTGCGGTGCCAGGTGCCATTCGCCCAGGGTTTGACGTTGCGTAGATTTTTGTCGGTTCTCGAAGGAGAAGCTCGTCGATACCGAGGTTCCATCCAAACAGGTATTGACTGAGGGTCAGCAGTCCTATCAATACGATGATAGTCCCGCAGGAACGGGCAATGTATGTTCGGAACGGGTTTGGTCGTTGAAGAAGGTAAAGGGCAAGACCTGCCAATAGGAATGCAGCTGCCGTATTCGCCTTCATCACCACGGAACCGGGAAGGAACGGTCTGGGGTTCGCAATATCGAGCTGCCTACCAACGAGATCGAGCATGCCGGCCAGCATGACCAGCACGGATAATACAGGCGGAATTATCTGAAGGAGGCGAGTTGATAGGTTCGATTCCGACGCGGTGGACATTCGTCGTTCTCCCAGAATGTTGCGTTAGCGTTTACATTGGACAATCTCTTCAACGGCCGGAAACGTTCTCAGGAAGTTGATCAAGATCGTATTTCCACAGAAATAGATCCCTCCGCCCAAGTGGTCGCGATGTTGGGCAACATTTGTCGGTAGGTCAATTGTCTTGAGGGTGATTGCAAGAAATTCTTCGCGATGGAGAAGGTAATTCTTTGCGACAGAATTGGTTTTCCAAAAGCGGTCCTCTTCATATTAATTAAAAGATGACGACATACCAAGCTGAACCAGTTGGGCTTAATTGATTCTTTTTTGCTCACCAAGATTTTAGAGACCCGGGCGTGAGGTTGAATCGTTTGTCCCAGAGGCGAGAACTCCAATTTTGCTAACCTTCCAAACCTTTTCTATGGGGGCAAAAGCGATGTTTGAGACAGAACCCTTTCCTCATCACTAGCGTCGTTTCCTCCTCGACAGAGCGAACACATGCCATTTGGTCTTATGTTCAATCCTTAATGACTCGGTTTAGCAATTCGACATCGAACTTGATTCCTTTGGCATTGCACCACTCGACGTCGGCGCGTGCCGAATCAAGTAAGTGACAATTTACGAGTGCAGTTGCGCGATTTACGTGGGCTTCGACGAGATTGGGATTCAGCCAAAGCGCTGAGTTGAAATCGGCAATCGCTCGACGGTATTGCTTCTTTTCGAAGTGAAATTTCCCTCGAGTTTGGAAGAGTATTCCATCTGCAGGACTCGTCGCAATTGCGCGATCCATATCCGCGATTGCTGAATCAACCCTATGCAGCTGATGGTTTGTCAGCGCCCGATTGTAGTAGAACTCCGGCTCCGATGGCAGTAGAACGATCGCCCGCGAAAAATCTTCCTGTGCCCTTGCAAGATCGCCTATCTCGATCAATCCAGTACCCCGTTTGCTGTACGCCTCTGCCAGAGTCGGCGATTGTTTAATCACTCGAGACCAGAGGGTGAAACTGCTCTGCCAATACGACGATTGTCGAACAGTCAGGAGTGCAAACAAAGCAAAACCAGTGAAACAGATTCCTGCGGTCAACATCCTCGTTCGGATCGAGGCATGTCCCATCAACGATGCGATGAGTACTCCGATAGAAAAGCACAATCCGAACGATGGCAGATATAAAAAACGGTCGGCTGCGAGTGTGCGGCCAACGGGAATCAGCTGTAATGTTGGAGCGATCGCGACAAGGAAGACAACAACGCCGAGTATGAACAGGCGATTGGTTCTGAGGAATTTCCAAATCAAGATCGTTGTAACAGCAACAAGAGCGGGAGAGAGCCAGAAGAATATCGAATAGTCAGCACCAATGTCGCCGGGGAACGGGTAGAACGGAGAGAGAGAAAACGGTGCCAGAAAGGTCAGGACATAGAAAAGAAGATCGAAGAAGGGAATCGTCAGCGCGTGTGCAATCGAAGTTTGCGACGCGTTCGGGATGAACCCGGTTGAGTATTGCGCCTTCACCGCAATCCAGGAAAAAATAAGCGAAAGGGCGAAGAGGTGTACCTTTTCCGCAAAATGTCGTCGGAGCAGTTTCTCTTCATTGAAAGCGTCAAGTACAATCAGCACCGCCGGAAACGAAACCGCACTTGCTTTTGACAGCAGAGAAAAAACAAAAGCAGTTGTGGCCAACAATAGAGTTTTCAGACGATTTGTTCCGCGCTTCAAGTAAAAGACGATTCCGAGGAGATAAAAGAATGTCGAAAGTAAATCTTTGCGGGCGGAGACCCACGCTACGGCCTCAGCGTGAACTGGATGGACAACGAACAAGAGAGATGAAACGAGCGCAACGTGCGCGTTGCCGCTCAGTCGCATACAAATGAGATAGACGAGCACTCCATTGAGCCCATTGAGCGTGATGTTGGTGAGGTGAAAGAAGAATGGATTCAAACCTCCGACCGCAAATTCGATGGCGAAGGAAAGAATGACGAGCGGATGATAATGGTTTAGAAAGAAGTGCGAGAACGCGGCTTCAACCGTTGCCCACGAGATGGATTGAATGACGTTATTCTGTAGAACAAGAAACTGGTCGTCCCAGTTTGTAAACCCGGCTCCGAGCGTGACGGCGTACAACAAAACACCAAAGAGGAAGAGAGCTAACAGATGGAGTCGCTGTTCGCGAGCTGAGCTGAAGTTATCAGTTTCTTGATTCATCCTGGTTTCTTCACTATCTTTGCTCCAGAATTGTTGCCGAAGTGGCGGAACTGGCAGACGCGCTGGACTCAAAATCCAGTTCGACTAAAATCGAGTGGGGGTTCGACCCCCCCCTTCGGCACAATGAATCCCGAACTTGATTCGGGATTTTCTATTTTGTGGAGTCCACTAGCATCGGCTCCGCCTGTTTGGGCCCTTCAAACACTGGAAGGTTCGGGTCGAGTCGGTAAGCCATCTGCAAATCCATGACCGCTGAATCCCGTTTGCCAATGCGGAAATACGACAGTGCCCGGTTCAGGTAATGCCCCGGCTCCGTCGGGTTCAGTTCGACCGCGGTAATCAAGTCTTGATGTGCCTCCAGATTTCTGTGTTGATCAATCAGTGCCGATGCGCGCTTGCTATAGGATTCCGCAACCGTTGGATAGGCTCGAATTGCTGCATTCCAGAGAGAAAGGCTATCCTTCCAAATGGGAAGTTGTTGGAGTGTGAGCAACGTGAAGAGGACCACGACTCCAATTCCCGCCGACACGATCGATGTCCGAATCCACCCGGCCGATTTTTCAAGTGCCACATCGAGCGAATAACCGACGAACAAGCACAACCCGACTGATGGAAAGTAGAGGAACCTATCTGCTGTTATCGCGCGGCCTACCAGAACTGTCTGCAAGACCGGTGCAATGGAAATAAAGAAGAAGAGTAGAAAGAAAACCGGAAGGCAGAATTGCCGACGACGCTCCCATAGAAAAAAAGCTCCAGTCGCAACAAACATTGGACAAAACCAAGCGATTGCAGCGATCTCCTCGCCGATAGACGATGGAAAAGGGTAAAACGGGGTGAGCGAGAATGGAGCCATAAATGTCCAGGTGTACCATATTAGCGAGTAAAATGGTGTCACCATCCGCGTTCCAATTCCCCCCGCGTGGGCCGATGAAACAGTCGAGTTAGAGTACTGTCCCCAATACGCTACCACAGAGAAGACAATCGAGAGAAGAAGTAGTGGGATCTTTTCAATCCAATTCTGTTTCTTGATTGCCCCGCTTTCCAACCAATCTACTGCCAGCAAAAGAACCGGAAAGACGATCGCAATTGCTTTCGAAAAGAGTGCAAGGAGAAAAAGAAATGGAAGAACGAATCGTTTTTGAAGTGGAGCGTTGTTCTTGTTGATGTAGGCAAGAGTTCCGAGCAATAAGAACGCAGTGCTGAGCAAGTCTTTGCGAGCAGACACCCAGGCGACAGCTTCAACGTGCACAGGATGAACGGCAAAGAGAAGAGCACCGGCGAACGCAATTCGATTGTTCTTTGTGAGCCTTTCGGCGAGAAGGTACACGAGAAGGCAGTTGAGAACGTGGAGCAGTGTGTTTGTGAGATGAAACATTCCGGGAGACATTCCACCCAATGTTGCATCGACTGCATATGACACGATCACCAACGGATGGTAATGGTTGACGTAGTATTGTGTAAAAGGCGTCCAGAGGTTTTCGAACGAAATGGATTGTGCCTCCGGGTTGTCGAGAATCAGCAAATGATCATCCCAGTTTGTGAATTCAAACGCTGTCGACCGAATGAACAGCAGGAAGGCAATGGAGCAGATGGTCATGATCTGCCAGCGGCGAATCGAATGGGAGGGCGTTGATGCGGCAGCACTTTGGTTGCTCTGAATCATGCCGCGGCAAGATACAAAATCTTGCGCAGTTATTCGATTTGTTGTTTGCGCTCAGCAAGTTCTGTATATTGGAACCGCAAACCGGAGAATGTTGATGCCTTAATGCTACCATGTGTCGGATTCATTAGTCGTTTAAGCATGGCTGGATCAACTCTCTCAAAATTCTTCCTCCTCTTTGTCGTTGTTTCGTGCAGCTTTGCGCGCCAGCAACGCGGGGTGCTGCAGGCGCAGTTTGCACTGAGCGGCTCCGACTCTGTGCTTCAACTTCCAACCAACTTTGTTCTGCAATATTCCGATGAGCTGCGCATCGATTCCACCAGAGTTCTCATCCGGGATCTTGACTATTGGATTGACAACAAGACGGCTATTGTGACTCTGAATATTGAACGTCTGCGCGGTTTATTCATGGACTCCACCTCGCACTTTCTCACCGCAAGGTATCAATCCCCGCCGGTTTCACTCAAAAAGGAATATGTACTTCGCACGCTGACAAAACGAAGCGAGCCTACAAGCGCCCCGCCGACCGTGCCAAGAATCCCACCGAAAAAAAGAGCTTCGGACGACGTTGGTGGCTCAGAGCTCCAGAAGAGTGGGTTCATTGCACGCGGCTTTCAACTGGGAACAAATCGCGACCTCACGCTCAACTCGGGATTTCGGATGCAACTCGCCGGAAAACTCTCAGACGACGTAAATATCGTTGCGGCATTGACGGACCAAAATACGCCGATCCAACCGGAAGGAAACACGCAATCACTCCGCGAAGTCGACCAGGTTTTCGTAGAGATGTCGACAAAGCGCAACACCGTGACGCTTGGCGATTTCTTTCTGACTGCCAATGAGCAAACTGCCGGCGAGTTCGGCCGCCTGAACCGCAAACTGCAGGGAGCGCGCGGCGTGTCAAAGGTCTATGAAATTCCCAGCGCAAAAGAGTACTCGGAAATCACACTCGTCGGTGCATCGGCGCGCGGGAAGTTTCACACAAATCAATTCCAGGGAATGGAAGGCAATCAAGGTCCATATCGTCTGCAAGGAAAGAACGGTGAGCAACGCCTAATTGTTATTGCAGGAACCGAGCGCGTATTTGTTGAGGGTCGGCAGATGACGCGAGGTGAAACGAATGACTACACAATCGACTACGCAAGCGGCGAAGTAACATTCAGCACCCGACGCCTGATCACGAATGCGTCGCGCGTCGTCGTTGATTTTGAGTACAGTGACCGCGAGTTCACGCGCAATTTGGTAGCCGCTTCCGCAACAGGGCTCGGGGTCGGGGGTCTCTTCAGTCTGAACGCCTCGTTCACGCAGGAGTCAGACGACCCGGATGCGCCTGTCGAAATGGAATTGACCGACTCCACGCGAGCAATCATCGCTTCGAGCGGAGCGAACCGACTCAACGCTTCAGTTTCCGGAATTCGCTTTGTTGGCATCGATTCACTCGGACGCGGAAGAGGACAGTACGCGTTGAGGGACACAGCCATCGGCACTCGGTCGGTGAAGATTCTTGAATACGCGCCCGGTGATTCCCTCGCGCTCTACGTCGCAGCCTTCTCTGCCGTCGCTCAGGTCCCGGCGGATTCAGCCGGATACTTTCGCGTCGGGGCGGGGAAGTTTGTTTTCGCGGGGATGGGGCAAGGATCGTATCTCCCGATTCAACTTTTGCCGGTCCCAGAACTGCATCGTCAATTCGATGTGAACGGCGTGGTGAATCTTGGCGGCGATCTTTCCTTCGAGGGTGAAATGTCGTCGTCAATCTTGAACAGCAATAGGTTCTCTTCAATTGCAGGGAGCGAGCGATCCGGCACTGCTTCACGATTCACGCTGAAGTTTTCGCCGAAACAACTAAATGCTTTCGGCTTGAACCTCGGCCGCCTCGATGTGCGGGCCACGCAACGCCTTGTGCAAAAAGATTTTTTGGCACTCGACCGAGCGAACGAGGTGGAGTTCGCCCGAAAATGGAATCTTCAATCGACTCAGAGTTCAGACGAAACCGTGCGCGAAGCTTCCGCTTCGATCTTTCCGTCAAACAACATTACCGGGTCATTTCTTTACGGGACGCTCGAACGCCCGGGCGACCAATCGTCGAGTCGCCTTCAAACTGAGATTGCCGCCGCCGATTCGAGCCGCTCGAAGGTATTCTTTCGCAATGAACAAATCACGGCAACGTACCACGCGATAAATTCTCTTTCCGATTGGTCGCGCACACTCGGAACTTTCGAGCGCAGAGTTGGTTTCTTCGATGCCTCGGTACGTTACGAATCGGAAAAGCGTCTCGCGCGTACCATATCCGTGGATTCACTCAGTTCCGGAAGTTTTGGTTTTCAGGAAATCGCTCCGAAGATTTCGCTGCCCTCTATCGGAAGAATGTCCGCCTCAGCGGAATTCCAAATCCGTTCTGAAGATAGTGCTAGCGCAGGCTCGCTCAGCCGCGCGTTCCGTTCGATCACCCAGCTTTATGCGTGGCAGTTGTCTGAGTGGAATTCGCTTAGCAGTTCATTGATTCTAAATCTCAGGAACACGAACTTTTCGGACCAATTCAAACTTCGAGGGAATGTGGACGCTAATGTCCTCACGGTACGGTCGCAATCGCGTTATACTCCATTGCAGCGGGCGATCGAGTCGGACGTGTTCTACGAATTCACCTCCCAACGCTCTGCTCGCCTGGAACGGGTGTTCATTCGCGTCGTACGCGGAACCGGCAGCTACGGGTACGTCGGGGACACGAACAATAACGGCGTCCCGGATGAAAATGAGTTCCAGCTTGTTCGTTTCGACGGAGACTACATCGTGCTCTCTCTACCGACCGACCAGCTCTATCCCGTCGTGGATGTGAAAGCCAGTACTCGGCTCAGGTTTCAGCCATCGCGGTTGCTCACAAACTCTTCCACCTCGCTGGAGAAAATCCTCAAAGCAATAAGCACTGAAACGTATGCGCGCGTTGACGAACGGAGCACCGAGCCGGAGGTTCGACAAATCTATCTGCTCAACTTTGATAAGTTTCAAAACGATCAGACGACGATTAGCGGTTCTTCACAATGGCAGCAGGATGTTCACGTGTTCGAGAACAGCACCGAGCTATCTTTTCGAATTCGTCTTGGGGAACGTCGCGGATTCACTCAACTCGTGACCGCCAACGAGCGGAGTTATTCTCAGGAAAAATCGCTTCGCGTGCGTTCACAGATTGTCCGAGAAATTAGCAACGAGACAACTATCCTCGGCAAAGTTGACAGAGTCGTTGCTTCCAGACAGACGAACCGCGAGCGCGACCTCTTTGGTACAAGCTTTAACACAGATTTTGCGTACCGTCCGGACTATCGAACAGAAGTTGGGTTCAACGTTGGCTTTTCTGAGATTAGCGACCGTTTCTCCGCACCGAACCTCGATGCGGGAATCAATGAACAGGGCATCCGCATCGTTTATTCGTTCCCCGGGGTGGGGCAATTGCGCACGGAGGTAAGACGGGAGGAGGTCTTGCTCGAGAATCTTTCACCATTCGCTTCTCGTCCGATCCCATTTGAATTGACTAACGGCAAAGTCCCCGGGCAGAGTTATCTTTGGTCTGTGAATTTTGACTACCGCATCACGGGTAATCTTCAGCTCACGGTGAATTATAGCGGCAGGTCCGAAGGTGGACGCGACCCAGTCCACACCGCACGCGCAGAGGCAAAAGCCTTTTTCTAACTTAAACGTATGTTCAATGAGTCAATGATGCGATGGATCAATGAACCATTCTTCTTGTTTTTCCGCCGTTCGTTCTCTATCATTTCGCACACACATTCGCATAACAGAGAAATTCTTCAATGGCCAAGCCTAAACTCTCCTCGCACGGCAACATCGAGTCAATCCTGAGAGAAAATCGAGTTTTTAAACCCTCGGCTGAATTCTCATCGACGGCTCACATCAAATCATTTGCGCAATACAAAAAACTTTACGCAACGTCGATGAAGGATCCGGAAAAATTTTGGGCGAAGGTTGCGTCGGAATTACATTGGTTCAAGAAGTGGAACCGAGTGCTCGAGTGGAAGCTGCCCTTCTCAAAATGGTTCGTCGGCGGAAAAATCAATGTTTCATTCAACTGTCTCGACCGCCATTTGACGACGTGGCGTAAGAACAAAGCTGCACTCATTTGGGAAGGGGAGCCGGGTGATTCGCGAACGTTGACCTATCAAGAATTGCACCGCGAAGTGTGCAGGTTCGCAAACGTGTTGAAGAAATTGGGAGTCCAGAAGGGTGACCGTGTGGGAATTTATATGCCACTCATCCCCGAACTTGCGGTGTCGATGCTCGCGTGTGCCCGCATCGGCGCGACCCACTCGATTATCTTCGGCGGTTTTAGTGCACAGGCTATTGTCGACCGCATGAATGACGCGCAAGCCAAACTGATCATTACCGCCGACGGGGGATTCCGCCGCGGTGCCGTTGTTCCACTGAAAAAAAATGTGGACGATGCGTTGAAGCAGACGGAAACGATTCAGTCCGTGATTGTTTTCAAGCGAACCGGAACCGAGGTACAGATGGAGCCGGGTCGCGATCATTGGTGGCACGAGTTGATGCAAACTGCAAGCGCCGAATGCGAAGCGGAAAAATTAGACTCCGAGCATCCGCTCTTCATCCTCTACACCAGCGGTAGCACGGGAAAACCGAAAGGCGTTCTGCACACCACGGGCGGCTATCTCACAGGCGCTTACATCACCACGAAGTGGGTGTTCGACTTGAAGGATACCGATACATTTTGGTGCACTGCAGATATCGGATGGGTGACGGGGCACTCCTACGTTGTCTACGGCCCGCTTGCAAATGGGGCGACAAGCGTGATGTATGAGGGTGCGCCAAACTGGCCCGAACCGGATCGATTCTGGCGCATCATCGATAAATTTCGTGTCAATATTTTTTACACCGCGCCGACAGCCATTCGCGCCTTTACCAAATGGGGCGAGCAGTGGCCGCTAAAGCATAGCCTGAGTTCGCTTCGATTGCTCGGCACGGTTGGTGAGCCCATTAATCCCGAAGCGTGGATGTGGTATCACAAAATCATCGGCAAAGGAAAATGCCCAATTGTTGACACCTGGTGGCAGACGGAAACGGGCGCGATCATGATTACGCCTTTGCCCGGAGCGACCCCCCTGAAACCCGGCACGGCGACGCTGCCATTTCCCGGTATTGATGTAGATGTTGTGAACAAAGAGGGAAAGTCCGTCGGCAAGAATCAGGGCGGTTATCTTGTCGTGCGGAGACCGTGGCCATCAATGCTGCGGACAATCTCCGGCGACCCTGAACGATACAAGAAACAATACTGGAGCGACATCAAAGGCCTCTACTTTACAGGGGACGGTGCGCGGCGCGATAAGGATGGCTATTATTGGATCATGGGCCGGGTGGACGATGTGATCAACGTTGCGGGACATCGTCTCGGTACCGCAGAAGTTGAGAGCGCTCTTGTCAGCCACGAAGCCGTTGCAGAATCAGCGGTCGTTGGCAAGCCCGACGAACTCAAAGGTTCGGCGATCTGTGCCTTTGTAACGCTTGAATCAGGAAGGGTTGCGACGCCGGAACTAAAAGAGGATCTCTGCAATCATGTTGTGAAGGAAATCGGTGCGCTCGCGCGGCCGGATGAAATCCGATTCACCGACACGCTGCCAAAGACACGAAGCGGAAAAATCATGCGCCGACTCTTGCGCGAGATTGCCTCGACCGGCTTTGTCTCAGGAGATACGACAACCCTGGAAGATTTTTCGGTGTTGGAAAAGCTAAGGGCTGAAGAAGAAGAGTGATAAAATTGCGGATTTCGAATTGCCAATTTCGGATTGGATTGTAATGCCTCAGAAGATAGTTTGGACCTCATTTGAATCTCCCATCGGTGTCATATTCGTTGCTTCGACAGAACGAGGGCTGTGTAAGGTTGTGTTGCCGGGTGAGGGAGAAAAGAAATTCTTTCGATGGATCGAGCGAACGTTTCCTCAGTCGGCGTTGGTCGAATCATCCCGCGAGAACAGGGAAGTCGCCTCTCAGATATCCGAATATTTCAAAAATAAGCGCGAGAAATTCGATGTCGCCCTTGATTTCCACGGCTCCGATTACAACGTCGGCGTCTGGAAAGAACTGCTCAAAATTCCGTACGGGACAACGATTTCCTACAAGCAGCTCGCCAAGCAGGTTGGAACGCCTAGGGCTTATCAAACCGTGGGACACGCAAACGGCATGAACCCGATTCCTATCATCGTCCCGTGCCACCGCGTTATCGGCTCAGACGGGAGTATGACCGGCTACGGCGGCGGGATCAAAACAAAAGAATATCTATTGAAGCTCGAAGGGGCATTGCTCGTGTAGCGAAATTGAAAATTGATAATTGGAAATGAGACAGGGAGAAGCGCGAGTGGAGAGTTGAAAGTGGACAGTGATACCGCGAAATCTCCTAATCGTCCGTTCAATCTTTAGGATGCTTTTTTCAGCGCGAGTAGCTTCAGGTGGAGCTCAAGCTTCGCGAGCGATTTTAAGGTCCTTCAATTCTTCAAGTTAGTTATTGATTGGTCTGCCAAGGTGAAACGCCACTGGTCTCCTCGGAGGTAGAGAGATATTCAGAAGCGCATTCTTGTTCTTTTGCGAAATGTGCGGTTGTGCCATCACCGATCTCCCGATAAATTGTGCAGTCAAATTAGACAGTTAGAAACGAAAGAAGAAAGTTCTGAAATCCTTGCTCTCCAATGGTGTTCACGCGGGGTCTGTGAAATGATCTCCCGGGGAAAGACGGGGACACAGAAAAGTTCCTAA
>Ga0315281_10003857_pt1 | contig 21902 bp, 18 predicted proteins | sample YL17G07_0_MG_FD_204540 | JGI IMG/M metagenome (GOLD analysis project Ga0315281, IMG submission 204540) | Sediment microbial communities from Yellowstone Lake, YNP, Wyoming, USA - YL17G07_0 | ecosystem: Environmental > Aquatic > Freshwater > Lake > Sediment | place: USA: Wyoming | collected... | reverse complement strand
CGGCATCCGAAGCATTCTCCCGCATCGCCAGCGCCACGCCATAAGCCGCCGTCACGCCGATCAGCGGCGCGCCGCGCACCTGCATGTCGCGTATCGCCCGCTCGGCATCGCGCATGGTATTCAGGCGCAATGTGGCAAACACATGCGGCAGTTTGGCCTGGTCGATGATCTCCACCGCCGTATTGTCGGCGGTCGGCCAGATGGTGCGAAAAGGTGTTCCGTTAATTTTCATAAAATAATTTCATAATGTAGGTTGGGTTGAGCAACGCGATACCCATCAATGGTTTTTGTTGGGTATCGCGTTGCTCAACCCATCCTACGTTTGCTAATCGCCTTCAAACTCGCACAGCGCAAACACCTTGTGCCCATGTTTCTCCAGACGCGCCCTGCCCCCAATATCCGGCAAATCAATCACGAAACAGCATTCCACCACGATGCCGCCCATATCCTCGATCAGCTTGACGGCGGCTTCCGCCGTCCCGCCGGTGGCGATCAGGTCATCCACCAGCAGTACGCGGTCGCCCTTCTGGATCGCATCAACATGAATCTCGATGCGGTCTGTGCCATATTCCAACTGGTAGTCGCGTCCGATCGTTGCGGCAGGCAGCTTGCCTTTCTTGCGGATCGGCACGAAGCCCAAGCCAAGCTCATAAGCGACCGGGGTACCAACGATAAAGCCGCGCGATTCGATACCGGCCACCTTATCGATTTTCATATCCTTATAGCGGTTCACAATTTCCTGAATGGTGGCGCGCAGCCCGACCGGGTCTTTCAGCAGCGTGGTAATGTCGCGGAACATAATGCCTTGGTGGGGGTAATGCGGGACGGTGCGGATACGGGATTTGATGGGCATGTGGATTCCTTTGGGTAGGGGCGATTCACGAATCGCCCTAATCATTATTTGAGCCGGTTGTGCGGGCGATTCGTGAATCGCCCCTACATTTTCAACATTCTCCCCGCCACAGCGGACAGCTTTTTGAGCATGGCATGGTCACGCGCTTCCGGGGCGGTGATGATGGCGTGCTGCAATGCGCTACGACAGCCGCATTGGCACGCCGCCGCATCTTCATACACACGCGGTGCGACATTCTTCACCAGGCTGCGCGCCTTGTCGGCATTCTCCATCAACACCTTGATGATCGCATCCACCGTCACGTCGTCATGGTTGGGGTGCCAGCAATCGTAATCGGTCACCATCGCGACAGTGGCATAGCAAATCTCGGCTTCGCGCGCCAGCTTGGCTTCCGGCATATTGGTCATGCCGATCACATCGCAGTTCCACGAGCGGTATAGTTCGGATTCTGCGAGGCTGGAAAATTGCGGCCCCTCCATCACCAGATAAGTACCGCCGCGCGACACCGGAATGCCGGCCTGCTGCGCCGCCGCAAAAATGTGATCACCCAAACGATGGCACACCGGATGCGCCATCGAAACATGCGCAACCAACCCGCTGCCGAAGAAGCTTTTTTCCCGCGCAAAGGTGCGGTCGATGAATTGGTCGATGATGACGAACATGCCCGGCATCAGGTGTTCGCGCAGTGACCCCACCGCGCTCACCGAGATGATGTCCGTCACGCCGAGGCGCTTGAGCGCGTCGATATTGGCGCGGAAATTGATTTCGGACGGCGGGATACGATGCCCGCGCCCGTGGCGCGGCAGGAAGGCGATGGATTGCCGCTCATGATTTCCGATGGGCAACTCGCCGATCAGAATCTCGTCCGACGGTTCGCCGAATGAAGATGTCGCCTTGACCCAGCGGGTATTTTCCAGCCCATCAATGTTGTAAACGCCGCTACCGCCGATAATACCCAGCATGTTTTCTCCTGATTTCATTTTGATTTCAATCAAAACCGGGCGATTCGTGAATCGCCCCTACGTCGAACCGTGCACCTGAAAAACCGGGCGATTCGTGAATCGCCCCTACGTCGGACCGTCCACCTGAAACACCGGGCGATTCACGAATCGCCCAATCAAACCACCACCGGCACGCGCGCGGTCAGCGCGCACATCAATTCATAGCTGATGGTTCCCGCCGCGCACGCCACCTCCTCAATCGGCATTCCCTCGCCCCACAGCGTCACGGCACTGCCGACACCGGCCTGCGGCAACGCGCTCAAATCCACGCACAGCATATCCATCGAAACGCGCCCCAAGGTTTGGGTACGTTGCCCATCCACCAGCAACGGTGTGCCGTTCGGCGCGCACCCGCCAGGGGTAGGCCGGTGGGTACCCGGAACCTCCGGTTCCACCCTTCCGCTCTGACGCGGATAGCCGTCGGCATAGCCGCAGGCGACGATGCCGATGCGCATGGTGCGGTCGGCGCAGAACAGCGCGCCGTAGCCGATCTCATCGCCAGCACGCAATTCCCGCACTGCGATGATGCGGCTCTCCAGCGTCATGGCCGGTTTTAACCCGAGTTGCTGCGCGCCGGGCTGTTCTCCATTGCCTGGGGCAAACGGCGATGCGCCATACAGCATGATGCCGGGGCGCACCCAATCGCCGTGAGTTTCCGGGTAGCGCAACAGCGCGGCGGAATTCGCCATCGAGCGCGCCACGCGGTACGGGGCAGCGATGTCGTTGAACAAAGCAAGCGGCGCGGACACCCCGCGCACCGCGTCGGCATTGGCAAAATGGGTCATCAGGGTAATGTCACGCACCGCACGGTGACAAAGCAACAGCTCCATCGCGTGCGCCACTTCGCCCGGCGCAAAACCCAAACGGTTCATGCCGGTATTGACCTTGAGCCAAATACCCAGTTTTTTGCGTTTCGGATAAGCATCCAACAGGGCAATCTGCCACGCGCTGTGGATCACGCAGACCAGATCATATTCGGCGACCAATACCAGTTCTTCCGCGCTAAAAACCCCTTCCAGCAACAAAATCGTTTGGCGAAAACCGGCTTCGCGCAGGCGCACTGCATCGCGGATATCCAGCAAAGCGAAACCGTCGGCGGCAGACAACGCCTCCGCCACCCGCAGCAACCCGTGACCATAGCCCTCCGCCTTGATGACTGCCATGATGCGGGCGGACGGCGCGGTACGGTTTGCCACGCGGAGATTATTTTCCAGCGCGTTCAGGTTGATACGGGCTTGTATGGGACGAGGCATGAGAACCGATTTGTCGCAAGAATTTTTGATGGGTGCGAATGATAGCAGGGGCAACGCTTTCGTGATATAAATCGGCCTGCCAAAAATACGCTACTGCCGAATGAATTCCGGTTTCTACATCATCCTCGCGGCGCAATTCCTATCCGCGCTCGCAGACAATGCCCTGCTATTCGCTGCCATTGCCCTGTTGAAGGATCTGCACGCGCCAAGCTGGCACACACCGGTCTTGCAGGAAGCGTTCATTGTTTCCTACATCGTGCTGGCCCCCTTCGTTGGCGCATTTGCCGACTCGCTGCCCAAAGGCCGTGTCATGTTCGCCAGCAACAACATCAAGATCATGGGCTGCGTCGCCATGCTGATCGGTGTCAACCCGCTAGTCGCTTATGGTTTGGTAGGGCTGGGTGCCGCCACCTACTCTCCGGCGAAATACGGCATCCTCACCGAATATCTCCCCTCCAGCCAACTGGTCAAGGCGAATAGCTGGATGGAAGGTCTGACCGTTGCCGCCATCGTGCTTGGCGCGTTAGTGGGCGGCATACTGATCAGCCCGAGTATCGCCAACCCCATGTTGCGATGGTGGGATGTACCGATGATAGACACCGGCATCGACACCCCCCCCGAATTGGCCATCACCGTTATCGTGCTGATTTACATCGCAGCCGCAATTTTCAACCTCTACATCCCGCGTGTGGCGATCGACCACAAACCCTTGAGCAACAGCCCCCTCTTCCTGTTTAAGGATTTTTGGCACTGTTTCAAACTGCTGTGGAAAGACCCTTTGGGACAGGTCTCGCTGGCGGTCACGACGCTATTCTGGGGAGCGGGAGCAACACTGCGCCTGCTGGTGCTCGGCTGGGCGGCAGTCGCATTGAACTATGGCATCAGCGATGCCGCCAAACTTACCGCATGGGTCGCCATCGGCATCGCCATCGGCTCGGTGCTGGCGGCAAAATTCGTCAAGCTGGAACACTCGGTAAAAGTGCTGCCGGTGGGTATCGCAATGGGCGTGGCCGTACTGCTGATGATCCCCGTTACCAGCAGCACGCTGGCAATTCTATTGCTGATTGCAATCGGGGCGATGGGCGGTTATTTCGTGGTGCCGATGAACGCGTTGCTGCAGCATCGCGGCCACTTGCTGATGGGCGCCGGGCGCTCCATCGCGGTACAGAACTTCAACGAAAATTTGAGCATCTTCGCCATGCTGGGGCTGTATGCGATGATGGAAAAAATGGAGTTGCACATTTACTTCATCATCATGTTCTTCGGACTGCTGCTGGCCGGCATCATGGCGGCGCTGTATAAAAAACACGGCCACGACCGGTATATTTAACCTATAAAACGCAGTTGGAATTTGTAGGAGCGGGCCATGCCCGCGAATATATTGGTCGCGGGCATGACCCGCCGTTCCATAACAGCCATATCCGATAACAGATGCACCTGAACGAAGAAGTATATTTTTAGGGAGCCCTTTACTTACTCGGATGCGGATGTGACTGAGATAGACTCGGCATATAACGTTTCGAGCTGCGCCTCCTCAAGCCCCAAAGTTTGCAGGCAGGCAGCTCCCAGTTTCGGCCATTCGCGCGTGAAACTCAGGCCGAGTTGCTGTTGCACGAGATATTCCGCAAGTTGAGAAATTGCGATAAGTTTGCGGCTCAGCGTGGGCAACCTGGAGCTGACCGAGGACAGCGCCGCGAGGTCGTGATGATTGCGGATGGCGAGGCATATCTCTTCCGGCAACCACCAGCTTTGCGACAGGATGCAGCCTACCATGGCGTGATTGGTCGGCATTTCGGTCTGTTCCACTTCGATAAAACTGCGCACGCCATCGCGGTTGGCGGCATCAAGCGCTGCACGGTAGTTTGGGAATCGCTTCATCAGGATCGGGATGCCGCAGTCGCGGAACAGGCCGAAGGTGTAGGCATCCTCGGCCATGATGCCGGTGATGCGGAGATGCTGCACCAGCCAGCCAGACAAGTTCGCGATACGCGCCGAGGCATCCCAGAAACGTTCCATGGGCGCGGTGTATGGAAAGGTGTTGCGCAGGATGAGACCGGCCACGGCGCGGCTGGAGGCTCGCAGGCCAAGCACCGTGAGCGCCTCGTTCACCGAGCGCACCCGCTGACGCATACCGAAGAAAGGCGAGTTGGCGGTCTTGATGAGTCCGGCCGAGATACCGACATCCGAGCCGACGATCTCCGAAAGGCGATGATAGTCCGGTTCATCTTTCTGGGATTCGTCCATGAACCGGCTGAGTATGGCCGGGCAAGGCGGAATACCGATGTCGCGGAGAGAGCGTTCGAGCAAGCCGTCAACTTCCAGCACATTGCCATTCATTTCGCACTCCTTGTTTTCAGCCAAGGCAAAAGAATCTCCTCGGGCATGGGTTTGGCGTAGTAAAAACCCTGTATGGAGTCAACGTCCGCATCGAACAATGCATCGATCTGATCCTTGTTTTCGCAGCCTTCCGCCACGATGGTCATGCCCAGATCATGGCCGAGCCGGGTCACCGACCTGACTACGGCCATAGCGCGCTTGTCTTCCGGCAACACGGTGACAAAGGCGCGGTCCAGCTTGAGTTTATTGGCAGGGATATCCTTCAGATTCGCCAGACAGGAATAACCGGTGCCGAAATCGTCGATGGCCAGCCCCACGCCTGCGGCGATGGCGTTCTTCAGGTTTTGTTGCACGATGTCGGAAATATCCATGAACAGGGATTCGGTCAGCTCCAGCTCGACATGCTCGGGGCGGACATCGGAGCAGGCCAGCGCCGCGTACAGCGCTTCGGTAAATTTCGGTGACACCAACTGGGCGCGCGAGACGTTGACGGCGACCTTGATGTCATACCCCGACTCATGCAACAGGCGCGCGTGCATCGCGCCCTGCAACAGGCTCCATTCGCCGAGACGGATCACCAGACCGGTTTTTTCCGCAACCGGGATAAACTTGACCGGCGGAATATTCTGGCCGCTGATGGTGCAGCGCATCAGCGCTTCGACCGCCTCGACCCGCCCGTCTGCGCCGATGATGGGCTGGTAGTGAAGGCGGAAACCACCGGTTTCCAGCGCGGTGTGCAGATCATTCTCGATAGAAAGTTCCTCGCGCGCGAGGGTGATTCCAAGTCGTCCGGGAATAGGCTCATCGCCGGAATAGACAATGCAATTGCCGCCACGGTGCTTGGCGGCGAACATGGCGTGATCGGCACGTTCGAGCAGGGTGAGTGCGTCTTCGCCGGACTCATGGATGGCAATGCCGATACTGGCGGTTGGATGGAGGGTCAAATTGCCTATGGTCATCGGCGCCTCGATCGTGCTGACGAACTCGGCGGCAAACTGCTGTACCTGGGCGCGGTCGCATTTCGGCAAAAGGAACACAAATTCATCGCCGCCCATGCGCGCGAGTTCTGCGCGCCCGCCCACTCTGGCGCGGAAGCGGAGCGCGAGGTCTTCGATCATCATATTGCCGCCCAGATGCCCGAACGATTCGTTGATCTGCTTAAAGCGGTCGATGTCGATCCAGATAACGGCGAACACATTGCCGCTGATCGTCGCATCGGCGACGAGCTTCGCTGCGGTTTGCATGCAGCCGAATCGATCCAAGAGTCCGGTGAGCGGGTCTATGCTACTCATGTCGTTATTTGATAAATAAGTCTCGGAAGCATAACCCAAACGGGAAGTTTATGGCGAAATACGCTGAAAATTTCCGGCATACCCTGCCCTTTTCTGATGCGAATTTTATCGCAGCGGCCAGCGTTCCTCGTGCAGGATGTAAGCGGAGGCCAGCGAATCGGCCAGCGCCTTGCGGATCATCGCCTCGCCTTCGCCTGCGCCATTTTTCAGCATGGCGCGGTAGAAATTAGAATAGAACTCGTCCGGCAGGACGCGCACGCGCAGCACCAGCATTTTCGCTTTCGGATCGCGTGTCTGGCGATAGCTAAAAGTCGCTTCCCGGTCGGGCGCGAGGCGGGTATCGGCGATCTCCTCGCTCAGATCGAGCTTCACCTGGCGCCCGATCACGTATTGCGCCAACGTATTGGGCAGCGGTTTGCCGGTCGCCTCTTCCTGTATTCCCTCGACGATCACGCTGGGTGTCACATAGGTCGGGAACATGTGGCCGGTACCGCTGTTGCGCACGGTGAGCGTGGCCGAAATTTCGCGGCTTGATTTTTCCGGCGGCGTGCTGCCGATGGTGATGCCGCTCCGGGTCATCTCGGGATCGTGGATGCCGCGCCACAGGTGGCTGCGATCCGGCATGTGGCAGGACTGGCAGGTCTTGCCCTCGCGCGCGTAGCGGCTCGACTTCCATTCTTCGTAGGTGTTCTCGATCAGCTTGCCGTTGAGCGCGAGCTGATCCGGTGTGAACTGGTGGCAGGCGGCGCAGAAACGCGAGTCCTCGAAAGCCGGACTGGCTTGCCATGCACCGTGCGGCAGCGGATCGCCGGGGGACGGTTGCGATCCGTCGCGGCGCGGCGGGCCATACCATTGCCAGCCGCGCACATGGCAGGCCGCGCAACCGAGCCCGTGCCGGAACAACGGGGTCGCTCCGTTCGATACCTTAACGTGAAAATCGCTTTTTTCGTTTGCCCCCTCTCCCGCAAGCGGGAGAGGGTTGGGGAGAGGGAAACGGTCATGGAAAGTTTCATCATCAGGGGGCGGCAACTTGCCATGACCGTTCGCCGCAAGATCCGAACCTGCGGCCAAAGCGTTGGACAAACTGTCGGCTTGCTCGGCGAGCGGGGCGTGGCAGCGTATGCATTCCTGGTGCTCGTCGCGCGCATGGGCTCCCATGTTGGCGAGCTGCCCCAGGATGCCGACACCCATGGCACGCGAGTGCAGGCTATCGCGCCAGCCCTCGAACTGCGCGACATGACAGCCGCCGCATGAAACCGGATCGAGCGATGTTTCATCTGCTTTGAGATGTGCGGGTATCTTCCCTTGCGGCGCAAGCGGGCGCGCCCAGTGGCGTTCGAGAAATTTTTCCGTATCGGAGACGGGTGTTGTCTGCGCTGCAACAACGGGTGCAGGCTGTACCTGCGGCGTGGATCGGTCGCAACCGGCCAGCAATGCGATGATGGCAAAAAAAATGAAGGGAAGGCTGGCAGGCCTTCCCTTCGGTTCAGGCTTCGACCCGGCGGAACAGGATTCCGATAGGGCGAAGCTCATCATCGATTACTTCTTTACTGCACAAGGATTTTTCGCTGCACACGGGTTATTTCCCGCGCACAGGTTCTTCAAGCCACAAGGATTCTTCATTGCACAGGGGTTCTTGGCCATGCCGCGCTTGAAGCTCTTCTGTAATTCTCCCGCATAAGCCGTGAGCGCGGCCAGTTCTTTGGAATCCCAAGGCAGCGGTTCTGCCGCCATCGGTATCACCATGCAGATTTGCACCATCTCATCCAGATGGATGCGCTTGAGACCGGCTCTTTCCCTGACCATGACTACCGTATGAGGATACGGCTTGGCGAAGCTGGGCTGGAACGATTGGTTGTCGGCGTGGCAAGCATTGCAGGAGAGGCCGTTGCTGCTGAGTTTCGTGTCTTTGAACAGCTGCTCGCCGTATTTCACCAGTTCTTTGTGGTTGCCGCTGGCCAGCTTGGTTCCGGTAGGGCGGGTGATCAGTTTCGCATCCACCTTGGCTGCGCAAGGGTTCTGGGCGGCACAGGGGTTCTTCATGGAACAGGGATTTTTCATGGCACATGGGTTCTTCCCAGTATCGGCAAGTGCGGCGGGGGCTTGTGCCATCAGTGCAAAGATGCCCAGCACGAACAGCAATAAGGTGCGGCGGGTTTGTAGATACATGATTTTCTCCTTGGCTCGGTGGTTCGGAATATCCGGGTGCGCATGACAGCGCTGGCCGTTAGTCGGCACGGCAGCGGAAATCTTACACCTACACGCCGTTGATGTGCGGCTTTCTGCAACCCGCTATGCCGGAGAAAACCGGTTCAATCCGGTGCCCCGGCACGGCTCATGACATTGAGGGCGCTATAACCTGATATGCAAAGGGGTACGCAATAATTGAGCGCGGCCTGCCACTATCTCACGCCTGCGCCGGCAATGACAACTTCCCCGTGATTGATGAGATTCGGCACCGCTCCGACCACGAGCGCCACCCATATCGCGCTCCGGAAGGTAAGCTCGGTAGCGAGCCATGCTTGCCGTAACCATGGGGTGTATGTACAGAGCGTGCTTATCCGGTTGTTTCCCAAAATAACACCTGCCGTAGGGCGGATGAGCGCAGCGTTATCCGCCGAATGAGCGACCCACATACGGCGGATAACGCTGCGCTCATCCGCCCTACAAAAACCCATACAGCATTGGGTGCGTTTAGCTATTTTGGGAGCTAACCGGATAAGCACGGTACAGAGATCAGAAGCCGACCTTGACACTCATTGTCCGGGCAAAACGATTGAATCCGGCGAACAACTCCATGACACCGATCGCCTCGACGATTTCTGCCTTGGGATAGCCCAAAGTGGTAGATAGCTGGTTGATATCCCCCGGCATTAAAGCCGGGGGATACTTGGTTCAGACGATGTTCCTCGGCTTCAGGCTCATCCTGGTGAAGTCATGCTTGTAAGGCGATTCGCCCGCCTTGGTCAGCGTGCCGCGCCCCAGTTTGTAACGGTGATTGTTGGTCATCGGATCGGGTACCGACGACACCACCGCATTGGCCGGTGAACGCGGATCGTTGAAGTTGCCATGGGTGACACCCTGGCGAATTTCGTCGGATACGATCGCCACCGCTTTGAACCTGGCTTCGGTGGTTTTGATGTGCCCCTCCTTCAACAGGTTGTTGAAGTTGAGGTCGGCATCGAGCACACCCTGCGGCTGTCCGGTCTGCACATATACCGTGTCGTTGTACACTTCCACATAGTCGCCCGATTCGATCCCCCTAGTCTTGGCATCCGCCGGGTGGATGAACAGCCAGGATTCCGGCCAGCGTTGCGACAGGTAAGGCTTGCGCATATCGTCGAAACCGGATTGCCATAACTCGTTGATGCGGCCGTTGGTGACCCAGAGTTCGCCCTTGTCCGCGCGCGGCTTGATGGCCTCGTAGAACTGGATCCAGCCGGCGAATTTCCACGGGCTTTTCAGCAGGATGGCCTTGCCGGAATGGGTGTTGAAGGCATACAGCCATTTGCGCTTGACTTCATCGCCCTCGATGTCCTCCCAATCGTTGGCCGGATCATGCAGGCGTTGTGTGCCGATCAGCTTGCCGTCTTTTCTGCGGATCGGTGTCTGGATGCCGGTGGTGCCATAAGTGCGCAACAGCTCCTGCGCTTTTATTCCACGCGACTTGGCCTCGGTCACCAGGGGGGCGTAGCTGAGCACGCCGTTGCGCCCGAAGCGCGCCGATTCCTCGAACACATCGTTGGAAGTCTTCCAGTTGTAGCCGCCGTCGGCAGCGAAGCCCATCTTCTGCGCAAATTTTGCGACCGCCCACCAGTCTGGTTTGGATTCGCCCGGCGCGTCGTAAAATTTGGAATACAGGCGCAACCGCCGCTCGCCATTGGCGCGGGTGAAGTCTTCCTCGCCCCAGGTGGCTGCGGGCAGGACAATGTCCGAAAACTCGGTACCCACGGGTGCCACCGGGTAGATGTCGGAATCAACCATCACCATGCCGCCGGAATCGACGCGCCGTTTCAGCGTCTCGAAAATCGCGGCGCGATCCAGGCTGGCGATCTGGTGCGGGTTGCCGCGCGTCAGTTGCCGCATCTTGTCAGCCAGCGCCGCAGAAGCCGCCATCGCCGCCGTCCAGGTGGTACCGAACACCCAGGCGAACTTCACCTCGTCCGCCATGACCCAGCGATCCAGGTTGAGTGTTTTCTTGCGGCGCCCCGGATATTTCTCCGGAACGAGCCAGCCCGAACCGCCGCCCGCACCCATGCCGCCGCGCTGGTGACCGCCGCCGCGCGAGATCATCTGCCCTGGCCGGTTGCCGGCACCGCAAATTAGCCCCAGGCTGCAATACGAGGTGGTATTCATGTAATTGTTGGACCAGTAGTTGCCCTTCTCGAACATGAACGATGTCTTGGGCCTCGATCCGTCGGCTCTGGGTTTGGCGATCCACTCGGCGGCCTTGCGGATATCGCCCGCATCGACACCGGTGATTTTGGCCGCATTTTCCAGCTTGGATTCATCCTGGGACAGGATGAATTTCTGGTAGTCCGCCCAATCGCTCTGCCATGTTCCCCAAGTGGTGCGCCACTGCCAGCCGGTGTTGCGCGTACCGCGCCCAAAGCCGGAATCCACTTCCCACGAGTTGGCGATCCATTTATCGATGAATGCCTGATCCTGCCAGCCGTTTTCGATGATGATGCGGGCGATGGCGTTATGCAGCACCGAGTCGGTGCCGGGGTACACCGGCAGCCACAGGCCGCGCCCCTGCGAAACAGCCCAGGCTACGCCCATGGTCTTGTGCGGAGTGGCGAAAATCATTTTGCTGTTGCCCGGCATCATCCAAGTGGTGAACAGCGTGGTTTTGGTCTCGTAAGGATCCACGCCAGACATGAACACTACTTCCGCGTCGCCCCAATCCTGGTAGCTGGCGGAAAAAACTTCGACACCCGCGTCATCCATGCCGGTGGCATCGTTGGTGTTCGCGGGCTTGTCATGTGGCGAGAAGGCCGGTGTACCCACCGAGGTCATAGCGAGCTTGGTAATGGCGTAAGTATTCTCGAAGTACTGGTACGAATACGCCTTGACCGCCCAGGCATGTTCGCCATGCTTGGCGATGACGTACTTGGAGATGTCCGCCATGACATCGGTGGCCAGATCCCAGGACACCGGGGTCAGTTTACCGTTGATGCGGATCATCGGATGCTGCAGGCGTTCCGCGGTGCGGTTCGTCGGGTTGTAACATTTCTGCGCACTGGTGCCGCCGCGGATGGAGCTGTTGCCGCCGACGTTCACTACGGTGGCTTCGTGATCCGGCACCACGATGACGTGGTGCGGCTTGCCTTTGTGGCTGACAATATTGTGCTGGCTGGGGCTGGCCCAGGCACCCAACATGGTACCGGTGGGAAAATCGGTGTTGAAAGCGTTCTGCGAAGCCTTCATGCCGCCTTCCTTGCCGACCGGCCAGCGATAAACTTTGTAACCGCAGGCGACGATACAATAGTCGCAGGCGGTGGTCAGTACATCCGCACCCTTGGGTGGCAAGGGTACATGATCCTCGGCAAAGATGCCGAAATCGGCGGATTTGTCTTTTTTGCTCATTTCATTCTCCTTGATTTATGCCCGGCGACCGGTGACGTTGGCGGAGTATCCGTAGATCAACCCCATCACGCCCACGGCATAAATGTCGTCGCCGACGGTTTCCAGCACGATTTGTGGCAGACTTTCGGTGCCATGACCGGAAACCACCATGCCATGGCGCGTGAGGTCGAAGGTGGTCAGGTGCATCGGGCAGGGCCCAAGCACCTGATGGGCTTCCTTGTAGGTGCCTTGTAACGGGCCGCCCATGTGGGTGCATTGCTGGTTGAAAGCCACCACGTCGGCATCCTTGCCGACACCGGCACCAGCGGGCGCGCCCAGTTTGACGAGGACGTTGTTTACGTCGGGGTACGGGTAGGAGAACTCAACCGGCACGCCACGATCGAGCGCGGAGAGCCTGCCGATTTTCACCTTCGGATAATTTGCCACGAGCGCACGCATCGGCGCCGCCTCGGACAAACCCAAACCCAGGCCGGGGATGCTGCCCAGGGCTGCCAGCGAAATCACCGCACCGCCGGACAGCAGGAACTGCCGGCGGCTCATGCAGGCGCGACCGCCTTCTTCGTGCTCTTGATGAGCGTCATGAAACTGTATGTTATGTTTTTCCATTATGTTCTCCTATTTTCTCGCGGCCTTCATCGGCTGATAGGGCGGCAGTTTCGGCGCATCCATCAGCAGCGGCTTGTCCATGCTGAGTGATTCGAGGAAGGCCACCAGATCCTTCTTCTCGGCATCGTTCAGCCCCAGCGGTTTGATCAGCGGCGACTTGTTCGGGCCCGTGCTGCCCCCGCCCTGGTTATAGAAATCCACTACCTCTTCCAGCGTGTAGAAAACGCCGTCATGCATGTAGGGCGCGGTGTATTTCAGCTCGCGCAGGCTTGGCGTACGCCACTTGCCGATGTCCTTCGGGTTTTTGGTGGAGAAGTAATACCCCACATCCTGGTCGAAATGACGGTATTTCTCTTCCGAAATACCCTTCTGGTAGCCTTCCCAGCGATGGGTGATCTGCAACAGCGGTTCGGTCTTGAACAGCTCGTTCTCCGGCACGCCGAGCGCATGGAACTTCTGGTCTGAAGCCAGCGGCCCGTTGTGGCACTGGATGCAGCCGCCCTTGCCGTTGAATACCGCCATGCCGCGCTTGGCACTGTCGGACAACGCGCTCTTGTCGCCCTTCATGTAGCGGTCGAACGGCACCTGTTTCGCATCCGAGACGATAGTACGTTCGAAGGCCGCGATGGCCATGTAGGCGTGGGTCATGCGCGGCCACTCGGTGCCGAACACTTTCTTGAAGCGTTCGACATATTCCGGAATGAAGCGCAGGCGCATTTCCATCATCGAGCGGTCGCCGTTGCCGGCGACGTTGCCCTCGGCGGCTGACGGTGCCTGCGCTTCCAGGCTGGTGACGTTACCCTCCCAGAATAGTTTGTTGTAGTAGGCGGAATTGAGTATCGTCTGTGAGTTGCGCCAGTGGCTGGTGCCGGGATAGCCGCGCGAAATCTCGCCGTTCTCGCCCCACCCCATGCCGGGTGTGTGGCAGGCCACGCAGGGGGTGCTGGCATCACCGCCCAGGCGGCTGTCCCAGAACAGGAGTTTGCCGAGTGCCACTTTCTCAGGTGTCATCGGGTTGTCAGCCGGAACCTTTACCGGCGGTAGCGGACCGAGCGGCGGGAATGCCGGTGCGTTGCCGGCGGCAATGCCCATCTGTGCGGATCCGACCATCCCTGCGGCCAATACGGCAATCGCGGCGGCAGTTGCTTTGCGTTTGAATGTCATCATCATTATCTCCCTTTAATTCTTGCCGAAGACGCGGACCTGATAGGCCGGCAGCTTCGGTTCTTCCACGACCACCGGGTCGCCGGAGAGGCTTCCCAGGAAAGACACCAGCGCGCGCTTCTCGACATCGGTGAGGTTAAGCGGCTTCAGTTCTCCGCCTGCACCGCCGCCTTTGTTGTAGAACCCGACCACTTCGTCCAGCGTGCCCAACATGCCGTTGTGCATGTAAGGTGCGGTGTATTTCAGATCGCGCAGGCTGGGGGTGGCGAACTTGCCCTTGTCCTTCGCGTCCTTGGTGATCGCGTAGGAACCCACGTCGGTATGCGCGTTCATGTAGTTGGGCATGCCGTTGGTGGCGTAGTGGCGCAGCATGGTGATGTGACGCAGCGGCTCGGCGGTGATGGCGGGGTTCTCCGGCACGCCGGTACGGTGTAGATTGCCGTCGGAACCGAGCGGGCCGTTATGGCAGGACACGCAGTTGGCTTTGCCCTTGAACAGCGCGTAACCCTGCTTCTGCTCGTCCGACAATGCACCTTGATCGCCCTTGAGGAACTTGTCAATCGGCGCATTCTTCGATACCACGCTCTTCACGAACTCGCCGATGACGTTGAAGATGCGCATCCCGTTCGGATCGTCCTTGCGGAACTTCTTCCACATTTCGACGTATTCCGGCACCTGCTTGACCCGCTCATGCATCAGGCGCGCATCCATGTTCATGGTATGCGCCTCGGTGATCATGTCGCGCACCAGCGTACCCATGTCGGAGCCGTCCAGTCTGCCATCCCACAGAAAGCGTTTCTTGAAGGCTGAGTTGAGCAATGTCGGGCTGTTGCGGAAATACTCCGAGGCCGGGTAACCCTTGGATAGCGCCAGCCCGTCACCCCAACCCTTCTGCGGGTTGTGGCAGGTAGAGCAGGAAATCCCGACATCGCCGGATACGCGCTTGTCGAAAAAAAGGTAGCGACCGAGATCGGCCTGTTCTTGGTTGAACTTCGGTTCGGGCAGCGGCTGCAGATCCGCCGCCTGAACCGGTGCAACACCTGCGGCGATACCCGCCATGGCCAATGCACCGGCAAGGCGCGTGATAACGTGAGGCTTCAGTTTCAGTTTCATGGACTTCCTCCCTTTTTTATTAAATTGCAATTACGCCTACTTCGAAAATGAAACGCGCTAACACCCGTATTGCACGGGTGTTACGCTAAAACTAAAACCCGAAAGATGCGCTGGCAGTACCACCGGCGGAGACCGTCACGCTGGTGCTCTTCTCGCCGAGCACCGGATGCCAGGCCTTGATCTCGTAGGTGCCGACGGGCAGATTGTCGAGAGTGAAGGAACCGTCCGCCGCCGTAGCCACGGCATAGGGGTTGTCTGCCGCAAATGCCCAGGCATGCATGAAGTCGTGCGCATCACATTCGATCTTGACGAAATTGGATCGCTTCGCATTGATTTCGTGGGGCACGTCACCCTTGTCCGGCTGGGCGGCATTGAATATGGTGCGGCGCACGCTGCCGATCATTTCGTAGGTATGCATGTTGTGCAGCACCGGATCGGAGTTGCGCACGATCAAATTGCCGACCTTTTTCACAATCAGGGCATCCGGTGTGAATACGCAGCCTTTCTGGTCGATCACCGGCTTCTCGATAGCTCCCCACGCCTTGCCCTTGTCAATTTTTGCGACGTAGACAACGGCGTTGCGCAATCCGCCGCCCTTGACATCCACCTCCACCACCTTGCGGTTACCTGCCCCGCAAACCTCATTGTCCTTGGTGATGGCAATCTCCCTCGGTGCCGGCACTGCACCGCGAAAAGTCACCTTGCCCGCCACTTTGCCGCCACCCGTTACGCCACCCGCCTCATACGCCTGGGCAACCGGCATCAACAGACAAAACCCGGCTGTTGCAATACCTGCAGCCATCCTCTTTTTCATTGCTCGTTCTCCTATGCCAATGCGGAGCACATGTTGTGCGCCAATTCAATAACCAACATATCCCGCAAACATCAACGCAATAGTTGTGCCACCCCCATCACTAGACCGGTATCCCCAACTGAACAGGCCTTTTGCCGTTGACATGAAAAATCCTGGCCGGGCGATTGCGGCAAATAACATGGTTACTATTTGTCCATGCCGGTTAATTAATATCCATGCCAGGCGAGCGGGATGAAACGCAAGGAGCCGCGCAGCGAATGCCGGGGCATAGCAGATGGATAGACGAGGAATGAGCGACAACGAAGTTGCGGTGAAGGCTCATATCGGCGCAGCCGATGTGAAACTGCGAAGCAGTGGCCGAAACCAACACGCGATGCCGCGATGAAATGACCGCAATCCTCTCACCTTCAAGGGGAAGGGGTCACACAAGGCGTTTCTATCTGGAAATGGAATGAGGTAATGTTGCCGGTGGCCTGTCCGGAATTCTCATTCAACGGCAGGGCTCATTGAATGAATTGGGTGTAATGCCTGTTCACCTGGCCTCCCCGTTTCTTCGCGCCTGCTCCGCTCAACGGCTGGCCAGCGCCGTGACTCCAGTATCCGGTTAGCCACGACATGGCCGCAGGCAAGACGGTCACGCACTGATACCCCTCCTCTGTAATTGGCTTCCAGATGAAGTCCGGGAATCTGTTGCAAGCGGGTTGTGATTGCCTGCATTCGTGCCTGGTAAGCGCCGTGATACAGAGGCAGCGCCTCCTGATGCCTGTCTATACGCACCATCTCCGGGTCGGTTTTTATGTTTATCAGCGGGCGCAAGGTTCCGAGCATCTCGTCCACCAGCCGCGCGTCGTCCCAGTCCGCCGCCTGGGGTGTGCGCGCGCCCCCCAGATAGGAAGTCAGCAGGGCTTTCCCGGGGGGGGCGCACGGTCAGGAAACGGTGAGCTAATAGGGATAGCATCACAATTAAGCTCTTAAGCTGGAACCCCTCCAACAAAGCCCTTTTGAGTACCCCCTTGACAATACTGTCGCGCAGCGAGAGTATTGCGTTCCATGATTACGGATTTCCACGACGAAGAAACCCTCAAGGTCTGGCGCGGTGAGTTTTCTCGCCGTTTGCCTAACCAGATTCAGGAGGTGGCGCGGCGCAAATTGCGTATGTTGCACAACGCGCAGCGCATCGAGGACTTGCGTATCCCGCCCAATAATCGTCTGGAGGCATTGAAGGGCAACCGTGCCGGACAGTGGAGTATTCGCATCAACGATCAATGGCGCGTGTGCTTTGAATGGAATGAAGGGCAAGTTAGTCGCGTGGAAATCTGCGACTACCACTGAGGAGTAAAGCAATGAGCAAAACAACCAAGCTGCGCAACATCCATCCCGGCGAAGTGCTGCGGGAAGAGTTCCTGATCCCGCTGGGCGTTACCCAATATCGTTTGGCAAAAGAGATCGGTGTGACCGAGGCGCGCATCTCGGCGATCTGCTCCGGCAAGCGTTCGGTCACGGCGGATACGGCGTTGCGCTTGGCAGCATTTTTCGGCACTTCGAGCGGTTTCTGGCTGGGTTTGCAGGCGGATTACGATACCGAAGAAGCGGCAAAAGAATTGACCGGCGTGTTGGCGCAGATACATCGTTTTGAACCACTGGCGGCTTGATAGTAATCAGCGCCACCCGCTGTTCCCACACAACCCAGCCCCTCATCAAGGAGAGACCCGCATGAAATCATTCCTTCGCGAGAACCCCACCATCGCTTTTGGTCTGGGTTTGCCGTTGCTGCTTGTGGTCGTGTTTCTGCTGGTCTCGGGAATTCCCGCGCTGCTGGTCGATCCGCCACGCTACGACGTGATTTACGCAACGGAATACAACAATTATCCGAACGGTGGTTTGCAGGTCTCCGTGGTGGACCGCAAGGTTCAGGTGGTCTATCAGGGCAATGCGCCTGGTTACCAGAAGCCGCGTGTGTGGCGCTACAGCCCGGTGACCGGCGCGGTGAAGGAGATCCCGGTCATGCTGCCGCCGGGTCTTGCGCCGCCCGGACAAAGACCCGCCACGCCCGCAGAGGCAGCAGTTATCACGCCGATCGATGTGCCCGATCTTGCCGGGCTGACGGTGGATTCTTCCAGCATCGCGCCGGACGGGTACGAATTCAGTGCGGGCAGAAATGGCTATTCGCGCGATGTGTTCACCGGGCTGTTCTATTCTTCGCGCTACCGCAATGAGGCGGTGCTGACCAAGCAGGGGCGCAGCTTCCGCCTGCCGAATGCGGGCAATGCGTATTACAGCAATAACACGCACTTCATCGGCTGGGTGGTGGCGCCATGATGTGGCTGTTGCTGCTGTTGGTCGTCGTGGTGCTGGTGGGCGGCAGCATGTGGGGCTGGCCGTTGCTGGCCGGTATCCTCGGTGCGTCCAGCGTGTCGGACAAGCCCGGCGCGCTGAGCAGCATCGCGCAGCTCATGCGCAAATACGACATCACGCCTGCCGAAGTGGAAGCCGCATTTCATGCGCCTGCCGCTGCCCATGCGGTGCCTGCGCCGCGCAGCCGGGGCGAGATCGCCAAGACGCTGTTCATCTATCTCGGCGCGATCTTCATCCTCGCGGGCATCGGCACTTATATCGGCACGTTCTGGCAGAGCATGGGCGGTGTGATGCGGGTGTTCATGACGCTGGGCGTGGGCTACATTCTGCTCGTCGTGCTGGTTTCTGCGCTGCACGAGGACAAGTATCCGCAACTCATCCTGCCGCTTGCGCTGGCCGCTGTGCTGATGATGACCGGCGGCTGGTTCGTGCTGATCCACGAGGTGTTTCCGCGCGGCGACAATTGGCGACTCGCGGTGCTGGCGGTGTTCGGCGTGATGGCCCTGCATCAGGGCGCGCTGCTCGGCAGATTCCGCCTCACGGTGCTGGCGTTCTGGACGCTGTTTTTCGTCTACGGCTTCATGCAAGTGGGGCTGGATATGCTCGACGTGCCGTTTGCTTACATCGCGATCGTGTTGGGCGCTTCACTGTTCGTGGTCGGCAGCGCTCTGGAGAAGATGCCGTTCCGCGTGCTCGCCGAGCCCGCTTTGCTGATCGGCACCATCTGGCTGAACAGCGGCCTGTTCGACCGCATCGCGCTTGCCACCACCGCCAGTTGGGCGGGGCTGGTCACCGGCGTGTGCGTGATGTTCGCCGCCTATGGCATGCACAAGTCGGAACGCTATCCGCGTCTGGCGGGGCTGGGTTATTTCGTCGGCTCGGTCATGGCTTATAGCGGGCTGTTCGATCTGGTGCGCAGCACCCCCTTCGAGTTGGCCTACCTCGCCGTGTCCGCGTCCATGCTGTATGCCTGCGTGGTACTGCAAAGCCGCGCGCTGCTGTTCACCACCGTCATCGCCATGCTCGGCTTCATCGGCTTCTACACCGCAAAGCATTTCGCCAATTCGCTGGGCTGGCCGATCACGCTGGTGCTGATGGGCGTGGCTTTCCTGGCGGTGGGCACGATCGCGTTGCGGGTGAAGCGGCGGATATGAGGCGTGGCAAGAAGCGGAGTCGAAATTTCAGGCCAAACAGGTCGGAGGAGTTGTTGCAATATGTTTTCGCCTTTGTTTGCGTATCAGCACCCCGGCAAGCTCGCCTGATGGGTTATCCGGGCTCAACGGCAGTACCCATTGAACCCGGCGGATGCAACACCTGTTCACCTGGCCTCCCCGTTTCTTCGCGCCTGCTCCGCTCAACGGCTGGCCAGCGCCGTGACTCCAGTATCTGGTTAGCCACGGCGTGGCCACGGGCAAGGCGGTCGCGCACCGACACACCGCCCCTGTAATTGGCCTCCAGATGGAGCCCGGGGATATGTTGCAAGCGGGTTGTGATTGCCTGCATCCGCGCTTGGTAAGCGCCGTGATACAGAGGCAGCGCCTCCTGATGCCTGTCTATACGCACCATCTCCGGGTCGGATTTCAAATCCATTAGCGGCCGCAACGTTCTGAATGATTCATCCACCAGGCGCTGGTCATCCCAGTCCGCCACTTGGGGTGCGCGTGCGCCGCCAAGATAGGAACTCAACAGGACTTTTCCCGGGGGTGCCCGGTCAGGAAACAGGGTGCTCATCCACAAATTACCCGTCAGGGTTGCACTTTCGGCCTTCGGCGCCAGAAATCCGATGCCATCCAGCGGATGCCCCACAGCGCTGCGAGCCATTCCTGCATGCACGACTATCACACCGGCGTAGCCGATGCCGCGCAGCAGCCCCGCCAGCTCGTCGTCCAATGGGTTGACCAGTGCAGCCGCCACAGGGGCTGGCGTTGCCACGATCACATGGTATGCGGACACGCTGCGCTGTCCATGCGGTGTCGTCGCTGTCACCTGCCAGCCGTCCCGCTGATGAACCAGCTCTTCTGCGGAATGGCCGGTGCGCAGATTGATCCCGTGAGTATTGGCCAAGGTTTCGACCAGCGTACCCATGCCGCCACGGAAGGAAAAGGTATCGGTGGTGCAGGCCGTGCGCCGCCGCAATACGCGGTTGACCAGAATGCCGGCAGCGATGCTGCCATAACGACGTTCCAGTGCGGTAAGTCGCGGCAGGACGGCAGCGGCGCTGGCCTGCTCCGCATCCGCCGCCAGCGTGCCGGCAACGAACGGTTCCATGGCTTTTTCCAATACTTCGTGACCGAGCCGACGAGTGATAAATTCGCTGACCGATTCGTCGGCTCGCCCGCCGGAGAAGATGAACGGTTCGGCCAGCAGGCGCAGTTTGCCGCGCAGGCTCCATAACGGCGAAGCCACCATGGCGCCCAAGCGCATCGGCAGCGCCTCCAGACGACCCTGGTGCAACAGGTAGCGACGTGCCTCGGCGGCAGGCAAGCGGGCGGTCTTGGCCGATTCCAGTCCCGCCTCGCGTACCAGCTCCGCAACCTCTGGGCGGAAATTCAACAACATGGATGCGGCACGCTCGGTGATATAGCCGTCCTGCCGGGCGCTCGCGATCTTGCCGCCCGGTCGCTTGTCTGCCTCCCATACCTCGACGGACAGACCGCTGCGCGCCAGCCACCAGGCAGAGGCCAGCCCCGAGATGCCACCGCCGATAATCAGTACATCAATTTCATCCATCGCTCATCCGCCCTTTAGTTGCGCCTTCATTTTTTCGAGCAAATCCTGCCCCAGCAGATCGCCGGGATGCTCTCTTGCCGCAACAAAATTCCGGATAGTGTCAAAGCGTTTATCGGCTTCGGGGTTATCTTTGAGGCGCGGCACGCGGTCACGCGCGATTTCATAAGCATCGAAGCTCAATTCCTGCATCCCGAACCCCTTCATGCGCTGCACCGCGCGCATCATGGCGTTGTTGCGGAAACGCGTCAGGTCGGCGGAAGTAATGCGCGCAAGGCCTTCCTTGCGTGCATTGAATTCAGCGGCCTTCTTGATGCCTGCCCGGTTGAAGTCGGGCGCGGACAACACCCGCGCCAGTGCGTCTTCGTCCCATTCCACACCGCCGGTCAGTTGGGCGATGGCCGTCTCGACATCAGTCTGCTCCACCATTGTGGCGCGCCGTTTTCTGGCAAAGTGTTCTGTGGCGCTTTCCATTGCGGGTGCGACGAACATGCGCACTGGGTGTGCTTTATCCGCGAGAAACCCCGTGAGCAACTGGTCTGATTCATCAGTCCATGAAAGGCTGCGACCGGGTTGTGTTTCTGATTCCAGCCGGTCAAGAAGTTTGATATTCACTTCCAGCCTGCCTTCGGAACGGGCGACATCCTCGGCAACCGCGCGCACACCTTCCCGCAAAAAGGATGGCATGGATGCCAGACGTTCCCGGGCCTGTTCGCTCCAGGGCAGCGCGCCATCGGCAACTTGCCCTGCCGCTTGCGCGACTGGTTGAACGGCTTCCTCCGTCCCGCGCATGGTTGG
>Ga0315281_10003856_pt1 | contig 21904 bp, 19 predicted proteins | sample YL17G07_0_MG_FD_204540 | JGI IMG/M metagenome (GOLD analysis project Ga0315281, IMG submission 204540) | Sediment microbial communities from Yellowstone Lake, YNP, Wyoming, USA - YL17G07_0 | ecosystem: Environmental > Aquatic > Freshwater > Lake > Sediment | place: USA: Wyoming | collected... | reverse complement strand
ACGCTACCGGCGGGTCGGCGTCCAGCTTGCCAGGCGCATGCACGAAAGCGGCAACCATTGGTGGGACAAGCAGCTGGAAGAATATCGGGCGCTGCCCGAATGGATCGACGTCTGCAAGTTCTGGGAAGACGCCCTGGAACGCATCTACGACGTCGACATCAAGGATTTCCCCTTCTGGCTGCTGACGTCCCGCTCCATGCAATATTCCGGGGGCGCCAACGTTACCGTTCCGCTGATGAATGAAATGGCCGACAATATCAAAGGCCAGGATGGAATCATGATCAACGCCAAGGTCGCCAAGAAAATCGGGATCACTGACGGCGACATGATCGAGGTGCACTCACCGGTCGGCCAGACGCTTGCCCGGGCGCGCCTCAGGGAGGGCATCAGGCCCGACGTTCTCATCATTACCGGCCAGTTCGGTCACTGGAAGACGCCCCTCGCCAAAGACAGGAACAGGGCCAGCCTGAACGATATCGTGCCCATGCACATCGATTTTATCGACAGCATGGGATCGATCAACGATATGGTGAAGGCGAACGTCAGGCCGGTTTAGCTGCGGCCGGGCTTCGCGGCTGGCCGAGGGTGTAGCCCTGGACATGGGCGGCGCGGGTGACGATGGCAAACTTCATGGTCCACCCGCTCAGCAGCACCAGCGCCGCCGCGACGGAATTCAGGATCAGTGCGGCGCCGGGCAGGCCCAACGCCGACAGCATCAATATCGCCGGCAAGGCGCCGCCGAAGATCTGCATGTTCGTATGAATGCCGGCCAGCACATCCAGTGTCGCTCTGGCCGCATTCGCGCCGGCCAGTCTGGCTTTGTAGTTCCACCATGCCCAGGCCCGCAAAACGATCAGCGCCAGCAATAAATAGCTCAGCCAACCGGGCGCCGCCGCGGTCAACGAAAATATCAACAGCAATAGCCCGGCTCCCTCGCTCAAGCCGGTCGATAGGACGAGGGGCGAGATCGCCGGCAGGCGCCATGCCGGAATTCCTTTCGACGCACGCAGCATCATCGTCTGACAATAGAGAAATGCCAATCCGGCGAGGCCGGCAAGCCCGATGAGGACCGGCTGATGCCATCCGACGCCGGCCAGCGCGAGGGCAAACAGGATTACCGCAACCGCCGCTTCGCGCGCCATCCAGGAAGTCCCGGGATTGAAATAGACATTCAGGAATCGCCACGGGCGCCCGATTTCCAGCCAAACCAGTGCCAGCCCGGCACCGACGATGATCAATGAAATCAGGGCAAGCATATCGGGCGGACTTTCCGGGAAGCTGGCCACCGCGGTCATGAACATCAGCGAACCACCGGTGCCGCCGAACATGAAATTAGCGGCGGCGCGCCAGTCCCAATTTTGTTGATGGATGTTGCCGAATCTCAAGCCTGGGTCCGCGCGGTTTTTTTCTCGGTTATTCCACAAGTAATAAAAACCGGGATCGGTTCCCAATTCTTCATGCATCCGGAACTGATCGTTTTCGGCCAGCAATCGGGAAACCTTGCTTTTGGGGTCTTCGATATCACCGAAATGCAGGGCCTCGGCGATGCAGGAGTTCACGCAGACAGGCGTTGCGTCCGCATCCACCCCGGGGGTCAGCCCGCGCGCCAATCCATCGTCGATACGGTCAACGCAGAACGTGCATTTTTGCGACACGCCCATGCGTTTCTCGTCGAATTGCAAGCGTTCCAATAGGGTCGGCTCATCTCCATGGGCATAGACCTGTCTATCGACTTTGCTGCGCGCCTGATAAGGACATGCGACGGCGCAGTGCGCGCAGCCGATGCACAAATCGTAATCGATCGTGACAATGCCGTCGTCCCGTTGACGGGTGGCGGTCGAGGGACAGACATGCATGCAAGGCGGATTGGCGCAATGCTGGCAGCCGACCGGCACGAAAACCCGTTGCACGTCCGGGTATTCGCCGAATTCGAGGTCAAGCACCTTGCGCCATTGCACGCCCGGCTGGGTCGCATAGGTTTGCCGGCAAGCCGCGGCGCAAGTCTGACAGCCGACGCATCGATCAAGATCGGCAACCATTACATAGCGCGTCATGTTGTTCCTTCGCGTCGAACGCGTGATTGTAGCCGCCCTTGGGGTTCTCCAATATCTCCCACCAATTGTCGTCCATATCGACCATGTAGAAGGAATGGGTTCCGTGCTGAAACACCGGCCGGGTGGAAAGGGAAGGGTCCCACCCCTTCCCTGGACCCCCTTGTAGATCCCCGAAGTCAGAGGATGCTCTAATTGTGTCTGGAACTTAATCCGTGCATCCTTAAGCAACGATGGAGAGTGCTCGATGTTCCTGAGGAACGCCTGGTATATCGCAGCGTGGGACCGCGAAGTTGGACGCACGCTGCTGCCGCGGACTATTCTGAACCAGCCGGTCGTGCTCTATCGAAAATCGGACCGCGCGCCTGTTGCGCTCGAGGACCGCTGCTGCCACCGGCAGCTGCCGCTATCGATGGGCGTGCTCATCGACGACGATCTGCGTTGCGGCTATCACGGCTTGCGGTTCGACGCCTCAGGCGCTTGCGTCGACATTCCAGGCCAATCCAGCATCCCGCCACAAGCACGGGTCCGCTCGTTCCCCGTTGTCGAGCGGTGGAACTGGATCTGGATCTGGATGGGAGATGCTGCGCGTGCCGATCCGGACCTTATTCCGAACCTGTGGTGGGCCGATCATCCCGATTGGACCTGCTCCAGGCCCGACATGTTCAGCCTCAACTGCAACTACCGCCTCATTGCCGACAATGTGCTCGATGGGACGCACTTGACGTATGTCCACAGCAGTTCGATCGGCACCAGCGCAATCGCGGAGGTCGAACCGAAGACCGAACGCGAGGAGCGTCTGGTGCGCGTCACGCGCTGGATTCTGGACCGGCCGCCGCCGCCGATGTACAAGCAGGCGGGAGGATTTGCCGGGAATGTTGATCGCTGGGCGATCGTTGAGCATCAGCCGCCCTGCTACTCGGTGAATTTTGCCGGTTGTGTCGAGGTCGGATGCGGCGGGCCCCAGGGCGACCGCAACAAGAGCAGCACCAAGGTCGAACTCGTGGCGCTGAGCATGCCGACACCGGCGACCGAGAAGACGACCCACTACTTCTTCGCCTTCTCCCGCGCTTTCGGGCACGACGACCCGGCAGTCGAAAAAATGTTCAGCCAGACCATGGTCGATGTCTTTCGCGAGGACATCGTGATACTCGAAGCGCAACAACGCATGATGGACAGGAACCCTGACGCCCCGCAAATCAACATCAAGGTCGACGCTGCGTCCATCCACGCGCGCCGCATGCTGGACGGCATGACAGCAGCCGAGCAGGGAGCATGACGCGAACCACGGCCGACGGCGTTCGAGCACATTGCCCATACCCATAAGGAGAAAACCAAAGTGGCTTTTGAAGAATACAAGGGCGCGATGTTCGGGCCGACGTGGAAGACGTCTGAACGGAAATACGGCTACGTCGCCGACCGGGACGTGAAAATTCCGATGAGCGACGGCGTGAAGCTCAGTTGCAACGTCTGGATGCCCGACGCCAAAGGAAAGTTTCCGGCGATCCTGGGATTCCACTGCTATCACGCGGATGGCCAGACCGGGCCCATAAAACCTGCCGCCATATCCACGGCTCAGTGGCGCCACCCAGGTCAGGAGAGGACCAACGCTTCGCTCGAGAGTGGGGACCCCACCTTTTTCGCCCGCCGTGGCTACGTCCACGTAGTCTGTAATGCGCGCGGAACCGGCAAGTCGGAGGGAAAGTGGCAATTCCTCGGACCCCAGGAGCTGAAAGACGTCTATGAGGCCATAGAATGGCTGGCGAAGCAGCCTTGGTGCGACGGCAATGTTGTCATGTTCGGGGTTTCCTATTTCGCCCAGATCCAGTTGCTCGTGGCCCAGCTCAATCCGCCGCACCTTAAGACCATCTTCTGCCCATGGGGCACAACGGACCATTATCGGGACCTGGTCTACCGCGGCGGGATGATTGCGCACAAATGGCCGGTGGGCTGGAGCTCGACCTCTCTCACCTACGCCAACTGCAGGCCGGATAGCCAGGCCAGGAAGGAACTGGGGGAGAAAGGCTTCCAGGATGCGATTGCCAGGATGTTGGCGGACGACGACATCAAAGCTGTTCCGGAGCTCACCGCAATACTGAAGGATCCCGATGCAGGGGTAAATCCCTTCATCGTCGACCTCGTTCTTCATCCGCTGTACGACAAGTACTGGCAGGACCGGGCGGTCGACTACAGCAAGATCAAGATTCCCGCCTATATCGGAGGCTGCTGGGGTTGCTACGGCATACACACGCCGGCGGCATTCCGCAGCTGGGAGTACCTGAAGGTGCCGAAGAAGATGATCATTGGTCCCTCGGTCTACCTGGACCGGCCGCTGTATCAGCTCCAGCATGAGGCGGTCAGATGGTTCGATTACTGGATCAAGGGCATCGACACGAAGATCATGGACGAACCGCCGGTGCGGATATTCATCATGGGGACCGGTGAATGGAAGGAATCCACTGATTGGCCCCTGCCCGAAACCAAGTGGACGCCGTTTTACCTGCACGAGGACGGCCTGCTCAATGAGCATGAGCACTGGAGCTACGAGGGCAGCGACTCCTTCGAGGAGTCGCCCTGGATGCGCGGCCAGGCACAATATGCCACGCCGCCGCTGGTGGAAAACACCGAGATCGTCGGGCCGATCGCACTGAAGCTGTATGCGGCCACGACCGACACCGACGTGCACTGGGTCGTCTCGCTGCTGGAAATCGACCCGCAAGGAAACGTGCGTCAGCTCACCAAGGGCTGGCTCAAGGGTTCGCACCAGGAACTCGACCTGCAACGCTCCAAGCCTTGGGAGCCGATCCACAAGCACACGAAATCCGAGTCGCTGAGACCCGGCGAGATTTATGAATTCAATATCAAGCTGGTCCCGACCGGGAATCTCTTTAAGGCAGGCTCCAGAATCGCACTGAGGATCCGCTGCACCGACGATGAACCGACGAACCCGCTCGAACTGCTAGCGACGGGGAGCCTACGCAGGACGGCGGTGGCAAGAGTCACCGTCTTCCACAACGATGCCCATCCCTCCTATTTGCTTCTGCCGGTCACCAAGGGAAACGTCCTGAACACGTTCCTGTCCGGAGGAAAATTTCCTGTTTGACAGCTAAGTGCGGGCTTTCGCGGAGTAGGACGGAGTTCTGGCCGCCAGAAACGCCGGTTTTCCCTGTATATTTTCCTGTTAACTGGAATTGGGCCGCAGAGAAATATCGGACGCAGACGGTGCCCACCGCCAGTTTCACGTTCAGCAGTCGGAATCTTCGCGCCAGAATCCCAGCGCTTCCTGCGCCGCCCGGTCCGAATAGCTGAACAGTACGCAATCGGTTACGGCGTCGAACCGGTGCGGTTCCCACGAAGGCACGACAAACACGTCGTGCGGAGCGAAGTCGAATCGTTCCTCGCCGATGCGCACGCTGCCTTGGCCCTCGACAACGCAGTACACCGCACCGTCGGTGCCTCGCGTGTTCCGCCCCTCGAAGCCTTTGGGCAGCCACTGCATGAACACAGCCATGGCCGGGAACGGATGTCCGCCGGTTGCGGGATTGGCGTAGCGCAGCTTGTAGCCGTGCGCGCAGTGCGCCGGCCCGTTCTTCGAGAGCTGCTCCAGCGCATCGCGCGTGCGCTCATAGGGATAGCATAGTAGCGGCGACGCGTGACGTTGCGGGTGGTAGTTCACCGGCAGCATGTTCGAGCCGTAGCGGGCGGCCGCATCGCCCTGCGCGCGCGAAACCGGCCGGAATTCCTCGGGATCATTTTCGCGAAAATGCGCGCCGAACAGGTTCGCAAACGCCAGATCGAGGCCGTCCAACCACACTACCGGCTCTGAACCCAGGTTGCCGTGCTCGTGCCAGGTCCAGCCGGGTGTCACGACAAAATCGCCGGGCCGCATCGTCGTGCGCTCACCTTCGGCGGCGGTATAGGCGCCCTCGCCGGCGATGATCAATCTCAGGGCGTTCGGCGTGTGCCGGTGCGACGGCGCGATCTCGTTCGGCAGGATTGCCTGAAGGCCGGCATACAGCGTGGTGGTGATGAAGGTTGTTCCCGGCAGAGCCGGATTCTCGAGCATCAGCACCCGCCGCACCGCCTCCTGCGCCGTGATTACCTCGGTCGCGCGCGCGAGCAGCGGCCGCACCTGCTCCCAGCGCCAGATGGCCGGCACCGCCGCCGTGCCGGGCGTGAGCCGCATGACCCGCTCCCAGAGCGGCTTCATGTTGAGCGCGGCGATATCGCGCGCAAAGCGCGCACGATCCGGATTCACTGGGGCGGCCGAGGCTATGAAGCTTCTCCCTGATTCCGGATGCCCGGAGTGCGTTTCAAGAATGCCACGCGGCAAAGCACAGGCCTGTTCCGGTGCCGGCAGGCGACCGGTAGGCTGGCACGTACTCGACCCACGCCAACGGAAGGTGTTCAACCGCGCCGGCTGCCGCGATCCAGTTGCGAATCTCCGAGTTGCCGGAATTGAGCTTGTTGCGCGGCAGGCTCTTCAGCGCACCGGCGTCCTTCTCCATGAGCGCGCGGATGATCTCGCGGTCCAAGCGTTCATCGACGGCGAAGTGGCTCAACCCTCCCGAGCCGAGAATGCCGACCCGAATCGGCTGCGCGTACGATTCAACGGCGACGCGTAATGCCTGGCCGAGGCGATAGCAGCGTTTCGGCGTCGGCTGGTTGGGCGGATAGTAGGTATTGATGAACACTTGCACCACGGGAACCACGGGATCGAATTTCAGCAGGCGACGGTGCACGAACGCGAACGCGTGGCCCTCGCCCTCGTCGTTCGGCAGGCGATCCGCGGCTGCGACATCGAAGTCGTCCTCGACAAGCTGGTGAATCAGGTGCTCAGCCAGCGCAGGGTCGGCCGGATATTCGATTTTTCCGCGCTCGATGTAATAGCGGCCCTGTATCGCGGCGAACCAGTCGACCCATTCCGGCTTCGGAGGGCGAGGCTGGTGTGGCACGGTCCTGCCATGGTAGACGAGCAGGCCGGGCAGGTTGCCGTCGAGGAAGAGTTCCTTCTGGTCGTCGCCGATGACGATCAGCGCATCGAGCCTGGCTTCGCGGATTTCCTGCGAGAGACGATCGAGCGCAGCCTGCGCCAAGGCGTGGCGATCGGCGAATTTCTCGGGCGTGCACTCTGCGTCAAAGCGTCCGCCCGCTTCCTTGACCAGTGCCTCGTAGCTTGCAGGCTTGCCCTCGTGGTCGAGCAGCTTCAGCGTCGGCTCGCGCGGGGCGAACCATGCCCATTCCTCGACCGTGGCATTCAGCATCGGCGAGTGCGAGGTGCCGATGCCGAGCACGATGTGCGCCATGCGTCGGTGCGGTCAAAGGCGGTATAGATGCTTCAATCGAACTTCTCGATCCCGAGCGACTTGATCAGATCACCCTGGAGCCTGGTCTCGCGTTTGATCAGTTCGACCAGGTTCTCAGGCGTCCCCGGAAACGGATCGGCGCTGATGCGCTGATAGAAATCCCGCGTTTCCGGCATTTCCAGCACCGCATTGAAGAGCGAGGCGATCCGCAGCTTGAGGTCGGCAGGTGCGTTGGCCGGCATGAGCACGGCGAACCAGGAAAGGGGAACTCCCGTGCCGCCGATCCCGGCTTCTGCCAGGGTGGGTACCTCGGGCAGGGCCTCCACGCGGCGCGACGAGGTGACGGCCAGCGCCCGCAACCTTCCCGCTTTCACGTGTGGAAGCCCGGCGACGATGTCAGAAAACAGAAAGTCCACGTGGCCGCCTAGCAGGTCGGTGACGGCCGGAGGAATGGCTTTGTATGGCACGTGCACGACATCCACCCCCGCGGCCCTCCTGTAGATTTCGCCCGCGGCGCGTCCCGCGTAGTGCCCGCTCGCGAAGCTGTGCTTCGCCGGTCCGCCCTTAAGGAACGCGGTCAGCTCGTCCAGCGTCTTCGCGGGCGTGCGCTCGGCGTTCACGAGAAGCACCAGGCCCCATTTCGCGATCGTGGTGATCGGAGTGAGATCCTTGTTCGGATCGAAGGTGGCGTTCCTGACCAGATGCGGATTGACGGTGAGCGTCGAGTTCGGCGTGATGAACAGGGTGTAGCCATCGGGCCTGGCGCGCATCACCTCGTTGGCGGCGAGCTGGCCGTACAGGCCCGCCCGGTTGATGACCATGAACTGCTGGCCGGTCTTGCCGCGCAGCTTGTCCGCGAAGAACCGCGCCACGCTGTCGGAGCCCGTGCCTGGGCCGGCGCCGACGTAGATTTCGACCATTTTTGAGGGATACTGGCTCGTGTCCTCGGGGGCGTTCTGCGCAAGAGCCGGCAGCGCGGCCGCGAAAACCAGCGAGACGAACAGCCAAAGGGCGGTCTTGCTCATGGGAGCCTCCTCGCGCGACGGTGCGCTCTCTCGTTTTTTTGGCCTGGCCGCGCTGCTAAACCGCCAGCATGGACGCGGGAAAGTGGAACGTGATGGCGTTCTTGGCGCAGTCCTGCCGGCAGGCGCCGCAATGCCAGCATTCATCCGGGTAGGTCATCTCGGCAACGCCGTCCACCATGTAGATGACGTCCAGCGGGCAGTATAAGGCGCATAGCTCGCAGCCGTTGCATTTACTCTTGTCTATCACGGCAGGCATGATTGCGCGCTCCTCTGTCGCTCAATTGTCATAATGCAATGGCTGGAACCGGGTTTTGACCCCGCCGTCCGCGCCCTTCTTGGCCACGATCAGACCGCACCATTCCTCGCTCGTCTCGGGATAGTCGGCACGGTAATGATAGGGGGTGAAGCGCGATTCCTTGCGCGCCAGCGCCGCGTGGGCGACGATCTTGGCCATATCGTGGATGTTCATCGCCTCGTGGCAACGCATCAACTCGTGCAGGTTGGTGGCCTTGAGCTGATCGCGGTGGGAATCGAGCGCATTGAGCTTGGCGATGGCCGAGGTCAGGCTGATCTCGGTCTTGACCGGACCGAAGTGGTCGGTGCTGATGATCCGCACGATGTTCTCGAATTCACCGTAATGGATGCCGCCATCCTGACGCACGAGCGGGGCGAACACGCGCTTGCGCTCGGCTGCCAGCGCCTTGCTATTGAGCGGTCGATAGCCGCTCTGGCGGGCGGCGTAGGCCGCGGCGTGCTTGCCGGCGGCGTAGCCGCCGGCCACGCACATGTGCAGGCAGCCCATCTGATCGGAAGCATCGCCGGCGGCGAAGATACCGGGGACGTTGGAGGCGCAGGTTTCGTCAATCTTGACGCCCGAGCCGCACATCTCCGAAGGCCGCGCCTGCATGGGTTCGGAGATCGTCATCTCGATCATCGCGCCCTCGCGGCTGTAGCCCTTTGCCATCAAGAACTCCGGCAGGGTGTCCTTGTCGACGCCCAGCGTGAAGAACAGGTGCTCGAGATCCTTGGTCTTGAGGTGGCGGACGTCGATGTAGATCGGCCCGCGTCCTGCCCTGACCTCCTGAAGCGCCCCCCAGACCATCATGTTGCGCGGCGCGTTGTCGCCCATCGGATGGTAATTGGTCATGAACGCCTCGCCCAGGCCGTTGACGAACTTGCCGCCCATGCCGAAAAAGGCGTTGAAGCCGGGGGCGCTGAAGCCCTTGGGCACGATGGTCATGCGGACGTATTCGACATTGGCCAGTTCGACCCCCGCGTCGAATGCGGCACGGTGGAGATCTCCGGTGTTGGCCGGGCAGTACCAGAGATTGAAAGGGTTGCCGTTCTGACTCTTGAACATGCGATTGGTGTTGCCGGTGGCAATCACTGCAGCCTTGGCCTGCACCTCGTAGAAGTCGCCGGTTCGCATATCCCAGCCGGCAAAGCCGGCGAGCTCGCCGTCATGCAGGCACAGGTTGGTCACCTGCACCCGGTTGATCACCTTGCAGTGGCGGCGTTTGACCTCCATGGCCATGGCGGGCTTGAGGCGCTTGCCGTCGAAGTTGATTGCGTACGGCCCGGGCTGGCCCAGCGCCTTGGTGCGGTAGATTTCGCCGGTGTCCTTCTGGCGCAGTGAAATGCCCATCTTCTCGACCCGTGCGAGGGCGTCCTTCAACTCGTCGCAGAGGACCTTTTCGTGGATGCGCAAGTCCGCGGCGCCCCTGGCTACCTTGCCGACATACTTGAGCCAGGCTTCGCGCGTGTCCCAGGGCTCTCCGGTGTCCAGGTAGGCCATGAAATGATCGATGCCACCGGCGATGGCGCCGGAGCGCTGTATGTGGGCCTTGTCGACGATCAGCACATCGGCACCCTTCTCGGCAGCCGCCATGGCAACGTTTAGCCCCGCGGTGCCGCCGCCGATTACGGCGACATCGGTCTTCACGCGATGCACTTTTCCGGCCAGCCACGCGGTCATGGTGTCACCTCGCATTCCGGGATCATCGTCTATCCTTCCTTGGGCACCTTCAAGCTATATACAGTTTAGATTGGACCGGATGCAAGCAGAAGCTTACGAAATTTACAAAAAGTATACAATAATGTGATATATGTCAATAAATGTGGGATTAATGCGGCGCAAATTCATATCTAGTACACAGTTTGAGAAAATGAGCGAAATAGAAGGATCACTATTTTGCATGATCGTGTTCTAAGTGTATACTTTATCGCACGAATCAATACAAGACGATGGGGGCCGAAATCGACACCGCCAACAAGGCCTCGCGAGACCGATCGCTCGCCTCCGAGCGTGCCTATAAATACCTTCGGGACGGCATTTACGACGGACACTTCAAACCTGGGCAAATTGTCACCGAAGACGAAGTGGCAAGCGTGGTGGGGGTGTCGCGAACCCCGGTGCGGGAAGCACTGCGCCGCGCGAGCGCGGATGGATTTCTCGAGTTGGAGGGATTTCGTCGAGCGCGCGTGTCAAATTTCACCGATGAGGATACCAGAGATATTTTCGAGATTCGGGCTGTACTGGAATCCCTGGCTGCGGAGCGCGCGGCAACGCGTATCTCGGCCGAGGAAATCGAGCAACTGGAGCAGCTGACCGATGCCCTGGAAAGGGCTACGCGCGCCGGAGGTGCATCCCTGTTTCGTCAATTCGCCGATTTCAATAACGCGTTTCACACGTTGTTGCTCAAGGCGTCCCGCAGCCGCCAGATCCAGCAGGCCCTGGAGCACCTGATCGAGACTCCGCTGATTCTCCATAAGCGATTCGAAGGCACCCTTATCGGAAATCTCGAGCGCACCATCCGCCATCACCGTGCAATCATCACTGCGCTCAAAGCCAAAGACCCCAAGTGGGCGCACGCGGAGACGATGGCGCATCTGATGTCTGCCCGGAGCAGCCTGCTATAGGCATCATGGCCGCGGATTCAAGGGTGACGAGCGGCGGCTCGAGGAAGTCGGATATCCGAGCGCGGCAAGGCGGTTGCCAAGCCGACAGAAATCGAGAACTGGATCCACAATCCAGAAATCCGAGAAGGAGCGGTACGAAAACCGGTTTAGCGCTTTCGTGCGGAGAGGTGAGGTCAATCGTGCGCCGTCAAGGCGCTTTTCGAAGAATCAGCGACCGGGGGAATCCGTGAACTCGACGCTTCGAGCGGCAGATGTTGCTTCGTTTGTAGACGATCGCGTTGAGCAGGGCATGTTCCGCGTGGATCGTTCGATCTATCTCGATGCTCGCCTTTATGCCGCGGAAGTCGAAGCATTTTTCGAAAAAGGCTGGGTTTTCCTCTGCCACGAAAGCCAGATCAGGAATTCCGGCGACTATTATTCGACGCATTTCGGGCGGCAGCCCGTTTTTGTGGCCCGCACGCGCGATGGACAGTTGAAGGGATTCATCAATGCGTGTGCGCACCGGGCCTCGATACTAACGCCGAGAAGGAGCGGCAACGCCAAAGCATATATTTGCCGATTTCACGGCTGGGTCTTCGACGCCGACGGCAAGTGCCTCAAAGTGACCGGCGAGGAACACGGTGGCTATCCTTACGATGGGCCCTGTCGCGAGCAATTTCGATTGACCCCGCTCGCGCATGTTGAGAGCTATAGAGGATTCGTTTTTGGATCGCTGGTGGTCGATGTGCCGTCATTGAAGGAACATCTGGGTGGTGCTCACGCGTTCATCGATATGTTTGCGGACCAGTCACCCGTAGGACTGGAAGTCGTGCCCGGGTCGTCCACCTATGTTTGCCACCACAACTGGAAATTGCAGGTTGAAAACGTTCCTGACGGCTATCACGTCCCCATCGTCCACCGGAACTTTGCTTCTACGACCTTGCGTAGGGAAGACAAAGGCGGCTACGAAGGACTGATGAAGACCGAAAAGGGGCGCATGCAAGGAGGAGTCAAGACCGGGTGCTATGACCTCGGCCGCGGCCACATGGTGATCTGGGCCGACCGGGCCAGTCCGGAAGCTGCACCGCTTTCTGCTTCCGCGCCCGAGGTCGAGGCCCGCGTCGGGGCGAAGCGCGCGGAATGGATGCTCAGACGCGGTCGTAACCTGATCGTTTTTCCGAATCTGGTCCTGAACGATCTGGCGTCCACACACTTGCGGACGATGCGGCCGCTCGGTCCGGAACTGACCGAAATCACGATCTGGTGCATAGCGCCAATCGGCGAACCAAGGGCCGCACGTATTGCGCGTTTGCGAAAATTTGAGGATTTCTTCCTCGTCACCGGAATGGCAACTTCCGACGATGTTGTCTCTCTTGACCTGGCACATGCCGGATCAAGAGGCAGGGCGGCTCGATGGAACGAATTCACCCGCGGCCTCGACACGTTGATCGAGGGGCCTGACGCACTGGCGCTCGAATTGGGTATCAGCCCGCAAAGCAGCAACCGAAGCTGGGATCACGAAACGCCTTATATTGGTTTTTATCGGTACTGGCGTGACCAGCTGATCCATAACATCACGTCTGCCGCGGCGATTTAGGCCAAGAGGAATGGTCATGTTCGAAAACCACACCGACGCCTATGCCGCAGTGCGGGACTTGATTAACAAAGAAGCGTTTTTCCTGGATCGTCGGCGATGGGACGACTGGTTGACGCTGTATAGCGAAGAGGCAGTATTTTGGGTTCCGTCCTGGGCCAGCGAGGAGGAACCCGTCAGCGATCCGGAGACCAGCCTGAACCTGATGTACTTAACTTCTCGGAACGCATTGTCCGACAGGGTGTTCAGGCTGCGCACGAAGGATTCGCTTGCCTCCGTCCCATTGGATAGGACGACGCACGTGGTCGGCACGATCATTGTGACTCACGCCGCCCGGGCGGAAATCGAAGCGAGCGCCAACTGGGTGGTCCATTCTTTCGGGCGGCACGGCGGGTTCACACGCGGCGGCTATTATGATTATGTGCTGGAAAGTTCCGGCCCGGAGCTTAGGATAAAACGCAAGAAGATTACGTTGCTTGACGACCGGCTTGAAACTGCGGTCGATTTCTATCACCTGTAGGCACAGAGACGTTCCTATCGTGGGCCATCAAGTCACACCGGTTTTTTCCGGTGCGGCGAGCGGACTCATCGAGGCGCGCGGTTCAATCAATCAACGCGAGCGCCGGACTCCTTGACGACCTTAGCCCACTTCACGATTTCCGCGTTCATGAAGGCGGCGAACTCCTCTGGCGTGTTGGTGACTGGTTCCCCTCCTTGACTGGAGAGACGCTCCTTGACTTCTGACAGCCGCATGATCTTTCCGATCTCATTACTAAGCTTGGCAACGATGTTCTTGGGGGTTTCGGCGCGTGTCACAACGCCGAACCATGGGTTGACATCGAAGCCCGGAAGGCCGGCCTCCGCGACGGTCGGCAACTCGGGCATCGCTTGGGAACGTTGGCCGCCCGCCACGGCAAGCGCCCGCAACTTGCCGGCGAGAATGTGCGGCCGCGCCACCGCCATCTGCAGAAACATCAGAGAAAGCTGTCCGCCGAGAAGATCGTTCGAAGCGGGACCGATGCCCTTGTATGGGACGTGCACCACGTTGACTCCCGCCATGGTCTTGAACAATTCCATGGCGAGGTGCCCTCCGGTGCCGTTTCCACCGGAGCCGTAATTGAGCGGGCGCGGTTCGGACCTGGCGAGGGCGATCAATTCTTTGACCGAATTTGCCGAAAGCGACGGGTGCACGACCAACGCCATCGGTCCCCATGCCACTAAAGTCACCGGCGCGAAATCCTTCACCGTGTCATACGGCAGTTTGGGGTAAAGACTCGGGTTGATTGCCAGATCGGGGGCCACCATAAGGATGGTGTAGCCGTCCGGAGGCGCCTTCGCCACTATGTCGGATCCAATCGTGCTGCCGCCACCTCCCCGATTCTCGATTACCACGGGCTGCGCCCAGTTTTCGGTGAGCTTTTGACCGATGATCCGAGCCAAAATGTCGGTAAAGCCGCCGGGAGGGTAGGGCACCACGAATCGGATTGGCTTGCTCGGATAACTGGTCTGCGCCGCGGCAGATCCGGCCAGAACCAGGAATAAAACACTTATGAGAATTCGATTGACCATGGAATCCTTTCTCTCGGTTGCCCGAGCGGGGGTTCTGGTACGGCAACCTGAGGGGCCACCAAGGCACAGGCTCATCAGAGCCGTCTTTGGAGCCGATCATGACATCCCCGGGCCGTCGGGACAAGCTGTTCAAGTGCCGGGACTTCGATCGCGAGATTATTGTCCTCTGCGTTTGCCGGCACGTGCGCTGCAAGCTGGTGTGGTGCGCAAAAATTGGATCAATGCGATATTGACCAGATTTCTGGCGGAGGATAGCTGTGGCATGATGAGCGGGTGACGGCGCTCATCGAATTTATTGATTTTCTGGTGGACCTCCGCGCTTGATTCAGTTTTTGCGCACCACAAGTCCATTGCGCCACGTTGAGGAACGTCTACGCGCGCTTGCGCCCGGAGCGCTTGGGAGCCTGCGGCGCGGGATCGAGAAGGAGAGTCTGCGCGTGCGGCCGGACGGCGCGCTCGCCCAGACATCGCATCCGGCGGGGCTCGGCTCGGCGCTCACTCATCCTCACGTCACCACCGATTTCAGCGAGTCGCAGCTCGAGCTGATAACCGGCGTGCACGCCGGCGTAGAGGCGTGCGTCGAGGAGCTCACGCAGATCCACCAGGTCGTCTACCGGAACATCGGCGACGAGGTGCTGTGGTGCGCGAGCATACCCTGCGGATTGCCCGCCGACGATGCGATTCCGATCGCCCGCTTCGGCAGCTCCAACGTGGGCAGGGCCAAGACCGTGTACCGCACCGGCCTGGCGCATCGCTACGGCCGGCGGATGCAGGCGATCTCGGGTATCCACTACAACTTCTCGATGCCGGGAATTTCGAACGATGCGTATTTCGCGCTGATCCGCAACTTCAGGCGCCATTCGTGGCTGCTGCTCTACCTCTTCGGCGCTTCACCCGCGGTATGCGCCAGCTTCGTTAAGGGCCGCGCGCACGACCTGCAGGAACTCAAGCCGGGCACCCTCTACATGCCGCATGCCACCTCGCTGCGCATGGGGCGCCTTGGCTACCAGAGCGAAGCGCAGGCCTTGCTCGCGGTGAGTTACAACAGTCTTGAAAGCTACGGCGCCTCGCTCCAGGACGCGCTCACCAGGCCCTATCCGCCCTACGAGGCCATCGGTATTCGCGACGGTGACGACTACCGCCAGCTCGCCACAAGTCTCCTGCAGATCGAAAACGAGTTCTACGGCACGATCCGGCCGAAGCGCGTTCTCCGCTCTGGCGAGCGGCCGCTGCACGCCCTGCGCGAACGCGGCGTCGAGTACGTCGAGGTGCGCATGATGGACCTCAATCCGTTCTGCCCGATCGGCATCTCGGCGGGCACGATGCGCTTTCTCGACGTCTTTCTCCTGCACTGCCTGCTTTGCGACAGTCCTCCGGACACCCCGCAGGAGCTCGACGCCATGGCGCGGAACATACTCCGCGCCTCCGCGCGCGGCCGCGAGCCGGGCGTGCGTCTCGCACGAGGGTCGCAGGAGGTGGCACTCTTCGAATGGGGCGGCCAGGTACTCGCAGAGTGCGAGCCGATCGCCGCGGCGCTGGACGCCGCGCATGACGCCACGACGGCGGGCACCGGTTACAGCGATGCCCTCGCGGCCGCCGTTGCCACCCTGGATGATCCCGCTTCAACACCCTCCGCACGCGTGCTCGAAGCGATGCAGCAGAATCATGACGGCTCCTACCTGCGGTTCGTGCTGGCGCAGTCGCTGCAGCACCGGATCGCCCTCCAGAGTCTGACCCTTCGCGCCGAGGTGGCGGAACGCTTTGCGCGCCTGGCCGAAGTGTCGCTCGCCGAGCAGCGCCGGATCGAAGCTGCGACCACGGTCCCGTTCGAGACCTTCCGGCAGCAGTATCTGTCGTCGGTCATGCTGAGCTAGGACCGCCCGCCGACGTCAGCCGCGGGCTATTTACTTGTCGGCGTTACCGGCCGCAGGCTCGGCGCGCTGCTGCGTCTGTTCCATGGCCTGCCCGATTTTCTGCTGCGCCTGCTCCATGGTCTTCTTGCCTTGCTCGATTTCCTGCTTCTTTCCGGCGGCGGCGGTCGACGCAGCGGTCATGGTGTCGACGCCGCAGCCGGCGAGCGCGACGGCTGCGAGAACCGCGATGATCTGTCTCATGGATTTTCTCCGGGATAAAGTCGCGTTACACAACGTCACAGGATAGCACCGGCGGCGTTGCGCCCCTGCACGCCCCGCACGTAAAGGTAGCGCCTGCGCCTAAGGGCGCTTTTCGATTACTGTATGCACTCACGCCGCTGGATCCACGTATTTCGAAGGAGATCGCTTGGCCCGTATCGCTCAGGTGTCAATTGCAGTTGCCGCGGCTCTGACCTTGGGCGGGTGTGCCGTGGCGCCTCCCCAGACCAGGCCATTCTGGACCCTGCACACTGCCGATTTCAATCAGCTCAGGCCCGATATGACGATGACAGAGGCCGAAAGCATTGTTGGCAAACCCCTCTTGGCGACGCATTTTCCCCGCCTCGCCGAACAGGTGTGGGAATACGAGTTTCTGGATACTCAGACGCGCATGAAGGCATTGGTACATTTCGGAGATCAAGGAACTCTCAAGTATCATACGGAGGCGTTCGATCAGGGCTACTACAGCGGTGGACCGGGTAACCGGTGATCTGCATCGCCTCATTTTCCGATGAACTCTAACCGACCGGGACATTCGACTATGCCGCGAATTCTTGCCGCCCGAATTCTTGCCGCCCTATTGTTTTTTGCCTTCGTTTCCGGAGTCGCTCACGCTTCGTGTTCGCGACTGCTCGATCACGCCGTGCCAAGCCTGATGGGCAACTCGACTCCGCTATGCAAATTCCAGGGAAAAGTCCTGTTGGTCGTGAATACCGCGAGCCAATGCTTCTATACGCCTCAATACGAGGGACTGGAGAAACTGCATAAGCGCTACTCAGGCCGCGGATTGGTGGTGCTTGGATTTCCGGCCAATGATTTCGGCGCTCAGGAACCGGGCTCGAACGGCGAAATCGCTCGCTTCTGCGAAGTGAACTACGGCGTATCGTTTCCCATGTTCGCCAAGAGCGGTGTCACCGGAGCGGCTGCGAACCCGTTTTTTGCCATGCTGGCTGAGCGCACGGGCAAGCGGCCCGGCTGGAATTTCCACAAGTACCTCATCGACCGCAGGGGAGACAAGGTGATTTCGTTCGAGAGCGCCGTATCGCCCGACGATCCGCGGCTCGCTCGCGACATCGAGCGTCTGCTTGCGGATGCGGGGTAGCCCGGGGTGCGGCTGGCGTAGACTGAGTGTTCCGCATTTTTTCAGCAGGGGAGGTAAGTCATGAACCGAATCGTGGTGATTGCGCTGTCCGCATTGCTTACTGCCTGGATGGCGGCCGGTGCGATGGCCCAGACGGTGAAGATCGGGCTCATCAGCACCTATTCGGGGGTGAATGCCCAGTATGGGGAGAACATCGAGCGCGGCCTGAGGCTCTACATGAAGCACAACGCCGACAAGCTGCCCCCGGGCGTCAGGATCGAACTCGTGGTGCGCGACGATGGCGGCCCGAATCCGGACGCGGCCAAGCGGCTGGCGCAGGAGCTGATCGCCAGGGACAAGGTCGATTTGCTGGCCGGTTTTGTCTGGACGCCTAACGCGATGGCGGTTGCGCCGCTTACCGCCGAGGCCAAGGTTCCGATGGTGATACTCAATGCGGCCTCGTCGGTGATCACCACACGCTCGCCGTACGTCGTGCGTTTTTCGTTCACAGAGTGGCAGATGTCGTTTCCGCTCGGGCAATGGGCCTCAAAGCGGTACAAGCGGGCCTATCAGATTGTCAGCGATTTTGCGCCGGGGTTCGATGCCGAGGAGGCGTTCGCAAAAGGATTTACCGAAGGCGGCGGCCAGGTGATCGGAAAGGTACGCGTCTCGCTCGCCAGTCAGGACTTCGCGCCATTCATGCAGCGTGCCATGGACGCCAGGCCGGATATCGTCTTTGGTTTCGTGCCCGCGGGGAAGCTGTCGGTACAGTTGATGAAGTCGTTCAGCGACGTCGGCCTGGACAAGGCCGGGATCAAGCTGGTCGGGTCGGGCAACCTGACCACCGACGAAGAACTGCAGGGCATGGGGGATGTGACGCTGGGCAAGGTGACCACCTACCATTACTCGGTGGCGGCCGACCGGCCGGCGAACAAGGCTTTTCAGGCAATGTTCGTGAAGGAATACGGTGACAAGGTGGTCGGGAACTTCGTCACCGTGACCGCATGGGATGCGATGGACGCGATCTACGCGGCGATTCGCGCCCAGGGCGGCAAAGTCGATCCGGACCGCACCATGGAACTGCTGCGAAACTACAAGAACCCGAACAGCCCGCGCGGGCCGATTTCGATCGACCCGGAGACGCGGGACATCGTGCAGAACGTCTATATTCGCGAGGTGCGGCGCGTGGGCAACCAGCTTGCCAACGTCGAGCTGGAGACCATCCCCAACGTAAAGGATCCGTGGAAGGAATTCAACCGCGGCAAGTAAGCTCGATTCGACTTCGAGTGGGCGTGCTCTGGCGGTGAAGCCCTGGCCGGCACCGCGAGCTCACCTGTATCGGTCCGGCTGGCTAGCGGCCCAGCGAGCGGGTGACGTCGTCGAAAAGCTCGTCGACTGCAAACGCCCTGGGTATCAGCTTCTGACGAAATGTGTAATCGATTGCGACTTCGAGGTTGTGCCGGTTTGCCTCGAGGCCGAACGGAGTCATGTCGATTTCGCCCTCCGGCGTTGCAGGGGCTGCCTGCTTGCTCTCGAGGAGCAGCCGATAGACCTCCCTTACGGCACGCGGATCCGAACGGCAAAGGGAATCCCTGACGACCACCATGTGGTTGATCTGAAGAGCGTGGTTCCGTTTGTACCAGTCCCTTGCCGCTGCCGCCGGTTCGGGTATCAGGGTCTTGATCCTCGGGTCCGCGGAAGGGGCGGCGAGTACGGCGGCATCGAGCTTTCCCTCCACCAGCATCGTCATGGGGTCGCTCCCCGCGGGGGCGCGCTCGACCATAGGCGGGTCACGGTATTCGGCGACGTGGGGTTCTTCGAACGTGATCCATTTCACGCGGTCGAGATCGACGCCGTAATCCTCGGCGAGGATGCCGCGCAGCCACATTGCCGTAGTGACCGAATAGGAACGGATGCCGACCCGGAGTCCGGCCAGGTCGCCTGGCGAAAGGTGACCGCGCTCTGCGTTGTAGACAAGATACTGGTGCTGAAAGCGCGCAACGACCACGGCGGGAAGAAGCAACAGCGGTTTTCCATAGGCCCTCGCCATCAGGAAGGTGACGATCGCCAGTTCCGAGACGTCGAATTCGAGGTTCCGCACGAGGCGCTTGAACGCGGTGTTGGGCACCTTCACGTCGGCAAATTCGAGGAAAACATGAGGGGACTGGATCTGCCCGCGCTTGAGCGCGAGGGTGGTTGGATGATCCCCGAGCAGCGTATGGAGTCGAAGCGGGTTGGACTGGTTCATAGGGAGCGGTTGGCTGGATGGGTTCGAGACACGCCCGGTGCCATGGAGAGTATCACTCCGCCCGGCTGAAACGGTCCACTTCGAGTAACATTGCGCACTGTTCGCCAGAGGCTGTGCTCATAACACGCTGTGCCGCCCCGCGCCATCAAGGTCGAGGAGTTTCTCAGGAATCTGCCTCTTTTCCGTGACTTGTCCGCGGATGAGGTGGAGCACATCGCTGCGTCCACTTCACAGGTGCGCATGCCCACCGGCAGCATCCTGTTCCGCAAGGGCGATCCCTGTACGGGCTTTTACGTCATCGTCTATGGCCAGGTCAAGCTCGCATTCGGTGCCAGCGACGGGTCGGAGAAGGTGGTCGAGATCCTGGGGCCGGGGCAGAGCTTCGGCGAGGCGGTGATGTTCCTGGACAAGCCCTATGTAGTATTTGCCGAGACGCTCGCCGACTCGCTCCTGCTCCACGTGGGCAAGGCCGTGATCTTCCACGAGCTCGAGCATAGCCAGGATTTTTCCCGTCGCATGCTCGGCGGGCTTGCGCAGCGCCTGCATCGCATTGTCGGCGATCTGGAGGGCTATTCACTGAAGAGCGGCACCCAGCGCGTGATCGGCTATCTGCTTCGCGATGTGGTGGCCGGGCAGACAGGCCGCACGGTCGAGGTGACGTTGCCCGCAACCAAGAGCGTCATCGCGTCACGGCTTTCCATCACGCGCGAGCATTTTTCGCGCATTCTGCACGAGCTTTCCGATGCCGGGCTCATCAAGGTCAGCGGGCGCAATATCCGCTTCCTCGACCTGGAGCGCCTGCGCAACTATCGCGGCTAGACCGCCGCCAGAGTTGATCCCGGCGGGTTCGGGCGGGAGCAGGGCGGCGCCCCGGCTTATCCGCCGGCGATCATGGTCATCAGGGTGACCTTGTCTCCGCTTTTCACCGGCACCGTCTTCTCGCCGTGCAGCGGCATCTCGCCGTTGACCGCGACGCTGAGGTTGCGGTCGGCGAGGAATTCCGCCGCCTCGGGGAAGCGCCGCTTCATCGCTTCACGCAGCTCGATTACGTTGGAGACGGGATCGTCGATCACGAACTCGTGCTCGGAGGCCCCGGGCATTGCGTTCGATAACTGCACGCGCACCGAAAAGCCTGTGGTGACTTGCGCCAGCTTCTCGTGCCACTCGTATTTCGGCAGGCCTTCGCTGTTCAGGCCCGTGATCTCGTAGAACCGCGACTTGAGTTTCTCGAATTCCTGCCGGTCGATGTGCTCGCCCATGAAGGGCCCGGCCGTATTGTCTTCGTCGAACCAGCGCTGCGGCAGTGTGTCGTCCTTGGCGCGCAGGCCGAGCCGGGCGTTGAGCAGCCGCTCCAGGGCCGTGATGTTGCGTCCGATCTGGTCCATGTCCTGATGGGCGACGTCAACGCCGGTCAGGGTGGTCACCTGCGCGGCGAAGTCATTGAGATCGGGCGTTGTCGGAGAGTTGAACAGCTTGGTATCGAAGCGGCACATGCCGACCGCGTCGCCTACCGCGAAGGTGTCTTCACACTTGCGCACCGCCTGTTCCTTGGCATCGTAGCTGTTCGGATTCGGGGACACGTAACCGCCGAACAATTGCGCCTTGTATTCGGGGTCATCGTTGACGCGGGCGTTGATTTCCAACGTCGGACGGTTGCGCAGGTGATCGAATCCGCGCGTGGCGACCGCGAGGCCCAGGGCAAACGCCTTCAGGATGCGGGCATCGTGCGGATCGGACTGGAACAGACCCTTCACCGTCATGCGATAGGGCAGCGCCTCCTTCGGATACTTTCCATGGTCGACCGCACGGTTGGAATCGGCGAGGGTGTCGCCGAACCCCTCTCGCCTGGCGGTCATGAAGAACAGCTTCTCGATCACCTCGTAATTGCCCCAGGTCAGGTCCAGACCCCCGGTTTCCTTCCGGGTGATGATCCCGCGCTGGTACAACTCCATCGCCCAGGATACGGCGCTGCCGATGCTCGCCGAATCGATGCCAAGATC
>Ga0315281_10003855_pt1 | contig 21905 bp, 20 predicted proteins | sample YL17G07_0_MG_FD_204540 | JGI IMG/M metagenome (GOLD analysis project Ga0315281, IMG submission 204540) | Sediment microbial communities from Yellowstone Lake, YNP, Wyoming, USA - YL17G07_0 | ecosystem: Environmental > Aquatic > Freshwater > Lake > Sediment | place: USA: Wyoming | collected... | reverse complement strand
CCTTGAAGGCGGGGATCATTCCCCGGATTCAAGGCTCGGCTCATGCCGCTACTCGCGCAATGCACTCACGCAAAATGTGGCAAGAATGGCGGCTTGGCAGCCACCGCTAAGCGGTTTAGTTCAACGATAAAGTAGCCATCCTATTTGACGCAAGATATTGCGTCAACCGATGGAAAATAAAATTCAATTCATACACAATATCATTTGAGTCAATGGATTGCATTTTTTTAGGCTATCCTAAAATGTCTGGGAAACAATCAACTCCGTCATCCTAAAAACTGCTCGGCCAAGTGCGCAGTAAAGCCCGCCTCAAGCACTACAGCCTCCGCACCGAGCAGGCATATGTGGACTGGATTAAACGCTATATCTTCTTTCGTGACAAGCCACATCCGGGCGAAATGGGCATGCCGGCTGTGGAGGCCTTTCTTGCTCATATTGCGGTGGCGCAGCACCTGCCCGCTTTCCCCGGGAATGACCGGCAGCTTTGGATCGGTAGCGTAGGTTCGAACTTCAAAGCTTTCCTGCACCCTGTCGGGAGAATGTGATTCAGCGCTCAGTGCCGCGCAATTGCCTGCCTGATCTGCTCCAGCGCACCCGGGTCCTCGATGGTGGTGAGGTCGCCGGGGTCGCGGCCCTCGCATAGCGCTTGAATGGAACGCCGCAGCAGCTTGCCCGAGCGCGTTTTCGGCAGCACGGTGACGAAGTGCACGCGCGCGGGGCGCGCGATGGCGCCGATCTCATGATCTACCGTCGCCATGATTTCCTTTTCGTGCGCGCTCGCGAGTTCCGGCGTGGCGACTTTGCCGCCATCCTTGACGACAGCGAACGCCACCGGCACCTGGCCCTTGAGCGCATCGGCCACGCCGACCACGGCGACTTCGGCGACATTGGCGTGCGCCTGCACCGCCTCTTCGATCTCGCGCGTGCCGAGGCGATGCCCCGCCACGTTGATCACGTCGTCGGTACGGCCAAGAACAAAGTAGTAGCCATCCTTGTCGCGCGTGGCCCAGTCGAAGGTGGTGTACACCATTTCATCCTTGAAACTGGTGTAGTAGGTTTGCACATAGCGCGCGTCGTCGCCCCACACCGTCGTCATCGCCCCCGGCGGCAGCGGCGGGACGATGGTGAGCACACCCTTTTCATCGGCGCCCACTTCCTGTCCGGTTTCCTCGTGCTTGATCTTGATGCGGTAGCCGTAGGCGGCGAACGACGGCGAGCCGAATTTGCGCGGCGTATCTTCGACGCCGGGGCAGGCGGTGAGTATCGGCCAGCCGGTTTCCGTCTGCCAGTAGTTGTCGACGATCTGCGTGCCCAGCGCATCCGCCACCCAGCGCGCGGTGGGTTCATCGAGCGGCTCGCCGGCGAGGAAAAGATACTTGAGCGAACGGGTGTCGTATTTCTTCATGAATGCCGTGTCCTGCTTTTTCAGAACACGGATCGCGGTGGGCGAAGAAAACATCGAAGTGACTTTGTAGTCCTGCACGATTTTCCACCAGATGCCTGGGTCGGGGCGCACCGGCACGCCTTCGTACATGATGGTGGTCGAGCCGTTGATGAGCGGGCCATAGACGATGTACGAATGGCCGACCACCCAGCCGATATCGGATGTCGAAAAATACGCTTCGCCAGGCCCGCCGCAGAAAATATGCGGCATCGAAGCGGCCAGCGCCACGGCGTAACCGCCGGTATCGCGCTGCACACCCTTGGGCTGGCCCGTGGTGCCGCTGGTGTAGAGAATGTACGAAGGCTCGTTCGATTCGAGCCACACGACCGGCGCCTGCGCGCTCATGTGTTGCGCGCGCAAGGTTGCATAATCGAGGTCGCGCCCGGCGATCATGGTCATGCCCTTGTCGAGACCGCGGTTGCAGATGACGACTTTGGCGGGCGGTGTTTTGGCAAGCCGGATCGATTCATCGACCAGCGGCTTCAAGGCGATGATCTTGCCCATGCGCGATCCGGCGTCCGCGGTCACCATCACTTTGGGCTGGGCATCGTCGATGCGCGAGGCCAGCGAAGCCGCGGCGAATCCGCCGAACACCACCGAATGAATGGCGCCGATGCGCACCGTCGCGAGCATCGCAAACACCGCTTCGGGAATCATCGGCATGTAGATCAGCACACGGTCGCCCTTGCCTACGCCGAGCGCCTGCAACGTCGCGGCAAAGCGGTTTACTTCGTCATACAACTGCCGGTAGGTGAAGATGCGCGTTTCATCGGTCTCGGTCGAGATATACACCAGCGCATTCTGCTGGCCGCGCGCGGCGAGGTGACGGTCTATGGCGTTATGGCAAAGATTGGTCATGCCGCCAGAGAACCATGAACGGAACGGCGGCTTCGTGTAATCGAGCACCCTGTCGTAGGGTTTGTGCCAGTCGATCAGCCTGGCCTGCTCGTCCCAGAAGGCTTCGGGTTGCTCGATGGAGCGACGGTAGAAGTCGGCGTAGTTCGTCATGGTTTCCTCTATCCTGTCTGAACAGCGGACACGTTACTGCATTGTTTCCAAACCGCTCCAGGGTGCCTTGATCCTGATCAAACGCAAGGCTTCATGCGTTCACATCCACCACCAGCCTCCCTCTGACCTTCCCCGCGAGAATGTCGGGAGCGCGCGACCGGTTTCAATCGGAACTTTCCGGATAGAAGGCCCACGATGCGGCCTTTTCAATATGCCGCCAGGCAAATACCGGACAACGCACACGCGACTGGTCATTGCGCCCGGAGTAGATGAGCCCGCCGCGCCGGCTCTTTGCCCATCCCATGAATTTTTCCAACCCCTTGAACCAGTCGCCCGCCACGGTCTGGCCGCTCTTGCATTCGAATGGAACAATTTCATTGCCTCGTTCCACCAGCAAATCAATTTCGTTGCCGGCGCTATCGCGCCAAAAATACATTTTCTCTGCCAGCAAGCGGTTGCGGCTGAATTTCACAAACTCCGATACCACCCAGGTTTCAAACAACGCGCCCCGCATCGTTCCTAGTGCAAGATCGTTGGCGGAACGGACACCCGCCAACCAGGCGGCAAGTCCTGGATCAAGAAAATAAAGCTTGGCGCTCTTCACCAGACGCTTGCCAAAATTGACATGGTAGGGTTGCAACAAAACGATCAGATAGCTCGCCTCCAGAATCGAAATCCAGCTTTTCGCGGTATTGTGCGTAATGCCACAGTCAGCGGCCAGCATGGATAGATTCAGCAGTTGCCCCGTGCGCGCAGCACACATGCGCAAAAAACGCTGAAAGGCGCCGAGATCGCGCACATTCAACATTTGACGCACATCGCGCTCGATATACGTTGCAACATAGTCTGCAAACCACACTTGCGGCGGCACATCTCGATCATATAGCGGCGGATATAAGCCAGTCAGAAGCAACTCCTCCACCTTGGCCGGACGACGTTTTTGCGGCAATTCTCCAAATGAAAATGGAAGCAGATGCAGTAGCCCCACTCTCCCCGCCAGAGACTGGCTGATCCCGGCATGCAAACCGAATTGCTGCGACCCCGTAACGACAAACCGTCCCTTACGCCGGCTCTTGTCGGCTATTCCCTGCAAATAAGAAAACAAATCGGGGCAACGCTGTGCTTCATCCAGAATCGCTCCGTCAGGATACTGTCCCAGAAAACCTCGCGGATCTGCAGTCGCGAATTCCCGTATATCCGGATCCTCAAGACTGACGTAGGGTTTATCCGGGAATACGGCACGCGAAAGCGTTGTCTTGCCCGACTGACGCGGGCCAGTCAGAGCAACTATCGGATACCACCCGGCCAGTTTGGCAAGGGCAGCGGCGGCATGGCGTGAGATCATTCCGCAATGATGCCTTCCGGTTTTGCATATTGTCAATTCTATTTACAATCTGCAAGTATCCGCACAGCGAGAAAATACAGAATTCGTAGCCTCTGGAAGGCGCGACGCGCCTCATGCGTTCACATCCACCACCAGCCTGCCCCTGACCTTCCCCGCCAGAATATCCGGCGCTCGCGCGATGGTTTCGGAAAGCCAGATGGCGGTGGTGATCGCGTCGAGCTTGGATTTGTCGAGATCGCTTGCCAGACGCTTCCAGGCCTCAAGACGCATCGGCAGCGGCTGATACACGCTGTCGATCCCCGCCAGCAACACGCCGCGAAGGATGAAGGGTGCGACCGTGGCAGGAAAATCCATGCCCTGCGCGAGGCCGCACGCCGCCACGACGCCTCGATATTTTGTCTGCGCGCACACGTTCGCCAGCGTGTAGCTTCCGACCGAGTCGATCGCACCCGCCCAACGCTCCTTTTGCATGGGCTTGCCCGGCTGGGATAGTTCGTTGCGGTCGATAATCGTTTTGGCGCCGAGCGAATGCAAATAATCCGCCTCGGCCAATTTACCGGTGGAGGCGACAACGTTGTAGCCCCATCCCGAGAGAATGGCAATGGCGATACTGCCCACGCCGCCCGAAGCGCCCGTGACCAGCACTTCTCCTTGTTCACGTTTGACGCCGTAACGTTCGAGCGCCAGGCATGCCAGCATCGCGGTGTATCCCGCCGTGCCGATGGCCATCGCCTGCCTGGTCGTAAGCGCTACCGGCAGCGGCACCAGCCAGTCGCCCTTGAGGCGCGCCTTCTGCGCAAGACACCCCCAGTGCGTTTCGCCGCAACCCCAGCCGTTGAGGATCAACCTGTCGCCAGGCTTGTAGATCGAATGGCTGCTCGCCTCGACCACACCCGCGCCGTCGATGCCGGCCACCATCGGCCATTTGCGCACCACCGGCGACTGGTTGGCGATGGCGAGTCCATCCTTGTAGTTGAGCGTGGAATACTCGATACGCAGCGTGACATCGCCGGGCGACAGCTCATCGTTTTGCAGTTGCGCGTCGTCGAGGTCGGCAAGCGCTGCCTGGAACTGGTCGTTTTCTTTCGAAAGCAATATGGCACGGAACATGAAAAATCCTCCTGCGAAATTCTCATTCGAACAGTTGTGACCGATGTGCCTTGAGCCACGCCATGACATCCTCAAGCAGTCGATCAGCCTCGGCGATGCAATTTTCCGCCGAAGAATCGTCGATGTCCTCGCCCGTGTAATCAGATAGATTGCGCTTGCGCCGCAACGTATCGAGCACCAGCACTCTCGCCGGTGCCAGTCCGATCGTCAGCGTCAGCCCCTGCACCACTGTCACATGATGCCCCGGCCGGTTCGTGTCCGGCCGGTAGCCATGGGCCATCAATGCCGCCAGCGACGCCTGCATGACAGCCTTGTATGCCGCATCAAAGCGCGTCTCCGGGCTGATAGAGGTCACGCGCGCATCGGTCAGGTTTCTCGCGGCCGCGGACAGCAGCCGCTGCACTTCGCCGGCGTCGGGCGGATGCGTCTTAAGCTGCCCGATCTTCAGTAAGTTCTGCAAACTCACTGGCATCCCCTAGCAGATATATTTTCGGTTCGCGCGCCACTCTTGTCATGAAGCGATCGCGGCTGTCCAGCTTCGCCGCGAAGGCGGTCCTGGTCATCACCACCGGGTTAACTTCGCGCCGCAAGTGCACTCCCGCGCGGCTCAGCGCCTCCACGACGGCAGCAAATGCGGCCGAACCCACCACCAGCACATCCACGTCGCTGGTGGTGCGCTCCTTGCCCTGCGCCACCGACCCGAAGATGAACGCCAAGCGTATCTTGCCAGCAATCGGCGCCAGCGCCTCGCGCAGCACATCGGCCAGCCCGGCCGTCTTGCGGAAAATACCGGCCAGTTCCTGCTGAATCGGGCACGTGCGGTCGACCTGATAGCGCACCTGGTTGCCTGCCACCGACCGCAGCAACAGACCGGCATCGCTCAGCAGTTTCAATTCGCGATGCAGCGAGCCCGCCGGGACACCGGTCAACCGGCCGATTTCCCGCACGTAGAAACTCTCGTCCGGACGCAGCAAGAGCAACGCCAGAATCTGGCGGCGATACGCGCCGAACAGAATTTCGACCAGTAGCGGCGCTGGCGGAAGTTTTTTTGATCTCATATTGAGAACAAGTGTAGCTGAATTGAGAACGACCTGGCAAGTCCCGGACTGCGACGACAGCCACTGGATGTCGTAGACGCTGATGCAGTCGCCGAAGACCGCCCGTTTGTTCGCGTCCGTCGTCTGGATGGGCGTGCCGGTGAAGCGCCTGGACTGAAGACCCCGCAAAGGTGACGCTGCATGCCAGACATTCCCATTCGCCTGATGCCAAGAGCATAAGCATGGTCACAAGTGCGAATCGGAAAGCACCTCTGGCGCTTCGGCGGAGGCGTGCTTCTGCGCGAAGTACTGGCGCGACTGCATTTCGCGCAGGCGGCTCGCGGTGCGCGCGAATTCGGCCGATACCAGATGGGTTAGGTCCTCCTCTCCACTTTCGTGCCGTACCGATCCGCTGTGCCGCTCGCGCGCACGCGAATCGAGCACCAGCAGTTCCGGTTCTGCGGCTGCCGAGACAATGAGTTTTACCTTCGCGTCGTAAAACACATCGACCAGCCAGGTAAAGCGTCGCACCTTGTCCGACTGGTTGACGGCATCGAGCTGCGGTATGCCCGATATCAGCACGGTATGGTAGTAGCGCGCGATTTCCAGGTAATCGACTTGCGAGCGCGGCTGCGTGCACAGTTCGTCGAAGTCGAACCACACCACCCCCTTGGTGCGCCTGCGAAAACGGATCTCCCTGCCATTGATGGTGAGGGCGCCGTTCTCCGTGTAACGCGCGCGCGACAGCGATTCGAAGGCCTCGGCAAGTTTGTTGCCGGTGGCGTCGTTGACGGGGATATGGCAGATCTCCAGACCTTCGAGAATGCGGCGGCGATGATCGATCTTTCCGGAAAGTTCGATGACATCGAGGCGCGTTTTCAGGATGTCGATGGCAGGCAGAAAACGCTCGCGCTGCAAACCGTTCGGATACAGGTCGTCGGGACGGTAGTTGCTGGTGAGCACGATCACCACGCCTTTTTCGGTGAGGAAATCGAGCAGGCGGCCGAGTATCATCGCATCGGCAATGTCGCTGACATGAAACTCGTCGAAACACAGCAGTCTGAGTTTTTTGGTCACCTGCGTCGAGATTACGTCGAGCGGGTCCTGCGTGCCGTTGATCTTGCCCATTTCGCCATGCACCCAGCGCATGAACTCGTGGAAGTGGATGCGCCGCTTGCGCACCAGAGGCACCACGCTATAGAACGCGTCCATCAGCAGCGACTTGCCGCGCCCGACGCCGCCCCAAATGTACATGCCGCGCGGCGGACGCTTGCCGTGGCCCATGTTGGTGATGACGCGGTTGATCGACCCGGCGCGATACGCCTTGTAACTCACCAGCTCGTCATGCAGTTTCTGCAATTTTTCGAGCACCGCGAGCTGCGCCCGATCGGTTTCGAAATCCGCGCGTTGGCTGAAATGCCAGTACCACTCGAGCGGCCCGGAAAAATCGCCGCTCAGCTCATGGGGAGCTGAGGCAGTTTCAATGGATGCAAGTTGTGCCTGCTGCACTCAAGGTCTCATGTGGGAGATTTGTTTGGAACCACAGATGAACACAGATAAACACGGATACACAAAGATCACTGCATTAGGATTGAACTAGAAGCAGGCGATTCGCGACACGGCATAGAACGACCCAGAATTGGATTTGTTTTTATCCGTGTTCATCTGTGTCTATCTGTGGTTCCAAAAGATCACATGTTCAACGTGCGCTTGTCCACCGCCAGCGCGGCTTCGCGCATGGCTTCGGAAAGCGTGGGGTGGCCGTGCACGATACGCGCGATGTCCTCCGATGCGGCCGAGAACTCCATCGCGACCACGGCTTCCTGTATCAGCTCCGAGGCGCGCGCATGAATGATGTGCACGCCGAGGATGCGATCGGTGACGGCGTCGGCGAGCATTTTCACGAACCCGGCCGGCTCGCCCTGCCCCAGCGCGCGGCCATTGGCGGCGAACGGGAACTGCCCGGTCCTGTATGCGACGCCCTGCGCTTTGAGTTGCTGTTCGGTCCTGCCGACCCACGCCACTTCGGGCGAGGTGTACATGATCGCGGGAATGGTGTCGGGATTGGCGTGCCCCGCCTGTCCGGCGATGATCTCGGCCACCGCCACACCTTCGTCTTCCGCCTTGTGCGCGAGCATCGGGCCGCGCACCACATCGCCGATGGCAAACACGTTGGCCAGATTGGTTTTGCAATGCGCATCGATTTCGATAAAGCCGCGTGCATCGATTTTAAGGCCCACATCGGCAGCACCCAAGCCGTCGGTATTCGGCACACGCCCCACCGAGACGATCAACTTGTCGCATTCGAGCTTCTGCGCAAGCCCCTGATCGTCGGCATATTCGACGCTGATGCCGGACTTCTTTCGGGTAACTTTACCGATCTTCACACCAAGCCGGATATCGAGACCTTGCTCCCTGGTGAAAACTTTCCACGCTTCCTTCTGGATGGATGTGTCGGCAACGGCAAGGAACTCGGGAAGCGCCTCGAGTATCGTCACTTCAGCGCCGAGCCTGCGCCATACGCTGCCCAGTTCGAGACCGATGGCGCCCGCGCCGATCACGCCGAGCCGTTTCGGCACCGAGGCGAACGACAGCGCGCCCTCGTTGTCGCAGACATCGACGTTGTCCACGGCAACCCCGGGAAGATGTCGCGCCTTCGATCCGGTGGCAATGATGACGTGCTTCGCCTGGATGGTCTCCTTCTTGTCTGCGTTGGCGACTTCAATGTCGTATAGGTCGCCGGCGGAAACGAATTTGCCGAAACCCTGCAGCCAGGTCACCTTGTTCTTGCGGAACAGGAATTCGATGCCCTTGGTCATTTTCGCGACGATGCCTTCCTTGCGCGCCTGCATTTTCGCGAGATCGAATTTCGCGCCCGTCACGCTGATGCCGTGAAGATCGAGATGATGGTTCACCTTCTCGAATTCCTCCGACGACGCGAGCAGCGCCTTGGAGGGGATGCACCCTACATTGAGGCACGTTCCGCCCAGCGCGATTTCGCCCCTGGCATTTTTCCAGCCTTCAATGCAGGCGGTTTTCAAACCCAACTGTGCGGCGCGGATGGCCGCGATGTAGCCTCCGGGACCTGCGCCTATGACGATGACGTCGAATTGCTGCGACATGCTGTTTCCTTATCTGATTTACCTGAGCCAGGTGCGCGCCAGATGCACGCCCAGGCCCGCGCAAAAACCTGCAATCCAGGGCGAAATCCTCTTCAGAATGAACGGTGGATGTTTGACCATTTTCATGGCCCACAACCCGATCGCAACTGCGAATCCCACACCAAGAGAAACCGAAAAATGTCTCGGCAGATACTGGGCAAGCAGCTTTTCAAAAAAAATAATGAGGAACCCGACCAGCAGTGACCCCAGGACAAAAATAATGGCCTTCCTGAATAGAAGCGCCGGTTTCCATTTATGCCGCGCCACGGTGCTCATTCCATTTTTCAGCCATCGATCCAGCTCTGGGAGTTTTAACTATCCGTCGTCCCAGCCCTCGATGAAAGCATTCGAGGGCAGGCTGCGGCTGCGGCCCAGTCCCACCAACATCACTTTGAAGCAGTCCCCAGCTTACTGTTTGCCTGGGCAGGCTTGTATATGCGCAAAGTGCGAACCTTGATAGGAACGATTTGTGTAATCGGAAGGTGTGTCGGACTGGGTCCCCGCCTTCGCTGGGACGACGGGTTTTCTCACTCTTCATTACAACCTGCGCGCTTGAGGGTGGATTCAATGGTAGTTTTTACTGGCGATGCTCAGACGTCCAGCAGCAATCGCGCCGGATCTTCGAGCGCTTCCTTGATCGCCACCAGCGACAGAACCGCCTCGCGCCCGTCGATAATGCGGTGATCGTAGGAGAGCGCGAGATAGTTCATCGGACGAATCACGATCTGGCCGTTTTCCACCACGGCGCGCTCCTTGGTGGCGTGAATGCCGAGAATGGCGCTCTGCGGCGGGTTGATGATGGGTGTGGAGAGCATCGATCCGAAAACGCCGCCGTTGGAAATCGAGAAGGTGCCGCCTGTAAGTTCCTCGATGGTGAGCTTGCCTTCCTTGGCGCGCTTGCCGAATTCGGCGATGGCTTTTTCGATATCCGCGAGGGTCATGCGCTCGGCATTGCGCAGGATCGGCACCACCAGCCCGCGTTCGGTCCCGACGGCGATGCCGATGTCCTGATAGGCGTGGTAAACGATGTCGTTGCCGTCGATCGAGGCATTGACGACGGGGAATTTGCGCAGCGCCTGCACGACCGCCTTGACGAAGAACGACATGAAGCCGAGTTTCACGCCATGTTCTTTCTCGAACTTGTCCTTGTACTTGTTGCGCAGGTCGATCACCGCCTGCATGTTGACTTCGTTGAACGTGGTCAGAATGGCGGCGGTCGCCTGCGACTGTAGCAGACGCTCGGCAATGCGCGCGCGCAGGCGCGACATCGGCACGCGCTGCTCGGTGCGCTCGCCCGAGGGCAGCACGACCGGCCTGGCTGCGGGAGCCGCCGTTGCGCCTGCACCGGCAGCCTTCGCCACCACATCTTCCTTGGTGATGCGTCCGCCGCGTCCGGTGCCCTCGATATCGGCCGGTGCAAGCTGCTTCTCGGCGGCGATTTTTGCGGCAGCGGGACTCATCGCCGCGCTTGCCGGCGCGGCATCGGGCGCGGGCGCCTTCGCGGCAGGTGCAGCGGGTGCGGATACGACGGAGGGCTTGGCCGCTGTGTCGATGACGGCGATGACCTCGCCGCTCGCCACCGTTCCATGGTCACCCTTGATGATTTTGGCGAGCACGCCATCAACAGGGGCAGGGAGTTCCATGACCACCTTGTCGGTTTCGATGTCGATGAGATTCTCGTCGCGCTTGACCGCTTCGCCTTCCTTGCGGTGCCAGACAACCAGCGTCGCTTCGGACACCGATTCGGATAACTGGGGAATTCTGACTTCGACTTGCATGGATTATTTTCCTTTGGTTTTTTGTTTCGAAGCAACATCTCGCGCCTTTTGCGTGGCCGCCTGCTGCCACGTCAATGCGGCTTCGATCAGCTCCTTCTGCTGCTCGTTGTGCTTGGACAAATATCCCACGGCAGGAGAGGCGCTCGAAGGTCGCAGCGCATAGCCGAGGCTTTGATCGGGTCGCAGATGGCGCAGCAGATAGTGCTGGATGCGGTGCCACGCGCCCTGGTTGCCGGGCTCCTCCTGTGTCCAGATCACGCTTCCGGCATTGGGGTACAAGGTAAGCTGCGCGGCAAGCTCGTCGTGCGGGAACGGATAAAGCTGCTCGATGCGCACCACCGCGATATCGTCGATCTCGCGGCGCGCGCGCTCGGCAACGATATCGAAATACACCTTTCCCGAACAGAAGATGATGCGCTGGACCTTCCTGGCCTGCAGCTTTTCCTTTTCGCCTATCACCACCTCGAATTTACCCTTGGCGAGATCTTCGAGCGAAGACGTGGATTCTTTTCTGCGCAGCAGGCTCTTGGGCATCATCACGATAAGCGGCTTGCGCAGCGGACGGATCATCTGGCGGCGCAGCATGTGGAACAATTGCGCCGGCGTCGAAGGCACCACCACCTGGATGTTGTGCTCGGCACACAGTTGCAGGTAACGTTCGAGGCGCGCCGAGGAGTGCTCCGGCCCCTGTCCTTCAAAACCATGCGGCAGGAACATGGTGAGGCCGCATAGACGACCCCACTTGGCTTCGCCCGAGGCAATGAACTGGTCGATCACCACCTGGGCGCCGTTGGCGAAGTCACCGAATTGCGCTTCCCAGATGACCAGCTCGAACGGCTGTACCGTCGCATATCCATATTCGAAAGCCAGCACAGCTTCTTCGGAAAGGATCGAATCGATGACCAGAAACTTGCCCTGATCGGGCGTAATGTGCTGCAAGGGAAGATAGATGCCCGCATCCCATTTTTCGCGGTTCTGGTCGTGCAGCACCGCGTGGCGATGCGCGAAGGTGCCGCGTCCGCAGTCCTGCCCCGACATGCGCACCGGGTAGCCTTCGGCGACCAGCGCGGCATAGGCGAGATTTTCTGCCATCCCCCAGTCAAGCGGTAGCCGCCCCTCACCCATTTCACGGCGCGCTGCAAGCAGCTTCTCGACACTCGGGTGCACCTTGAAAGTGGCCGGGATTTCGGTGAGCCGTTTCGCGTACTCCTTGAGCTTGGCCATCGGCACCGAGGTATCCGCGGCGCGGCGCCATTCAACGCCCATATAGGGCGCCCAATCGACCGCAAGCGCGGGACGGATGCCGTACAGGATGTTCTTGTTGGTGCTCTTGCCGGCATCGAGCGCATTGCGATAGCTGGTCGCCAGTTCCTCGGCATGCCCGGCGGCAATAAGCCCCTCCGCGACCAGCTTGTCGGCGTACAGCTTGCGTGTGCCTGGATGCTTGGCGATTTTCTTGTACATCAGCGGCTGCGTGACAAACGGCTCGTCCTGTTCGTTGTGCCCCAGCCTGCGGAAACACACCATGTCGATGACTACGTCCTTGCCGAATTTCATGCGGTATTCGAGCGCGATGCGTCCCACCATGAGCACCGCTTCGGGGTCGTCGCCATTCACATGGAACACCGGCGCCTCGATCATTTTGGCGATGTCGGTGCAATACAGCGACGAGCGCGTGTCGCGCAAATCGCTGGTGGTGAAACCGATCTGGTTGTTGACGACGATATGCACCGTGCCGCCGGTCTTGAAACCGCGCGTCTGAGACAGCTCGAGCGTCTCCATGACCACGCCCTGGCCGGCGAACGCCGCGTCGCCATGAATGAGCAGCGGTATCACCCGCACGCCCTCGTGATCGTCGTGCCGGTGCTGGCGCGCACGCACCGATCCCTCGACGACCGGATTGACGATTTCCAGATGCGAAGGATTGAATGCCAGCGTGAGGTGGACAGCGCCGCCCCTGGTCTGGATGTCGCCGGAAAAACCCTGGTGGTATTTCACGTCGCCGGAGGACAGGTGGCCGGTATGGTGCTTGCCTTCGAATTCGAGGAACAGATCGGCAGGCATTTTGCCCATGCTGTTAACGAGGATGTTGAGGCGGCCGCGGTGCGCCATGCCGATCACCACTTCCCTGACCAGTTTCGCGCCCGCGCCGAGGATGAGATCGTCAACCAGCGGGATCAGGCTGTCACCGCCTTCGAGGGAAAAGCGTTTCTGTCCCACGTAGCGCGTATGTAGATATTTTTCCAACCCATCCGCGGCCGTAAGCCGGTCGAGGATGAAACGCTTCTCCCCGGCATCGAGGGACGGTGTCGAAAGCGTGCCCTCGAATTGCTTCTGCACCCAGCGCTTTTCCTCGGTCGAGGAGATATACATGTACTCGATGCCGATAGTGCCGCAATAGGTTTTCTTGACCGCGACGACAATGTCCCTGAGAGGCACGCGCTCGTGCATGCCCTGCCATGATCCCATCGAGAACGGGGTATCCATATCCGCGGCGGACAGGCCGTAGTAGTCGAGCTCCAGTTCCGGAACCGGCATTTTGTCCATGCGCCGCAGGGGATCGAGCTGCGAATGGCGCGAGCCGAGCACGCGATGCGCGCGCAGGTATTGCAGCACCTTGAACTGTTTGCGTTCATCTACCGGCGCGGCAACGGCCTGCGACGAGCCCTGGCGCGCGCGATCGGCGAACGCCTCGATGATCGCGCTATGCGCCACATCCTTTCCGGTCTGGCCGGGAATATTCGGCAAGGCATCGAAATGCTTGCGCCATGCTTCGGGCACGCAGGACGGGTCGGCGAGATAGCGCTCGTAAAGTTCCTCTATGTAGTGCGCATTGGCGCCGAAGAACAATGACGATTCCTGGAATTCACGCATCATGATCAAAACTCCCCGCGCCGGCTATGCGCGTTTGTCGAATGGAACAAAGTCGCGCCGCGAGTAGCCGTGGTAGAGCTGGCGCGGACGGCCGATCTTCTGGTCCGGCTCGGAAATCATTTCGTTCCACTGCGCGATCCACCCGACGGTGCGCGCCAGCGCGAAAATGCAGGTGAACATGTCGGTGGGGATGCCCAGCGCGCGCTGCACGATGCCGGAATAGAAATCGACGTTGGGATAGAGCTTGCGCGAAACGAAATAGTCGTCCTCGAGCGCGATTTTCTCCAGCGTCATGGCGAGCTTGAAAAGCGGATCGTTGTGCAGGCCCAGTTCGTCGAGCACCTCGCGGCAGGTTTCCTGCATCAGCTTGGCGCGCGGGTCGTAGTTCTTGTACACGCGGTGCCCGAAGCCCATCAGCTTGACGCCGGAAGACTTGTCCTTGACTTTCTTGATGAATTCACCCACCTTGTCCACGCCGCCATCGATCTGAATCTGAGTCAGCATGCCGAGCGCCGCTTCATTGGCGCCGCCATGCGCCGGCCCCCACAGCGTGGCGATACCCGCGGCTATGCACGCGAACGGGTTGGCGCCCGACGACCCCGCCAGACGCACAGTGGAAGTCGAGGCGTTCTGTTCATGGTCGGCATGCAGGATGAAGATGCGGTCCAGCGCGCGCGACAGCACCTCGTTGACGCGGTATTCCTCGCACGGCGTGCCGAACATCATGCGCATGAAATTCGAAGTGTAGTAAAGGTCGTTCTTGGGATAAACGAACGGCTGGCCGATCGAATACTTGTACGCCATCGCCACCAGGGTGGGCAGCTTGGCGATCAGCCGGTTCGCGGAAATCTGCCGGTGCGCGGGGTTATTGATGTCGAGCGAATCGTGATAGAAGGCCGACAGCGCGCCCACGCAGCCGACCAGCACCGCCATCGGATGCGCGTCGCGGCGGAACCCCTGGAAAAAACGGCTCACCTGCTCGTGCACCATGGTATGGCGCGTGAGCATGCCGCTGAATTCGTCGTAATGCGCGCGCGTCGGAAGTTCCCCATTGAGAATCAGGTAGCAGGTTTCGACGAAGTTGCACTTCTGGGCAAGCTGTTCAATGGGGTAGCCGCGGTAGTAGAGTTGCCCCGCGTCGCCGTCGATGAACGTGATTTTGGAATTGCAGCTCGCCGTCGACATGAAGCCGGGGTCGTAGGTGAAATAACCCGCTTTCAACAGACCGCGCACGTCGATCACATCGGGCCCGAGCGTACCGCCATATACCGGCAGTTCGACCGAATGTCCGCCGTCTATTGTCAGTAACGCTTTACCTTTCGCTTCCATGATGTTCTCCGCTTTGTGAATCCGAACGGCCATTACGCCGACCGGATCAGATCTACCATCGTTTTGAGGTTGGCGTCATGGCATTGCTTGCGCCCCATGACGAGGTCCAGTAACTCATTATCTTCCAGCCGCAGCACTTCCTCCAGCCTGCCCAACTCACCCGGCGCCAGGGACTCCAGTTTGGCATCCATGAATCGCTTGAGCAACAGGTCCAGTTCGAGCATGCCGCGCCGCGCCTGCCAGCGCAACCTCGCAAAGACCCGGTCATCCGTCATTTAGCCGCTTTCGCCCGATCACACCATGCGCCTGACCATCATTTCCTTGATCTTGCCTATCGCCAGCGTCGGGTTGAGGCCCTTGGGACAGACATCGACACAATTCATGATGGTGTGGCAACGGAACAGGCGGTAGGGATCTTCAAGATTGTCGAGGCGCGCATTAGTTGCATGGTCGCGCGTATCGGCTATGAAGCGATACGCCGTCAGCAAGCCGGCCGGGCCGACAAATTTGTCCGGGTTCCACCAGAACGATGGGCACGAGGTCGAGCAGCACGCACACAGAATGCACTCGTAGAGGCCATCGAGCTCGGCGCGCTCCGCCGGACTCTGCAGGCGTTCGTGCTCGGGAGGGGGATCGGCATTCTGCAGGTAGGGCGCGATCGAATGGTACTGCTTGAAGAATTGCGTCATGTCGACGATCAGGTCGCGGATGATGGGCAATCCCGGCAGCGGCCGGATGGTGACCGGCTCGGCCAGATCGGTCAGCCGGGTGATGCACGCCAGACCATTCCTGCCGTTGATATTCATCGCATCCGATCCGCACACTCCTTCGCGGCACGAACGGCGCAGCGCCAGCGAATCGTCCATGACCTTGATGCGCAACAACACGTCGAGCAGCATGCGATCGGCCGGCTCGATGGCTATCTCATATTCCCTGAAATAAGGTTTCTCGTCCTTGTCGGGGTTAAAGCGTTCGATCCTGAGCTTCACTCTCTGGCTCCTAGTAAACGCGCGCCTTCGGCGCGAACGATTCCACCGTCAGCGGCTTGAGATTCACCGGCTTGTAGTCGAGCCGGCTGCCGTCTTTGTACCACAGGGAATGCTTGAGCCATTCCTTGTCGTCGCGACCGTTGGGATAGCCGGGGCGGTCGTGACAGTCGGCGCGGTCGTGCGCGCCGCGGCTTTCCTTGCGCGCGCGCGCCGAGGTCAAGGTAGCCCGCGCAGTCACGATCAGGTTGTCCAGTTCCAGCGCCTCGATGCGCGCGGTGTTGAACACCCTGCTCTTGTCTTGGATTTCGGTATGCGCGGCGCGCTCCGCGATCTGCGCGATCTTTTCCACACCCCGGTCGAGCAAATCCGGGAAGCGGAACACCCCGCAGTGCGCCTGCATGGTGCGCCGCATGTCGCCGCCCACCGCATCGACGCTCTCGCCGTTTTTCTGGTTGTCGAGACGCGCCAGGCGCGCAAGCGGCAGATCGGCGGCATCGGCCGGCAGCGGCTTGTGCTGGGGATTTTCGGCGATGAAACGGATCATGCGGTCGCCCGAAGATTTACCCATCACCAGCAGATCGGTGAGCGAATTGGTGCCGAGGCGGTTGGCGCCATGAATGCTCGCGCAGCCGCACTCTCCGGCGGCGTAAAACCCCGGCACCGGTGTGTTCGGGTTGCCATTACGCGGGATTACCACCTCGCCGTGATAATTGGTCGGGATTCCCCCCATCTGGTAGTGGCAAGTGGGTATGACCGGAATCGGTTCCCTGACCGGGTCGATATTGGCGAATTTGATGGCGATTTCGCGTATGCCCGGAAGACGTTTGTTGATGACATCGGGGCCAAGGTGATCGAGCTTGAGGAGGATGTAATCGCCGTTCGGTCCCGCGCCCCTGCCGTCGCGGATTTCAGTCGCCATCGCGCGCGCCACCACATCGCGCGAGGCAAGGTCCTTCATGGTCGGCGCATAGCGCTCCATGAAACGTTCGCCGTTCTTGTTGAGAAGTATCCCGCCCTCGCCGCGCACCCCCTCGGTGATGAGCACGCCGGCGCCCGCCACGCCGGTCGGGTGGAACTGCCAGAACTCCATGTCCTCGAGCGGAATACCGGCGCGCGCGGCCATTCCCAACCCATCGCCGGTATTGATGAAGGCGTTGGTCGAGGAGGCGAAAATGCGCCCGGCGCCGCCGGTGGCGAAGAGTGTCGCCTTGGCGTGAAAAACCATGACCGCGCCGGTTTCCATTTCCTGCGCCACCACGCCGAGCACGTCGCCGTGCGCATCGCGAATGAGGTCGAGCGCCATCCATTCGACGAAAAACTGCGTGTTGGCCTGGGTGTTGCGCTGGTAGAGCGTGTGCAGCATGGCGTGTCCGGTGCGATCCGCCGCGCAACATGAACGCTGCACCGATTTCTCGCCGAAGTTCTGCGTGTGCCCGCCGAACGGCCGCTGGTAAATGGTGCCGTTGTCGTTGCGGTCGAACGGCATGCCGAAATGTTCGAGCTCGACCACTACTTCCGGCGCCATGCGGCACATGAATTCGATGGCATCCTGGTCGCCCAGGTAATCCGAACCCTTGATGGTGTCGTACATATGCCAGAGCCAGTTATCCTCGCTCATGTTGGCGAGTGCCGCTCCCACGCCGCCCTGCGCCGCGACCGTGTGCGAGCGCGTCGGGAAAACCTTAGACAGCACCGCCACCCTGAGCCCCGCCTGCGATAGCTGCAGCGCAGCACGCAGCCCTGAACCGCCCGCACCGACCACAACCGCATCAAATTTGCGCACTGGCAATGTCATGCATCAGCCCCAGAGAATGGTTGCGGCCCATGCCGCATAAAAGACGAGAATCAGCAAGGTTGCCGTTTGCAGGGCAAGCCGTACTCCGGCATTCTTGACATAGTCCATCCAGATATCGCGCACGCCCACCCAGGCGTGATACAGCAGCGCAACAAGAAGCACCGCTGTCAGCGGCCTGATGAACATGCCGGAAAACAGCGCTTTCCAGCCGGCATGGGTATGCGGCGGGCACCACAGCAGAAGCGCCAACATGTACGCGCTGTAGAAAATCATGACGATCGCGGTGATGCGCTGCGCCAGCCAATCGCGCAGGCCGTAATGCGCGCCGACCGGCGCCTGCTTCACCATATCAGGAATCCCACGAGCAGCGTTCCCAGCACGCCAAGCGCCATCACTGCCACAGCCGTGCGGCGCGCGGGGATTTTGCCGATGCCGATATGCACGTCGAGCAGCAGGAAGCGGATGCCGGCGAAAAAATGATGCAGATAGCACCATACGAACCCCAGCAGCACCAGCTTCGCCAGGGGATGGGCAAGATAAGTTTTCCACCGAGCGAATCCCGCTTCCGACCCGAGTGTTTCCTGCAGGATAAAAAGCAGAGCGGGGAACAATACCATGAACATGACCACGCCGCTGATGCGGTGGAATATCGACATCAACCCGGCGACGGGTAGGTGCAGGAGGTTGACGTCGTAATACTTGGGTCTCGTCTTGGGCGGAGCAGGCGACACGGATTGCATTTATTTTTTCCTGTCAAATTGGACCGAATCCAGGCACGTTATATCGGCAATATTTTCGATCGTTTGCTGTATGCGCCCGAGAATTCTATGCCGAATGCTGCACCTGCACAATGCGTAATAGGCATACCGCACTACCTGTTCGTCATGCAAGCTCGTTGTAGTACGAATAGCCATCAGTCACCACCAGACCGCGCCGCCACTCGACGGGTTTGTCGCCGTAGGTGAAGGCGATGCGATCGACGCACAGCAGCGGCGTGCCCTGCTTCACTTCGAGCAATGCCGCACTGTCCGCATTTGCCGCCACCGCGCGCAGGCGCTCCTCGGCGCGGATCATGCGCACGCCATAGCTGCTTTCGAAAAAACTGTAGAGCGAACCCTGCGATTCGACCACCTTCGCCAGGGTGAGGCCGGGAAACAGGGCGGTCGATAGGGTAATTTCATCGAGTATCAAGGGCACGCCGTCAAACACCAGCACACGACGGATGAGCGTGACCGGCGCTGCGTTCTTGATATCGAGGGCGCGCGCGATTTCGGCGCCGGCTTTGCCGCGTCGCACATCGATGAAGCGGCTCGCGGGATGATGTCTTTCGCCGGCATCGGGAATGATGCGCAGGAAACGGTAGCGATGCTGTGGTTCGGCGTGGGTGGCGACAAACGTTCCCTTGCCCTGTCTGCGGATGAGAATATTCTCCGCGGCCAGGCTGTCGATCGCCTTGCGCACCGTCCCCTGGCTCACGCCAAAACGCTGGGCGAGTTCGACTTCGCTGGGAATGGCCTCGCCCGGCTTCCATTCGCCGGCGATCAGACTTTGCGTGATCAGGATTTTGACCTGATCGTAAAGCGGCCGGAAACTCGGCGAAATGTGGGTCTTGTTCATGATGAGTGCGGCGTAAATCCTAGCACAACAAAAAGAGGTGTATCATATTTTATGTCTTATATAAGATATATGTGTTGATCACCCTCCCAATTTTACTGCCGAAAAACAAAAACCCTTGCAACGCAAAGACGCTCAATCGCAGAGCAAGAGTGGGTTTCCTTGCATCTTTGCTTAAAGTTGTTTTGATCCGCTTTCCATTGCAGAATCACCGGACGCAGCCAATTTCAACAAACTGCTAGTATAGTTATCGCTGCGGCACCGGCTTTCTTCCCTGCGGCGCGAACCCGAAAAAGACTCCAACCGGCTACCCATGACCCCATACTTCCGACCGCGCCGCTCCATGCTCTATGTTCCAGGCTGCCTGACACGTTACCTGAACAAGGCGCGCACGCTCAAGGTCGATTCGGTGATTCTCGATCTGGGCGATTCGGTGCTCATCGATAACAAGGAACAATCGCGCAAAAACGTCGTCGAAGCCATCCTGCACGGCGGATACGGGCGGCGCGAAATCGTGGTGCGCGTCAACGACCTCGATTCGCCATGGGGACGCGATGACGTGAAAGCGGTCGCGGGCAGCGGCGCCGAAGCGATCCTCTTTCCCAACATCGAAAGCCGCCAGAATGTGCTCGATGCCCTCGCCCTCCTCGATGCCTGCGGCGGCGGGCATCTGCCGGTCATGGTGATGATCGAAAGCCCCCTGGCGGTGCTGCGCGCCGAGGAAATCGCCGGCGCATCCGACCGCATCGCCTGCCTGATCCTCGCCACCAGCGACCTGCTGACGCAGTTGCACGGTCGCAAAACACCGGACCGTCTGGCGCTGCATTACAGTCTGAGCCATGTGCTGCTGGTCGGGCGCGCCTACAAACGTTCCGTGGTCGACGGCATCAGCGTCGATATCAAGGACATGCAATCCTTCGAACTGGCCTGCCGCCTCACGCGCGATCTCGGCTTCGACGGAAAATCGCTGGTTCATCCCAACCAGTTGCCCTACTGCAACGATGCCTTCACGCCCAAGCAGGCGGACGTCGCCTATGCCAATGAAGTCCTCGATGCGCTTGAACAGGCGCATCGCGACGGACGCAGCACCATCATGCTCAACGGGCGACTCGTCGAGCAGCATCACATCACCGCCGCCAAGCGCGTGCTCGCGCTGCACGGCATGATCAAGCAGCTCGAAGAGGCTTGACCATGACCGGAAAGCCTGTTTGCACCATCCCCGCACGGCCACTCGACGGGTATTTTTTCGAGGACTACCGCACCGGCCAGTTGTTTCGTCACGCCACGCCGCGCACCTTGACCGGCGGGGACGCGGCGCTTTACCTGGCTCTCACGGGCGCGCGCCATGTGGCGCATTGCTCGGCGCCCACCGCGAAGTCGCTTGGCTATCGCGATACGCCGCTCGACGATCTGCTGGTTTTCCACATCGCCTTCGGCAAGACCGTTCCAGACATTTCCTGCAATGCCATCGCCAACCTCGGCTATGCGGACATGCGCTTTCTGGAACCGGTTTACGCGGGCGACACCATCAAGAGCGAAACCGAAATCATCGGCGTCAAGGAAAACTCCAACGGCAAAAGCGGCGTGGTATACGTGCGCTCGACGGCACGGCGCCAGGATGGCAAGCCGGTGTTGTCCTGGGTGCGCTGGGTGATGGTGGCCAAGCGCGATGCGGCTGCATCCGCGCCCGCAAAACACGTCCCCGATCTTCCGGGTCACGTTTTACCCGAGGCACTGACGATACCGCAGGGCTTGAAAGCGCAGGGGCTCACCAGCGAAGACAGCGGCGGCGAACACTTCTGGGAAGATTATCGGGCCGGCGAAACCATCGACCATCCCGCGGGCATGACGCTCGACGAAGCCGATCACACGCTCGCGACGCGGCTCTACCAGAACACAGCGCGCGTGCATTTCGATGCGCTGCATATGGCGGCGACGCCGTTCGGCAGGCGCCTGGTTTACGGCGGCCATGTGATGTCGGTATGCCGCGCGCTATCGTTCGACGGGCTGGAAAACGCGATCTGCATTGCCGCCATCAACGCGGGCAGACACGTCAACCCGGTTGTCGCCGGCGATACGCTCTATGCCAAGACCCAGGTGATCGAGAAATGGGAACTGGGCGCGCCTCTTGGGGCGCTCAGGCTCAGACTGCTTGGACTAAAAAACTGCGCCGCGCGCGACTTTTCCTTGCCGCTCGCAGAAGCACAATCGCCACCTTCCAATTTAGTACTCGACCTCGATTACACGGTGCTGATACCGCGCCGCGCCGTCCACTGACTCAGGAGATCGACCATGCCTGCCGTGCACCCCGACCGCGCCTTGTTTCAGGGCGAAAAGAAGTTTCCCGTCATTCCCTCCTGCGAGCACTTCGCCGGAAGCGAAAAGCTCATCCTCAAGGCGCTCGAACTGCAGGACCGGCTC
>Ga0315281_10003853_pt1 | contig 21911 bp, 25 predicted proteins | sample YL17G07_0_MG_FD_204540 | JGI IMG/M metagenome (GOLD analysis project Ga0315281, IMG submission 204540) | Sediment microbial communities from Yellowstone Lake, YNP, Wyoming, USA - YL17G07_0 | ecosystem: Environmental > Aquatic > Freshwater > Lake > Sediment | place: USA: Wyoming | collected... | reverse complement strand
CGCCTATAGCTGGCGACGATGACCCCGTTCGGTGAAGCTTTGCTTTCCATCAGGACGAAGCTCGCGGGGATGGACCCCTCGGCAAACAGGCGCTTGCCCGCGCCGAGAGTGACGGGAAATATCTTCAGCCAAAACTCGTCGATCAGATCATGCTTCAAGAGCGTTTGAATGAGGTTGACGCTGCCATGAACTTGGATGTCGGGTCCTTCCTCCCCCTTGAGCTTCCGAACTCCCCCAGCGACATCACCGCTGATGAGCACTGAATTCTTCCAGTCCAGCTTCGTCAAGGTCTTTGAGGCCACGTATTTTCTTGCGCCGTTGATCCCGGCCGCGCTGGGATCGTTCACGTACGGCCAGTGGGCGGCGAATATCTCGTAGGTTCTCCTCCCGAGCAACAAGTCGAATGGCCGGCTCATTTGGTCGCCCATGACTTCGCCCAGGAAAGCGTCGAAGTACGGAACCGTCCACCCGCCGTACTTGAAACCGCCGGTGGGGTCCTCTTCGGGTCCTCCCGGGGCCTGCATGATTCCGTCAAGGGTCAGAAAGGAAAGGACGACAATTTTCCGCATGTTGCTACACCCCGACTTCTATATTATCAAATTTCCCCCGCGGACCGAAGCTCCAAGGACTCACGTCCGTGGGATTGAAAATCCCGCTCCGGAGGTGATATCTTGACCCGGGGAGAAACATGGACATTCTCCAAGCCATACCGGGAGCGTCAAGGACCGGATGGCGGACACCGTGATTTCGCGGGCGGAAGAGGACGCCCGGCTGAAGCCCGGAGATACAGTCGTCGAGTACACAGGCGGCAGCACGGGGGCGTCGCTGGCATTGGTCTGCGCCGCCAAAGGCCACCGTCTCCGGATCGTCAGCTCTGACGCCTTCAGCCGGGAGAAGCTGGATCAGATGGCGGCGCTGGGTGCGGAGCTCACGCTCGTCCCGAGCGAAGGAGGGCTCACCACCAAGAAGCTGATCCTGGACATGATCGAGGCCGCCCGTGCCTTGAGCCGAGAGCCGCATGCTTACTGGACCGACCAGCTCAACAATCATGACAGTATCGCGGGCTACTATGCGCTGGGCGAAGAGATCTGGGAGCAAACGTCGTCGCCGCGATTCAAGTCGCGGAGCGGCTGGGACCAGGGGCCAAGGTGGTCACGCTGATGGTCGACTCCGGCCTGAAATACGTCAACACTGATGTGTATAGGAAAGGATAAGCCGCGGTCTCGGTCTGGCGAGGAATGAGACGCTAACACGAGGTTGTCCGCGCCCCCAGAGATGGGCAGGAAGGCCTTTTCGAGGCCCGGACGGGGAGGCCCCTCATGGATTTCTATGACACCCTAAACCGGAGACGGACGGTCAGGGAATTCAAGCCCACGCCCGTAGAGCAAGATAAGGTGGCCAGGGTCCTTGAAGCTGGGCTGAAAGCGCCCTCGAACGCCCACCTCAAGTACTTGCACTTCATTCTCCTGCGCGATACGGAGAGGCGTCGGGAGGCGGTTACCGAATACCTGCGGGCGCGGGACATGAAGGAAGAAACCGAAATCGAGACGTTTCTCGCGGCCTTCGAAGACGAAACCCTCAAGAAAGTCTACAGACGAACCCTGCCGATCCAACTCACCATGATGCTCGAAGCGCCGGAGGTCCTCGTTGCCTGCTACAAGATGAAGCCGCTCAGCCAGTGCAGATCCCTGTTCGAGCTCAACCCGCTGGCCTCCGCCTGGATGTGCATCGAAAACATCATGCTCGCCATGGCCGCCGAAGGGCTCTTCGGCTGCACGTATACGCCGTATGACGCGGGGGGCTTGAAGAAATTTCTCGGAATCCCCGAGGGCTATGAGATTGCTTCGATCATCCCATTCGGCTATCCACGCAATGTTCCAGAAGCCCGGGATAACGAAGCTCTTGCCGGCAGGCTGCATATCGATAATTGGTGAGCTCCGAGCGTCAACACTTCGCTGGCCGGATTCCAAGATTTGACCATTTAGCGGCAACTCATTATCATGTTGTTGGCGATACAATGAAGAAAAGAAAAGCAAGTGAGACCATCGACAGCTATATCGCCGCATATCCGAAAGATGTCCGAATCCTCTTGCAGGAGCTGAGGAAAGCCATCAGGCTTTCCGCACCCGGAGCCGAAGAGACGATCAGCTATCAAATGCCGGCGTTCCGGTTGAACGGCATTTTGGTTTACTTCGCGGCCTTCAAGAATCACATCGGGTTTTTTCCCACGGCTTCGGCGGTCGAAGCGTTCAAAAAGGAACTGTCCCCGTTCGATACATCCAAGGGCACGATCAGGTTTCCCCTGGATAAGCCTGTTCCCCTGGCTTTGGTGAAGAGGATCGTGAAATACCGGGTGAAACAAGTCAACGAAAAAAGCTTGAGGCCCAAATAACTTCGCGCTCCACATCCATCTTCAATCACCCGGTCCCCGGACCCTGTCATGTTCTTATCCCGCTCGATTCGGCGATCCGGGGAAAATGATATTGTCGGAGGGAAATCGAAGTCAAGGGAGCGTCCGCGTTATCGTTGATCGCCTCGGCGGGAAGGGCCGGACTCCGACGGTCAACGAAGCGCGGCCCGGGATTGTTAGAAAACGGAAGAAAACGACGGCCACGTCGTCTAAGCCATCGTGGACACGTCTAGAATCTAAAGGAGGTACGAGTGAAAAGAAACGCATGGATTGCCGTGCTCCTCTTCACCTTGCTGATTGCCGGCCGGGCCCAAGTCCCCCCGCAGCAGCAGATGAAGCCGGAGGACGTCCAGAAGGCGCTGAGCCTGGTCGATAAGCCCCAGCCGGCGCCGGACAAGTACAAACCGGGATTGGAGGCCATCACGGCCAAGGATACCTTGGCGATGCTGACGTTCGTGGCGTCCGATTCGATGGAAGGCCGCGAAACCGCGACCCGGGGATTCAGCATCGCCGCCGAGTACGCCGCCTCGCTATTCAAAATGTGGGGCGTCCAGCCCGCCGGCGACATGCCGAGTTTCGGGGGTGGTTTCCGGATGGGCGGCGGCCAGCCGCCGGCCCAGGCCAACCCTCCCCAGCGGACCTATTTCCAGGAATTCGGGCTGAAACAGGTCACGGATGTCCAGTCGACGGTTTCGATCGAGGTCAACAAGGGCGGGGCGGTCAAAACGCACGCTTACCAGGGCGGCGTCGATTTCGTGCAGCCCGGCATGGCCGCGTCGGAAACCCTCAGCGCCCCCGTGATTTTCGTGGGTTATGGAATCACGGAACCCTCGATCAAATGGGATGAGCTCAAGGGCCTTAACCTGAAGGGCAAAATCGTCCTGATGCTGACCGAGGCGCCCGGCAAGAACGACCCCAAGTCCCTTTTCAACACGAACAAGGCACTCAAGGACAAGTACTTCCCGTCGGGCCCCGGCAACATGATGATGATGGAGCGCCGCGGCGGTCCGGCCCGGTTCAACAAGGCCGCGGAAATCGCCAAGCTGGGTCCGGCGGCCATTATCCAGATCCAAAACTCGGGCAGCGACTTCGATATCTTCAAAAGCCTCTCGGCGGTGCGGAAGCCGAACGATGAGCGGCCGATTATCAACAAGCCGCGTTACCGGCTGTCCATCCCCGGCGACACTCAGCCGCAGATGGGTCAGGGCGGCGCGACAACCCTGAACATCACCCGTGAAATGGCTAACTTCCTCCTCGGAGGCGTCGGCCAGACGATCGACGAACTCAAGGCGAAGATCGAGACGACCAGCAAGCCTGCTTCGATGGATCTCGTCGGCGTGAAGGTGACCGTTGCCTCGACGGCCAAGACGCAGCTCGTCCGCGGCCTCAATGTCCTCGGCATCATCGAGGGCTCCGATCCCAAGCTCAAGGACGAGTACTTCGTGGTGGGCGCCCATTACGACCACCTCGGCCGGTGGGAGGATTACGTCTACAACGGCGCCGACGATAACGGCTCCGGCAGCGTGGGCGTCCTCAACATCGCCAAGGCCATAGCCGCCAGCCCGGTCAAGCCGAAGCGCTCGATCGTGTTCGCCTTGTGGACGGGCGAAGAAGAGGGATTGCTCGGCTCCCGGTACTATGTCGAGAACCCCATTTTCCCGCTCGACAAAACCGTCGGCTACTTGAACTACGACATGATCAGCCGGCCGTTTGACACCGAGACCCTGGCCCGCTCGCTGCGGATGTACAACGTGCCCGGCGCGGAAGAAATCGTCAAGAAAGTCCGCGCGCCCTGGTTTGTTACGGTCAGCGTGACCGAGGGCACGCCGTTCGCCGAGATCGCCCGCGAGATGAACAATTATATCGGGCTTGATCTGGCTTTCCGCCCGAGCCCGCTCGGCGTCGGGAGCGGCGGTTCCGATCACGCGTCGTTCGCCTCGGTCAAAAAGCCATTCGTCTACTACATGGCGGCCATGACGTCGGATTATCATCAGACGAGCGACAGCGTGGAGAAAGTGTCCGGCGAGCTTATCGCCAAGATCAGCCAGCACGGCTTCTTGACGGTTTTCGCTTACGCCGACCGGTAATTCCTACAGTCTGAAGCCATAGCGCGCAAGGGCGGGCGCCCCGATATGGAAGGGGAGTCCGCCCTTTTTTTTGAAACCGGGGGGATTTCCATCCTCTGTTTTTTCTCGAAACCGCCTCGTTCGCCGCGCCGTATGGGAATATGATGGAGCCTGTGTGCGCTCCATGCCTCACTTAAGGAGAGAGCCATGCCACTGACCCGAGTCCTGCCGCTGTGGATATCAATTGTTATCAGCCTGATAGCCCCTCTTTCAGGTTCCCCGGCACAAAGTACGCCCAAGCTCCTAACTATCGCCCAATGGACGGCCGACCTGAAATTCCTGGCCGAAACCCTGCCCGTCAAGTTCGTATGGCTGAGCGACGGGCTGTTCGTCCAGGCCGCGGCCAAGGCGTAGGAAGACCTCCTCGGAGCCCGCGTCCTGCGCCTCGGGGCCATGACCGCCGAGGCGGCCCTTGAAGCGGTCCGGCCCGTGGTCAATTACGACAGCGAGATGTCGTATAAGAATCTCGCGCCCCAGAAGCTGGGCATACCCGAAATCCTTTACGCCCAAAAAATCACGGAATCGCCCAGCGAGGCAGTCCTGACCCTCCGGCTCCGCGACGGCCGCGCGACGACGGTGCGCCTGACGGCGGTCTATTGGCGCGACTCGGATGTCGATGAAAATCGTCCATGGGTCGCCCCCGACCTGTCCACGCCTCTTTCCTCGGCGGATTTCCTGGAGAATCGCGATCCCGCCCTGACGCGGATCCTGGCCTATCAAGCCCCCGCCACTCTCCTCGATCAGCTCAAAGAGAAGTTCGAATGGGGAGGAATGAACGCGGCCGCCAACCACTATTACAGGTACCGCAATTCCCCCGACACCGCCGCCGTCGACACGGAAAAGACCATGCTCGGTCTGGCCGAGTACCTTATCGGCCGGTCCAAGGCCGCGGAGGCCGTGCAAATCTTCCAGCGGGCGACCGTGGAGTTTCCGAAATCCTTCGACGCTTTCTTCGGGCTGGGCCGCCTTATGGTCGCGCAGCGCGATAAAGCGAAGGCCATCGATGCCCTGAAAAAAGCCCTGGCTATTCGCCCCGCCGATCCGGCCGCCAAGGAATGGCTGGCGAAGGCCGAAGCGCTGAAGTAGACGCAACGGCGCCGCGGGGGTATCATTACTACCTGAGGGGGGAATATGAATCTCATCGACGTTATAGCCTTATTGATCGTTGCGGGGGTGGTGGGCGCGATCGGCCAAGCCATCGTCGGCACCTCGCGAGCCGGATGTCTCGGCTCGATTGCGCTCGGGTTCATCGGGGCGCTCGTCGGGATGTGGCTGGGCCGCCGCCTCGGCCTCCCCGAGCCTTTTGTCATCAGCGTCGACGGAACGCACTTCCCGCTCATCTGGTCGATCATCGGTTCGGCCTTATTTGTCGCCGTTCTCAGATTGCTGACGAGAGGCCGGGATTAGTCCGGGGAGGGGCAACCCGGCAGGAAAGGTGCCGCCGCGCCTTGACGGGCGGGAGTATGGATCCCCTTCTTGGGATCCCACGCACGTAAGTCCATGGAGCTTCGGTAGCAAAAGGGGAGGACAATGAAATTAACCAAACAGCCCGGCAAACTCTTGCTCGCCATCTGGCTCATCTTGATGGGGCTCATCCAACTGCTTCACTTGAGTTTCGCGGGCATGGCCACGGTGCTGGGCATTCTGGCCATCGCCGCGGGCGTGTTGATCGCGCTTAAGGAATAGGCCGAACACAGGTAAACAATGCTGGCGGCGCTATCATTCATCTCCCTCAAAGCGCTGATCGTCCTGGCTGGTGTTGGCACGTTTCTTGATATGCTAATTGGAGACTGCTGAGACGGGGCCCTGGGGCGTTATAAGTCTGTCGGGGTTGGATGCCCCGGGGCAGGAAAAAAGTAAAGGAGAAAAAAGCATGGCTACGAAGCGACAAAAAGAAGCGGCCAAAAAGAACATCAGGAAAGCGCAGGCCGCATGGCAAGGGATGTCGCGAACGAAGCATGCGGCGGCCCAACCTGAGGGAAGAGCAAGAGCCAAGCCCGGTGCCAAAGGCGAAGGTGACTATTATCGCATCGTCGTCCGTCCCAAAGAAGATTTCGTCACCTTCAGGTACCACGATGTCGGACGGCCGGGGGGTATCCAGAGACTCGCAGGCAAAAGAGCCGGCGGATCATGGGCCGATCAAGCCTGGCTGATCAGCAAAGAGGACGCCCATGTCGATGATGGACGACTCGTTGCCGATAGCTCCGCGGCCCGGAAGGTCTTGGATGTCATCGGGCCGGCAAAAAAGGTGAAGGGAGACATCTTCGAGGGACATCCCAGAAGGAATGTTCCGGAGAAGGAGAAGCCGACTCCCGCTCAGCGGCGCGCCCGGATGGCTAATATCCGCAAGGCCCAGCAGGCGCGACGCGCTTAAACCTTCGCTTGCTGTTGCTTGGAGAAGGAACAGTCGGCATCGGTCTTGCCCGTTCGTTTGACTTCACAGAGGGAGGCGTCTATCGTCTCTTGCTCGCCAGGAGCAGTATGACGCCGACTGCGATGGCTGCCACCCCGACCCAGGTCGGCACGTTCACGGTTTCCTTTTCTTTGACCTCCAGCTCTAACGGGCCAATTTTTGCACCGTGGGTTTCCTTGGTGTAGCTGAAGTGGCCATAGATAAGCCCGAGCACACCTGCAAAGATCAATACTATAGCCACGATCTGGGTTGTTCTCATTTGTCTCCACCACCCCTCGCCGTTCATATTTTTAGTCTAGCAGAGTCTTCGAGGATGTCAAACGAGCCGAAGGCAGATCGTATTGCACATATGCCCGATCCCGTGAAAAAATAACTTTCTCTACGAACCCCGCTGCCGATACTCCGATTCGGACGACTTTGATATACTGATACTTGAGCCGGCGAAATCGCCTTTTCGGGATGGGCGATCGCCGGGGATGATTGAGCCCTCGGCGATAAGGGGGATCGCGTCATGGAGTTCAGGAAACTCCTCGCCAAATACCAAACGAAGAAGAAACCGGCTCGGGTCGAAATCACAACGACCATGGAGCCCGACGTCTACATCGAGCCCGGAGCGGTGATCGAAGTCCTGGGGTCGGAAGTTACGGTCTCGCCCAACCACAGCTCGGGATACGCCTTGAGATTTCAGAGGTTTATCCGCTTCCGGGACGACAAAAGCCCGGAACAGGCAACGACCGCGCGGGAAATAACGACGATCGCCCGGGGCGGCACCCGGGAGAGGAACCGTCGGCGTTCGCAACCGGGGGCGAAAAGATGAGTCTTCCCAAGACGTCCGATATCGTCATCATCGGCGGCGGGATCATCGGCGTGAGCGCGGCTTATCATCTCGCGAAGAAGGGCGCCGACGTCATCGTCCTTGAGCGCAACAGGTTCTTCGGCGAAGAATCGACCGCCAAGGCGGCCGGCGGGGTCCGGGCCCATTTCGGGACCGAGATCAACGTCCGGCTGTCTCAGATCAGCATCCCCGAATTCGAAAGATTCGAGGCCGAAACAGGGTATCCATCGTCGCTTGTCCGCACCGGCTATCTATTCGTCCTGACGCGGGAGCCGCTCGTTCGGGCGTTCCAGGCCAAGCTCCCGATGTGGGAACGGCTGGGCGTTCGGACGGAGTGGTGGAGTGGGGACGACGTGCGGAAGCGCCTGCCCATGATGCGCTGGGACGACGCCTTGGCCGGAGTTTGGGGTCCGGATGACGGCTTGGCCGATCCGGGGTCAGTCGTTCAGGGCTACGTTTCCGCCGGTAGTCGCGCCGGCGCCCGCTTTGTCGGGGAAGCCGAGGTTTCCGCCATCCGGACGGCGGGAGGACGGATCGAAACGGTCGTGACCCCCGCCGGAGAGGTCGCGACGCGCCGAGTCGTTATCGCCGCCGGGGCTTGGTCCGGCCAAGTCGGCCGGCTGGCCGGAGCGGATATTCCGATCGTCCCGGTCCGGCGGCAGATCGTTGTCACGGCGGCGATTCCGGAGATTCCGGCGGACTTTCCTTTCGTGACGGAGTTCGCGAAGAGCTTGTACTTCCACAGGGAAGGCCCCGGACTGCTCATCGGCATGTCCAATCCCGGCCAAGCCCCCGGGTTCGACCAGACAATCGACGAGGATTGGGAGCTCGCGACCCTGAAGTCGGCGGCCGGCCGGATGCCTTGGCTCGAGCAAACAGGGATCGCCAGGCGCTGGGCGGGCCTCTACGAAATGACGCCGGATCACCACCCGCTTCTCGGCCCGGTCGAAGTCGTGGACGGGCTTTATATCGTGGCGGGCTTCTCAGGCCACGGTTTCATGCACGGGCCCGCCGCCGGGCTCATCGCGGCCGAGGAGATTGTGGATGGGAAAGCGGCCAGCCTTGATCCGACGCCGCTCCGGCCCGCGCGTTTCTCCCGGGGAGCCGCGATCCATGAAGACCTGGTGATTTAGCCCAATAAAGGAACCTTTCTTCGTGAGGCTTCGTATTCCTAATCGTGGAGAATTCAGGCCGACACTTTGGGGGACCGGTGTGGCTCATCCTCACCGGCGGATCGGTCTTTGTCCTGGTGTTGGCCATCTCGGCCTATTGGGAAAAGGATATCCGGTGGCTGCATTTCTTCCAGGCCTGGATGTACGTCATCACAATAGCCTTGAGCTTCCGGAGCAGCCGCTGGGGTTATTTCGCTGGAATCTCGGCGGCAGGTTTCTGGAATTACGCCAATATCTTTGCCACAACATTCTTCTTCAACGGTCTGGAGCATCTGGCGAGCAGCGTTCGCACGGGCCACATCGCGCGACCGGATATGCTCATCGCCGTGCCGGCTTGGTTCGCCAATTTATTGGTCGTTTGCGGATGTTTATGGGGGTATTGGCGGCTGCGCGAGAAACATGTCAGCGACATTTGGAGATTCCTAATGACGTTTGCCCTAACGACCGGCTATTTTGCCCTGGATATGGCCTTGTTCCAGCCTCGCTATCTCAGCATCTTTCCTCGCCTGCTGCACCCGCGCCTTATGTGATAAATCGCAAAACGAATATGCGCTGAGACAACAATTGGGTTCGCATATGGACGTCGAAATCGGTTCGCCGTCGCCGTGTCGTTCTCTCGGTTCTTGACTGCGTCCGGAGCCGGGGGTACCATCATTTCGGACTGCGGGCGCGGCTCCAAACCTTCGGGCTGATGGATGCGCCCGGAGCAAAAGGGGATTTCCGGTCCGCAAAGAAAGGAGACGACATGCCAAAAATCACACCCTGCCTATGGCTTGACAACCAAGCCGAAGAGGCCGTGAAGTTTTACGTATCGATTTTCAAAAATTCCAAAATGGGGGGAATCGCCCGATACGGAGAAGAAGGGGCCAAGGCCTCCGGTAGACCTAAAGGATCGGTCATGACCGTGGCCTTCCAGCTCGACGGTCAGGAGTTCCTGGCCTTGAACGGCGGCCCCGTGTTCAAGTTCACCGAGGCCGTCTCGTTCATCGTCAACTGCGAAACCCAGGCCGAGATCGATGAGAAGTGGGCGAGGCTCTCCGAAGGCGGAGCAGAGGGAGTGTGCGGCTGGCTGAAGGACAAGTTCGGATTGTCCTGGCAGATCGTCCCGACCGTTTTGGGAAAGATGATGCAGGACAAGAACGCCATGAAAGCGGAACGGGTCACAAAGGCCTTGATTCTGATGAAGAAGATCGACATCGAGGGTCTCAAGCGGGCCTACGAGCACGGCTGATCGCGAGTCGGCCGGGAGGGGCGTTTGACACGAGTCCGCCGCCCGGAATATCATCAACGCTCCGAACGATTCATTTCCGGGAGGAGAGAGATATGACCAAGATCCAAGCTTATTGCGGCCTTGACTGCGGCGAGTGCGAGGCCTATATCGCGACGCAGAAGAACGACCGGGCCGGGCTCGAAGCGACCGCCAAAAAATGGGCCGCACAATTCGGCGGCGGCGTGCTCTCCGCGGACGCCTGTATCTGCGACGGTTGCCCGTCGGGAAAAAGGATCAGCACGGCCCACTCCGCGACGTGCGCGATCAGGCTCTGCGCATCGGCGCGCGGAGTCACGACCTGCGCCCACTGCCAGGACTACGGCTGTGAGACGTTGAAAGGGTTCTTCGCGTTCGCCCCCGTCCTCAAAGACAAGCTCGAGGCGATCCGGAAAGAGCTCGGAAAATAGACCGGCCGCACATTCCCTGCGCAGGCGCGTAAGTTATTTACAATCTGTCTTTTACGAAAAACAACTCAATTTAGTATGGAAGTTGCCTTTATGGGGGGTCCGGTCGAGGTCCTGATTGATCCACGTATAAAATGGCCCGACGGCTGAGATACAAGAACACCGAGAGGGTTCGGTGGAAAGAGAAATTTAGGCGAAAGGGGGAACGACGTGAGAAAGGTCATTTTGAGCATGATGATGTCGCTGGACGGCTTCGTCGCGGGACCGAATGACGAAATGGATTGGCTCCCTCCCCGAGGGGCGGATGCCCGGGCAGGGGTGTTCCCCTGTTTTTCGCGCAATATGGTAAAGTACCCCCTGAAATCAGAAAACAGGAGATCTCCATGAGACGGACGTTGTTTTTCTCACCGGTCGTTCACATGATCTTAATAGTTGCCGTCATAATGGCCTTTGCTCAATTGGCGGCCGGAGTCACCCCGGGTCCCGAGCCGTCCCTCGAATCCAAGGTCGACGCACTTTTCAGCAAATGGAATACCCTGGATTCCCCCGGAGCGGCCGTCGCCATCGTCAAGGACGGCCTGGTCATCTATCGGAAGGGATTTGGATGCGCCCAACTGGAATACGGCGTCCCCATCACGCCCTCGACGGTCTTCCACGTCGCCTCGGTTTCCAAGCAGTTCACGGCCATGGCGATCACGATGCTGGAGGAGGCGGGAAAGCTGTCGGCGAATGACGATATCCGCAAGTACCTGCCGGAGCTCGCCGATTTCGGCAAGACGATCACCATCCGGCATCTCCTCAACCACACGAGCGGGCTCCGGGACCAATGGGACCTGATGGTCTTATCAGGTTGGCGGATGGATGACGTCATCACGCAAGCGCAAATCATGGACCGCCTCAAGCGCCAAAAGGAGCTGAATTTCGCGCCCGGCGAGCAATACATGTACTGCAACTCCGGATTCACGCTTCTGGCCGAAATCGTGACCCGGGTGAGCGGCCGGCCGTTCACCGATTGGACCCGGGACAACATCTTCACGCCCCTGGGCATGACCTCGACCCATTTCCATATCGATCACGAGGAAATCGTCAGAAACAGGGCCTATTCCTATGAGGGGGATACGGCCAAGGGATTCAAACAGAGCGTGCTCAACTATGCCAACGTCGGCGCCACGAGCCTCTTTACCAATGTGGAAGATATGGCCAGCTGGCTTCGCAACTTCGAAGAAAAAAGGGTGGGTGGGGCGGTCGTGCTGGAGAAGATGCTGACCAAGGGCGTCCTGAACAACGGCACCGAGATCCCCTACGCCCGAGGGATCGAGGTTGAGGAATTCAAAGGGCTGAAGACCATCGGCCACAGCGGGGGGGACGCCGGGTACCGAAGTCATGTCATGTATTTCCCGGGAGAGAAATTCGGCATCGCCGTTTTCTCGAACCTCGCCTCATTCGATCCGGGAGCCATGTCCGGTCAGATCGCCGACATCTATTTGGCTTCGCGGCTCAACCAGGCGGCTGGGCCCGCGTCCCCGGAGGCCAAGACGCCCGCGGCTAAGCCTGCTTCCAAACCGGTGATCCTCCCGGCCAAGAGCCTGGAGGCCTTCGTTGGCACGTACTGGATCGAGGCCACCCAACTCTTGCGGAAGATCGTCGTGGACAAGGGCAAGCTGATCTACGTCCGGTCGGATGAGAACAAGACGGAATTGGTCCCGGTCTCTCCGACCTCGTTCAAGATGAAAGACATTCCGAACAATGTGTACGTCACGTTCTCGGACAAGACGGCGAACCACTTTGATACCTACACCGTGACGGGTGCAAACGAGCCGACAGCCGTGGGGAAACGGATCGAGCCTTTCTTGCCGACGGAAGAGGCCCTGAAGGAGTATGCCGGGCGGTATTACTCCGACGAACTGGATAGCCGCTTCGACCTTAATGTGAAATCCGGGGAACTCCGCGTTCAGGTCGGCCATAATGAGGAGATTCCGGCTTCCCCCCAAAAGAAGGATATTTTCACGGCCGGCGGTTATGCGAAGATCCAGTTCTCGCGGGACGGAAACGGCGCCATAACCGGATTCACGATATCAACGGGCAGAGTCAAGAACCTCAAATTCGCGAAAATGTCGTCCTAAGGAGTCCCTTCCATGGCTTATGAAAAAGACGTCGAATCGGTCAACGCGATCATCAACGCTCTTTACGCCGTGATTTCCGGACCGGCCGGCCCCAAGGATTGGGACCGCGAGCGGTATATCATCCATCCCACGGCCCGCATGATGCGCGGCCTTCCGCCCGGCGAGCCGCCGGCCGCCGCCCCGACGCCGGGCCTCCATATCTTTTCCGGCGAGGAGTTCATCGAGCAGGTCGATCCCAAGCTCCGGGCCCAGGATTTTTACGAGTACGAAACCGGCCGCGAGGAATTCCGCTTCGGACGATGGGTCTTCGTGGTCAGCGCCTATGCCAGCGCCCGGAGCATGGACCAGCCGCCCTTCGCCCGGGGCATCAACGGCGTCCAGCTGTGGTTCGACGCTGGGCGGTGGTGGATCATGAGCGTGATCTGGGACTGGGAGGGTGACGAGAACCGGATCCCCGCGCGGCTCCTCACCAAGACCGCGTAAAGGGCTTGGCGCCGGCGAAGGTCGAACCGGGATTCCTCTCTCCCAAGGTTACGAATCGCCCCCGCTTTTGACGATATCTCCCGTTTTGAAGCCTCCGCCCTCGACAACCTCGGCCGAGGAGGCTGAATTGCCGACCGAGGTCAACCGGATCTTTCCGATTTTGTCCTCGCCGACCGTCAGCACCTCATTGCCAACCTTAGACGTTTTCGGCCTGTAGACGGTCAGGATGTCCCCGGCTTTAAGCCCCTCGTGGTTTCCGGCCTTGATCACGAGCGAACCGTCGTCAGCGACCAAGAGAGTCCCCGACCAAGTCACGGTCGCCTCGGGGCCGGCTTCCGTCCCGAATTCGTTGACCATTTTGGTCACGGCGAAATCGATGGCCTTCCGGGTGGCCTCCCCGAGCGGAGTTCTTTGAAATGTCGCCAGGCTCGCCCCGAAATCGGCGCCGGAATATCCCACCTTGAAACCTGTTCTGGTCGCGTCCGCGGTGGAGCGGGTGGAAAAAAGGATCTCGCTCGTGACGGCGTCAACGATTCTCACATCCATGCCGATGTGGGCCCGCGCCTCGCTCGCCCCGAGCCGGATACCACCGATTCGCACGGCGCCGCCCTCGCCGCCCTTGGAATACTCGAATTCGTTGACCGTCCCGTAGATAAGGTATCGGGCGCCCAGGATCTTGCCGATCTTCGCGGCCGTGGCGGGTTCCACCCTGCCGCTTGCGCCGAGGTCCTGCTCCCCGAGCACGTCATGGATCTGCTGGCGCTCCAGGATTTTGAACTTGCCGGTTTCGACGAGGGCCGTCGTGAGCATCTCGGCCATGCCGTCGCCGAGGTCCCAACTCGCATTGTACCAGAAGCTGCGGCCTCCGCCCGCCGTCGTCGTGAACTTCATGACCGCCAGGCTTTTCGGGGCGGCCCACGCGCCCGTGGACAAAATGAGAGAAAGAACGCCGAAAAGCGCGAAGACCCTGAGCCCGAAATTCAACACATTTATTCTCATGGCACCCTCCAATCCGTGCGCCGCGCTATTTCCACTTCTTGCCGAGCGTTCCGAGCCCCGACTTGCTGAGGTCATCCGGCGTCATGACAACGTGGAATTCGACGTCCGCGTTGAACGCCAGGAACCATGGCTCCGCATAAAAGGGCACTTTCGAGGGCTCTGTCATGTCGACGATCATGATCGCCCCTCGATGCCCGTGATATTCGGTAAAATACACCGCCTCGGGCTTCGTCTCCTCGAGAATGCGGGCCATCTTCTGCTCGACGCTGCCGTCTTTGATGGCCGCGTTGAACGTTTCATGGGGAATCCTCACTTGCATGAGCATGCGCATTTCAAGCTCCTTTCTGCCGAATGACCAAAAAATTACCCTTGGCTACCGCGTTGCCGAGGATATAGGCCGCCCACGACTTCGACCCGGGCGCCCTGATAACCGCCGGGCGTCAGCCTTTTTTCGGCGGCAGCGCGCTTGCCGGCTCGACTTCGATGGCCAGCGAGTTCTGCCAGAGGCCGTGGATGTTGCAAAGGCTCGTGGCGTAAATCGTGCCGCTCTTGTCCGTTTTGAAACTCAGCATGACCTCGTGATTCGTGTAGACGGTGCTCGTGTTGGGGCCCTCGGTCGACGCGCCGTGCGACGTGAATTCCGCCTTGCCGATCTGGTAAGCGAATTTTTCGCCGGCCGGATGGAAATAGACGTCGACCCAGCTGATGTGGTGCTCCGTGGTGTTGGGATGGGCGATTTCCTTCCCAATCGACACCTTTACGGGGAAAAATTCCCCTTTTTTGACCTTGGCCCGCGCATCGATGACCGGGACGTGCTTTTCTCTCTTCCAATCCGCCGACTGAAACAGGTCTTTTATATCTGCCATGAGACACCTCCTCGCTCGGAATAATGCAAGATTCATACCAGGATATCCTGACGGCCCGGCGGATCCGCGCCCCGGGGGGAGGGGTGGGGGGGAGAACAACAGGATTCCCGTGCGGCGGGACTGTTGCCGAGTTCGACCTGGGAGATGAACCGGCCTCGAGGAACGCACGGCCTGCCCGGCCGCGGCCTGGAGGTGCTTGATTCCTCGGCCGCCTCGGGGGACAATATCCTCCGGATCGTCGAGCCCGGCGGCAGAAGGGGAGTCCGTCATGCGAATCGCCATGGCCCAGATCGACCCCGCGGTCGGGGACCTCGAAGGCAACGCCCGGAAAATCAGGGACTACATCGGTGAGGCCGATGCGCTGGGATGCGACCTCGTCGTGTTCCCGGAGCTGGCCATCACGGGCTACCCTCCGCAGGACCTCCTCTACGAGAAGGCTTTCGTCAGGGAGAATAAGGACATCCTGAGGAGCATTATCGAAGCGAACCCCCGCGTGGCCGGGATCATCGGCTTCGTCGACGACGATGACCAAGGACATCTCTTCAACAGCGCGGCCGTCTTTCAAGGCCGGGAACTGGCCGGGATCGTGCACAAGACTCTCCTTCCCACTTACGACGTTTTTGACGAGGACCGGTATTTCGAGCCGGGCCGAAAAAAGGACGTCAAGCCCGTCAGGCTGAAGTTCGCCGGCCGGACGCTCAAGATCGGCGTCGAAATCTGCGAGGACCTGTGGGACGAATGCTACGCCATCAAGGTCACGGACCTCCTCGTCGAAGGGGGAGCGGACCTCGTTGTAAATATCTCCTCGTCGCCGTTTTATGTCGGAAAGAGGTTCGAACGCGAATCGCTGCTCAGAGAGAAGGCCCTGAAGCACAAGATCCCCGTCTTCTATGCCAACCTTGTCGGAGGGCAGGACGAGCTCGTGTTCGACGGCCAGAGCCTGGCGGTCGATGCCCGGGGCGACCTCATCGCAATGGGCAAGATGTTCGCGGAGGACCTGGTGATCACCGGCATCGACCTGCCCGGCGGCAGGGGACGGCGGGTTGAAGCGCCGGCCTATCACCGCGAGGACGAGATGTTCGAGGCCCTGGTCCTGGGCATCCGGGACTACTTCCGCAAAACCGGCTTTGAAAAGGCCCTCATCGGGATGAGCGGGGGCATCGATTCCTCGCTAACGGCCTGTCTGGCCGTAGCGGCCCTCGGGCCTGATAACGTCATCGGCGTCTCCATGCCCTCCCGGTTTTCGAGCGGCCACAGCCGGACGGACGCCCGGATTCTGGCCGATAATCTCGGCCTGTATCTGGCGGAAATCCCGATCGGCGCGGTCGTTGAAAGCTACGGGGACGCCCTGGGCGGCCCGCTCGAGAGAATTCGAAAACGTTTCGGCGTCGTGGTTGGCCGAGACGATCCGGTCGCCGACGAGAACATCCAGCCCCGGGTCCGGGGCAACTGCCTCATGGACATCTCCAACAGGCTGAAAGACCTGAAGGCGCTCGTGCTCACGACCGGCAATAAAACCGAGCTGGCCCTCGGATACTGCACCCTTTACGGCGATATGACGGGCGGCCTGGGGGCCCTGGGCGATGTCAGCAAGCTCGACGTCTATAAGCTGGCCGCGCACGTCAATGCCAGATCCGGCCGGGAAACGATTCCACCCGGGATCTTTGAGAAAAAGCCGTCTCCCGAGCTCAAGGAAGATCAAGTGGACCCCTTCGACTTCGATACCGTGAGCCCCCTCGTCGACGAGATCATCGAGAACCGGAGAAGCCGGAGGGAACTGATCGACATGGGCTATCCCCCCGATATCGTCGAGGACATCCTGGGCCGGGTCCGCCGGGCCGAATTCAAGCGTTGGCAGGCGGCTCCCTGCATCAAGATCAGCCGCAAGGCCTTCGGCATCGGCTGGAAGATGCCGATCGTCAACAAGTATGGCGGCTGAGCTTGATTTGCCCCTCCCAATCTCCTACGGCTTTTCCTGAACTTTCTTCGACTAAACGGATGAAAGGGCCGGGCGGCCCGGCAGGGCAGGGGCCGCTCGGGAGCTGCTTCCCCGGCTTGACATGGGTTCGAAGCCGGCGATATCATCATTTTGCGCGGATGAGCGTCCGCGGATAGGCGCCGAGGCTTCGGAATTCAAAAGATGAGAGGGCGAGGAGACACGATGCCGTTGTTCCGGCCGCTCGCGGTCGCGGCCCTGATCCTCCTGTCTGCCTTGCCCGCCTGCAAGTCTGATCACCACGAACGGCCGGCCGGTCAGGCCTCGAAGCAAAACGCCCAACCCGGTCCCGCGCCCACGCCTCCCGGGGCCGGAGGGCCGGCTGCCGCCGGCGTCGGCAACGCCCGGGCCCTGGAGCTGACGCGCACCGCGCTCGTTCTGGCCGGCATGAAAGAGGAGGCTTATAAGGCCGGCGCCCGGATTCCGGGGTCGGATCTTTGGTGGAATTATGGCCGCGAGCTCGACAGGAGTTGGAAAAGGCTCGAGCGCGGCCAGCTCGCCAAACTCCGCAAGTGGGCCGACCGCGAACTGAAGCCCCTTTGGCCGCAGAGCCAGGTCATCTTCTACCCGTTCGGCGGGCCGGATTTTCTTTACGCCTCCGTCTTTTTCCCCCGGGCGGACGTTTATGTGCTGACCGGCATCGAACCCGTCGGCGACATCGTTCCGACCGACGGGCTCCCCGACGCCCGGGTTGACGCCCTGGTGACGGCGGCCGCCCTCCAGTTCCACGACATTGGCGGGCTGACATTTTTCCGGACCAACGACCTGAAACAAGACCAGGACAACCTGGGCACCGCGTGTCTCCTGCTCATTTTCCTCGCCCGCACGGGGCACGAAATTCTGGACGCGACGCCTGTCATCCTGGACAAGGCGGGCAAGCCCCAGGACGTCGCCCTCGGGCCATCGGGAAAATCAAACGCGCCGCCCGGCGTCCCGGGGATCAGGATCCTTTTCCGCCGGAAAGGCGACGCGACCCCGCGGACCCTGTTCTATTTCGCCCAGGACCTCTCCAACGCCGGTGTCGCGCAAAGACCCGGGTACTTGGAATTCGTCCGGAGCTGGCCCCGTCCATTCACCTTCCTCAAGGCGACCTCCTATCTACTCCAATACAAAACGTTCAGCGCCATCCGACAGTTCGTCCTCGACCGGAGCGTGGCCGTCCTTCAGGACGATTCGGGGATCGCCGTGAAGAACTACGACCCCTCCCGGTGGGACCTGACGTTCTACGGCCATTACGTCGGTCCGATCGATATGTTCGCCGAGTTCTTCCAGGACGAGCTGAAGGCCGCTTACCTGACGCCGGCCGTTAAGCCCCTGGATTTTGGCATCGGGTACCGGTTCAAGCCCAATGAATCCTGCCTGGTGCTGGCGGTCGAGAAAAATCCCCGCCGTCCGGCCCGACTCGTGAGGGCGACCGTCGGGGGCGTAGAAGCCCGGAATATCTTCGTCCCGAACGCGCGGCCCGAAATCGGGCTGGAATTTGCCGAGGCCGTGACCCCGGAAAGCATGCGGATTTCAGTTAAAGAGGAAAAGAGCGGCCATCCCGTCGCGATGAACCTTAAATGGGAGGAGGGCAACCGCCGGGCGCAGGCCGCGCCGGCGTCCCCCCTGGAAATCCGGAAAACCTACCTGATCGTCCTCGACGTCGCACCCGGGGACGCGGACGGGCTTCCCCCCGAAGGCAGTGGAGATTGGTCCTTTCATGTCTTGGGTTCGGCGTCGGCCCCGCTTGGGGACCAGACGATTGTCGTCGACCGGGCCGGCCAGAGGGTTTTCCTGTGCGGCGAGCACGGGGCCGTCCTGAAGACCTATCCCTGCGCCACGGGCAGCTATTACCCGACCGTTGGAGTTTTCCAGGTATCCGAAAAAATCCCCAGCGCGAAGAGCCTCTTCGACGATTCCCGGTTTTCCTTTTTCACGGTGTTCCAGTTGGCCCAAAAATGGGCCAAGGTCGGTTTCCATTCGATCCCCGTCTTTCCGGACGGGCGGCCGGCGGGCGGGCTCGGACAGCCGAATTCCCACGGCTGCGTCAGGCTCAGCTACGAGGACGCGAAATTCCTCTATGAATGGGCCCGGGTTGGCACGACGGTCATCGTCGACTAGCCGGAATCCCCTGGATTATCACCGGATGTCTTCGGTTCGGGCTTGACGCCTCCACGCGGCGACGAGAAAGACGAACCGGTCATAGCTCCTCATGCCTTCCCTGACGCCCTGCGTCTTGAGGTAGCCCTCGTAAAAAACCCTGGCCGCCGCCCTTAGAGGCCCGCGGTAGCGGTCCCAATTCTCCCGGGCCGCGCGGATATCGGCCTTGACTCCCTCGGGGAGACGTTTCGCGAGCTCCCGGGCCTCATCGGGCGAGCCGCGGACGAGCTCCGCGAAGACGTACGACCAGTAGGAAAGGAATCCGGAATAACGGACGGCCGGATCGCCGGAAGACTGGCAGGCGAGAAAACCCAGAAAATTGGCCGCGCCTTCGTCGGCGAGCCCGAAGGCATGGACCATCTCGTGGGCCATGACGAAGGGCTTTTCGGAGGGCATGAGATTTCCCGCGATGTAACCCTCACCGAACCAGGGGAGATAAACCCCTGTCCCGGAAAAACGCATCATCAGGCCGCCTGGCCAAAGCGTCCTGACCCTCGCTCTTCCCGGCACGGGATAACCGTCTTTGGCCAGGACTCCGGTCAGGCAGCCGCGGACCGCTGCTTCGAGGCCGGGGCCGAGCACGGCGGGGCCGAGGGCCTCCCGGGTTGCGCCGGGGATCGTTCCCCGAGTTTCAGCCAGCATCCGGGCGGTCCATCCGGCCTCGGACCTGATCCCGGCCAGGTCGAGCGGTGCGCCCTCCAGATGCAGCTGTTTTTCGAGGCCGATCCGGTTGTAGTTGAATCCCCAAAGAGCGTAAAAGAAAAACGCCAGCGCGCCCGCCCAACTCGCGGCGACGAGGATTCCTGTTTTGATCTTCGCCCATGGCGATGAAGACGCCCGCGGTCGCTTTCCGGAACCGGCCCTCACGGTCACCCAGGCGCCACGGAGGAACGCCACGGTAAGGAATATGTAGAGCAGAGGGACGGGCGACCGCCCCAGGGTGATATCCCACAGCCAGCGAAGGCCGACGAAAATCCCGCGGGAATAGACACGCTCCACCGCGCTCGAATCTTTTCCGGCGAGGAGATGCAGTATGAAAGCGCCGGCCCCCAGGCCTATCCAGAGCCAGCGGCGTCCGGCAACGGCTCGCTTCCGTGGGGGTTCGAAAAGGCTCCTTCCTCCCGCGGGACAGCTCTCCCCCGGCGATGGGAGCGGGGTTTGATGAGACATGTCCTTCCCCTTTTTCCGGATCCGCGGTTCCCGGCTTTCCCTATCGTACTGAAATCCCGCGCCGTTGACCAGGGGAGCTTAATACTTGACTGCCGGGGGGACTCTCCATAAAATCGGGGCGGTGCCAACATGGCGGTTTTGATCAACATCGTCCTGGCCGTCGCGACCCTGTATCTTTACATCCTGGGAAGCGGGCGCTTCTATCGCCGGCAGGAGCCGTTCCTGGGCTACCTGGGCGCCGCTGTCGTCCTGGACGTGGCCACGGCCTTTCTCGCCTCGTTCAAGCTGACGCCGACTACCGCTCTCGCGGGGCCTCACGTCGTCCCGTGGGGGAGCGTTCTTTTTCTGGTGCACATGGCCTCGGCGACGCTGGGCATGTTCGGCTTTATCGCCGTCTTTCTGGTCCTCCTGATCAAGGGGAAAGACCGGCCGTACGACCGGCTCAGGAAGTTCCAGTACCGAGTCCTGCTCCCGGCATGGATGATCGGGGAGGTGATTGCCCTCACCAATTCGATCCTGAAGATCATCCTGAAGATCAGGATTTACGACTACTTCCGGATTTGAAGAAGCCCTTCGAGGGAGTCGCCGGCGCCCAAGGCGCTGCCGGAACCTGCTGCTATTCTCTGACGGCCTCGGCGAGTTGGCCGCCCGCGCCGAGACGGAGGCGAAGCCGGCCGGCCGCGTCCTTTTCGAACCGCAGGGGCTTCGACGGTCTGATGCCCCCGTCCCATGAAGCGAATTCCGTCCCGGAGACGGGAAGGAACCGAAGCCCGGGCTTCAAGCCGCGCCTGGAAACGCCCTGCGCCCGGGGTTTCTCCTCGAAACTCCATACGTACGTCCTCTCCGCCGATCCTTTTTCGTAGATGAGCCGGACGACGGTTTCGTCGCGCTCGGCCGTGCGCGCCGTCCCGAGGATCTCGTGCCTCTGGAGGCGACCGTTTTCCTTTTCCGCTTCGGCGACCATCTCCAGCCAGCGGTTTTTAAGCAACTCCAACGGCGCCTGACCCCCGTACGCCTCGTAGAGAGGCTTGAAGTCGGCAGTCCGGGCGGCCGTGATCGCCTTGTCCATGAGGCGGTTGAGCTCGTCCCGGCGCTTCGGGTCGAGGGGTTGGGTCGAGTGGAGAATCGCGAAGGCCGCCTGTCCCTCGGGTTCGAGCATCAGGGCCTTGCCATCGCGTTTCACCCGGAAGATGCCCCCGCCGGCGGGCAGACGGTAGGTTCCCTCGTAAGCCGCGAGCCCGGATTCCGGGACGTCGACGACCTTAGGCACTTCGGGATACGGCCGGTTCCCGAGATATCTGAAACCGATCCCCTCCATGAGCTGTTGGGCGGCCGGCATGTCGGCAACGACATTGGTCTGCAGGAAAATGACCATGCCCGCCTTGGGAACCAGGGCGAAGTCGGCAAAAAGGATGCCGTTACCGCCGTTGTGGGCGATGACCTTGACGTCCCCGGGGAGTGTCCGGACCGACCAGCCGTAGGCGTAGAAGGAATCGCCTCCC
>Ga0315281_10003852_pt1 | contig 21914 bp, 14 predicted proteins | sample YL17G07_0_MG_FD_204540 | JGI IMG/M metagenome (GOLD analysis project Ga0315281, IMG submission 204540) | Sediment microbial communities from Yellowstone Lake, YNP, Wyoming, USA - YL17G07_0 | ecosystem: Environmental > Aquatic > Freshwater > Lake > Sediment | place: USA: Wyoming | collected... | reverse complement strand
GCCCAGGGGGGTCCCTGCGGCCAGCAAGGTCACGATCGCCGCGGACAGGTCGGCGGCGTAGGTGGGGGAGCCGACTTCGTCAGCGACGACAGGCAGTGCATCACCGGCGGCGTCGGCGCGCTCGGCGGCGGCGAGGATCTTGGCCGGGAAGTCGTCACCAGGAGGCCCGAAGAGCCAGGCCGTGCGGACGATGGCGAGCCGCGCGCCGCCGCCCGGCCCGAATGCCGCTCGGGCCGCCGTCTCGCCCGCGAGTTTGCTGGCACCGTATGGGTTGATCGGGCGCGGGGCGTCCATGGGTCCGTAACCCTGTCCGTCGACGCGGGCACCGTCGAAGACCTCGTTGGTGGAGATGAGCAGCATGTCGGTCCCGCGCCCCGCACAGGCGCGCGCCATCTCCGCGGCCGCCTCGCCGTTGCGGCGCATCGCCAGCTCCGGCTCCCGGGCGCAGGCGTCCACCTCGGTCCACGCCGCGGCATGCACGACGAGATCAGGCCGGGCGATCGTCACCAGGCGCTCGGCCGCGACCGGATCATCGAGGTCGTAGTCGGGTCGGCTCCAGGGGATGGCCTCCATCCCCGGCCTGCTGGCCAGGGCGGTCATCAGCGCCCGCCCGAGTCGACCACCCACCCCGGTCACAGCGACACGCACGTCAGGCCGCGGGGGCCGCGCCCGGGGAGCCGGCAAGACGGGCCCCGTATTGCCGTTCGTAGTAGGCGTGCCAATCGCCGGATCGGGCCTCGCGCCACCACGACTCGTTGGCCAGGTACCAGTCGACGGTCGCGGCGATGCCCTCCTCGAAGCCGACCCGCGCGCGCCAGCCGAGGCCGGCCAGCCGCGCGCCGTCCATGGCGTAACGCCGGTCGTGTCCCTGGCGGTCCTCGACGCTGCGCACGAGTGACCACGGCTTGCCCAGCCGTGCCAGCAGCGCCCCGACCACCTCGCGGTTGGTAAGGCTCGCTTCGCCCGGAACGTTGTAAGCCTGGCCGGAGACGCCATGGCCGAGCACATGGCGGATGGCCGCGACATGGTCGGTCACGTGCAGCCAGTCGCGGCTCTGGAGGCCGTCGCCATACAGCGGCAGGGGCTGGTCGTCGAGGGCATTGGTGATGAAGAGCGGGATGAGCTTCTCGGGGTGCTGGTACGGGCCGTACGTGTTGGAGCCGCGCGTGATGACCACATCCAGTCCGTAGGTCACGTGGTAGCTCATGGCCAGCAGCTCACCGGCAGCCTTCGCCGCTGAGTACGGCGAGCGCGGCTCGAGCCGATCCGCCTCGCTCGAGGCGCCCGTCTCCACCGAACCGTAGATCTCGTCGGTCGACACCTGGAGGAAGCGGGGCGCGGCCGCTCGCTCACCCCTGCGCGCCCGGTCTGTCTCCCGCAGGCAGGCCTCGAGCAGGACGTGGACGCCGACCACGCCCGTGTGGAGGAACGCCGCCGCGTCGAGGATCGAACGATCCACGTGCGACTCGGCCGCGAAGTTCAAGATCGCGTCCGCGTCGGCCACCAAGGGCCGGACCACGTCCGGCTCGGCGATGTCCCCCTGCACGAAGCGAAGCCGGGCGGCCGTGCCCGGGTCGGACTCAAGCTCCTGGAGGTTCGCCCGCCGACCTGCATAGGTGAGCTTGTCCAGGACGGTGATGCGCAAGTCCGGGTTCGCGGTCAGCGAGTCGCGCACGAAGGCGGAGCCGATGAAGCCGGCCCCGCCGGTGACGAGCAAGTGTGCGCCCGGGAGCGGCGCGGGCGAGGACAAGGTCAGAGCCTCTGCGGCGGCGGGGAGAGTCTGCCCTCGGCGTCATCGTCGCTGGCGAGATGCGCCGCGCGAAGCAGTGAGGGCACCGTTCCCGCATCGGCCCAGTGGCCCTCGTATCGCCGCCAGAAGAGGCCGCCCGACGAAATGTAGTGGTTCAACACGTCGGTGATCTCGAATTCGCCGCGGCCGGATGGCGCCAGCCGGTCGATGACCTCGAAGGCATCCGGGCGCAGGAAGTAGACGCCGATCGGGATGAGGTCGCTCTTGGGCTGCTCGGGCTTCTCTTCGAAGCCGAGCAGGACCCCGTCGGGGCCGAACTCGGCTACCCCGAAGCGCTCCGCATCGGGCACCTGGTAGAGCAGCGTGCCGGCGCCGAATGCGCTTCCCGCGAATTCGTCGGCCACGTCCGCCAGCGCCGGGCCGCGCAGGATGTTGTCGCCCAGGACGCAGCAGAAGCTGTCGTCGCCGACGAAGTCCCGGGCCAGGCCGATGGCGTGTGCGATGCCCTGGGCGCCACGCTGGTAGCGATAGGTCAGGTCGAGGCCGAAGTGAGCGCCGTCGGCGAGCAACTCGACGACGTCGCCGACGCTCTTGCCGCCGACGATCACGGTCACCTCGCGGATGCCCATGCCCGCGAGGGTCTCCAGCGGGTAGTAGATCATCGGCCGATCGTAGATCGGCAGCAGGTGTTTGTTGGTCACGATCGTGAGCGGGAAGAGACGGGTCGCGGTACCGCCGGCAAGGACGACGCCCTTCATCGTGCCTGCGCGGTCCTCAGCGGCCCGATCCGCTGAGGACGGCCGGGACGGTCCGGGCGATGATCTTCAGATCGAGCCAGAAGGACCAGTTGTCGATGTACTGCAGATCCGTTTCGACCCAGCGGTCGAAGTCGGGATCGCGTCGTGCGTCGACCTGCCACAGGCCGGTGATGCCCGGCTTCATGGACAGGCGGCGCCGATGCCACACGTCGTACTTGGCGACCTCGATGGGCAGCGGCGGTCGCGGCCCGACGAGGCTCATCTGGCCCCGCAGCACGTTCCACAACTGTGGTAGCTCGTCCAGCGACGTCCGACGCATCCAGCGCCCGGAGCGGGTGATGCGAGGGTCCTCGGCGATCTTGAAGGCCGGCCCCCGGATCTCGTTGTGCTGGAGCAGTTCCTCGAGGCGCTGTTCGGCATCGACGCTCATGGTCCGGAACTTGATGACGTTGAAGACCCTCCCGTTGACCCCGACGCGCCGCTGACGGAAGATCGCCGGGCCGGGCGAGTCGCGAACGATCGCCACTGCGACGATGGCCATCACCGGCGCGAGCGCGAACAGGAGTAGCGCGGAGACGGCGATGTCGACGATCCGCTTCGCGGCGAGTCCCAGGGCTCGGTCGGGACCGACCGCCATGGAATAGATCGGTACGCCATCCAGTTCTTCCACGCGGCCGGCCAGGAGCGTGCGCTCGAGGATGTGGAGGGGCATCCGGGCGATCTTGCCCTCGTCCTGGCAGAGGCGGACGACCGCGTCGATGCGGTGCCATTGCGCAAGTGGGAGGCAGATCGCCACCTCGTCCACGACGCGGTCATGGAAGATCGTTTCCAGATCCTCCAACTCACCGAGCAAGGGCCGCCGAAGCTGACCGCCGTCATCGTCGGGGCCCGAGCGCAGATGGCCGATGACCTCCAGCCCGAGCTCCCGATGACGCTCGACCAGGCCGGCGAATGCGACGGCCTGCCGGTTGGCTCCGAGGACCAGCATGAAGCGGGTGTTCCCGCCTCGTCGACGGAGCCTGCCCAGCGTGACCCACAATGCGACACGAGTCGTGACCGCCGCCGCGAACAGCGACGGGAAGAGGAGGAGGAGGAGCGCTCGGCTGACATCGGGCAACTTGAACGCGAACAGGAAGCTCAATGCGACGGCCGCGAAGATGACCGTCGCGCGCAGGGCGTCAGCGGTCTCCCCCAGCCACGTCCACCGTGCCCGCGGGCGGTAGAGGCCCTGGCTGTAGAGCGCCGTGACCCAGGCGATGGCATAGATAGGGAGGATCGCTGCGGGCTCGCCCACCGCGTCGAAGGCGACCGCCGCGCCGCTGCCGAAGCGGAGCGACGCCACCGCCAGAAGGATGAGGAGCGCGAGCCCGACGTCGGTCAGCATGAGGATCGCCCGGAAGACGGTCGCGTGCCGCCTGATCATCGTCCCTCCTCGATCGCGGCCCGGCATGGACCGTCGATCCCCCCGCTCACCTTGATCACTTGCCCACGACGATTATAGCCAGCGAGGTCGTGCGCCCGGACGCCGCAGGGCCAGGCGCGGGCGGCCTCGGCTCTTCTGCTGGGCGATGCTACACTTCCGCGAACTCATGGCACCTTCGCTGCCGGTGCGTCCCCGGTCCTCCCCGGGGATCGCCGCCTTCCTCTCTTTCATCTGGCCCGGACTCGGGGAGTTCTACGTGGGCCAACGCCCGCGCGCTCTCCTGTTCGCGCTGCCCGTTCTCGTGCTCGTGCTGCTGGTGGCCTGGCAGGCGTCGGGCGGGCTCGACGTCTTCGCCCTGCGCCTGCTCGATCCGGCCGTTGCCGTTGCGGCGCTGGTCATCGTGGTCGCACTCGGTTTCTGGCGCATCGTCTCGGTGCTCGGCGCGTGGCGGCTCGCCGGCGGTGGACGCCGCGTGGCGGCGGAAGGCAGGGTCCTGCTCACCGTGCTCATCGTGGCCGTCCTCGGCATGCACGCGATCGCGGGCTGGTACGCGTACGCGTTCTACGACGCAGCCAACCAGATCTTCGTCGGCAACACGCCCGGAGGCGCCTCCGGCTCACCGGGGGCGCCTTCTCCGAGCTCCAGCGATAACGGCGGTGACTTCGGCGCGACCCCGGATCCGAGTGCCCGCGCGGCTGGGTCGCGTGTGACCTTCCTGGTCACGGGCGTGGACTCCGGACATGGCCGCGATCACGCATTGACCGATACGCTTCTGGTCGTCAGTGTCGATCCTCTCGCCAAGACGGCGGTCATGATCAGCGTGCCCCGCGATGTCTCCAACGTCCCCCTCTACCTGGGTGGAACGTACAACGACAAGATCAACTCACTGATGACCTACGCCGGAAATCACCCGCAGCAGTTTCCCGATGGGCCCATCGGCACGCTCACCCGGGAGCTCGGCTACCTGCTCGGTACGCCGGTCACCTACTTCGCGGCCATCAACCTCGAAGGTTTCCAGAGCATGGTCGACCTGGTCGGCGGTATCGACGTCGACAATCCAAGGCAGATCTCGGACGCAACGTACGACTGGTTTGACGGCACGTATGGATTTCATCTGACCGCCGGTCAGCACCACCTCACCGGTCGGACTGCGCTCGCCTACGCGCGCTCGCGCAAGGGTGTCGGGGACGATGACTTCACGCGGGCGGGCCGCCAGCAGCAGCTGCTCATCGCCCTGCGCCAGAAGCTGACGCAACCCGCCATGCTCATCCGATTGCCCGCCCTGCTCGACGCTGCGGCCAAAGTGATCCGCACGAACGTACCCGTTGACCGTGTCGCCGACCTCCTTGCCGAAGCCAAGGACGTCCCGGCGAGCTCGATCGATCGGTACGTGCTCGAGGCGCCCTACGCGACGCATCCGCCCACCGATAGCACGGGAGGGGTCTACACCCTCGTGCTCGACATGGTCAAGGTCAAGGCGTTGTCGATCCAGCTCTTCGGCGCGCAGAGCACGTATTACCCATGACCGAGACGAACCGTCTGGTTCGATCCATCGTCGCCGGCACGGTCGCGCTGAGCGTCATCGCCTGCGGCACGGTCAGCCCCACGGCCAGCCCAGGGCCGACGCCGACGACACCTTCATCGTCCTCGCTGCCCGGCGAGTCCCCGCCAACGCCGACTCCCTCCCCTGCGCCGACCGGTACTATCCCGGCGCCGCTCGACGGTGTCGTGGTACCGGCCGAACTGGCCACTCGCCTGCCTCTCGCGATCATGATCGACGACAACGTGGTCGCCCGTCCCCAGGCCGGCTTCAATGCCGCCTCGATCGTGTACCAGGCCCCGGCGGATGGCGGCGAGGATCGCTACATGCTCGTCTTCCAGGAAGGCGACGCCACCACGGTCGGCCCCGTTCGCAGCGGGCGCCCCTACTTCGTGCGCTGGGTGACCGAGTACCGCGCCGCGTTCGGTCACTTCGGCGGCGACACCAAGACGCTCGCCTACCTCCCGACGATCAATGGATCGCTCCTCTACGACGTCAATGGCATCACCTACGGGGGGACGGCCTACCACCGCATCTCGAGTCGGAAGGCGCCGCACAATGCGTACACGGACACGGTCACCTTCCGGCGCGTGGCAGAGCGGCTCGGAGCCCTCGAGACGATGGTTGCCGGCCTGCCGGTCCGCCCCTTCGTCGAAGACATGGCCATCGCAGACCGGCCGGCGACGGCATCGATGACCATTCCCTACAACCGGGGCTCGAGCGGCTACGTCTACGACCGCGCAACCAACGCCTACCTCCGGTCGGTCGCGGGCCAGCCGCAGCTGGATGCAGCGGACGGCAAGCGTGTGACGGCGCGAAATGTCGTGGTGCTGTTCATGCGCCTGTCGATCGACCCCGAATCGGAACCGGGCTACGCGCGACCCGTCCTTGATCAGATCGGCTCGGGTCAGGCGCTCGTCTTCCGCGAGGGGCATGTCTGGGTCGGGACGTGGCGAAAGGATGACGTCAGCGGTTTGACCCGTTTGATCGATGCCGACGGGAAGGAGATCTCCCTGGTGCGTGGCCGGATCTTCATCCAGGTCGTGTCAACCAACACGACGGTGAAATACGACGCCGTGCCGGGGACCTGAGGCTAGCCCGCTCGCGCCCCGAACCAGCCCACCGCGGCGGCCCCGATGAGCACCACGTCGAGGACGATGACCAGCCCGATGCAGGCCATCGCCAGGCCATTCCGCAGGCTCCCATTGGCATGACGGCCAAGCAGCGCGCGGTCGTTCACCAGCAGCAGCATGAAGATGAGCACGACGGGCAGGAGCAGCCCTTGCAGGTACTGGCTGCCCACGATCAGGCCGATCGGGTCGAGACCAGGGATGAGCACGACGGCGGCACCGAAGAAGAGCACGAACGTGTAGAGGCCGAAGAACGCCCGGGCATCCCCGAAGCGATGGCCGACGCCCGACTCCCAGCCGAACGCCTCGCAGATCACGAAGGCCGTGCTGATGGGCATGATCGTGGCGGCCAGCACGCTCGCCCCGAAGAGGCCCACGGCGAAGAGCAGCGACGACAGCTCGCCGGCCACCGGCCCGAGGGCATGGGCGGCGTCGGCCGCACTGGTGACACGGATCCCGCCGGCGTGCAGTGTCGTGGCCGTGGCGACCACGATGAAGATGGCGATGACGTTGGTCCAGACCGAGCCGACCACCGCGTCCGCCTGCTCGAGACCGAGCTCCTGCTCATCGATGCCCTTCTCGGCCACGGCCGATTGCAGGTAGAACTGCATGTATGGCGTGATCGTGGTGCCGACCACGGCGACCATCAGCAGCAGCGTGGTCGGATCGAGGCCGGCGATGCTTGGGCTGACCAGCGCCGAACCGACCGCCCCCCAGTCCGGCCCCGCCAGGACGGCCGAGGCGATGTAGGCGAGGAACACGAGCATGACCAGCAGGAAGACACGCTCGACCGTGCGGTAGGCGGCGAACAGCACGAGTGCCCAGATGGCCAGCGCGACCAGCGGAACGGTGAGCCAGGTGGGCACGCCGAGGATCTGCAGCGCGGCTCCGGCGCCCGCGAACTCGGCGACCGTGTTGGCCAGATTGGCCACCAGCAGGACACCCATGGCCAGCACCGTCCAGCGCACCCCGTAGCGGTCGCGGATGAGGTCCGAGAGGCCCTGGCCGGTGACCACGCCCAGCCGCGCGGCCATCTCCTGCACGACGGCCAGGATGAGCATCGTGAGCGGGAAGAGCCAGAGCAGGCGCAGGCCGGTGTCGGCGCCCATGATCGAGTACGTGGTGATGCCGCCCGCGTCGTTGCCGGCCACGCCGGCGATGAGCCCCGGCCCCATCACCGCGAGGAAGGCCAACGGGCCTCGTCGCCGGAAGCGGGATCGGAGACGCAACCCGCGCGCCGCTCCCACGGCGCGCAGGCGCCTGCCGGGCCCGGTCATCGCCGACGAAAGCGCTCGACGGGAGCTGCCGCCCACCGGGGGCGCCGGCATCAGGACGACCCGGTCCTGTTGAACAGGCGCGGCAGTCGACGCTTCCAGCCGCTCGGCAGGACCGTGTCGATGGCGTCGTCGACGGTCACGATGCCGACCAGTCGGCCCTCGTGGTCGACGATCGGCACGGCCAGCAGGTTGTAGCGTGCCACGGCCTGGGCGACCTCGTCCTGGTCGGCATCGACCTCCACGGCGACCGGCTCGGCGAACATGAATTCGCGGACCGGCCTGTCCGGTGGCGAGACGATGAGGTCGCGCAGGGAGAGCACCCCGCGCAAGTGGCCGGCCGCGTCGATGACGTAGACGTAGTAGATGGTCTCGGCGTCCGGTTCCAGTTCGCGCAGGCGAACGATCGCCTGATCGGCCGTGAGGTCATCCGCGATGGCCACGAATTCGGTGGTCATGATGCCGCCGGCCGAGTCCTCCGCGTAGCCCAGCAACTCCTGGACCTCGAGGGCCTCGTCGCGTTCCATGAGCGGCATGATCTCGTCACGCGCCGCATCGGAGAGATCCGCGATGAGGTCGGCCGCGTCGTCGGGGCTCATCTCCTCGAGGATGTCGGCCGCCCGGCCGGGCTCGAGATCTTCGAGCACCTCGACCTGCGTCTCGGGCTCCATCTCCTCGATGGCATCGGCGGCGGCCTCGTCGTCCAGGGCGGCCAGCACGCCGGCCCGGTCGCGCGGTGCCAGCTGGTCGATGATCGTGGCCAGATCGGCCGGGTGCAGTTCCCGGAGGCCCTCATGAGGCACGCGCAGGCGGATCGAGGCGATCGAGGTCTCCACCGGGTCGACGTCCTCCCAATCGATGTAGCGCTCCGGAACCGGCAGGCGGAGGTTGCGAGCGACGGTCCGGTAGGGACCCTCGATGCCCAGGCGGCGTAGCAGGCCGGCCGCGCCGACGTCGACGGCGACGAGGTGGAGGCGTCCCTCGATCTCGTCAAGGCGCAGGTCGTTGACGCGCACGACCTTGCGCCCGTCGATGTCGACGATCTGCTTGTCCTGGAGGTCGGCGAAGAGCAGCAACTCGTTCGGCCGCTGCACGAACGCGTCGATCTCGATGGTCGGGGTGCCAAGCTGGGCCCCGCTCGCGTCGAAGCGGGCGACGTCGGCCCAGGGCAGATGGATCCTGCGGCGGCCCGTCTTGACGACAAGCCCTGTGACCGGCGGATACCGGTCGCCGATGGCGACGATGAGGTCCGCGACGTTGCCCATGGGCTCACCGTGCCGGTCGAGCACCGGACGGCCGATGACCTGGCTGAGGTAGAACTGCATCTGCTACCCCCGCGGGAGGGCCATCCTGCAGGCGGGGGCGCGCAGATCGGCGCGTCGGACCGCGGTAGCAGGTCGGACCTGGATGAGGCTGGCCCCGCCGGGGGCGCCGATGTACTCCGGAGGCGCAGAGTACATCCGGCGGCCGCAGGCCCGTACCTCCGTCCCGGCGAAGTGTGGACGGGACGCACCTAGCATCCTGCCGTGGCCACCTCGACGCGCGTCCGGGCGCACATTCCCGCCGACGACAACTCTCGCTACTTCGGCGCCCTTGCCGCCGCCGCTCGACGCCTGGCGGGCAGCCTCGATCGCGCCTCCATCCATCGCGCGGTGGTGAACGAAGTGATCCGCGCGCTCGACACGGATACGGCGACCATCCGCCTGGTCACGCCCGATGGCCGCCTGCCCGTCGCGGCGGCCGCCGGGATCGGGCCGAGCCTGCTGCGCCGGATGCCTCAGTTCAGCGTGGAGGAAGCCTGGTTCCGCCAGATGAGTCGGACGCACCGAGCCTGGGTGCGGGCCGAGATGGAGCCAGAAGCGGGCCGGCCGCCCGGCCTGCGCCATCGTTCCTCGGCCGTCGTGCCACTGGTCTCCGACCGCGACGTGATCGGCGTGCTTTCCACCGAGCATCGCCAACCGCGTGCCTGGGAGAGGGACGAGATCGCCTTCCTCGAGGCGGTCGCCGGCCAGGCCGTCATCGCGCTGCGCAACGCCGACCTCTACGGGCAGTCGGAACGCTGGGCGGCGCAGCTCGCCGTGGTGCAGGCATCGATGGCGCGCATGAACCGTCTGACCTCCAGCGCGGAGATCGGCCAGGCGGTGGTCGAGGAGACGCGACGCGTGATCGCGTACCACAACTGCCGCGTCTACCTCCTCCAGCCGCCCGACGATCTGCTGCCGATCGCCTTCAAGGGCGAGGTCGGGACGTATGACGACATCCCCCTGGAGGTGTTGCGCACCAAGACCGGCGTGGGCTTCACCGGCTGGGCCGCCGCACACGGCCAGGCACTGCTCATCAACGACGCCAACGCCGACCCGCGCGGCGCGACCATCGTGGGCACGGAAGAAGTCGATGAGTCGATGGTCGTCGTGCCCATGATGTTCGATGATGAGGTGCTCGGGGTGGTCACGCTCTCCAAGCTCGGACTCGACCAGTTCGACGAGCGTGACCTGCGCCTGATGCAGATCCTTGCCGATGCCGCGGCCACGGCCATCCAGAGCGGGCGCGGACTCGATGAGTCGCGGCTTGCGACGGCGCGCATGCAGCGCCTGCTGGCGATGTCCAGCGACCTCAGCCGCAGCCTCGATCCGCTTGCGGTGGCGGAGCTGATCGCACGCCACCTCGGCCTGGCCGCCGGTGCCGATGAGACCACCATCAGCTACTGGGATCGGCAGCACGACCGCGTCGTGACCTGGGGTCGGTTTCCATCGCGAACCGGCCCTGACTCGGACCCCGACTACCAGCTGGATGACTATCCCCTGACCCGCCGGGCACTGGAGGAACAGGTCACCGTGCTGCTCGATACTGCCAGCCCGGCTGCGGACCCAGCCGAAACCTCCTTGCTAAGCCCCGCCGGCTTCACGAGCCTGGTGATGCTGCCGCTGGTGGAAGCGGGCCGCTCCATCGGCCTCGTCGAGATGACCGGGCGCGAAGCGTTGCACCTCGATCCAGCCACCATGGACCTCGTGCGCGCGATGGGCAACGAGGCGGCCATGATGCTCGAGAACGCCCGCCTCTACGAGGAGGCGCGCAAGCTTGCCGACCGTGACCCGCTGACCAACTTCCTCAACCACCGTGCGTTCTACGAGCGACTCGGCGAGGAACTTCTGCGCGCACAGCGCAGCCGGCAGGCAGTGGCGCTGCTGATGATCGACCTCGACGGCTTCAAGTTGGTGAACGATACCCGTGGCCACCAGATCGGCGACGAGGTCCTGCGCTGGACGGCCGACCGGATCCGGGCGGCCATCCGGGCCAGCGATGTGCCCGCCCGCTATGGTGGCGACGAGTTCGCGATCATCCTCCCGGATACCGATGTGGACCACGGCCGGAACGCCGCGCAGCGCATCATCGCGGCGTTCAATGACGACGCCTTCCCGGCGGTGAACGGGGCCTCGGTGCCCATCGGCATGTCCATCGGGGTAGCTGCGTTCCCGGCCGATGCGCGTACCCCGGGCGATCTGGTTGGCGCCGCAGACCGCGCTCTCTACCGGGGCAAGCGCGCTGGCGGAGGGAGCGCCGTGGCCACCTCGGACCTCGACGAGGCTGCTTGAGCGCGGCACGACCGATCCCGGGTTCGGGACGAGGTACGCGCACCCGGGCCAGCCTGAATAGGCTATCGACGGCGCGCCATCGCCGCTTCATCGTCGAGGGCAAGATGGGTAGAGGGTTTCGAACGTGGCGCAGCCTACCCGGCGCGCACGGATTCGTTGGGACTCGGATCGTCGATCGCGTCGTCGCGGCCTGCCTGGTCCTGCTCGCCGGCATGACCCTGGTGCGCCTGGTGAGGGGAGCACCTGACGTTCTCGATTGGCTGACTGCCCTGGCCGTGGTAGGACTGGGCGCCGGTAACCTCGCGCAGCGTCGAGCAGGGCGGCAGCTGGTCGACCGCGAGCGAGCGGGCGAGGCGAGCTTCACACGGTTGTTGCAGCGCCTTTCGCGATCCACTTCACCCGATGCCATCGTGGCCGCCATCGTCGACGCGCTGCGCGGGGTGGCCGGCGTCGATCACGTGGTGATCGCCCGGTTGCGCCCAGCCGAACGCGTCATCGAGGCGACGCTCGTTTCTGCCAGCTGGGCCGTCGCACCCGCGACGATGCACCTGCCGGCCGAGGCCTACGGGCTCACGTCGCCGGCGGGCGAGCGAACGACCGACCGACTCGTCGAGCAGCTGAAGTCGGCGTACGGGCTGCGCCACGTGCTGGCCGAGCCGCTCTTCGCCGAGCGTTCACCGGTCGGCGTGCTGATGCTCTCGCGTCGTACGGGGGTGGCCTGGCGATCCGCCGACCGGGAGCTGTTGCTGGCTGCCGCGGCCGAGCTTTCGGCGGCCCTCGAACGCGCCTATGCCTACCAGGCCGCGGAGACGCAGGCGCGCACCGATGCCCTGACCGGCTTGCCCAATCGGCGCCACTTCGACGAGCTGAGCGCCATCCTCGCCCAGGGTCGTCGCAGCGGCGACGCGCTGGGGGTTCTGATGATCGACATCGACCGCTTCAAGGCGCTCAATGATCGGCACGGGCATGCGACCGGCGATGCGGTGCTGCGCGCGGTCGCGCGTGCCGTTGCCGGCGCCGTCCGCTTGGGCGACACGCCGGCTCGCTATGGTGGCGAGGAGTTTGCGGTGATCGTGCGGCGCGCCACCCCCGACCAGGCGCTCCTGGTGGCCACCCGCATCCGGACGGCGGTGACCGCCCTCGACCTGGCCGGACTCGGCGTGTCCGGATCGGTCAGCGTCTCCATCGGTGTGGCCGTCGGCGCCGAGCGGGGACTGGCCGTCTCGGCGCTGGTCAGGCGTGCCGACCGGGCCCTGTATCAGGCGAAGCGCCTGGGACGGGACAGGGTCGTGGTGGACGAGCCGAAGAGCTGACGCCAGCGAGGCGCCTGCCGCACACTGGGGGCGTGCCACAGCCTCGTGCCACCGGCCACGACGCCGATCGCGCCGACGAGCCTCCTGAGGGTCGCGCCAGCGCCGCCCAGGGAGACGATGTGCCATTGCTGGGCAACGCCGAGTTGGCTCGCCTCTTTCACGAGATCGGCGATCTGGTCGAGCTGAAGGGCGAGCTTGTCTTCAAGGCGCAGGCCTACCGGCGCGCCGGCGACGTCATCCTCGACAGCACCGTTGAGGTCGCGAAGGCATACCGGGAGGGTCGTCCGCCACGGCTCCCCGGCGTGGGACGCGCCATCGACGAAAAGCTCGCCGAGCTGGCCGACACCGGGCGGCTGCGCTTCCATGAGCGGCTGCGACGGGAGGTGCCGCCGTCGCTGATGGAGTTGCTCGAGGTCCCCGGCCTGGGGCCGCGTTCGGTGCGCGAACTCTACCTCGCCCTTGGCATCGACAGCCTCGCCGGCTTGCAGGCAGCCGCCCGGGACGGGCGGTTGCGGGGGGTGCGTGGCATGGGCGCGAAGACGGTCGAGCGCATCCTGGCGGGGGTCGTCGGGCTCGAGGGACGGACCAGGAGGATGCGTCTGGGCCGCGCTGCCGAGGTCATCGGCGGCCTCCTGGCGGGACTTCAGGGCACCCCCGGACTCCTTTCGGTCATTCCTGCGGGATCGTTCCGCCGGCGTCGCGAAACGGTCGGTGATATCGACCTGCTGGCCGAGACGACAGAGCCCCTCGCGGCGGTCGAGCGGCTGGTCGGCCTGAGCTCCGTCGCACGGGTCCTGAACCGGGGCGCCCAGAAGGCGTCGGTGGAGATGACCGGCGGCCCACAGGTCGATCTGATGGTCATGCCGCCGGCCGCGGCCGGCTCCTACCTCGTCCATTTCACGGGTTCGGCGGCCCACAACGTGCGCCTGCGGGGCCTCGCCCGGGAGCGCGGCTGGAGCCTCTCCGAGCACGGCTTCCAGCGTTTGGGGGAGGACGGTGCGTCGGCTGGCGGTACCGCCGCCGAGTTGCGCACGTTCGCCACCGAAGCCGAGGTCTATGGGTTCCTGGATCTGCCGCTCATCCCACCCGAGCTGCGCGAGGACACCGGCGAGATCGAGGCGGCCGGCTCGGGCGGATTGCCTCGGCTGGTGGAGTTGGGCGACTTGCAAGGTGACTGCCACAGCCACTCTGACTGGTCCGACGGCGATCTCTCGGTCGAGGCCCTGGCCGTGGCCGCGCGCGCGCGCGGCCACGCCTACCAGGTGCTCACCGATCACAGCCACAGCCTCGGCGTGGCGCGCGGCCTGGATCCCCAGCGGGTACAGGCACAGGCGCGTGTCATCGCCGAACTCAACGAGCGTTTCGCGCGCGAGGAAGCGGCCGGTTTGGCCCCATCCACCGGTCACCCCAGCGGTTTTCGCCTGCTGCATGGCTGCGAGCTGGAGATCCTGGCCGACGGCCGGCTCGACTACTCCGACCAGCTGCTGAGCAGCTTCGACCTGGTGGTGGCCAGCCTCCATGTCGGTCGAGGTCAGCCGAGGGGGCGATTGATGGCGCGGTATCGGACGGCACTGCGAAATCCCCATGTGGACGTCATCGCGCACCCTTCGGGCCGGAAGATCGGCGGCCGTGAGGACCTCGACCTTGACTGGGACGGTTTCTACGCCGAAGCGGCCGAGACGGGCACGCTCCTCGAGGTCAACGGCTCCGACGAGCGGCTCGATCTCGATGAGCGGCGCATCCGGCGCGCGAAGTCGTTCGGATGCCGGTTCGTCATCGACTCCGACGCCCATCATCGCCACGAGCTCGACAACCTGGCCTGGGGCGTGGCCATCGCACGGCGCGGATGGCTCGAGGCGGTCGACGTCATGAACACGCGATCGCGCGAGGAGCTGCTCACCTTTCTGGCCGCCCGCGTCGGCGTGTGACGGCCTAGACTCGCCGGTATGCGGACGGAACGCGCACGCGTCGCCAACATCTCCCTGCTGCTCGTGGGGCTGGCGGGCCTCGCCTCGCTGTTGGGCAGCGCGGCGTTCTGGTTGGGCCTGCTGATCGCTGGCAGCGCCGCGGCCTTCGTGGCATTCCAGCTCCTCGGCGACGTGGATCCCCGCGGTGTGCCCATCGAGTCGCTGGCCACACCGGCGGTGGCCACCATGTGCGTGGCCGGGCTGGCCCATCTGTGGGGCGCCAATGTCTCGATGATCGTCGTCCTCGTCGGCGGCGGCGTGCTCCTGGCGGTGACCCTTGTCCTGGAAACGTGGCTGCTCGGTCCGGCCAACGAGGCTCGCGCACGTCGCGAGCGCCAGCTCATCCCGCTGGTCGTGTTGATGGCGTTCCTGGCCTTCGCGGGTGCCGCGGGCGCCGTTTTCGCTGGTCTCGCGGTGCCCCTGCCGGGAACGCGTCAGCCGGCCGCTATCGACGGCGGCAGCCTGCTGCTCCTGGCCGTCGTCGATGGCGCCATCGCGTTCCTGCTTGGCTACCGGCTTGCCGCCACCCGGGCACCTGACCTGAGCGAGGCTCTCTGGGCGGCCGGCACGTTCGCGGTCGTGACCGGGGTTGCGGCGGCGCTGCTGCGCGCTCTCGCTCTGCCGCTGCTGCTCGGACCGGCGGTGCTGGCTGGCGTCTTCTACCTATGGAGCGCCTATCGTGCCGCTCCGGGCGCGGAACGACGTTCGGTCGGCTGGCTCTGGGAGTACCTGGTGCTGCTCATCGCCCTCGTCGGAGCGGTCGCCTGGAACCTGCTGCTGCGCTGAGCTCGACGTCGGGCACCGCGTTTGACACCACGAGGACGCGGGTGGTACAACCGAGTCCCCCACCTCCGCCAGCAGGGGCCGTCGCACGCCCCGATGCCCGCATCGAAGGAGTCCATGAGCTTCAACTCCAGTTCCGAAGGCAGTGCCAGCAACGCCGTCCGCCTCAAGCGACAACTCGTCGAGCAGGCCATCGCCGCGGCCACCGCTGCCGATTGGCCCGGTGCTGCCAAGTTGAACCAGCGCATCCTCGAATTGAGCGCGGACAGCACGGCCCAGAACCGTCTGGCAAAGGCACTGTGGGAGCTCGGCGAACTCGGCGAGGCCAGGGTGCACTACCAGGCGGCGCTCGCCATCGATCCCACCAATCGCATCGCCGAGCGCAATATCGACCGACTGCGGATCCTCCTCGCCGAGGCCGGTGACAAGACCGTCCCGGCCATCAGGGGCAGCAAGGCGCCGGTGAGCATCTTCGTCGAGGAGACCGGCAAGACCGGCTTCGCCGGCCTCTACGACCTCGGCCATCCCCGTCAGCTGGCCCAGGTCAACCCTGGCGACCTGGTCGAGCTGGCGCCCGAGGGCGCGGAGATGCGCGCGCGTTCCAACGGCGTCGACATCGGCAAGGTCGAGCGCGCTGTCGCGGCCCGGCTTCTGAAACTGATGGCCGAGGGCAACAAGTACGCGGCCGGCGTGACCAGCCTGGGCGACCGAGACGTGCGCATCATCATTCGCGAGGTGTTCCAGGATCCGCGCAACTACGGCAAGGTCTCCTTCCCGACCGCGGCGAAGGCGAGCGACCTGCGGCCCTACACGAAGGGCACCTTGGTGCGCGAGGAGATGGACCTCGAGGAGGACTTCGAATTCGACGAGGAGGACGAGGGCATCGAGGATATCGAGCGCGCGCTGCCCGTCGACATCACCGACGACGAGGCCTTCGTCGAGGAACCGGAAGAGATCCAGCAGCCCTGATCCGGGCGATCCGCTGGGTGGACGAACGGGTGATCGCGACCGCATCCGGTGCGCCGTCGCTAGACTGACCGACCATGGCTGAGACCCTGGCGTCGCTCATGCAGGCCGATCGTGGGCCGAGCCTGTCCACGCTAGATCGCTTCGCGCCACCGCCGCCGGCGAGCCTGGTCGCGGCCGAGATCACGGCCCGCTCGAATCCCGGCGACGTGATCATCGACCTCCACGGCCGCGGCGGCTGGATCGCGCGTGGAGCCATCGGTCATCTGCGTCGTGCATACGTGCACGAGTCGACGGCACTGACCCGTCTCGCTGCCGAGATCGTGCTGCGGCCGCCCGACCTCCGCCACTTCGATGCGGCCGTGAATGCCCTGGCCAACCATCCTCACGGCGAGGCCGGTCTGCGCCAGGCACTCGGCGAAATGTTCGCGTCACGCTGCACCAACTGCGGTCGTGCCGTCGTGGTCGACGAGTTCATCTGGGACGGCGACGCCAGCGCGCCCTTTCGCAAGATCTATCGCTGCGGTGCCTGTCGCGACCAGGGCGGCAGTGCCGACGGACGCAGCGTCCCGGCCGACAGTGCCGATGCCGAGCGATCCCAGGCCACATCGCTCACCCACCCCGCGCGCGCAGCGCTGCGTCAACGGCTGCCGGTCAGGGAGGGCGGCGAGGCGCTGGGCGACGAGATCGTGGCCCTTTGGACGCCGCGCTCGGCCGTTGTCATCGAGGCCATCCTGACGCGCATCGAGCTCGACCTGCGCGCGACCCCCATCGAGGCCGCACTGCGCCTGGCGCTGCTGCACATCCTGCTGCCCGCCAGCCGTTTGAACAGCTATCCGGGTCGCCTCGCAGCGCTGCGCATCGTGGGCGGACACGTGCGTCCACCCGGTGACCGGCAGTGGCGCGAGCGCAACCCGTGGCTCTTGTTCGAGGATGGCTGCCGGCTGGTGCGCGGCTTCATCCAACGCCTCGAAGCGGCGCCTGGCGGCCCCGTCAGCGCCCGTTTCGGCGCCGACCCGGCGGCGTTGGTCGATGGCTCCGTCAATGTCGTGATGCGCCGCGGTGCGGCTGAGAGGCCCGATGCCCGCTGGCTCGGTCCCGGCGAACGCGGCGTCCCCGCGGGCGCGGGTCCGCTCCCACAGCTGGACGGCGGACGCTCGCGCGTTCGGCTGGTGCTCACCCAGCCGCCCATTCGCTGGACCACCGAAAGCCTGTCGTTCGCCTATCTGACCACGGCGGTCGTGCTCGGTCGCGATGCCGCGGCGGCGCTCCCGCTGGAGCCGCTGTTCGGCGCCCCGCCGCGTGCCGATTGGGGGGGACAAGCAGCAGCGCTGCGCCGCTCCCTCAGCTCGGTGGCCGACATCCTGGCGCCCGACGCGCGCGTCGTGATCATGCTCGACCCGGGCGGCCCCGAGGGCCTCGTGGCCAGCGCCCTCGGGGGTATCGAGGCCGGCTATCGGCTGACGGGCGCATTCCTGGCCGAGGCCGGTGAGACGATGGGGGGCACCTTGGAGCTCGTGCCGCCGGGCGCGCCCATCCCCGGGGGCCCCCGGACGCGGGCGAACGTGAGTCTCGACGCGCTCCCGGAGCCTGAGCAGCCGGTCGCGTTCCGACTCGCCGACATGGAGCGAGCCGTCTCCGAGGCCGCGGTCGAGGTAATGGTGGCGCGCGGCGAGCCGGTCCGCTTCGAGCGGTTACTGGGGGAGATCCTGGTCGGCCTTGACCGACGCGGCGACCTGCGCCGGTTGGTCGGCACGCGTACCTTCATCGAGAGCGGGGCCCGCAGCGAGCGCGCCCTTGAAGCGCTCGGCTTGATCGCGGAGAGCGCTTCTACCGACCGGATATCTCACCCGTCGCCGGCTGCGCCCGCTCCCACGGACTCGCCGGAGGGCCGGCACGGTGTCGATCATGTGACGCTCTTGATCGAACTGATCGCCGGGGAGCTGCGGCGTCCGGACAACCCGCGCGTCATCGAGCTCGAGCCGGGCAACTGGTGGTTGCGCGATGAGCGCGACATCGCGGCGTCCGCACTACCCCTGGCCGATCGCGTCGAATGGGCCGTCTTCAGCCTCCTATCGACCTCCGGCGGCCTTTCCGAGGCTGCCTTCTTCGAGCGCGTCGCCACCATCTTCGGTGGTCACGACGCACCCGACGAGGCGCTCGTCCGGGTCTGCCTTGAGAGCTACCGCAGCCGCGCCTCCACGCCGGACCTGCTGCGCACGCACGACGATCTGCAGGCCCGCTTTGCCGAGCACGCTGAGCTGACCGGGTTGCTCGTCGAGTATGGCCATCGCCTGGGCCTGCGCTGTTGGGTCGGCAAGCAGGAGCAAAAGCGCTCCTTCCGGGGCGCCACGCTCGCGGACCTCCTCTCCGAGACGGAGCGGCGGGTCTATCTGCCCCTCGTTTCGCGCGGCCCCGTCGACGTGCTCGAGTCCATCGATGCCATCTGGTACCTTCGTCAAAAGGCGACCTTCCTCTTCGAGGTCGAGTGGACGGCGATGCTCGGGGACGTGCTGCTGCGGCGTGGTCCGTCGATCCCCAACGCCGAGCAGCTGGTGCGCTTCCTGGTCGTATTGCCCGAACGAGTCGACTTGGTCCGCTTCAAGCTCCAGCGCTCGCCGCTTCTGCGGCTGGCACTCGAGCGCGATAACTGGCATATCCTGAAGGCCGACCATCTGCGCGATCTGGTGGGTCGCGAGGGGGCCGACCTCGCTGATCTGGCCCCGTACCTGGGCCTCGATGCGCAGATCGAGCACAGCGGCGAACAGCTCCCGCTCTTCCTATGACGGGCCCGGCGCCCGACCGCATGTCTTGGAGGATCTCGTGACCGATACCGCCACGCGCAGCCCGCTCGACCTTCTGGCCGACCGCTTCTGGGAGTACTTCCTGGTCCGCCAGCCGGTCTACGCCTCGATGATCGGCGACCATCGCTTCGACCATCGACTGGACGACCCCGGGCCCGCCGGCAGGGCGGCGGACCGCGCCATGTTCACCGAGCTCCTGATCGAAGCGGATGCACTCGATCGGACCGTGCTCGGCGTGGAGGATCGCATCACCCTTGGCATGCTCGAGGTGGTGGCTCGAGTCCAGCTCGCCCAAGATGCGCAGCGCCTCCATGAGTTCGGGTCGCTCGACCATATCTTTGGTCCGCAGTCGCTGGTCGGCGATCTGGCTCGCTTCACCGTGGTCGACTCGAATGACGCCCTCGACAGCCTCCTCGCCCGCCTGGCCGCGTACCCGGCATACCTGGACGGGCATGTCGCCAACCTTCGGGAGGGCATCGCCGGGGGCCGGACCGCCGCCGGCATCGTGGCCGAGCGGACCATCGAGCAGCTGCAGCGCATGCTTGCCGCGCCGATCGACGAGGCGCCCTTGCTGGCAGCGCTCGGGGCCGGGCTGACCGACGATCAACGCGGGCGCCTGCGTGCGGCCGTCGTGCGCGACGTGCTGCCCGCCCAGGCCCGTTTCCTGGAGTTCGTGCGCGACTACCTGCCGCACGTCCGCGCCGGGGCCGGTGTGTGCTGGTTGCCCGATGGCGAGGCCGTCTACGAGACCGCCATCCTGGCCTCGACGACGCTCCCGTTGAGCGCACGCGAGTTGCACGAATTCGGCCTCCAGCAGCTGGCCGAGATCGATCGTGACCGACTGGCCATCGCCCACGCGCTGGGTCACGCGGACGTGCCTGCGCTGCGCGCCGCGCTCGAGAGCGATACCGACAACTTCGCGCGCACGCCGGGCGAGTTGGTCGATCGCGCCCGTGCGCAGATCGAGCGCGCAACAGCCCTATCGACGCACTGGTTCGGTCGGCTGCCACGGGCGGCCTGCGAAGTGCGCCCCGTCGAGGCCTTCGCCGAGCGCGAGGCGCCGGCCGCCTTCTACCTCCCGCCGGCACCGGATGGGTCGCGCCCGGGCGTGTACTACATCAACACCTACCAGCCCGAGACACGGCCGCTGCATCAGCTGGCCACGACGACCTACCACGAAGCGGTTCCAGGCCATCACTTCCAGTGCAGCATCGAGACCGAGCTGGAGGATCTGCACCCCTTCCGGCGCTTCGGCTCGCGCCTCGCGGGCCTCGCCTACACGGAGGGCTGGGGCCTCTACAGCGAGCGTCTGGCCGACGAGATGGGCCTCTTCGTGGATCTTCGCGAGCGATTGGGCATGCTCGACATGCAGGCCATGCGGGCCGGCCGTCTGATCACCGATACCGGCCTGCACGCCTTTCGCTGGGATCGCCTGCGAGCCATCGACACCCTCGAGGCGGCGGGCCTGACGCGGCCCCAGGCCGAGGTCGAGATCGACCGCTACATCGCCTGGCCGGGGCAGGCGCTGGCGTACATGGTCGGCCAGCGTGAGATCCTCGCGCTGCGTGGCGAGCTGACGGCGCGCGACGGCGCGGCCTTTGACCTGCAGGCCTTCCACGACCAGTTGCTCGGCCACGGCGCACTGCCGCTGGCCATCCTGCGTGCTGAACTGCCCGCCTGGGTACGACCGCGGGCGGCCTGATCGGGACCCCGGGCCGGTGCGCATCGCGTAGAATCGCGACCTCGCGCGACACGCGATGGGCATTGCGAAGGGGCGATCGGCGGGAACGCTCGCGCGTCCTCGGCCGCCTGGAGGCACGATGAGCACGAAGCCGGCAGCAGCGCGTCTCTCTCGCGTCCGACAGGCGGCCATGTGGGAGCGTGCCCTGCGCTCCATGCCTGGCGGCACGAACTCGAATTTCCGCGCCTGGGGCGAGGACACCGTCTACGTCGACCGCGGCAAGGGCGGCCGGGTCTGGGACATCGACGGCAACGAGTACGTCGACCTGCGCATGGGCTACGGGCCGGTCATCCTCGGGCACGCCGACGAACGCGTCGACGACCACGTCAACGAGCGCATGCGCCTGGGCACCGTCTTCTCGCTCACGTCGGAGGATGAGGTCCGTGCCGCCGAGCTGGTCAAGGAACTGACCGGCTGGGTGGAGATGGTGCGCATGACCGTCTCGGGCACGGAGGCGACGATGCACGGCATGCGCCTCGCCCGCGCCTTCACCGGCCGCTCGAAGATCCTCAAGTTCGAGGGCCAGTACCACGGCATGCACGACTACGCGCTGATCAGCGTGCTGCCCGACGTCGTCGGCGACCTTGGGGATCGGGATCATCCCGTCCGCCTGGCCTGGGGTCGCGGCATCCCCGCCGCCGTGGCCGAGACGATCGTGCCGGCGCCGTTCAACGACCTCGACTATCTGCGCCGGGTCTTCGAGCGCGAGGGCGAGGAGATCGCGGCGGTCATCGTCGAGCCGGTGCTGGGCAACGCGCAGGCGATCATGCCGCGCCCGGGCTTCCACGAGGGTCTCCGGGCATTGACGCGCGAGTACGGCATCCTGCTCTACTACGACGAGGTGAAGACGGGCTTTCGCCTCGCGCGGGGTG
>Ga0315281_10003851_pt1 | contig 21915 bp, 20 predicted proteins | sample YL17G07_0_MG_FD_204540 | JGI IMG/M metagenome (GOLD analysis project Ga0315281, IMG submission 204540) | Sediment microbial communities from Yellowstone Lake, YNP, Wyoming, USA - YL17G07_0 | ecosystem: Environmental > Aquatic > Freshwater > Lake > Sediment | place: USA: Wyoming | collected... | reverse complement strand
TTTCAGGGGCCGAACGGCCAGGTGTACGAACCGTTGAACGAAGACGCCTGTGCCGGTCTCGCAGCTGGTCTTGCCTTGTTCGGCAGCCGTTCACTGTGGCTGTCCTACGAAAGCTTCGCCATCAACGGCTTGCCGATCGTGCAGACCGTGGCTCAGGCTATGGCCGAATTGCGCCGCAAAACCCCGAGCGTGATCAACATGTTCACGGCCGGCGCGCTGGAGCAGGGCCGTAACGGCTGGACGCATCAACGACCGGAGGTGGAGGCCTATTTCGCCGCGCTCATGCGTACCGGCAACGTCTTCCCGTTGTATCCGGTGGACGCCAACATGATCCAAGTGGCGTACGACTGGGCGCTCGCTACGCACAACAAAGGCATTGCCATTTTCGCTTCCAAGTCAGCGTTGCCGGTGCGCACTACGCTGGAGCAGGGTCGGCGCGCACTGGAGGACGGCGCGGTCATGCTCTACCAGAGTGCCGAGGTCGGCAAGAACGGCACCGTAGTATTTGCGGTTGCTGGTGACATGGTGCTGCTGCCGGTATACGAGGCCAAGGAATTGCTGGAGCGGGAAGGTTACCGCGTGCGTATTGTCGCGGTAGTGAATCCGCGTCGCCTGTACCGTCCGCACGATGTGGCCTGGGATACCTGCAGCGAGCCGGACAACGGCTTCCTGAGCGACTCCGGATTTGGTGCGCTGTTCGATGGCGATGCACTGGTTGCCATCTGCGGCGGCGCTTCGGCCACGATTGAACCGGTGCTGCTGCGCGCCCGCAACCCACGCCGCGACCTGTTGTCGTGGAAGCGCGGCGAGACCACGGCCAGTCCGAAAGAAATTATGGACTACAATGGCCTGTCTGCCGAGGCAATCAGCGCACGCGTGGGCCAGTTGTTCAAGAGTTCCTGATCCGATCACTAAGTCGTGCACGCCACGTCACCCCCTCTCCCTCCGGGAGAGGGTTGGGGTGAGGGAAATATAGCTGTTAACTCCCCTCATCTTATCCTTCTCCCGAAATGAGAAGGAAGCCAAGGCTAGTCGAAATAGCGGGACCCCGGCGCGCACCGGATGAAAAATGGAACAGGGCGAGGCAACGTGCCACAAACAAAAATCATCGTCCTCGACGACGACCCGACCGGTTCGCAGACCGTGCACGGTTGTCTGCTGCTCACGCGTTGGGACGTTAGTACGCTCAAGGAAGCTCTCGCCGACAGCGCGCCGCTATTCTTTGTGCTCACCAACACGCGTGGCATGTCGGCCGAGCGTGCCAGCGCGGTGACGCGCGCGGTCTGCCGCAATCTCAAACAGGCGCTGTCGGGTACAGACATCCATCCGGTTTTTGTCAGCCGCTCGGATTCCACCCTGCGTGGCCACTATCCGGTCGAGACCGACGTGATGGCTGAGGAACTCGGGCCGTTCGACGCACACTTTCTGGTGCCGGCGTTTTTTGAGGGCGGGCGCTTCACGCGCAACTCCATCCATTACTTGCGCACCGGCGATAAAGAAATTCCGGTGCACGAAACCGAATTCGCACGCGACTCGGTATTCGGTTACCGGCACAGTTATCTGCCGGACTATGTGGAGGAGAAAACCCGTGGCCGCATTAAAGCCACTGCGGTCAAACGTCTCCTGCTCGCAGACTTGCGTGCCGGTGTGCACAAACAGTTGCTGGGTTTGAGTGATAATGCCTGTGTCGTCGTGGATGCCGGAACCCAGAGCGATCTCAACCGCTTCGCCGCCGATCTGCTCTCGGCTGCAGGTGCCGGCAAGCGCTTTTTGTTTCGCAGCGCCGCCAGCCTGCTCACTGCGCTCGCCGGGTTACCCCCACAGCCGGTGCCGGCCGCGGAGATGGCCAAGTATGTGCGTGACGGCAAGCCTGGTGCAGTGCTTGTCGGATCACATGTACCCAAGACCACCAGCCAGCTCAAGGAGCTGCTCAAACTGCCGGGTGTTGCGCCGATTGAAGTGGATGTGCGGCGCCTTCCACAAGAGCATGGTCCCTTGCTGACCGAAGTGCTGGCGCAAGCCGAAGCGATGCATGCTGCCGGTCAGACACCGGTGATTTTCACCAGCCGAACCGAGCGCAGCTTCCCGGATCAGGCGGCGCGACTTGTTTTCGGCGAGCAGGTCTCTGGTTTTCTCATGGACGTGGTGCGCGGCCTGCCGAAGACGCTCGGCTTTTTAGTCAGTAAGGGTGGCATCACCTCGAATGATGTGTTGAGCAGCGGTCTCGCGCTGCGTACTGCACGGCTGCTCGGGCAGATTCTGCCGGGCGTGTCGGTAGTGCGCTGCCCGCCGGATCACGCGCGCTTCGCGGATATGCCGGTGGTGATCTTCCCGGGAAATGTCGGTGACGACCACGCGCTTGCCACCGTCTGCCAGCGCCTGACCGGTAACGCTGCCACAAACGCGAAACATCCATAACCGGTTCTTAATGTATGTTGGGTTAAGCCGCGCCAGCGGCGAACCCAACAAAATATTACTGACAAAATACCGGCGAGTCTTACATCCAACACGCAATCGTGTATCGTTCCAACACATGCAAACCGCACTCGCCGACATCATTCGCGACACGCCCACCGGCCAGAAAGCCGACCGGATACTGCGTACCTGCGTGCACTGCGGTTTCTGTAACGCCACCTGCCCGACTTACCAGTTGCTGGGCGACGAACTCGATGGCCCGCGTGGCCGCATCTACCTCATCAAGCAGATGCTCGAAGGCAATGCCGTGTCGGCGCATACGCTTACCCATCTCGACCGCTGCCTCACCTGCCGCAATTGCGAGACAACCTGTCCGTCGGGTGTGCGTTACGGCGCGCTGCTCGAGATCGGTCGAGAACTGGCGGAACAGCGCATCGGCCGCTCCTCGCATCAACGCGCGCTGCGCTGGTTGATCCGCCAGATTCTTCCCTACCCGGAACGTTTTACGCCGCTGCTGCGGCTCGGGCAATTCTTTCGGCCGCTGTTGCCGGGTGCACTAAAACAAAAAATTCCACCACGCCACCGTGCGGTAATTCCCCCTCTCCTCCTGAAAGGGGGAGAGGGCAGGGGAGGGGGGTTTGCTTCTACCGCCACAATGCACACCCGCAAGATGCTGGTACTCGAAGGATGTGCCCAACCTGCACTCGCCCCCAACATCAACGCCGCCACCGCACGCGTCCTTGACCGGCTGGGCATTACTTTAACACCCGCTGCCAACGCCGGTTGCTGTGGCGCCGCCTGTCATCACACCTCCGGTGTGGAGAAAGGGCTGACGCAAGCGCGCCGCAACATCGACGCCTGGTGGCCACATCTCGAAAGCGGCAGCGAAGCCATCGTCATGACGGCGAGCGGCTGCGGTGTACACGTGAAGGAGTACGGACATCTGCTGCGCGACGACCCCGCTTACGCCGCCAAGGCTCGACGCGTGTCGGAACTTACAAAAGACCTCAGCGAGGTTCTGGCGAAAGAAGATTTATCGGTGCTCAGGTCCAAGGCACAGTCGTCCAGCAAGATCGCCTTCCAGTCGCCCTGCACCTTGCAGCACGGCCAGAAGCTGGGCGGGGTAGTGGAGAAGATCCTGCGCGATCTCGGCTTCGAGCTGGTGCCCGTGCCGGAGGCGCATCTGTGCTGTGGCTCGGCCGGAACCTACTCGTTACTGCAAACGACGTTATCGTCGCAGTTACGCACCAGAAAGCTCGCTGCGCTCGAAAGCGGCAGGCCTCATCGAATCGTTACGGCCAACATTGGTTGCCTGGCCCATCTGCAGACTGGCACCACGATACCGGTACAACACTGGATTGAAATGCTCGCCGAACTCGAAGCAGGTTGATCAGGGCCTGCCCTGTTTGAGCAGATCACGAATTTCGGTCAGCAGTTGCTGTTCTGTTGTGAGCACCAGTACTGGGACGGCTTCTTCCTTTTTGGTTTTCATCACCCAGCCCAGAAATTTCACGATAAAGATGAACAGTGCCAGCGCCACGATCAGAAAGTTCAGCACTTCGCCAACAAACAGGCCGTAAGGGATCTCCTTGCCAGCAATCACCAGCTTCCATCCCAGGTAGCCCTGTTCGCCGGGCAGCAGAACACCGAGCGTGGGCATGATGAGGTGCTTGACCAGTGAATCGATGATCTTACCGAAGGCCGCGCCGATAATGACACCGACGGCGAGATCGATGACGTTTCCCTTGAGCGCAAATTTCTTGAACTCGTCTACCAGCGTGAATGGTTTCTCAAGCGGCTTCATGGACGACCCCACATGGGTTGAAGGTGAATGGTTCAGGCCAGATTCAGAGTTGTATTGAAAATGGAAAGCGGATCGAAGGCACGCCGTAGTTCGCGTGTCAGATGCGCCGCAATCACCGTCGATGAGTGCGCTGACTTGGGATGCACTGTATTGCGGAACTGCAGCGCATGGCCGCCGGCCGCTTCGACTACGTGCTGTACGTCGATTCCATTCGCTGTGCTTTGCAGCCAGCGCTGTGCGCCGCCCCAATCGAGCAGCGATTTTCCGGGAAGTTCCAGGAGTGGCGCCGCCGAGGGTACAGAAAGTCGCCAGATTGGCGTCTTGCCGGCAAAGAACAGCAACTGCTGTTCACGCAGCTCCTGCCAGAAGGCCGCACCCTTCCTGTCGAGTTCACCACCCAGCTTGATGTGCGCCGCGTGCACGCCCTTGTCAGTGCCAGATAGACGAACATACAAAGTATCGCCAAGGTGACAAGCGGCCGACAGCGGCAGCGGTTGACTGGCCCAGGTGTTCATCCGGCGTATGGCCTCGTCGGCGTTCATCTGGAATGTCAGCGTGATTTCCTGCGCCGGTTTCGGCAAGACCTTTAACGAGACCTCGAGGATCACGCCAAGGGTGCCGAGGCTGCCGGCCATGAGGCGTGAGGCGTCGAAGCCGGCGACATTCTTCATCACCTGTCCGCCGAACTTCAGTATTTCACCCTTGCCGTTGATGATTCGGGTGCCGAGCACGAAGTCGCGCGCCGAACCGGCATAGGGTCGGCGCGGGCCGGAAAGGTTGCAGGCGATGGTGCCGCCGAGCGTTGCGCCAGCGCCAAAGTGCGGTGGCTCGAAAGCGAGCATCTGGTTTTTATCGGCAAGGGCCGCTTCGATCTCGGTCAACGGTGTGCCGGCGCGCGCGGTGATGACGAGCTCGGTGGGTTCGTAGCTCACTATGCCGCGGTGCGGTGTGACATCGAGTGGCTGGCCTGCAATCTTGCCGGTGTAGAAACGCTTGGTACCGGCGCCGCAAATCGCCAGCGCGGTACGCGCTGCCGCGGCGGCGCGTACGGCCTGCGCGAGCGGCAATGCATGGTCGGCATCGTTGGGCATTGGGCCATTTTGCGAAGCATTGCCGCCCGGGTCAATGTATCCGCTTTGCAAAGCCGCAAATTGTTACTAAGGTAGCGGGGCGGGCGCCGCTGTGCGCTGCTTGCCGCTACCCATCCGAATCGGAGGTTATTGATCATGGTGAAAACGATTGTGCGAGTTTGCCTCGCTGCTTTAGGGTTATTTGTGACCACGGCGTGGGCGGCGGAACCGGACGTGGTGCGGCTTGGGAACTTGAAGTTCGCCCACTATGGTGCGGTTTCCTACATGAAGGAGATCGCACCCAAGTACAACCTCAAGATCGAGGAACGGGTGTTCCCCAAGGGGCTGGATATTATTCCGGGCATCCTGGCGGGTGAAATCGACATCGCTGCGAGTGCGCTGGATGCGGCCGTGGCCGGTCGCGCCGGCGGCGCGCCGATTCTGATTGTGGCCGGCTTCGCCCGTGGCGGGGCGCGGGTCGTGGCGCGCCCCGATCTTCCGATCAAGACCATTGCCGATCTCAAGGGCAAGCGCGTCGGTGTGGCGCGCGGCGGCGCACAGGAACTGCTGCTGCTCGCGGAGCTTTCGAAGTTCAAACTCACCTGGTCGGACAAACCCGGCAAGGACGTGCAGATTGTTTATCTGCCCTTTGCCGATCTCAATCAGGCGATCCAGCAGAAACAGATCGACGCCATGTGCCAGTCCGAGCCGCAGTCTTCGCAAGCGATCAACCTTGGCTGGGGCGTGGAAATCCTGAAGCCCTATGACACCGAAATGGGCGAGCCGGTGCGCACCCTGGTGATGACCGAAAAGATGTATAAGGAGAAGCCGGACGTCGCGCGGCGTGTGCTGCTGTTGTTTGTCGAGGCGACCCGCACCTTCATCGAGAAACCAGTGCTGGCCGAGAAGTACGTGGTCGAGACCATGTTCAAGGGCCAGATCACCAGCCAGGACTATCGCGACGCCCTGAGCAATGCCGCCTTTACCTACGATGTGACGCTGGAGCACGTGCAGGTCACCGCCGACGCCATGGTGAAATACGGTGTCGGTAAACTCACGGCGGCGCCGGTGGCGAAAGATTGGGTGCGCCTCGACCTGCTCGCAAGAGCGAAGAAGGATCTCAACATCAAATAACCTGGACACGTCATTCAAGATGACACGCAAGTAAGAATGATGCGCCGATACTTGCACTGGTTGCGATTCATGCAGGGAGCACTGGTGCCGCTGGTGGTGCTGATGTTCTGGCAATGGCTCTCCTTGAGTGGGTTGGTGAACCCACTGATACTGCCCACGCCGGTGGCGGTGTTCAAAAAGTGGATTCAGTACCTGAGTCCCTTCGAGCCGTTTGATGCCGCCAAGTCGGATTACTTCGCCTGGCTGATTTCCGGTGAGTTGTTGGGCGATGCCTACGCCAGTCTGCATCGCGTGCTGTCCGGATTTTTTCTTGGCGCCGCGCTGGCCTTGCCGCTCGGCTTGTTCATGGGTGCGAGCGACACCGTTTATAAACTCTGCAATCCGCTGGTGCAGGTGCTGCGTCCGATTCCGCCGATTGCCTTCATCCCGCTGGCAATCCTGTGGTTTGGTCTCGGCAACCCGCCTGCGATTTTTTTGATTACCATCGGCGCCTTCTTTCCTATCCTGATGAATACCATTGCTGGCGTGCGACATGTGGATGACATTTATTTGCGCGCGGCCCAGAGTCTGGGCGCCAACCAGCGCACCCTGTTTCTGCGCGTCATGCTGCCGGCGGCCTCGCCGTATATCCTGGCCGGCGCGCGCATCGGCATGGGCACGGCTTTCATTGTCGTGATTGTCGCGGAGATGATCGCCGTCAACAGCGGTCTCGGTTACCGCATTCTCGAAGCACGCGAGTTCTTCTGGCCAGACAAGATCATCGCCGGCATGATCAGCATCGGCCTGCTCGGCCTGGGCATCGACAGCGGCATGAGCTGGCTGAACAGTTATCTCCTCAAGTGGCACCGCGGTATCGGTAACAACTGAGTCAGGCACCGAGATAAGAAACATGCAGCCCTTCATTCAGATCCAAGGCGTCAACAAAGTCTTCCATGACACCCGCAAGGGTGATGTGGTGGCGCTGAAGGATATCAACCTCGATATCCAGCGTGGTGAGTTCATCTGCCTGCTCGGGCCGTCGGGCTGCGGCAAGTCCACCTTGCTCAATGCGGTGGCCGGCTTCGCCTTGCCGTCATCCGGCAGTATCCGTGTCGACGGCAAGGACGTAACCGCACCGGGGCCGGATCGCGGTGTGGTGTTTCAGGAATATGCCCTGTTCCCGTGGATGACGGTCGAGAAGAATATCGCCTTCGGGCTGGAGATCCAGCGGCTGTCGCCGGAGGTAATTCGTGGCAAGGTCGACCGCTTGCTGGCGAAGCTGCAACTCGGCGAGTTTCGCGATCGCTACCCGAAGGACCTGTCGGGCGGCATGCGCCAGCGCGTGGCGATTGCGCGCGTGCTGGCGCTCGATTCACCGGTGATGCTGATGGACGAACCCTTCGGAGCGCTTGACGCGCTCACGCGCCGCAGCCTGCAGGATGAGCTGTTGCGCATCTGGCAGGAATTCAGCAAGACCATCATTTTCGTCACCCACAGCATCGAGGAGTCGGTGTATCTCGCCGACCGCACCGTGGTGATGACCTACCGGCCGGGCACCATCAAGCGCGACGTGCGCATCACGTTGGCACGCGAACGCGACCCGGAGTCAGTGGCGTTCAACGATATCAAGAAGGAGCTCGCGCAGCTGGTAATGGAGGAGCAGCGCCGCCACAACCAGGAAGAGTTGCGGTCCGCCACGAGCTGAATCCTGCAATCGCTGTAGTGGATTAAGACGCAGTTAGGTCTCATCACGGCCAGGAGCGGACATTCCGGGATTGCGAATGTGCAGTAATCCTGTGATCCCAATGATGGGATGAAGTATGGTGGATCCTCTATCAGAGACCAGACATATAGGATCAAAGCGGCCTGGTTTTCTCGCGGCACTCGTGCCGCGAGAGCAAGCTAGCTACAACATTTGACGAACTAGTACCTTTTGGTAAGGCTATGGGTCAGTCGGCTACACGGACTGGGCAGTTCCGTCTGGCAACAGGGAGGTAATACTATGAAGCTTATCCATCAGCGAGTTTACGCACTGCTTGCAATGGCGTTGTCCATTCTCTCTGCATCGTGTGCAGCACCGCCTCCCGTGCGCACGATTCCTCCCGAAGCGGTGCTTCATGCGAAACAATACCAATACCTTCGGAATGTAAGATGGCGCGCTAATGAGCTGATCAAATCAGCCGAAAAGACCTATGGAACCTCGGACGCAAGCATTAGCGATTTCTTTCATAACGAAATCGTGGCACTGATCGAACCACTGCGTCTTACGCTGGAGACCAACTCTGCAGCAGAGATAGAAAGTGCGCTTGCATCGCTGGAGGGGTCCATGGAGGTGCTAGGCTTCGCAAGAATGCGCGTCGAGATGTCGACGGAGTTCCTGTCCAAGGTCAGCGGTGGGTTATCCCCGTCACTCAAGGCGGAGGTCACAAAAGCAATCGTTGCCGTACAGCAAGCCATGAAAGGCGAGAGTTGGGATGAGGCTCGAGTGACAGGCGGTGACCTCACTCGGCTGTACGAGCACCAGATCATGAGGGTAAAGAATTTTCAGGAGACAAGCAGCTATCTGAGTCAGCTCGGCAACAAGGTAAGCCCAGAGCTCAAGCATCAATACTTCTTGTCTGTAAAACCAATGCGTCAGGCGTTGAAAGGCAATAGCTGGGACGAGATCGACAGGCAATGGACCCTGCTTCCCCGATTGGTGTTTTACCCAAGGGACATCGTCGACGCAACGCTTAAAGGCAGAAACATGCTGGAAGAGCTCCAGCCATCTGAGCAACAGGATGTTTTAGCCGCATTATCAGCTTTGGACGATGCCCTGCGCAGTGAAAGCTGGGATCGTGCAAGGGCACGCGCAGAAGAAATTGATGCCATTGCGCAAAAGTTTGGTGGGTATAGAGGATTTATTCCAAGAGCACACTGTGTTCGTGTCTTGTCGATTGATGGTGGTGGTGTGCGCGGCATCATCCCGGCAACAATTCTGGCAGAGCTAGAACGCCGCACGAAGAGACCGATTGCACAACTGTTTGATTTGATAGTCGGAACCTCGACGGGCGGAATCTTGGCGCTGGGCCTAACTACGCCCGACCCAAAAGATCGCAGTTTACCGCGTCACAGGGCTGCAGAGCTCGTCACACTCTACGAGAAGGAAGGCGAAAGGATTTTTCCTGCAACGCCTCTCAAAGCGATTCGAGGACTCTTCGGCCCGAAATACAGTCCGGAAGGGCTCGAACAAGTTCTGAAGGACTATCTCGGAGAAAATACGCTCCTGGGTGATGCTCTGACAAATGTAATGATACCCGCATACGCAATGGAAGAGCGCCATCACGGGTTCTTTACCACGTACGCCGACGAGAGTTTCTACATCTACATGTGGGAAGCCGCACGTGCTGCATCGGCGGCACCAACCTATTTTCCACCGTTTCGAACCCCGGTTTATTGGGGCCCGCGAGACAACCCGCAAAACACAAGGAAGAGCCACGTAGCCCTAATCGATGGTGGTGTATTTGCAAACAATCCGGCTCCTTATGCACTGTCTTTCGCCAAGAGGTATGTTTATGACCATCCCACCGATCCCAATCCAAAGAGGCCCTATGACATAAAACATCCTATCTTACTTCTGTCACTTGGCACCGGCCAGGTGCCACCTTCCACGTCCTTCGAAGACGCCTGGAATTGGGGCCTCCTCGGCTGGGCTGGCCCAGTGATCGACATTCTTTTCTCAGATCCGGGTATTGAAGACGAAACTCGTGGTTTGATGTCATTTTCCGACTCATATTTCCGGCTACAGCCGCGGACATTGACCGACTCAACCGCTACCCTCGACAACGCTAGCAGCGACAATATCCGCGAACTGAAGCGAATTGCTGACGACTATGTTCGTAGCGATGAGATTCAATCTCAGCTCGACAAATTGGTGATAGCTTTACTTCGTGAAAGACCGAAGGAGTGCCAACGCGTAGTTGGCCCCAAGTAGTGAGTTACTTCGGAACAATGGTGACGCGAACAGGGGCCACCATCGCCTTAGAATGGACGGAAAAGACGGTCGGCTGCTATGGGTCGCGAAGCGACCTGTCTCAGCCAGCCAATTTCGATCATTACTCTTGTCACCCTATGCTGGGTGGTCAAGACTGCAAACTGCCGAGACTTTGATTACGCGGCCTTTTTCACCTTCACGGCCACATGCCGGCCGACGCGCGCCAACATGTTCACCAGGGCGTCCAGGCTGAATTTCTCAATGCGCCCGCGCAGTAGATCATTGAGGCGTGGCTGCGTGAGCCCCAGATGTTTCGCGGCCTGGACCTGGGTCTCGCCACTCGCTTCCACGTAACGCTGGATGGCGATCATCAGTTCCGCGCGCACGCGCATGCTGGCAGCCGCTCCAGGTGTATCTTCGATGGCATCCCATACGCTTGCATAGGTCTGTTTCTTCATCGCTCTTTCCTCAGCGCCTTATAGCGCGTTGTCGCCAGACTCAGATCGGCCTTGGCGGTTTTCTGGGTCTTTTTCTGGAAGGCATGCAGCACATAAACGGCCTCCGGAAGCGTGGCGACATACAGCACCCGAAAGGCCCCGCCTTCGACACGCACCCGGATCTCGGTGACGCCGGGACCGATGGTCTTCATCGGCTTCCAGTTCTCGGGCAGGAGCCCGCGTTGCACGCGATCCAGTTGTAGCCCGGACTCCCGGCGTGCCTCGTGCGGGAAAGCGCGCAGCGCTTCGAGAGAATCACCGAGAAAGGTGATGGGCTTCATCGATTAAGTATATCAGTAATGATATAGAGTGCAACCCGTGTCCGGCTTGAGACCGAGAAGCGCCCCAGCCCGTAGTGCGCCAAAATGGTCTCCCCCAGTCCATAGGAGGAACCATGCTATGTCCTGCAATCAAAGTAGTACCATCGGAACCATCGGCCATATTCCCTGGAACAAGGACCGCCTGATCGGGCCAAAGCCACCATTCAAGCTTCGGGAGATCTGGGCTATCCGGATCCGGCTGCAGCTTGCTAAAAGCACCCGCGACCTGGCCCTGTTCAATCTGGCCATCGACAGCAAGCTTCGAGGTTGTGACCTGGTCAGGCTCAAAGTACAAGATATCGCACACAGCGGAAAGACGGTCTCCCGGGCCACAGTCATGCAGCAGAAAACGTCACAACCGGTCAAGTTCGAACTGACCGACCCGACCCGTGAGGCGGTGGAAGCCTGGATCGCCAAGGAGCATCTGACACCGGGACAGTTCCTGTTCCCGAGCCGTCTGGCCCGATCCCCGCATCTGTCGACACGTCAGTACGCGCGGATCGTCAAGTCCTGGGTAGGTCGCATTGATCTTGATCCAAGTGACTACGGCACCCACTCACTGCGCCGCACCAAGGCCACGCTCATTTACAGGCGGACCAAGAACCTGCGAGCGGTTCAAATACTGCTTGGGCATACCAAGCTTGAGAGTACTGTTCGTTACCTTGGGATTGAGGTTGATGATGCGCTGGAGATGTCGGAGCAGACGGAGTCGTAAGGTGAGCAGCCGGATAGCGGCCGTGTAGGCCGTGTACTGGGGTCGCTATCCGGTTAAAAACAGAATTATCTTGCATGTACCCATGACTTCACGCCCGCGAATTGCTATATAAATAGTAGGTCTTTTCGACTTACACTTATACCGAGGGATATTCCGAACGCGGAAGTGGCCTTCCAGGGGCAGAGATCATGGCGAATGACACTAAACATGTTACAGATATTCTGAGCTACGTAGAGAGTGCCTGTGTTCGTTTTGAACTCGCCTGGAATATTACTTACGTCAATCCGCAGTGCGAATTACTACTCGGCACCACAGCAGAAGCTTTGATCGGTACTGATCTGCGTGAGACATTGCCAGATGTGGTAAGCGTATTTTACAAAACGCTTGCCCGCACGATATCCACGCATGCGCCACAGAGAACAGACGCAGTTTATGGACCAACAGGTAAACATCTGGAGTTATTCGCCAATTACTATGATGACGGAGTTCTTGCCGTCTTTCGTGATGTGACGTCCGTAAAACAGAACCAGCAGTCTCTCCACGATGCGGCAAACCACTATCAAACGATTCTTGCCACAATAGCCGATGCGCTAATCCATATTAATCAAAAAGGACTGATCACCAGTTTTAACATGGCCGCAGAGACTATCTTTGGCTACAAGGCCAAAGAAGTGATTGGCCGCGAAGTGTCAATATTGCTCCCCGAGAATGAACGTCCTGCGCACGCAGGCTACATTGCGCAATCCGATATCTATGAGCCGCGCATCATACGTCGTAGCCGTGATCTTGAGGGCCGACGGAAGGATGGTTCCATTTTCCCACTGGAGATCAATGTCGCCCCTGTGCAGGTAGGCACCGAGCGCGGTTACATAGGTATTCTGCGTGATATCACGCAGCGCAAACAAGCCGAGGCCGCACTATTAGAATCAAAACAAAAATCCGAGAACGCTAATCGCGCCAAGAGTGATTTTCTCAGTTCCATGTCCCACGAACTTCGGACACCGCTTAATGCGATTCTTGGTTTTTCCGAGTTAATTGGGCTGGAAGAGAGCTTAGATCCGCAACTGAAAGAACAGGTTTCATACATCCATGAGGCAGGCAACCACCTGCTTGGGCTGGTTGACGATGTATTGGACTTAGCCAAGATAGAGGAGGGTAAGCTGACTACAAACCCAGAAAACGTTTCAGTGAGCGAACTTCTGGATGAATGCCAGGCCCTGATAATTCCCCTGTCTGTTAAAACGGGTGTCCGTTTCAACATCAAACAGCAAGGCCATTCCAGTACAGTCTGGGCTGACCGGCGACGCCTCAAACAAGTGCTGATCAACCTGCTTTCGAATTCAATGAAATATAATCGGGCGGGAGGAGAAGTCACACTTATCTATAGCGATCATATTGATGGATGGCTACGGTTTATGGTAAGTGATGACGGCCCTGGAATTGATGAATCACGCTTGAAGGAACTCTTTGTTCCGTTCAATAGACTGGGTCTTGAAGGAACGAATATACCGGGGACGGGTATAGGGCTGGTGATCACCAAGAAATTGGTGGAGATGATGGGCGGAACCATTGGCGTAAAGAGTGGCCCGGGAAAAGGCAGCAGTTTCTGGGTTGATCTTCCGTTGACGCGCAGCTGAATTTCCACATTCACACCTCATATATTGGTATAGGTGGTCATTGTCTATGTCTGCTTTTAGCGGATTGAGCCGCTATGGAGAATGACCGTTACGGGTCGGTATTTGCCGGTCGTTTTTCCAAGAAGCGGACATTGGCCCCGGGAGCAGACTGGGTGTAGGTCTGCGTTCATTGAAAGAAATAACGTCAAATCCTTTCTAATTCCGGGAACGCGAGCTTGCCGCCGTGCACATGCATGCGCCCGAACTCGGCGCAGCGGTGCAGGGTCGGCACTGCCTTGCCGGGATTGAGCAGACGGTGCGGGTCGAAGGCGGCCTTGATGGCGTGGAACTGCGTGAGCTCGGCGGAATTGAACTGCACGCACATCTGGTTGATTTTCTCCATGCCTACGCCATGCTCACCAGTGATCGTGCCTCCGACCTCGACGCACAGTTCCAGTATCTTGCCGCCGAATTCCTCGGTGCGTTCCAGTTCGCCCGGTTTGTTGGCATCGTAAAGAATCAACGGATGCAGATTGCCGTCGCCGGCATGGAAGACGTTCGCGACTTGCAGGCCGTATTCTTTCGAGAGTTCGCTGATGCGTTTGAGTACGGTGGCGAGATGCTTGCGCGGGATGGTGCCGTCCATGCAGTAGTAGTCGGGCGAGATGCGCCCAACCGCCGGAAACGCCGCCTTGCGCCCGGCCCACATGCGCAGGCGCTCGGCGTCGTCCTTGGCAGTGCGCACCTCGGTTGCGCCCTGGACCGTCAGCAGCTCGCGCACCTGGGCGATGCCTTCTGAAACTTCTTCGTTGGTGCCGTCGAGTTCGCACAACAGGATCGCCTGTGCCTCCACCGGATAGCCGGCGTGCACATAATCCTCGGCGGCGCGGATCGCCGGGTTGTCCATCATTTCGAGACCGGCGGGAATAATGCCGGCGGCGATAATGGCGGCCACGGCATGGCCGGCTTTTTCGAGATCGTCGAAGGCCGCGAGGACTACTTGCGCGCGTTCCGGTTTGGGTAGCAGCTTGACGGTGATCTCGACAATCACGCCCAGCAGACCTTCCGATCCGGTGAACAGGGCGAGCAGATCGTAGCCGGGGCTGTCGAGCGTTTTGCCGCCGAGCGTGACCAGCTCGCCGTCGATGGTGATGAATTTTATGCCGAGCACATTGTGCACGGTAAGTCCGTACTTGAGGCAATGCACGCCGCCGGCATTCTCGGCGACGTTGCCGCCGATCGAGCAGGCAATCTGCGAGGACGGGTCGGGTGCGTAATAAAGGCCCTGCGACGCGACCGCCTCGGAGATGGCGAGATTGCGCACGCCGGGCTGGACAGTCGCCGTGCGATTGAGTGGATCGATTTCGAGTATGCGGTTGAACTTCGCGAGCGACAGCAACACGCCATCCGCAAGCGGCAGCGCGCCGCCGGACAATCCGGTGCCGGCACCGCGCGCTACGACTGGCACGCGGTGTTCGGAGCACAGGCGCAGAATTTGCTGCACCTGCTCGATGGTTTCCGGAAGCGCTACCAGGCCGGGTAACTGGCGATAGGCAGACAGCCCGTCGCATTCATAGGGACGCAGGTCTTCCGGTGTATCAAGCAGCGCGGCGCGCGGCAGGAAGCGTCGCAGCTGTTGCGCCAACTCCTGTAACAGAAGGCGGGCGGGTGCAGGGCCGGAAGGCAGCGGCGTGCTCATACACCCATGGTAAATGATTTTCCGGCAAGCGAAAGTGGCAGAACGGAAGTGCAAGAATGAAGGCATTCGAACTCTGTGCCTATGCTGCCTGCCACCTCGCACCCTTGGCCCGAACACAAGACCTCCGATCAAGTGGACGTGCGTCGCTCAGCCTCCGGGCCGTGATAAAGTAGCGCGCATGATAGAATTTTTCGCCATCCAGCACGTGAGTGTGATAGTTGCCGACACGCAGCGTGCGCTGACGTTCTACCGCGATGTGCTGGGCATGTCGGTAGATCCGCAGCGTCCCGATCTCGGTTATCCCGGTGCATGGCTCACGATTGGCGCTCAGCAGATACATTTGCTGGAATTACCCAATCCCGATCCGGTCACAGGTCGTCCGGCACATGGCGGACGCGACCGGCATTGCGCGCTCACGCTGCGTGATCTGGATACGCTGCGGCGGCGACTGGATGCGGCAGGCATAGCTTTTACGTTGAGCAAGTCGGGTCGGCGCGCCTTGTTTTGCCGCGATCCAGATAGCAATGCGCTGGAATTTATCGAAGCGTCGACATGAGTGAGTTTTTGATCAAGGAGCTGCTGACCGTCATTCCGCAGCGCGGCAAGCTGGAGTGGATCGGTTTGCGGCCCGCGCGTCGCGCCGCCATGCAGGTCGTGCTATCAGTGCACGCCGAAGTTGGGCTGGGCCTGATTGGCGACCGTTATGCCGAAAGCCCGGGCACCAAGCGCCAGGTGACGCTTATCCAGGCCGAACATCTGCCGGTGATCGCCACACTCACCGGGCATACCGCGATTCCGCCTGAGTGGCTGCGGCGCAATCTCGTCGTCTCGGGCGTCAATCTGCTTGCGCTCAAGGACCGGCAATTTCGCATTGGTGCAGTACTGCTCGAAGGTACGGGCCTGTGCCATCCCTGCTCACACATGGAAGAGGTGCTGGGGTCAGGCGGTTATAACGCCATGCGTGGCCATGGTGGTATTACGGCGCGCGTACTTGAAAGCGGTGAACTACAAGTTGGTGATGCACTGGAGCACGTAAACAGCAGCGCTTGACCAGAGTAGCCAATCAAGGCTCGAGCGGTGATAACAGGTCTGAAATCAGTTTTTGCAGTGGTAAAAAGGCGCAGCATCAGCCACGCCTTTTTTTGCACACTGTGCTTAATCCACCACCAGCAGCCCGTGCATGCCTTTCTCTTTGTGGGTCTTGCCAATCGGCGGCGCCTTGTCACAAACCATTTCGTAGCTGCCGGCTTTGGTCGGGGTAAAACTCACTTCGCCGCTTTTACCGGCGGAGAGATCGAGCTTCACGTCGAAGCCGGCATCCGGCGACTTGATCACGAGATTGTGTGGAATGAAGGTCGCTTCGTTCTTGACCTTGAGCGTGACCGGCTGACCGACCTTGACGGTGATCTTGTCCGGTTTGATGGTGTAGCTGTCGAGCTTGATCTCGATCACCTGTGGTTCGGCGGCGAGGGCGGGGGCGCAGAGGGTAACCAGCAGTATGGGGAGTATTCGTTGCAGCATGACCGTTCTCCTAGGGTGCTGAATTGTAGTGTTCGTGATTAACGCTAGCATAGCGTTAGAGTCGGATCAAAAAAAGAAGACAGTATCTGGGTTTAATGGATGTGTCCGGGGAATCGGGGTAGAACCCTATTTAATTTGTGTCAGCCTAGAAGCGTCTCGCTTAATGCCTCCGTGAAACCCGACAAGATTACGTATGCGACGACCATGCGAGAATTAAGTGAGTCGCCTCGGAACAATATCGCTTGTTACGGACAGCTTGTGAGTGTGTTGATGGTTCCAGAGCCTGTCCAGTTCCCGGCATTCATGACATTGACTGTGGTTGAGGCGCCAGCGGTGGACGTCGTATCGACGGAGAATGCACCCGATGCGTTGCAATATGTGGCATCCGCTGCGGTTCCGGAATAGACGCTCACCTCGCCGAGCTTGCCAGTGGTGCCCGTAAGTGTGATGTTGCGAATCGTGATACCGCCCACGTTACGTATCCAGAAGGCTTTGCCGCCGTTCAATTGAATCGTTTCGTTCTCGATAACTGTGGCAAAATCATAGATGGCATTGGAAGGATTGTCGGGATCACCGATCGTGTAACAGCCAGCTTCCTTGGGTGCGGTGCAATTCAGCACCATGTTGCTATAGAGATAAGTCTGCCTAACTTGGCGCAATCTAAAGCATCGATTGTTGTTCGCTTCGCAGACGTTGGCATAGATCTGGTTTCCGCTGGGTCCAGATGTAGACTGGTCAATGCCGCTGATGATAATTCCCCGTGCCGATCCTTGTGCCGCAGGTAGCGTATTTGTAGCCAAGGTAAATCGGTTGTGATGGAATGCGCCGTTGACTGCTGTCACTGCACTCTCGGTCGCTTGAATGGTGTTGCAGGCGGAGGCATCCCCCGGACAGGCGAGATCATTGTGATGGACATCCACCTTTCCAGTGATCGAGAGATTGAGACACACCGACCGGTTCGAGAGCGGCGCCGAATCTACCGAGCAGGTAATATGATCGAGTTCAAGCGCCGTGTTCGTGCCGCTTTGGCCGTTTTCGTACTCCGCATAGAGGGATGTGACTCCGCTAGAATCTGGCGGCACGTAAGCGTTGTGGAGCGTAATGTGGTGGACGCGTGTTTTGCTTGACCAAGCCGAGCCAGAGCTTAACTTTATGCAACCTTCGCCCGTCGAGGCAATATTACAATTCACACTGCCGTTTAGAAGGGTGATGCCGTTGGCGTTGATGCCAATTGAATGAATACGTCCTGTGACGGTGTGGCCCCGCAGGTCTAGGGTGATACCTTGCCCGCCCAATTCAAAGCACACTGCGCCTGAGCCCGAGCTGACATTGCCCGCGAGGTAATAACTCACGTTGGCGGAAAGGGAAGCGCAATTGCTCAGCGCAACCTTGCCCGAGGCGTTGAAGGTGCCTCCTTCATAGGGGTCTCCCACGTTGCCACAGTCATTACCACAGCCTGCGGTGGTACTTACGGCATATGTTGCAGTCACATTGCGAGTCGTGCTCATGGTAACCGCGCACATTCCGGTTCCAGTGCAGGCTCCACTCCACCCAGAAAACACGTAACCAGAGCCAGGAACTGCGCTTAATGCAACCACTGTGCCCGTAGAGTAGCTGGCTGTGCATGAACTGCTGCAATTATTTATGCCAGCCGGCAAGCTAGTCACCGTGCCGGAGCCGATCGTGCTTATGCCTAAGGTGAAATTACTGGGCGAAGGCGAAGGCGAAGGCGAAGGCGAAGGCGAAGGCGAAGGCGAAGGCGAAGGCGAAGGCGAAGGCGATACGGATAGAGCGCTGCTGCTAGCGCCACTGCAGCCACTGCCGCAGGCGACCGCCGCTGATACAAAAAGAGCGAGGAGCCAACGTTGCATTGAATTATTCATGTCCATAACAGTTCACAGCACCAAGCCAAGAAAGTTAAATCTATTATGGCTGGGAGAAATGGTACGCAGCATGTAATCCGACTGGCGCGACCACCTTACCGACAGAAGGAGAATTACGACATTAAAGCCAGCTGGCACTGTGGCGAAATGGTAAAGGTGATTGCAGGTATCCGACTTCTGGACGCAGGAGAAAGAGGCAATACCGTGAGGCGTTGCCGAGAAGATCGCGTGAGGATCAATCTGCTACTCAAACAACTTTAGTGCCGCGCCCACCATTTACGAGGCGGTGTGTCGGACATGAGGAAGTGGGCCTGCGACTGTGTACGAATACAGGTAGTGAGGCTTGGCTGGGCATCGGCACAGACACTCTCGCGTTCATTGCCTGGGGTTTATATTGCTGGCAAGTCTACCGCAGACTTCCTTTAGCTCGGGCGAATTTATCTGGCAAGTTATGAGATCTGGCTTTCTGGGCGCGGACTAGAGAAGAGAGTGATTGGAGAAATAGGCTATGAGCACTTACTATTTTTATGCTCAATTTAGTGCCATCGACAGCTTCGTGCGGTATTGTTTGACGATGTCGCCGCTGCCGCCAAGCAGGTTGAAGATCGATACCATGGCCTTGCGCCCGGCATCCTCGCGGAACTTGCGGTCGGTACGCACGATTTCGAGCAGCTGATCGAGCGCGGCGGCGTGCTGTTGGCGCAACACCAGATGTGCGGCCAGTTCGTAACGTGCGGCGCTGTCCCTGGCGTTGGCGGCGATGGCCGCCTGCAAGGCTTCGGGCGGACGTGCCGCAGCGACGATGTGCACGAACTCAAGCTGTGCCTTGAGTCCCACGGCATCAGCCGATGTCCGCGCATCCATGGATAGGGCGGCGAGCATGGACTCGGCCTCAGCGGCTTGGCCGAACTGGGCATGCAGGCGCGCAAGCTCCAACTTGGCGCTGTCGTTACCGGGATCGGTTTTTACGGCCTGCTGCAGGATGGCTAGCGCCTGGTCGGGCTGGCCGGAGCGCAGCACCTGTATGGCGTTGTCGACCAGTGCGTCGGATTCGCGTGGAATATGCCGGTCGAGCAGGGCGCGGATGGTCTTTTCCGGTTGCGCACCCATGAATTCCTCCACCACCTGACCGTTGCGGAACAGCTTCACGGTCGGCAGGCTTTTCACACCGTAGCGCGCGGCCAGCGGCTGCTCGGTGTCGCTGTTGATCTTGGCGAGAAAGAACTTGCCGTCGTATTCGTCCACCAGCCTTGCGAGCACCGGCATGAGCTGCTTGCAGGGCCCGCACCAGGCCGCCCAGAAGTCCGCCAGTACCGGTATTTCCCGGGACTTGGCCAGCACCAGGGACTCAAAGGTTTGCTGGGTGACGTCGGCGATGTGGGGCGAAGGGGTCATGGCTTCGACGCAGATCTTGTGGCTTAGGGGCTGGGCTTGTGCCGATGTTTGGTGATTTACAGTGTCCGGCCAGGCTGAGCCCAAGTCTCGGGTCAATCAGTGGGAAATTGGTGCTCCCTAGGGGTTTCGAACCCCTGTTCACGCCGTGAGAGGGCGTTGTCCTAGGCCGCTAGACGAAGGGAGCAGGGTAAAGGCACTGTTCCGCAAGCCTTTTTACCGCCGGCCTGCTAAGGGGTGCTATTATACCGCCTCGGTTTCATTACACAACGCGAACAAGAATCTTGCCTAAACAGGACAGCAGGGTACCCGCCATCACTAAGCCTTTAGTCATTCCCCGCGCGGGACACAACATCTCCCGCGCCCTCATCAGCGAAAGCGCGCTAAAAGTCCTGTATCGCCTGAAAGATGCCGGCTATGCGAGTTTTCTCGTGGGTGGTTGCGTGCGCGACCTGATGCTGGGCCGCGAACCCAAGGATTTTGACGTCGTCACCAACGCGCGCCCGGAGCAGCTCAAGGAATTGTTCCGCAACGCGCGCCTGATCGGCCGGCGTTTCCGTCTGGCGCACATCCGTTACGGGCAGGACATTATCGAGGTCGCCACCTTCCGCGCCGCGCCGCACACCGGCAAGGAAGAGGGCGATTCCGACGATGACGTCGACGAGACCGGTCGGCTGCTGTCCGACAACGTGTTCGGCAGCCAGGACGAAGATGCAGTACGGCGCGATATCACGGTCAATGCCCTGTATTACGACATCAGCGACTTCACGGTGAGGGATTACGTGGGTGGCGTTGCCGACCTTGAGGCCGGTCTGATGCGCATGATCGGCGACCCGGCGACGCGCTTCCGCGAGGACCCGGTGCGCATGCTGCGCGTGGTGCGGTTTGCCTCCAAGCTCGGGTTCCGCATCGACCCGGCTACGGCCGACCCGATGTACGACATCGGCCACCTGCTGTTGAATGTCTCGCCGGCGCGCATGTTCGAGGAAGTGCTGAAACTGTTCCAGGGCGGGTATGCGCTCGAAACCTACGAGATGCTGCGTCACTTCGATTTGTTTCGTTTCCTGTTCCCGCTCACCGAGGAAAGCCTCGCCGGCGAAGACGCGAATTTCCCGCGCGTGCTGTTGCCGCAGGCGCTGGCCAACACCGATCAGCGCATCGAACAGGGCAAGCCGGTGAACCCGGCGTTTCTGTTCTCCGCCATACTCTGGGAACCGGTACGACTCGCTATGGAGCGACGTGTCGCGCAGGGCCAGCAACCGTTCGAGGCGCTAGCCCAGGCGGGCGAAGAGGTGCTGCGCGAGCAACAGCGGCACGTGTCCATCCCCAAGCGCTTCAGTTTTCCGATGCGCGAGATATGGGATCTGCAATCGCGTTTCTCGCGCCGCTCGGGCAAGAACGCTTTCCGTCTGATGGAGAACAAGCGCTTCCGCGCGGCCTACGATTTTCTGCTGCTGCGCGCACATGCCGGTGAGGAAACTCAGGAACTGGCCGATTGGTGGACGCGCTTCCAGGAAGTGGATGCCGACGGCCAGGCCGAGATGGTGCGCAATCTGGCGCCTTCCACCGAGGGCAGCGGTGAAGGCCGGCCGAAAAAACGCCGGCGCCGCAAGCGCAAGCCGAAGGGCGGAACGGCGCCAGCGTAAACGCGATGCGCGCCTACATCGCACTCGGCAGCAATCTGGACGATCCGGTCGCACAGGTACGTGCCGGCGCTCAGGCGCTCGGCAAGTTGCCCGGCACGCGCCTCGTCTGTTGCTCATCGCTCTATCGCACGGCGCCGGTGGGCGTCACCGAACAGCCGGATTTCATCAATGCTGTGTGCGCGATTGATACCAGTATGCCGGCCAGCGCACTCATGCAGGCCCTGCTCGTCATCGAGCAGGCACAGGGCCGC
>Ga0315281_10003850_pt1 | contig 21933 bp, 20 predicted proteins | sample YL17G07_0_MG_FD_204540 | JGI IMG/M metagenome (GOLD analysis project Ga0315281, IMG submission 204540) | Sediment microbial communities from Yellowstone Lake, YNP, Wyoming, USA - YL17G07_0 | ecosystem: Environmental > Aquatic > Freshwater > Lake > Sediment | place: USA: Wyoming | collected... | reverse complement strand
AAATCCGGGTTGCTTTACTTTCTTCATCGCTCGTCGCTCGTTCGTAATGGCACTTGGATATAACGTTTCACAACACCTGTGAGCTGACAGCTTCCGCAAATTTAAGGGCAATTTATAGAGATGCCCACTAATGTCTGGATCAGCGGTTTGCTGACGAAGGCAGGCGCACCCGCACAATTGACGCGTCAGGTGGTCAGATATGGACAACCGGTATTTACTCTGGATACTTTTGCAGAACTCAAGCAGCGGCTGTGGCTGCCGAAGTTTGACCGCTATGTGGCGATGGATGATCGAAAGCTGCTCTTGCACGATATCGATACTGTCGCCTTTTGGGTTGATGTTCCGCAGAAGGTCGCGAGTCAAACTTTCTGCCGCGATGCGGATGATGACAAATTTATCCATGCGGCGTTGGCGGCAGGCGCCGATTGGCTGGTGAGCGGAGACAAAGATTTGCTGGTTTTGTCTGAAAGTTTGCTGGCGTCTGACGTGCGGATTGTTTCCGCAACCGATGCTTTGCAGTTGCCTGAATTTTCGTCACGAATCTAGCCTGTACATACGCCAATGTACAAAGCCGAAACCCGCGCTGAACACATCGACCCCGCGCTCAAGGCCCCTGGCTGTAATAATCAGATCACGAAAAATGCTCAAGGAAAATCCTCCCTCGTGTTTCCTGCATCGGCAACAACTGAATCTTTCCTGAGGTGCAGTCATGAAGATACACCGCATTGCTTCAACCGAAACAGCACTCGACTTTGACACTGCCATCAAGCGCGCTTCAGCGGTCGCTGACGAGCTGATCGGCGAAAACATGCTGTTGTCCTGGTATGACCGCGAACGCGATCTGGAATCGCCTGCGCATGTCAGCGAGTGTCACGAAGGCTGCCCCATCAAGGGTTTCTGGGATTACGCCATGAACCGGGGCGGGGCGCTGGCGGTGGATTTAGACGATGGCCGTTTCGTGTTTTGTTTTCGGCCATTGGGGGAATTTGCTCCGCCACGGTAACCGGTGCCAGCCCACGAATATTGTTCAGAGAAAAGCCTTGGGCGTTTTTACGCAGGAGGAAAAATACTTCGCAGAAGGAAGAAACATTGACCTGATCGATGGCCCTGAATTGGCGGCCATGATCAAGGAATGATTAAGGGCTGGCGGTTCTTTAGTTGGCTTACAGGCCGGCGTCTGCGCGCAAGGCGGCGGCCTTGTCTGTCACTTCCCAGGTAAACCCCGGCTCTTCGCGGCCAAAATGGCCGTAAGCAGCGGTGTTTTGATATATCGGGCGCAACAGGTCGAGCATTTGCACGATGGCCTTCGGGCGCAGGTCGAAATGTTTCTTCACCAGCTCCGCAATCTTCTCGTCGGAAACTTTGCCGGTGCCATACGTGGTGACCCACACGCTGGTAGGATGGGCTACGCCGATGGCATAAGAAATCTGGATCAGGCACTTAGTGGCTAACCCCGCTGCTACAATGTTTTTGGCTACATAGCGGCCTGCGTAAGCTGCGGAGCGATCCACCTTGGACGGGTCCTTGCCGGAGAATGCGCCGCCGCCGTGAGGAGCTGCGCCGCCGTAGGTATCCACAATGATCTTGCGCCCGGTCAGGCCGCAGTCGCCCTGCGGGCCGCCGATGACAAAACGTCCGGTAGGGTTGACCAGATATTTGACCTCGCCCTTGATCATATCCTTGGGCAAGACGGGCTTGATAATTTCCTCAATAACGGCTTCGCGAATTTTCTCCAGCGTCATATCGGGAGAGTGTTGCGTGGATAGCACCACGGTGTCTATGGAATGCGGCTTGCCGTTCTCATAGCGGATGGTGACCTGTGATTTTGCATCCGGGCGCAGCCAGTTCAGGCGGCCATCGCGGCGCAATTGCGATTGGCGCTCGACCAGGCGGTGCGCCAGGTAAATCGGCAGCGGCATCAGGGTATCGGTCTCGTCACAAGCATAGCCGAACATCAAACCCTGGTCGCCCGCTCCTTGATCAAGAGTATCGTCATAAGCCTTGTTTACACCCTGCGCAATATCCGGACTCTGCTTGTCATAGGCCACCAGCACGGCACAGCCCTTGTAATCAATGCCGTATTCGGTGTTGTCATAGCCGATGCGCTTGATCGTATCGCGCGCCACCTGGATGTAATCGACATTGGCGGTGGTGGTAATCTCGCCAGCCAGCACGACCAAGCCAGTGTTGCACAGCGTTTCAGCGGCAATGCGTGAATGCTTGTCCTGCGCTAGAATGGCGTCCACGATGGCATCGGAAATTTGGTCCGCAACCTTGTCTGGATGGCCTTCAGAAACTGATTCGGATGTGAATAGAAATTCGCTCATTGTGTTCCGCACGCCTTCAAGCTGGATAAAGGGTGCGTATTATAACAAAAACCGGTTGTTTCTACCCATGCGTTCTTCCATTGTCGTTTGGCTGTTCGATTTGACAGCACACTTGCCGCTTGGCGCTTTGCACCGTCTTGGCACCTTGCTGGGCTGGGCGACGTATTGGCTGTCTGGCAAATATGCCAGGCGCTTGCGCGAGAATCTCGGGTATGGAATGGGACTCTGTCCTGAAAAGGATTTTCGCAAAGTGTTAAACGCCAGCGTAGCGGAAGCGGGCAAGGGTGTGGCCGAATTGCCATGGCTTTGGCGCCGCCCCTTGGCGGAAGTAACGGCCAGCGTCAAGGCATGCCATGGATGGGAACATGTCGAAGCCGCGCGCGCGCGCGGCAAAGGAATTATTTTTTTAACGCCGCATCTGGGGTGTTTCGAAATATCTGGAATATATGTGGCAGAACGGATTCCCATCACCGTGCTGTATCGCCCCCCCAAACTGGCCTGGCTGGAACAGGTGGTGCGTAGCGGGCGCGGGCGCGGCCAGTTGCGGCTGGCGCGCACCGATGTGGGCGGGGTGCGCTTGTTGTATAAGGCACTCAAACGCGGCGAGGCAACCGGGTTATTGCCGGATCAGGTGCCCGGCAAGGGCGAAGGTGAGTGGGCCGATTTCTTCGGACGGCCAGCTTACACCATGACGCTGGTAGGGCGCTTGGCGGAATCGAGCGGGGCGGCTGTGATGATGGCATACGTCGAACGTTTGCCGAAAGGCGATGGCTACATCATCCATTTTACGCCGCTGGAATTTGCCCCTGATATACCCATCACCAAACAAATAAATATGGCGCTGGAGAAGGTGGTGCGCGCCTGCCCCACGCAATATCTGTGGAGCTATAACCGTTACAAGGTTCCCGCTGGCATTGAGCCGCCCAGGCAGAAGCAAGCGGGGCTGCCATGATGGTTCGCCTCAGCGTTTTCCTGATCTGGTTGTTGCACTTTTTGCCGTTGCCGGTGCTGGCATGGTTTGGCAGCGGTGTGGGCATGGTATTTTATGTGCTGGCTGCGGAGCGGCGCAGGGTGGCGGACATCAACCTGCATTTGTGTTTTCCCGAAATGGGCAAGGCAGAACGGGCGCACTTGATACGCGCCCATTTCCGGGCGTTCGGGCGCAGCGTTGTCGAGCGCGGCATCTTGTGGTGGTCCAGCAGTGAGCGGATCAAAAAACTGGTGCATGTCGAAGGGCTGGAGCATTTTCAGGCCGCACGCGGCAAGCCTCTCATCCTGCTGACTGCGCATTTTGTCGGGCTGGATGTCGGCGGCTCCTGGCTCTCCCAACATACCGATGTGGTCACCGTTTATTCCAAACAGAAAAACCCCTATTTCGATGCTTTTATGTTGCGGAAGCGGACGCGCTTCGGTAAACAATTGCTGTATTCGCGGCAGGAAGGCATGCGCCCTGCTGTAAGGGCCATGCGCGAAGGCCACCCGTTTTACTATTTCACCGATCAGGATTTTGCAGCACGAGATGCGCTGTTCGTCCCTTTCTTCGGTGTGCCGGCCTCCACGTTGACCACTGTGCCGCGTTTGGCGGAAATGACCGGCGCGCGGGTGGTGCCCTGTATCCCCCGTGCACTGCCGCATGGCAAAGGTTATGAGCTGCGCTTCTACCCGGCATGGGATAATTACCCCACCGGCGACCTGGCAGCCGATGCGCGCCGCGTGAATGAATTTATCGAGCAACGTGTGCGCGAAATGCCGGAGCAGTATTTCTGGTTGCACAAGCGGTTCAAGACCAGGCCGGAAGGCGAAGAGAGATTTTATTAGCTGGTAGCCAACCCCGGTTTTGCTACAAGCTACCCGCTACGAGCTACCGGCTCAAGGAGTTTAAGAATGAAATACCACGACTTGCGCGATTTCATCGCACAACTGGAAAAAATCGGCGAGTTGAAGCATGTGACTGCGCCAGTTTCGCCGCATCTGGAAATGACGGAAATCTGCGACCGCGTGTTGCGCGCGCAAGGCCCCGCCGTGCTGTTTGAAAAACCTGCCGGGCATAATATACCCGTGCTGGCAAACCTGTTCGGCACACCGCGCCGCGTGGCGCTCGGCATGGGCGAAGAGAGCACGCAGGCATTGCGCGAATTGGGCAAGCTGCTGGCTTACCTGAAAGAACCGGAGCCGCCAAAGGGCCTGAGGGACGCTTGGGAAAAATGGCCGGTGCTGAAGCAGGTGTTGAACATGTCGCCCAAAGTGGTGTCGAGCGCGCCTTGCCAGGAAATCGTGTGGGAAGGCAATGATGTGGATTTGGGCAGGTTGCCCATCCAGCACTGCTGGCCGGGCGATGTTGCGCCGCTGATTACCTGGGGCCTGGTGGTCACGCGCGGGCCGAACAAACCGCGCCAGAATCTCGGCATCTATCGCCAGCAGGTGATAGGCCGGAACAAGACCATCATGCGCTGGCTGGCGCATCGCGGCGGCGCGCTGGATTACCGCGACTGGTGTGCAACGCACCCCGGCGAGCCGTTCCCGCTGGCGGTGGTGATCGGCGCCGATCCGGCCACGATTTTAGGTGCGGTCACGCCGGTGCCGGATTCATTGTCCGAATATCAATTCGCCGGATTGTTGCGCGGCGCAAAGACCGAATTGGTGAAATGTATCGGCAGCGACCTGCAAGTTCCGGCCAGCGCCGAGATCGTGCTGGAGGGCGTGATCCATCCGAACGAAACCGCGCTGGAAGGCCCTTATGGCGACCACACCGGCTATTACAACGAGCAGGAAAAATTTCCGGTGTTCACCATTAGCCGCATCACCATGCGGCGCGACCCGATCTACCACTCCACCTACACCGGCAAGCCGCCGGACGAACCGGCGATGCTGGGTGTGGCGCTGAATGAATTATTCGTGCCGCTGCTGCAAAAACAGTTTCCCGAGATCACGGATTTCTATTTGCCGCCGGAAGGCTGTTCCTATCGCCTCGCCGTAGTGTCCATCAAGAAGCAATATCCGGGTCACGCCAAGCGCGTGATGTTCGGCATCTGGTCCTTCCTGCGCCAGTTCATGTACACCAAATTTATCATCGTGGTGGATGACGACATCAACATCCGCAACTGGCAGGAAGTGATCTGGGCGATGACCACGCGCGTTGACCCGGTGCGCGACACGCTGCTGGTGGAAAATACGCCGATAGATTATCTGGATTTCGCCAGCCCTGTGTCGGGGTTGGGCGGCAAAATGGGGTTGGACGCCACCAACAAATGGGCGGGTGAAACGCAACGCGAATGGGGCACGCCCATCGTCATGGATGCGGCGGTGAAGGCGAAAGTGGATGCGATGTGGGGCGAGTTAGGGTTGTGAGTTTGTTGGGTTAGCGGCTTTTTCGCGTAACCCAACATCATTAAAAGGCTGTTGGGTTACGCGGTGAAACTGCTAACCCAACGCACTTACAGCAGCCTGACCACCGGTTTTGATTCAGGCGGGGCGTCCTTTTTCATCTGTTCGTCAAACGTGGCGAATTTGCTGGCACCATGGCTGGATGCCAGGTGCAGGGCGTCCGCGAAGTCCATGCCGTCTTCGCACCATTGCAGCGCCTGCGCGATCACCAGCGGCTGTTCGAGTTCGACATTGCCCAACCCGCCCAATTTGCGCAAGCTGCTGACCAGGGTTGCGCGCTCAAGGCGATACAAGCGGCGCAACACCCATTCCGTTTCGAGCAGGACGGTCTTGGGAATGAAAATGGATTCTTTCTTGAACAGTGCAGTGGCGCGTTTGGTTTGCGCTGCATCGTCGCCGATGAGCAGGCGCACCAGCACATTGGTATCAACGGCGTGCATGGCGCAACTTGATTTCCGCCGTGACGGCCTTGTCCATTTCCTCCAGGGTGCGCGCCTTACCCGTGTAACCGGCACAGCCTGCCACATCGTCTAGCGTGGTGGCGGCAAAAGGCTTGAGCGGGCGCAGCAGCACGCCTTCGCCGGTATCCTCAACGGCGAACTCGACCCCCGCCTTCCATTGGTTTGCCGCGCGGATGGCAGCGGGCAGGATGACCTGCCCTTTGCTGGATAGTTTGGTGGTTTCCATATTGCCGTTCCTTGGTAAGAAATAAGTAAGACATGCTACGGCAAGAGTGGCAGCATTGCAACTGCCACTCAGTGGGCCGGCATCCATAAAAATTTCGCGGGTTACTCCCTACGCTTGTTGGTGATTGTTGTGTGGTGGCACATCTGATACCATCTCCCTCATGTTAATCGTCGTTGATACCAACGTTTTCGTGGGCACCTGCCTGGGAACCGGCGCATCGAGTGAGGTTGTGGCATCCTGCCTGCGCGGCGAGCACATACCGCTGATGGGCACGGCGCTGCTGTCCGAATACGAGGATGTCCTGGGCCGAGCTGAACTGTTCCGGAAATGCAGGCTGACCGTAGCCGAGCGGGAAGAACTGCTCGACATCTTCCTCGCCACATGCCGCTGGACGCGCATCTACTTTGGCTGGCGCCCCAACCTGCCAGATGAGGGCGACAACCACTTGGTGGAACTGGCGGTAGCGGGCGGAGCCAAACGCATTGTGACGCACAACTTGCGTGATTTGCAGGGCAAGGAGCTGAAATTTCCAGAACTCGTGGCGGTTACGCCCGAGCATTTTTTGAAAGAGGTGAAATCATGAGCGCATTGACCATTCGACTGCCGGACGACAAATACCAGCGCCTGAAAGAACTTTCCCGTCATCGCCAAACCAGCGTTAATCGCCTGATAGACGAAATGGCCACGCTCATGCTGGCGGAATTCGATGCCGAAACCCGCTTCCTGTTGCGCGCCGAACGCGGGCAGGGCAAAACGGCGCGCGGCATCAGGCTGTTGAAAAAAGCCAAAGGCGAGTAACGGTTGTAAAGGAAGGCGCGGCTAACCCTGTTAGTCATGCCAAGCGCGTGATGTTCGGAATCTGGTCCTACCTGCGCCAGTTCATATACACCAAGTTCATCATCGTGGTGGACGACGACATCAATATTCGCAACTGGCAAGAAGTGATCTGGGCGATCACCACGCGCGTTGACCCGGTGCGCGACACCCTGCAGGTGGAGAACACGCCGATTGACTATCTGGATTTCGCCAGCCCGGTGTCAGGTTTGGGCGGAAAAATGGGGCTGGGCGCGACCAACAAATGGCCGGGCGAAACCCAGCGCGAATGGGGTACGCCCATCGTCATGGATGCAGCGGTGAGGGCGAGGGTGGATGCGATGTGGGGCGAGTTGGGGTTGTGAATTGTAGGGCGGAAAAGCGTAGCGCCTTCCGCCATCTGTCACACATAGAAACCCACATTCGGCGAATAACGCCTACGGCTCATCCGCCCTACGCGGGTTTATGCATTTCTCGGAAAACATGGCATCTTGTTCGACAGGTGCTCTCCGTCAACTGTCAAAGAGGTTGAAATTTGCATTTCGCCAACCCGATGGCCGCGCGCTGATGTCGGAAACTCAATTGTCAGAATGCACGGCGCTGATCGGTACGCGATTCTCGGATAAGGCTTCGCGACTTCATCTGGAAAAAACTCAGGGCGCAGTTCCGCGCATCGTCTTACCACCTCCAGCAACAAGTCAGAAAAACTTTGGGAGGCCTCGGTGAGTTCGTACCCATGCTTAGTGCGGAGTACGGTGCGTATCGTGCCTGCCAATAGATCACCAACCCGATACAACCACCAAAGGTGGAGCATCATATCTCGGGAAAAAGAGAACGCAGTTTTGCCAGATGAGTGGAGTTTGGCAGATGACCCCAAGAGTCCGCCTGGAAGAATGTCTCGCAAGAAATATCCCGGTTGGAATTCGGTTTCTGAGCCCTCTCATTGGTCGTGACATGTGACATCTCCATCTCAATAATTTAGACGGGGGTGTTATTGCATTATTGAAAGAGAAATTGAATAAAACTATGCCTTTCAGACTATATATTTTTCAAAAATGCATAGGCAATACATAGGCAATACATAGGCAATGCATAGGCAATGCATAGGCCTTTATGCATATAGACAGTAGGGGAATTTGCGGTTAGCGTGACGAGGCTTAAAACAGGACGGACTACATATCGAAGTAAACCAGTGGGCAACTTTGGGGATAGTTTGACGGTGAGTGGCCTTGGCATGGTGCCAAGCATGAAAAGGGGAAAATGAAATGGACGTATTTTCAAGCATAAAGTGGTATGGAGTAGTGGTTGCCTGCATGCTGGCTGCTGGCGCTGCCAATTCGGTAGCACAAGAAAATGGCGAGGGGCCATTTGTTGACGGGGTCTTTGCAGAAAAAGCAAAAATACAGCCAGGGCATGTTGAGCCAACAAAAGCGCTCACCTCGCCAGATGATGTTTCGGAGCCACTGTTAAGCGATGGAAATAACAACACCAATGAAGTCATTTTTCTGGTTGATTACAAATCAAACGCTGTTGCCAAAGCGGCTATCCCACTTGCCGCAACCAAAGGTACAAGTGATCGCTATGAAACAGCGTTGTCGAAGGCAGTAAGCAATAAAGAATCCGATGCATTACGGTTTTTTGGCAATCCACAAAGGGCGCGCTATGTGATTGAAAACGAACGGTTGGATGACCCAAGCCGCATCTACCTTACAGAAAACGACCCTCAAGAAATACTGCACCGTTATCTGGTGTTGCGTTACCCCAGCATTGGTGCGGCACAGGACGCCGTAAAGTTTTTGAAGCAACAACCGGGGGTACTCTACGCGGGTATCAATAGAACATTATCATTTTCCGCATTTGCTACGCCGCCCACCGATCCTTATTTCCCCATCAACACAAGCGCCACCAATGCGGGCCAATACCAATGGGGTATGCATTCCATGAATTTCCCGTCTGCATGGACTAAAACCACGGGGCATGGATATGTTGGAATGGCGGATTCAGGCATCGTAAGCCCGACCCCTGCCGACTTGGAGGCAAACTTTCGGCCACATCTGTCTTTCTATGTAAACCAGCCAACCCCCACATACGAAGCGCACGGAACACATGTTTCCGGGATCATTGCCGCCGCAGGCAATAACGGTATCGGCGTCGTTGGGGGCTGCCCAACATGCAGTTTTGTTATGGGTAATATAAATTCTGATAGTGGGTTCAACGATGCAACAGTAAGCGCTGGTATCAATGCCATGGTATGGCGGGGCGTACAAGTTATCAACGCAAGCTGGGGCGGACAAACGAATTGTGCTGGGCTGCCATTGATATGTTTAGCAGTGCAATTTGCCATACAGCGCGACGTGCTGCTGGTAGCTGCGGCAGGGAACCACAATAACACCACGCCAGATTTACCAGCCAGCTATCCTGGTGTTTTGTCTGTGGGGGGCATCCAAATTAACACCCCGACCAATCCATATTCATGGGCTTCCTGGTATTCTGGCTCTACCCCTGAAGGTATCATTGGTTCGTCTTGGGCGGGTGTAAACGGTGTTGTTGCGCCGGCCAGATCCATCGTCTCGACAATCAAGGTTAGTTATTTCAACCCTTCGTACTGGTACCTGTTTGGCGATGTTCTAAATGATGGGCAGGGCCATTTGATAGATGAATCCATCATAAATGGAGTCGGTGCGGGTGATGGTTATGGCAGTGGCACCGGCACCTCTTTTGCTGCGCCGCATGTTTCGGCGTTGGCAGGGATACTACGCTCGATCAACCCGCGCCTAAGCAAAGACAGCATTAGTTCCATCATCTGGGCCAGCGGTGACCATGCTACTACTCCAAATAGCCAGATTGGTTATGGCCTCCCAAATGCACGAACGGCAGTTGACAGCACTATCGCACAAACTCCAAATCGGCTAACACCACTGTTCTCTTTCTATAGCACCGGACGATACGACTATTTCTACACGACCGTACCACAAATGGCCTCGGCGGCGACTTGGGGGCAGATACTGCCAAACAATGGGGGTACTGCAACCGAGAATCGTTATGTACCAACAGGGACTCTCGGTATCAGCGGCTACAACCAATTCCCCGATCCTTGGTCTGCTAATGATACGCCACGAGCGCAAGTGTGGATATTCAGCACGGAGGAGAACCCAAAGAGTGCATCGGTGCCCCTTGCCCCTCTTTATCGGTTAAGCTGGAAATGTGGTATGGCAAGCTCTTCGCCTCCCGCAATTTGTTCGAGCAATCCATATCATGTTGATTTTACCTATACCGCCGATCCGGCAGGGGTTGACGCATTTCAAAGCGTCGGTTATATGCTTGATGGCGTTGAGGGTTACATCTACCCCACAACCATCACCCAACCGGCTGGTACGGTGCGCCTGATGCGTAAATACAATCCAACCCGTGATGACCATGCCATTTTCCCGGAAAGCGAATTGAACAACATGGCCGCCCAAGGATACACTGTCAATTCCGGCAGTGACTGGCTTGGCTATGTGTACCCCAATGTCAATGGGAACGTACCGGCCATTCAATAACACCACGCTGTTGCAATCCGTTTTCGGCGGGGCTTCTGGGCCATGAGCGGATGCAACAGGCGGACGCTGAGATGCCCTATGCTTATGGCCACTGAACTACTTTCTTCGCCCTGACAACGAGGCCCAATCATGACATCCTTCCGCCCTGCTTTTGCTGTGCTTCTGGTTTCATTTTTGGTCACAGCCTGCCTCAACGGCGGCGGCGGGAGTAATGCAATCATACCTCCGCCTACTTTACCTCCGCCCACTTTGCCTGCCGACTTGCAAACTACCGTTCCGGAACCCGTCAACTCCGATCTGAAGGCTCTGAATACGTTGCGTGGTCAGCTTGGTTTGGGTTTGTTGATGGAAGATAGCCGTCTGATAACGGTTTCAACAAAACACGCTAAATATGTAATGACTTATGGTTATGCGCAGTCTCACTCAGATGGCGGGGGCAGTTTTTGGACCCCCGAAGTGTCGGGGAATCTCAATTTTTCCGGCGTTACGGCAACAGACCGTTGTCTTGCTGTCGGTTATGACGGTAGTTGCAATGATACCGTTATCAATAGCGGGTTAAGTACGCTCCCCGACCTGAATGTTGCAGGCATAACTCTCCTCGCTGCAAAACCATACGGTGGAGTAATGCTGTTTGCACAGCAGCCCCGTCATGCTGGTGCGGTGTACGTGCAAGGGATGTGCATGGAGGGTTGTTTTAGTTGGACATCGTTGCATTTCGGTACCCCTACCAGCGGTGGACAGCGGCAGGGCAGCGGCTTCGTGTTGACCTATCCGCTTCCCGACAGCAGCGTGCCCAATATTTCATTTGGCCATGCCATCAACCTGCACATCAATGCCGGTGAGACATTGACCGTTGATTCATTCACGCTGCTGGATAAAAACGGCAGTACGGTTGCGGCTACATTGCTGACCCAGGCCACCGATCCGGAGAGATTTGTCCCCAGCCATGTTGCGGTGCTGGTGCCGAATGCGCCGCTCATCCGGGGTATGAATTACATGGTGAATTTCTGGGGTAAACGCAACGGTACAGGGTTTAGCCGCACCTGGAATTTCTCGGTTTCCTGATGTGGTGCGGGGGTGGCACAGTGCATAGTATCCCTTTCTGCAAGAACGCTTGACATCACTTTGCTGAGGAAAACACACAGCCCCCGAAACTCATTGTGCTGCACACCGCACACTGAATTTAGCCTAAAACTACAGTTTGCCGAAGCATGTCATAGGCGCAGTCTGCTTTTGAACCCCATTCGCTAATATGCCTCTTAACAAAGCACAGCAAGACCCGGAGTGCCTATTACCGATACCTCCCCCTTTGAAAAAGGGGGATTGAGGGGGATTTGATTGCCTGCTATACATGATGCCAGTGTAAATCCCCCCTGCCCCCCTTTTTCAAAGGGGGGAAACAGCCAAGCAAGCTGCGTTTTGTATAGAGGCATATTCGCTAAAGACATAAAATAGATTGCCCATGAGTTTCATCTTCGCCTGTCGGCGTGGAGTAAGTGGAGTAAGTGGAGTAAGTATTGCGGCTTGCATGATTTTGCGGCAGGACATGCAAGTGCCGTTACGCAGAAAAAATCCGGACGGTTAAGCCCATCAGCCTCGCAGATAGTAAGGATATGTGCTGCAAGATGTTCCGGTACGGTAACCATAAACCGTTTATTCCATTTTCCATGACACACTGCCGCAACTTCCACCAGTGCCACCCCCGCTGCATTCACTTCCTGCAGGGTGAAGGCGCACCCGCTGGATTTGGATTTATACACTCTCAGTTAGTTATCCAAAAATTGAAATGCCGCTGCGATTTACTGCCTATTGCCGCCCCTGCACCCACTCGATCAGCGCGTCCTGCGCGGCCTGTCCGTATTTTGCGTTGGGGTGGTTGATGAAGAACACCACCACCCATTCCTTGCCGCCTTGCGAGCGCACGTAGCCCGCGACGGTCTTCACGCCTTCCAGCGTGCCGGTCTTGAGGTGGGCGTGGCTGGCGGCGGGACTTTCCTTGAGGCGTTTCTTCACCGAGCCGTCCACGCCAAGTATCGGCAGCGAGGCTTGCAATTCGGCGCTGAGCGGGTGGCTGGCGGCGCTTTGCAGCAACAACGTCATACTGTGCGGGCTGATCCGCTCGGTGCGGGATAGCCCCGCGCCGTTTTCCAATACCAATTCCGGGAAGTCGAGGTGCTGTTTTTGCAGCCAGTCGCGCACGGCTTGGGTGCTGCGTAGAAGGTTGGTGGATGTCTTCTGCGCCCCCTCTCCCGCGAGGGGAGAGGGGGCTAAAATGGGTGCGCCGAGGGTTAGGAACAACTGGCGCGCCATGACGTTGTTGCTGAATTTGTTGATGTCGCGGATGACCGTGCTCAACGGATCGGAGAGGTGCGTGGCAAAGAGTTGCGCGTTGCTGCTTACCGTTTCCTCGCGCAATTTGCCGCGCAACGTGCCGCCGAGTTCCTGCCACAGCGCGCGGAACACGGCTTCCACATAGCGCGTGTGCGGCATCACGCTGAGATTCTGTTCGTGCTCGCCACATTCGCTTGGGTAGCCGCCTTGCAGGATGACGCTGTCGCCGTCCGGTTGCACGCGGATGGCGTCGTCCCATTTGTCGCAATCCCCTTTCGATGGGTGTGGGGCAGTTTGCGGCGTGAACTGGTTATCCAGCTTTATGCTATCCAGCGGCGTTTCGCTGATGATTTTCAGCGCGTTGCCGTCCGGCAGGTAGCGCAGGCGCAGGGTGTTGAAATTCAGCAGCAGCGCATCCGGTCCGACGTTGTAGGCGCGCACCGGGTCGTTGTCGAAGGCGGCGGGGTCGTGTGCGGGCAAATCGAAAAAACTGCGATCCAGCACCAGATCGCCGCGTATCTCGCGCAGGCCGCGCGCGCGCAGTTCACTCAGCCATAGCCAGAATTGCTCGATGGTGAATTTTGGGTCGCCATAACCTTTCAGGATCAGGTTGCCTTGCAGCACGCCATCTTTCAATTCGCCGTCCAGATACGCCTCGGTCTTCCAGGTGTAGGCGGGGCCGAGGATATCCAGCGCGGCGTAGGTGGTGAGCAGCTTCATGGTCGAGGCCGGATTCATCGCCTGCGTGGCGTTGATGCTGAGGAGCGGCTTGTGCGCATTCACCTCGCGCACTTCGAGGCCGATGCTGTCGAGCGGGATGTGCGCCTGGTGCAGCGCATCGCGCACGGCAGGAGGCAGCGCAACGGCGTGGGCGTTGGAAATCAGGCAACAAGCAAACAACAGGCTATGGATTAACTTTACGGATAGCAACAAGAATCCGTCACTCCCGCGAAAGCGGGAGTCCAGCCTGTTTGATTGAACTGGATTCCCGCTTTCACCAAAGGTAGGCAATCCACTATCCGCTGAAGCGGATGTGGAATTGACACCGCGGGAATGACAAAGCCGTTTGTTCATGTCAGCGCCTCCACGATACCCAGCGTGCGCATCACCAGCATTTGCATTTCTTCCTCTCCAATCACATACGGCGGCATGAAATATACCGTATTGCCCATCGGGCGCAGCAGCAGTTCCTGTTGCAGCGCGAGCGCGAAGCAGCGTTGCGCGAAATCGGTGTACGGGCTATCCACCTCGAATGCCCAGATCATGCCGGTGTTGCGAAAATCCCGCACCTTAGGGTGTTCGCGCAATGGTTCGGCGATGCGGTTGAAATACGCGGCCTTGCTGCGGTTGGCATTCAGCACGTCGTCCTGCGCAAAAATATCCAGTGTCGCCAGAGCCGCGCGGCAGGCTAGCGGGTTGCCGGTGTAGGAGTGCGAGTGCAGGAAGCCGCGCGCCACCTCGTCGGCATAAAACGCCTGATAAATTCCATCGGTGGTCATCACCACCGAAAGCGGCAGATAGCCGCCGCTGATGCCTTTGGACAGCAGCAGGAAGTTGGGGCAAATCCCCCCGTTGCCCCCCTTTTTCAAAGGGAGGGCAGGAAGCGGTACATCCGGATTTACTTGGATACCCCCCTTTGGCAAAGGGGGGCAGGGGGGATTTCTCGCCTGTTCGCACGCAAACATCGTCCCCGTCCTGCCCATGCCCACCGCAATTTCATCGGCGATGAGATGCACTTGGTATTGGTCGCACAACTCGCGCGCGCGTTGCAGGTAAACCGGATGATACATCGCCATGCCTGCCGCGCCCTGCACCAAAGGCTCCACAATGAAGGCGGCGATATTGTCGTGATGCTGCCGCAAATGCGCTTCCAGTTTGTCCGCGCAGCGTAGCGCATAATCTGCGGCGCTTTCCCCCTCTGCCGCATTGCGCCAGTCCGGGCTTGTCACCGTGGCATTCTGTTTCAGCAGCGCGCCGTAGGCATCGCGGAATAGCGCCATATCGGTGACCGAAAGCGCGCCCAGTGTCTCGCCGTGGTAGCTATTTTGCAGGCTGATGAAGCTGGTTTTTTGCGGCTTGCCCAGATTGTGCCAATAATGCGCGCTCATTTTCAGCGCAATCTCCGTCGCCGACGCGCCGTCCGAAGCGTAGAAGCAATGCCCCAATCCGGCAGGCGCCAGTTGTGCGAGCCGTTCGGACAATTCCACCACCGGCTCATGCGTAAAACCCGCCAGCATTACATGCTCCAGCTTGCCCAGTTGGTCGGCTATGGCGGCGTTGATGCGCGGATTGCAATGCCCGAACAAATTCACCCACCACGAACTTACCGCATCCAGGTAGCGTTTGCCGTCAAAGTCATACAGCCATACCCCTGCGCCACGCGCAATGGGCACCAGCGGCAAGGTTTCGTGTCGCTTCATTTGCGTACATGGATGCCACACAGAAGAAAGAGAGCGGGCAAGTAATTCAGCGTTGGGCATGGCAGGCTCTAAGGTTGTCGAACGGGCTTTGTACACCATTGATGCCACTACAGACAATAGCTGGAAGTAGCATTACAAATGGAGAGTGAAGACAACAAGCGAAAATGGGCTTAACATTGCCGCATAAAGGAGGTTGCTTATGCGAGCGGCATGTGAGTGTTGTTTGGCTAAAACCCCATGAAATACGTACCGAGCCTTCCCCCGCCTATAACCGGAGTAGCGGACAGATGGGCAGTAAATAGTTTGACCAGAGTCAAGTCGGTCAAGCCTGTACAGGAGCGCACCTTGCCGCCGCTGGTGTTTCATCCGCAACGCGCGTTGCATGAAATTCCTCCCGGTTCAATCGAAGAAACCGAGAGGCGGCATGAAAAGCCTTTTCAGGAACGCCGGATGTACTGCCGCCGCGTTGCGCACCAGCCGATTATGGAGGAGCTTCGCTCGGGAGTGGAACGGCGCCGGAACAGGCAGCGGGGTGGGGATATGACGGATCATATAGACGAGAAAGTTTAATGATCCGCTGGCCAATCCTTCACGGAGCCCGCTGCCGCAAAAGGCTTAGCAGGCAGGTGTTGCAGCATGTTGGGATGCATGCCCCTATGTATCGCATGACAAGTAATGTGCTTCACCCGACGCCAAAAATATAGTCAGGCATATTCATAGAACAGAGGCTGTCCGGGCCGGATAGCAATGGAGATAACAGCTATGCAAAGCAATCAACAAACTGCAGACGAACAATACCGGCTCTATCGGCGGTTTATGGAAATACAGCGCCGGGTTGGTGCGGAGCGAGATATCGCCCGCCTGCCTGGCCTCGTCATGCACGAGGTGTCGGAACTGTTGGGCACCGACCGCAGCACCCTGTTTCTCGTGGATTGGGAGACCATGCAGTTGCGCGCATGCTTCGCGCAAGGGATCGAAAGTAACGCCATCGTTGTGCCGTTGCGGATGGGCATCGTCGGCGCCGCCATTCTTCAGCGCAAAATACTGAACATCGTCAATGCCCATCAACACCCCTATTTTAATTTCAGCATTGACAGTTTGTCAGGATACAAAACCGATAGCGTCCTGGCTTCTCCGGTTATAGATGGCGACGGTATGGTGCTCGGCGGGGTGGAGCTGTTGAACAAAAAAACCGGGCGGTTTACCAAAGAGGACGAGAAAATTTTTACGGTAGCCGTGCAGCGACTGGTCGTGTTGATACATGATGGGGCGCTGGACAGGCAACGCGCATGCGATGAAATGGCTGCCTTGCGCAGGCAGATCGGATTCGACCGCAGTTCGGTCTTTGTGACCGATGAAGCAACTGGCCAGCTGGCAGCGCTGTATTCCGAAGGTCTCGAAAAACAAAAAATCACCCTGACAGTAAAACTTGGTATTGCCGGTCTGGTGACCATGACCAACCAGATGCTGCTGATTCCCGATGCGGCGTCTGATCGGCGCTTCGATTCTTCATTTGACAAGATAACTGGTTACCACACCCGAAATATATTGTGCATACCACTACGCGGCGCTAACGGCGAGGCGCTGGGCGCCATACAGGCGATCAACAAGCTGGAGGGAAACTTTGGCGAACAGGATATCGAGATGTTGGCCAGCATCGCCGGTATCATTTCGATTGCCATCGAGAACGCGATGCTGCTCAAGGACAGTGATCGGCAGTTCCACAGCATTCTGGAGGTTCTTGCGGCTTCGATCGATGCGCGCGATGCCATGACGGCTGGGCATTCCACGCGGGTTGCCGAATTCGCCACAGGAATCGGCAGAGTCATGGGGTTTGCCGAGGCAGATCTGGATGTGTTGCGGGTATCGGCAATCCTGCACGATTACGGCAAGATTGGTGTTGATGACTGTGTCCTCAAGAAAAACGGCAAACTGGATGTATCCGAATTCGCACACATGAAGCAGCATGCGACGCTTACTTGCGATATCCTCGACAAGATTTACTTCGCCCGAAAATATCGCGGCGTGCCGCTGATTGCTTCCTCTCATCACGAGTATCTCGATGGTTCAGGCTATCCCAACGGGCTGGATAGCAACGAAATTCCATTCATGGCAAAAATCCTGGCGGTGGCCGACGTGTATGAAGCATTGACTGCGGATCGGCACTATCGGAAGAGCATGACACCAGAACAGGCGCTGACCATCCTGGAAGAGGGTGTAAGCAATAACAAGTTCGATGTCGGCGTCCTGGCCGCCCTGAGGGTGTATCTGTCGCAGGACAAACCGGACGAGTCGCCTGCCGTGTAACGACGCGTCATTTGGGGTGCGTTGTTGTTACAGTAAGCGTCCCTTGCGATTTCTGCAATAATTCAACTGGGTAAACCCCCGGCTATGCCGGGGGACTCACAAAGGTTTGACCTATGCGGCGGTCGTAAAGGGCAATCAGAATTTAGCGGCATTATTCCCTCCCCCTGGAAGGGGGAGGGCTAGGGTGGGGGTGGAAAGTCCGAGGGTAACGGCCTGCGATTTCGTTCGGCTATTGTATAGTTCCACATTATGTTGTTTTTGGTTGCTGTAACAAGAGAACTGGCGAACACCTAGCCCATGGCACGCCGGGATATAAACTAAAATTCACGCGCTGTCCCGAAGCTGGAGGTATTGCGCCAAAATAATCGCTTCCATGAAAGAACAAAGAGCTGTTTGTTTCTCCGTCTGTAATATTGCCTGTATTGCTTCTTCCTCCTGATGCATATCCCACGCCGAACCTGTTAATTGTGCCCGTTCGGCGCGGCGCAGAGGCATAGCAAAGGTTGTCATAGGCAACCACCACCGTCTTGTTCACTAAAACCGGCGTTAACCTGCTTAATCCCACTTTCCGCACCATCCGCAACGATTTTCTAGCTACACAAACAACGAAATTCAAACTTCCCCCCTACCTATCACTGCAATTTTTCACTGCACCCTTGCAATCATCTCATCCAACCCCTATCATTAGCACTCGTTAACGGCGAGTGCTAATCGGCAGCGCCGCTTTTAACTTAATCAATTGTTTAGGAGAAATAAAATATGAAAGTTCGTCCCTTGCACGACCGCGTTGTTGTCAAGCGCCTGGAAGAAGAACGTAAAACCGCGTCTGGGATCGTGATTCCTGATGCCGCCACCGAGAAACCCGACCAAGGCGAAATCATCGCTGTGGGCAACGGCAAAATCGGTGATGACGGCAAGTTGCGTCCGATGAACGTGAAAGTCGGCGATAAGGTGTTGTTTGGCAAATACGCTGGACAGACCTTCAAGATGGATGGGCAGGAATATATGACCATGCGCGAAGACGACATCATTGGCGTAGTCGAAGCCTAAATTCCAGATTGTCATTCCCGCAAAAGCGGGAATCCAGTTAATAAAAACGCTGGATTCCGGGTCAAGCCCGGATAACCAGCGACTTAGCGAGCGTTTGTTGCTCGGTTAGTCGAATGGCCTAGTAGTTCCACCAATGACGGAACCAAACAATTTTAGGAGAAATAAACATGGCAGCAAAAGAAGTTAAATTTCACGATGCCGCACGCAGCAAAATGGTTGCCGGTGTCAACATCCTGGCCGATGCGGTCAAGGTTACCCTCGGCCCGAAAGGCCGCAATGTAGTGTTGGATCGTTCCTACGGCGCACCCACCATCACCAAGGACGGCGTGTCCGTCGCCAAGGAAATCGAACTGAAGGACAAGTTCGAAAACATGGGCGCGCAAATGGTGAAGGAAGTCGCTTCCAAGACTTCCGACGTGGCCGGTGACGGCACCACCACCGCGACCGTGCTGGCGCAATCCATCGTTCAGGAAGGCATGAAGTTCGTCGCCGCCGGCATGAACCCGATGGATTTGAAGCGCGGTATCGACAAGGCGGTAACTGCAACTGTGGTGGAGTTGAAGAAAATCTCCAAGCCTTGCACTACCAGCAACGAGATCGCCCAAGTAGGATCGATTTCCGCCAACTCTGACGCCAACATCGGCAAAATTATTGCCGACGCGATGGACAAGGTCGGCAAGGAAGGTGTCATCACCGTTGAAGACGGCAAGTCCCTCGACAACGAACTCGAAATAGTCGAAGGTATGCAGTTTGACCGCGGTTACTTGTCTCCCTACTTCATCAATAATCCTGACAAGCAAAATGCGGTAATGGAAACCCCCTACATCCTGCTGCACGACAAGAAGGTTTCCAACATCCGCGACCTGCTGCCCGTGCTGGAACAAATCGCCAAATCTGGCCGCCCGCTGCTGATCATCGCCGAGGACGTGGACGGCGAAGCACTGGCCACTCTGGTGGTGAACAACATTCGCGGCATCCTGAAAACCGTCGCCGTCAAGGCTCCGGGCTTTGGTGACCGCCGCAAGGCCATGCTGGAAGACATCGCCATCCTCACCGGCGGCACCGTGATCGCCGAAGAAGTCGGCCTGTCACTGGAGAAGGCCACGCTGGCCGATCTGGGCCAAGCCAAGCGCATCGAAGTGGGCAAGGAAGACACCATCATCATTGACGGCGCAGGCAAGGAAGACGCGATCAAGGGTCGTATTTCCCAGATCAACAAACAGAGCGAAGAAGCTACCAGCGACTACGACAAGGAAAAACTGCAAGAGCGTAAAGCCAAGCTGGCTGGCGGCGTGGCAGTGATCAAAGTCGGTGCGGCAACCGAAGTGGAAATGAAAGAAAAGAAAGCGCGCATCGAAGACGCACTGCACGCTACCCGTGCTGCCTGGGAAGAAGGCATCGTCCCCGGCGGCGGTGTGGCGCTGCTGCGCGCCAAAGTCGCAATAGCAGGCCTGAAAGGCGACAATCACGACCAGGACGCGGGCATCACCATCGTGTTGCGCGCTCTGGAATCTCCGATGCGCGCCATCGTATCCAACTCGGGAGACGAGCCGTCCGTAGTCGTCAACAAGGTGCTGGAAGGCAAGGGCAGCTTCGGTTATAACGCGGCCACCAGCGAATATGGCGACATGCTGGCGATGGGTGTGGTTGACCCAACCAAAGTGACGCGCATTGCATTGCAAAATGCAGCGTCCATCGCGGGCCTGATGCTGACCACCGCATGCATGGTGGCGGAACTGCCGGATGACAAACCTGCCGGTGGCATGGGTGGCGGCGACATGGGCGGAATGGGCGGCATGGGCGGCATGATGTAATTGTCGCAAGCTGTCTCTGCAACAACCTGACAAACCCCCGCCTCGTGCGGGGGTTTGTCTTTCCGGCTCTCGGTTTTTGTTGCTCCAGGCGCATAGCACCGAGCAACACGGCTTTAGAAACATCCGAGCAACCCAGCCATCGCTAACTAGCGGAACACAATCAGTGGTTTCTTAAATCGAATATTGCCGATATAATGCGCGCCGTTGCGTTGCCCAACAAGCATGGTTGGCAACGTGCAGAAGATTACGGTACGGCTTGCTTGCTGGGTTTGTTGCCGTAACTCAGATCCTTGCGTGAACCTGCAAAGGGTGATGTCCTTAAAATGGCCCGGTAGCTCAGTCGGTAGAGCAGAGGACTGAAAATCCTTGTGTCGGTGGTTCGATTCCGCCCCGGGCCACCAGTATTCATGCGGCTTTCAGCGATGCTGGCCGTTTTCTATTTCTACAATTCATTTTTTTCTTGCGGTACACTAACACCTCTCGAAAAAATAATAACCAATGCGCCTTCCCTATAAAGAACACTGCAACCATGAGGTGGTTTGTAAATCCGTTACATGGCTTGCCCGGTACGTCAGTACCTTACTGTTGCTATTCGTTTGCACCGCTCCGGTTGTTGCTGAAACCGCATCGCAATCATTCGGCAAATGGCAGATTTCGCCCGCGCCATCGACAGGCGAAGAGTCTTTGATTTTATCGCTTAAGGCAGAAAAAGCGGTAAAGGGCTGGATGAAAACTTCCGTCCCTGTCCTGACCATTCAATGCGTAAAAGGGAAAGCGGCTGTTTACGTTGAAACAGGGATGGCGCTGGAGGTTACCGTGGTTGATCAGCAAATCGTGCACCTCCAGCTTGACGGCGGCAAACCTTTCCATCAGCGCTGGCGCGAAGTAACCAATGCGACGGTTTCCGCGCGCGACGCAACAGCACTGATCAAACAGTTCGCGCAGTCTCAAAAATTTATATTTGAATTCACTCCCTTCAGCAGCGCACCCGCACAGGCCGAGTTTGCCGTTGCGGGGCTATCCGCTTACTTGCCGCAACTTGCCAGGACATGCTGGGGAAAATAGACCTGCCAAGGAACCGCTGGTTTATTCGCGCTGATTAAGATACTTATTCCATTTCCATTTTAAAATTAAAATAATCCGTAGGTCGGGCTGCGCCCGACAACTGTGCGCCCGTGAAGGCACGCAAACAGCACGGTGCAAGTCCGTGTCGGAGTAAGCCAAGACCCCGTAGCCGAAGGTAACCGCGTCACTGTGA
>Ga0315281_10003849_pt1 | contig 21933 bp, 20 predicted proteins | sample YL17G07_0_MG_FD_204540 | JGI IMG/M metagenome (GOLD analysis project Ga0315281, IMG submission 204540) | Sediment microbial communities from Yellowstone Lake, YNP, Wyoming, USA - YL17G07_0 | ecosystem: Environmental > Aquatic > Freshwater > Lake > Sediment | place: USA: Wyoming | collected... | reverse complement strand
TTCGTGCAAGACTACGCCAAGAGCCACCCGATCAGCGAAGATCAACTCAAGCAGGAATATGACAATCTGAAGAGCCGGCTCGGAAACAAGGAATACAACGCGCGCCACATCCTTGTGGGAACCGAAGCCGAAGCCAAGTCCATCATCGCGCAACTCGGCAAGAAGGTGAAATTTGAAAAACTCACCGAAAAATCCAGGGATGCCGGTTCAGCTCAACAAGGCGGCTCATTAGGTTGGGCGGTACCCAGCAATTATGTTCCGCCCTTCGCCGATGCACTGTTGAACCTGAAAAAGGGCGAATACACCAAAGAACCGGTGCAATCCCAATTCGGCTGGCATGTCATCAAACTGGAAGACACGCGCGACCTGAAACTGCCGCCATTTGAAGAACTCAAACCACAGTTGCAACAACGCCTGCAACAGCAGTCCATCCAAAAAACGATTGCAGATTTAAAAGCAAAAGCCAAGATTGAATAATCTGTAGCCCTAAAAAAATGGGATGCAGTCGGTCGAACTGCTCAAACAAAGTGTGGCAATAGCAAAATGCCCTCCAGTTTATGGAGGGCATTCTTTTGGCACAATCGGCAACGAGATGTTTGGCGTTCTGGCCTTACCATTCTTGTGGCAACTTGTATTTCTCTGGCAGCAAATTGATGATTTCCCTTTGCACCATAATGTTGTGTTCTTCGTAAAGCGCGTTGCCGCATAAAGATAGTATTTCGTCGAAGTCATCCAGAACTTTTTCGCCCTGCCATACCCATTCGACAGGCAAGCAAATGCCAAGACCGCTTTCATTCGGATAATCGGACCGAACAACGCCTACGGCTTTGATATGCAGACTGGATTTTGGTGTGCAGCGTTTGATAAAAACGATGTCTTCATTCCTGATGGCCGAGACGATACTGTGCAAGTCCGATTCTCCATCCGGCGAGTGTGGGTAGCATACGATGCCCTTGTCGATAAAGCCTTCAGCATTGTGCTCCTCAATTCCGAAAATTGCTGTCATTGCTCACTCCTTCTTTTCATGCCGCAAAATACTCAACATAATTCAAAGGTCATGCAGTTAGCCTTGTTTTGCACCATCCCTACCTGGACACTTTCCGCCATGCATTCGAGGTCATTGTTAAACTTGCAGCCGGCGGTCTTGCAGGCACCGATGCCAGCAATCTGATCGACCGACTTAGCGTGTCGCGGTCCCGTCATGAAGGTATCGCAGTCAGGGTGTATCGAGTCGCCGATGGAGATGGCGCGGGCATGACAACTGCTGCTGGTGTTATATACGCAATCGCTTGCCATGCACTCCTTAACAACAGGCATTTCAAGGCAAATAGTTTTCATGGCATGTTCTCCTTTCAGGTTATTGGCTACAGGGCTGGCCTAGCGAAAACCAGCCTCGCTTTAGCAAGCTTCAACTGCCAGAAAATATTATTCCCCGCATGTAAAAGGCGCTATCAGTGTTTGCCTGACTATGATGTAAGTAAACAAGAAAGATTATTATCAGAGTTTGTCTGGCCATTTCGCAAATATTTTTTTGGGTAATCTCCAACAAACTTCTGTAAGACAATCACCAATAGAGAACTTCCCCTCTCTCTTGCGCCATTTTCAGACAAACACTGATACCAAATACGCGCGCAATGGAGCATTATCAGCTGCCGCTAAATTCTGTGCTTCTTTGATTTAGACCATTTGGCGTTTTTCGATGGGTTTCTAATCTTACTGTGTCAAGAAGCGATCAAGGGATGCAGTGCAAGGCAAAATCAGGCGAGGAAGCGCAGTTTACGTGCCGGTAAATGAGCATTCCGAGTTCGATTTTAACGCCGCAATGCGCCTTTCAGCACTTCTTGACACAGTAAGACTAAATAGTAGTTCGCAGGCTTCTCATCGCTTGTTCCACTTCAAGGAGAAAATAATCATGCGCACACTAAAATCACTCGCTGTATTACTTGCTTTCGGCTGTTATGTTCCTTTTGCGCTTGCCGCCGAAGCTTCAGTCGCTATTTCCTCACCAGCCGATGGCGAAAAATTAAGCCGGACGGCGAAAACATTAATCAACTATGAGGTAACACCCGGACCGGAAGGCGACCATACGCTGGGCGAAGCGCGCCAACTTTTCAGCGATGCCGGTAAATATATCGCCGTCCGCATGGCGTAGCCTGCCAACAGATTCATGCGATAGTTTTCGGCGTAGCTTAATGACGATTGCGCGGCTCAGTGTTGACGCTGGAAATATCTTTTCAAGGGCAATACCGGCAAAGCATTTTGCGCCCCATACATCGAAAGATTTAGGCTCATGGTTATCGCCCACCAGTCGCCATACCTGACTTGCGCCGCGATGGTGTCCGGCATTCACCAGATTGATAATTTCATCGTCTGACTTCAGCATTAAATCCACTTCATCAAGCATCAATGACGGATGCCACTTTTCAGCAATTCTGAATAGTGTTGCCGCCTTCATGTTGTTGGTGGACAAGGGGCGCATCACGATCCTTGAAAGCAAGTCGCGAAGCTGTGATTTACCGCATACCGCTTCAGGTGCGGTAATGATCGCCAGCGGGGCGACTTCCACCACGTCAACAAACCATGTGAAGGCAACCCACAAAGTCGCCGCATACGCCTGCTCGGTATCCAGCACAATGAATTGACGGATGGTGTCCACAACCTCATCAAGCAATTGCGCCGGGTCTATCGGCTCAGAGTGCGGCTCGACTTCAGCGAATGGCAACCTGTCCGCTTCGCTTTCATCTGATCGCGCCGCTTTCACCAGTCCATCCAACACAGCAGGGCGACAACCCATCGCCTTCGCCTGTTCAACTCTCACCCGTTCGTACTCCAGCAGATTCAGCGATGCTAACCACTGGATAATTTCATCGTCTGACTGTGCCGGTGGCGTGCCAGCTTGTGCCGTGGATTCTGGCAAGGGCGTAGCATCACCCGCATCAAGCGAAGGGCTAGAATCGCATCCTACGGCCTCGACTTTTTCCGGTGCGCGCTCAATAACCGGCAATGCCCATATATCCGCCGCCGTTGCCTTGCGCCCGTGCTGATTGTGAAATGCTTTGAGCCAGTCCACTACATCACCTTTGGCCGGTAGGTTCAAAGCTGCCACGTCAATAAAGGCAACCTCGCAACCTAACGCCTTCAGCTTGTCCGCCGCGTGTTGCGCGTAGTCAGCTCCCGCCGTGTCGTTGTCTGACCATATCAGCACGTTGCGCCCGGTTGCCGGTTGCCAGTCCGTTGCCTCTACCGATTGCGCTCCGCCGCTGGTGGTGGCGACAATGCCGCGAAGTGCCAGCATATCTACCTTGTATTCGCCCTCTACCAGAATCACGCGCTCAGATTGCCGCGCCGGATCACAAAGCCGGTGCAAGTTGTAGAGCGGTGCGCCGCCGTCAAACTCAGGGGCTTTCAATTCATAAACGCCCGAGGTATCACTGCGCAATGGCCGTATCCATTTTTCGCCAGTCTCGGGATGTTTCAAGCGAAGCCGCGCAAACGTGATTACACCATCGCGGTCGGTGTAGTGGTGGATCGCCCCGCCGTGTTTCGGATCAAGCGAATAGCCTTGTTTGCGAATTGAGTTAGTCAGCCGTATCGCAGCGGTTTGGATTGCTTCAATGATTGCCTTGTCCATTATGAAGCCCTCCATGCGCCCAACTGTTGCGAGGCATGTTTGAAGCTCAGGCCATAGCGTTGCTGGTGGAATGCCAGCACATCGCCGCCATGCGCGCCGCACACCATGCAACGAAAGCCGCCAGTGTCTAGCCGCACCCGCAAGCTAGGTTTTGTGTCGTCATGGAATGGGCATATTCCGTTTTTCCATTCGCCGCCGCCGGTCAGCTTCAGCCCTTGCTGTGCAAAGTATTCCGAAGGGTGCGGCAGTCTCGCACGATCAAAACCGCCCTTGTAATTCCAGCGGCTTTTGGTAGAGTTGGCAACGTGGTTTGTGGGGGTGCGTTGCGTAGCAGCAACCGCCCCCAATTGTTTTGAGGTTGTGGTTTGTTGTCTCATGGCTTACATCCCCGCCGTCTTGCGACTGTCAGCGATGCGATGCGCGATATATTCCTGCACCTCGGCCTCTACCCACGCAACAGACATTACGCCAAGCGAAATTGGGCGGGGGAAAGTTGGATCGTAGTGCGGGGATTTTTTATCAAGCCGTGCGTAGATTGTGCTTCGGGATAATCCGATAGCTTGCTCGACTTGTTTTCTGCGAAGTAAACGATGCGCGATTGCGCCTTGTGTGGTGTGCGGTGTTGACGTGGATGCCATGACGGTTCCTTTCCAAGTTAGTCAAAAGTTAAAACCCTTTTCGACCATCTCGGTCATGCAACCTTCACGAGCCACGCCCGTCTTACCTTTTTACTGCATACATCAAGCTACTTTTTTAATTCTACACAAAAGCCAATTCCATGCAAGTCTTATTTATTCCGCCAATAACTTACCCCGCTTTTTTGTGCAGTGGTATCACGTCCGCACCCGCTGCCAAGCCGCCCAGATAATCCGCCCATGCCTGCATCATGCGCCGCCGCTCGGGTAGATATTCAGCCGCGTTATAGGTGGCTCGCACCCCACTGGCCTTATGCGCCAGTTGCCGCTCGATTGCATCCGCATTGAAGCCCTGCTCATTCAATAACGTGCTGGCCATGTGCCGGAAGCCGTGCGCGGTCATTTCGGTAGAGGTGTACCCCATGCTTCGCAGTGCTGCCAATATCGTATTTTTCGCCATTGGCTTTGTGCTGGAACTGACACTTGGAAAAACATATTTACCCGTGCCAGTCAGTGTATGCACTTCACGCAGGATCGCCACGGCCTGACTAGACAGCGGGATTATGTGCAATGCCTTCATTTTCATCTTGTCAGCCGGTATGCGCCACTCCGCTTTATCAAGGTCAATTTCTGCCCATTCCGCACGGCTCAATTCAATCGGTCGCAGGAATACCAGAGGCGATAACTTGAATGCACAGCGCACAATAAATGTACCCGCGTACCCGTCAATGTCGCGCATCAATTTACCGATCTGCGCGGGTTCGGTTATCGCTGCCAAGTGTTTGCCTTTGTGCGGCGGCAATGCGCCTTTCAAGTCAGCCGATGGATCGCGCTCAGCTCTACCTGTTGAAATGGCATAGCGGAAAACTTGCCCACAAATAGCACTGACACGATGCGCGGTATCCAATGCGCCGCGGCTTTCAATCCGGCGCAATACCGCCAGCAATTCAGGCGCGTTGATCTCACCGATAGGGCGCGCACCCAGCCACGGGAAAACGTCATTTTTCAGCCTCACGCTGATCGTTCTGGTATGCGATTCTTTAAAGCCTTTTGTGAATTTAGAAAACCACTCATGCGCCACGATCTCAAAGCTATTCGCTGCCAGTGCGACTACAGCCGCTTTTTGCGCCCTCTTCACCGCGCCGGGGTCTGCACCATTGGCCAACATCTTGCGCGCAGCTTCGCGCCGCTCCCGCGCATCCAATAAGCTGACATCAGGATAAACGCCAATTGCCAGCGTTTTGCGCTTACCAGCAAAGCGATAATCAAGCCGCCAATACTTTGCGCCGCGCACAACAACCTTTTTGCTCTTTTCGTTGATCGTCTCTCTATCCGGTTGCGCCAGCAGGTACATGCCGCCGCCGTCTGCTCGTTTTTCTGGCTTGCCGGTTGTGTTTGCCTTTTTCAATTCCAAGTCAGTCAGTGCCATGATTTACCCCCCTTTGACGGTATCAGTGTTTGACGGTATCCAACATACCGCCAAATATACCGCCAATTGTCGGTAGATTGCAAGGGAATAGTTAGGAACGCTTAGGCAACAAAAAACCCGCTAAAGCTATATGCAATGCGGGTTAATCGGACTATTCAGGAATGCTTAAAATGCCCTAACGTCTTTCCGTCCACCACAGCAATACCATCCCCAGCAATAAAAACAGCCCGGTCATGGCGGTGGCGCTGATAAGCGGCTGCCAGTCATTGAGCGCGCCCAGGCTGGCGAACATCCGCCCGGCAAGGTGAAACACCAGACCCAGCACGATACCCATAAATACCATTGCGCCAATGCCTCCCGCGCGCCGATGGTAAGACGCAAACGGCAGCGCCAGCAACAGCATCACCATCAATACAAACGGGTAAGCCAGTTTGCTCCACATGGCGATTTCATAGCGCACACTTTTTTGGCGGTTATCTTTCAAGTGCCTGGTATATTGGTACAGGTCGTAGGCTGACATTTGCTCGGGCACCACCAGCAGCACGCTCAGAAGGCCGGGGGTCAACGCCGAATGCCATTCCTGGCTGTCGGAGGCGCTAATATTGGTTCCCTGTTTATCGAAGCGCGTCTCCAGCACGCTCTCAAGCTTCCAGCGATTTTCCCCGATAAAACTCGCCCGCTTGGCATTGATGATCGCTTGCAGGTGGTGCGTCTCGTCGAACCGGTAAATATTGACATCCGACAAACTGGTATCCAGCATCACGCTTTTTACATTCACGAAACTTGGGCCATCCTTCGCCCATACCCCGGAGCGGAATTCCTTGAGCGTGACCTGCGCATTCTGGGCTTTCATGCGCAATTGCTTGGCCGCCTGCTCGCTGGGTGGCGCAACATATTCGCCGCTGACAAAACCCAACACTACCAGCGGCAGCGCAATTTTTGACAGCGCGCCCATCATTTGCCACAGCGATGCGCCGGAAGCGCGGTAAATAGTCAGTTCCGAACCGGCCGCCATCTGCACCAGCGCGAGGATGGCCCCCACCAGCACCGCGACCGGGAATAGCTCATAAATGTGTCCGGGAATATTCAATATCACGAACATCAACACATAACCAAAATGGTATTCCCCCTGCCCCACCACTTTCAGCTCGCGGATCAGATCCATGAAGGCGAACAGCACGAGGAGCGCGGCGAACACCAGTGCGATACTGAAGTAAATTTCGCGGCCGAGATGGCGTGTCAGCAGTTTCATGTTTTCTCTTCGTTTCTCGGATCCCGGGAAGAGCTTGGGGGAGGGTTGGGGAGGGGGAAACGGGCATGGCGAGTTTCATCATCAGGAGTGGCATACTCGCCATGCCTGTTGGGCAGAAGGCCGAGAGAAACACGTTTTTTCGTTATTACTTTATACAGCGAAAACAGCGTAATACGGCGGTAAAACATCGCCGCTGTTATCGCCAGCATTACCGCGTGGATGCCCCACAGCCCGATGCCGGGCGACAGGCTGCCTTGCCCGACCCACGCATTGGTCACGCTGATCATGTTGTTGTATAACATGTACAGCACGATCGCCAGAGCCAGATTAAGCGAACGTCCGGCGCGCGGATTGACATGGCTCAAGGGGATCGCCAGCAGGGCGAGAATCAATGCGCTGATCGGTAGCCCCACCCGCCATTCCAGTTCGGCGATATTCCACGTGGTGCGGTTGCTCCATAGCTCCGGTGTTGACATGGTGCGCGCCCGGGGCTGCGCCAACTGGAGCGGCACGCTGTCAATGCGTATCGCATAACGTTCGAACTCCACAATATTGTAGTTGCGCTGCCCGGGCACACCCTCATAGCGCGTACCGTTGAACAGCACCAGAAAACGGTCCCCGTTCGGCTGCGTTTCCTGCAAACCATGCCGGGCGACCATTGTGCCGAGCTTGCCGTTTTGCTCCGACTGCACAAAAACATTGCCGACGCGATTGGAACCGACGTACATATTCTCGACAAAATACACCCGGTCGGCCTGCGTCGACTCCCGGAACGCTCCGGGAGTAGCGGCGGCCACATCATCGCGGCTTTCCAGTTTATTTTTGAATTCATCGCCTTTCTGCAACGACCACGGCGACAGCACCAGGCTGAGCGCCGCAATCAGCGCCACCACCGGTATGGCATACCATAATACCGGGCGTATCCAGCGCGTCAGCCCGGTGCCGGCGCAAAACCATACCACCATCTCGCTGTCGCGATAACAGCGCGACAAGGTAAGCAGGACGGAAATAAACAAACTGATAGAGAGCAATACCGGCAGATAATTCATGGCGCTGAAGCCGAGCAACGCCAGCACCCCGTCCACCGTTATTACGCCGTTGACCGCGTCTCTTAACAGGCGAATCACTTGGTTGATCACCACAATGCCGAGCAACACCGCGAACACCAGCAAGCCATTGCCGACAAATTCGCTCATCAAGGCGCGATGAAAAAGCCCGAAGCGTGTCGGCTTTGACTTTATGCTGCGAGTGTGTGGATAATCGGGCATCGGGATATAAGGTTCATTCACTAAAGGAGCAGCACGTGGAATTTAGCATAAAACAAAGCAGCCCGGAAAAGCAGCACAGCGGTTGCGTGGTGGTGGGCATCTTCGAAGGCGGCAAATTATCAACCGCCGGGCAGGCGCTGGACAAAGCGGCCAAGCACGCGCTCGGCGATGTTGTTGCGCGCGGCGACATGACCGGCAAAGCAGCCTCCACCCTGTTGTTGCACAAACTCCCCGGTGTCGCCGCCGAACGCGTGTTGCTGTTTGGCTTGGGCAAGGCCGGCGAATTAAACAACAAAACCAGCGTGGAAATCTTGCGCGCGATTTTCACCGCCCTGAATGCCACAGCCGCCAAGGATGCCGTGCTGTATATCGCCGATGAAGGCATGGGTGGAGATGTGTGCTGGATTATCAGGCAGGCGGCATTCGCCGCCGCCGAGTGCGCCTATCGCGCCGATAGCCTGAAGAGCAAACCCGCCAAAGCTGCAACGCTGAAGAGCGTCACCTTCGCCACGTTGGACAAACCGGCTGCCGCGTTGAAAACGGCGCTAGATCAGGCAGCCGCAACGGCACGCGGCATGGAGTTTACCAAGACGCTGGGCAATCTGCCTGGCAACATCTGCACTCCCACCTACCTCGCCGCCAAGGCGCTGGCGCTGGGCAAGGCGCACAAGAGCATCAAGACCACCGTACTGGAAGAGAAAGACATGCGGAAACTGGGCATGGGCGCGTTCCTTTCCGTCACGCGCGGCAGTGAGCAACCCGCCAAACTGATCACCATGGAATATGGCGGCGCGGACAAGAAACAAAAACCCATCGTGCTGGTCGGCAAGGGGATCACCTTCGACAGCGGCGGCATCTCGCTCAAACCGGGCGCCGAGATGGATGAGATGAAATACGATATGTGCGGCGCAGCCAGCGTGCTCGGCACGATGCAGGCCATCGCCGAGATGGGGCTGAAGCTCAACGTGGTCGGCATCATCCCCACCTGCGAAAATCTGCCCTCCGGTCGCGCCACCAAGCCCGGCGACATCGTCACTTCGATGTCCGGCCAGACCATCGAGATACTCAACACCGATGCCGAAGGTCGCCTGATCCTGTGCGATGCGTTGACCTATGCCGCAAAATTTAAACCGGACACGGTGATCGACATCGCCACCCTCACCGGAGCGTGTGTCATCGCACTGGGTCATGTTGCCAGCGGCCTGTTCAGCAATGAAGACGCGCTCGCCGGGGAATTGCTGATAGCAGGTGAACAAACGTACGACCGCGCCTGGCAACTGCCGCTGTGGGAAGACTACCAGCCGTTGCTGGATAGCAATTTTGCCGACATGCAGAACATCGGCGGGCGCGCGGGCGGCACCATCACAGCCGCCTGCTTCCTGTCACGCTTCACCAAAGACTATCGCTGGGCGCATCTGGACATCGCGGGAACGGCCTGGAAATCCGGCAAGGAAAAAGGTGCGACGGGCCGTCCGGTGCCGCTGCTCACGCAGTACCTCATCAACCGCACGAATAAATAAAATTAGCCACGGATGAACACGGACAATGCGAAACCACCTTTGTATATCACGGTTTTTATCCGTGAACATCCGTGTTCATCTGTGGCTGAATGATTTTTCATCATGACTAAAGTAGACTTCTACACCGGCTCGGAAGACAAGCTGCGCACCGCCTGCCAGTTGAGCCACAAAGCCATGCAGAGCGGGTTACGCGTGGTACTCAGCGCGCCCGATGCGGCAACCACCGATGCGCTGGATAAGCTGCTCTGGCATTTCCCTGTCACCGCCTTCCTTCCGCACTGTCGCAGCGATGCTGCTGATGCAGAGCAAATGCCCGTTGTGCTCAATCATGGCAATGACAAATTCCCGCACCACGATTTATTGATTAGCCTGCACCGCGAATGTGTACCGTTCTTCAGCCACTTCGAGCGCGTCATCGAAATTATCGGCAACGATGATGAAGACAGTCGCCTGGGGCGTGAACGCTTCAAATTCTATCGCGACCGTGGCTACGAATTGCGCCACATTGACCTGTCCAAAGCAATATGACTTCCGCCAGACAACCTGACAATCTGCCGGATAATCTGCCGCTACTCACCGAGGTGATTGGTGAAAACATGCCGGATGAGTTTCCGACACTGACCGAGATTATCGCCGAATCCAAGACAGACACCAGCCAGGGCACTGGCAATTCTGAAGCGGCCATTTCTCATTCAGATGGCATCAGCGAAGAACAGATGCAGAAGTTATTGCGGCAACTCGAAGCGCATCTCGAAACCACATTCAAACAAAAACTCAACCTTCATATTGAACAATTGCAACGGCAAACCATCGATCAAGCGATCAGCGAACTCAAGGCCGCATTGCCCGAACTGCTGCGCAATGCGCTGCCCGCAAATTTTCGTAACGACAATTGACCCATCGCCAATTGCACAAAAATTGGCTCTACCGGGGTGCGTTAGGTAAAATGCCAGTCTTTCCGCATGGCAGAGGCTGGTATGGCTGGGCAATTAAAAAAAGCAGGGGCGCAAAAAACAGTTGGCTATGAAGCGGCAATGGCCGAGCTCGAGCAAATCGTCGCCGATATGGAGGCGGGCAGGCTGTCGCTGGAAGATTCACTGGCGGCCTATAAGCGCGGCGCCGAACTACTGACGTTCTGCCGCGCCAAACTCGAAGACGCGCAGCAACAGGTGCGTGTGCTGGAAGACGGTGTATTGAAGGATTTCCCTGCCAATGCCGAGGCCGCGCAGGCTGCTTCTGCAAGTTCAGGGCAGGCTTGATGCACGTCGACTTTCAAAGCTGGGCGAGCGCCCATCAATCCCGTTTTGAAGAACTGTTGCGCACCCTGCTGCCGCAACCGGACATTGCCCCGCAGCGGCTGCATCAGGCAATGCGCTACAGCGTACTGGATGGCGGCAAACGTGTGCGCCCGTTGCTGGCGTTTGCCGCAGGCGAGTTGACCAACGCGGATGGGGCGCGTGTCAATATCGCGGCGGCGGCGGTTGAGCTGATCCACGCCTACTCGCTGGTGCATGACGACATGCCCTGCATGGACGATGATGTATTGCGTCGCGGCAAACCGACTTGCCATGTGCAATATGACGATGCGACCGCACTGCTGGTAGGCGATGCCCTGCAGACACTGGCGTTTCAACTTCTCGCGGAACACCATTTGAGCGATGACGCAGCGCGGCAACTCGAAATGCTCAAATTACTTGCGCTGGCCTCCGGCTCACGCGGTATGGCCGGCGGGCAGGCGATTGATCTTGCCAGCGTGGGCAAGTCGCTGGCCCTTCCCGAGTTGGAGTTCATGCACATCCACAAGACTGGCGCGCTGATACGTGCAGCAATCCTGCTTGGAGCACATTGCGGCACAGCTTCCGAAACACAGCTGGCGAAGCTGAACCATTTCGGCAAATGTATCGGGCTGGCATTTCAAGTAGTGGACGATGTGCTGGACAGCGAGGCTGATACCGCGACGCTGGGCAAAACGGCCGGCAAGGATGCCGATAACGATAAGCCGACTTACGTTACATTGCTGGGTATACAAGCGGCGAAAGAAATGGCGGCTAACCTGCATCGCGAGGCGCTGGAGGCGCTGTCAGAATTTGGCGAAAAAGCGCGGCGCTTGCGCGAGCTGGCCGACTTCATCGTGCTGCGAAAATTTTGATGGGGATCTTTGTTTTTGCAGGATGGGTTTTTGCAGGATGGGCTCGGCCCACCATGTCGGGCGCAGCCCGGCCTACCCACGCATCTCTGCACGAGGCAATCCGATGTATTCGCTACTGAACACCATCAACACCCCCGAAGAGTTGCGCTGTTTGGATCGCGCGCAATTACCGCAATTGGCGAAGGAATTGCGCGAATTTATGGTCGAATCGGTGAGCAAGACCGGCGGGCACCTGTCCTCCAATCTGGGCACGGTCGAGCTGACCATCGCGCTGCACCGCGTCTACGACACACCTGAAGACAAGCTGGTGTGGGATGTCGGGCACCAGACCTACACCCACAAAATTCTTACCGGGCGGCGCGAGGCAATGGGCAAATTGCGCATGGCGGGCGGCATCGCCGGCTTTCCAAAGCGCGAAGAAAGCCCTTACGACACCTTCGGCACCGGCCATTCCAGCACCTCGATTTCGGCGGCATTGGGTATGGCTGTCGCAGCGCGGTTACAGGGTTCGGAACGGCGTTGCGTTGCGATCATCGGCGATGGAGCGTTGACCGGCGGCATGGCCTTCGAGGCGCTCAACAATGCCGGTGCGATGAACACCAATCTGCTGGTCGTTCTCAATGACAACGACATGTCCATATCGCGCCCGGTCGGCGCGCTGAATAATTATCTGGCCAAGCTGATGTCGGGGCGTTTTTACGCGGCGATGCGGCGCGGCAGCGAGAAGATGTTCAAGGGTATGCCGCCGATGCTGGAGTTTGCCAAGCGCGCCGAAGAACACGTCAAGGGCATGGTGACCCCGGGTACTTTGTTCGAGGAATTCGGTTTCAATTATATCGGCCCGATAGACGGGCACGATCTGGATGTGTTGCTGGACACCATGAACAATATCCGGCAACTGGACGGGCCGCAGTTCCTGCACGTCGTCACGCAAAAGGGCAAGGGCTACGCGCTGGCCGAGGAAGATTGTCTGCTGTACCACGGCGTGAGTAAATTTGACCGCACTCAAGGCATTGTCGCAAACCAACCCGGGCAGCCGACTTATACCGAAGTGTTCGGGCAATGGCTGTGCGATATGGCGGCACGGGATGAACGTCTGGTTGGCATTACCCCCGCGATGTGCGAAGGCTCGGGAATGGCGGAATTTGCCGGGCGCTTCCCGGAACGTTATTTCGATGTCGGCATCGCCGAGCAACATGCGCTGACTTTCGCGGCAGGCATGGCCTGCGACGGCTACAAGCCGGTGGTGGCGATCTATTCGACCTTTCTGCAGCGCGCCTACGACCAACTTATTCACGACATTGCCATCCAAAACCTGCCCGTGATATTGGCGGTGGATCGGGGCGGTCTGGTCGGCGCAGACGGTGCGACGCACGCGGGCAGCTTCGACTTGTCCTATCTGCGCTGCATCCCCAACATGACGGTGATGGCTCCGTCTGACGAGGACGAATGCCGCCAGATGCTGTACACCGCATTCCAGATGAACACGCCAACCGCAGTCCGCTACCCGCGCGGCCATGGCCCTGGAATATTGCCCAAACAAGCGATGCATGCTCTTCCGCTGGGCAAAGGTGAAGTGCGGCGCAGCGGGCAAAAAGTGGCGATATTGTCTTTTGGCTCGATGCTGACACCCGCGCTGGCGGCTGCCGAACAACTGGATGCAACTGTAGCCAACATGCGCTTCGTCAAGCCGCTGGATGCGGGGCTGGTATTGCAACTGGCGCGCGAACATGAATTGCTGGTAACCGTGGAAGAGAACACCGTACAAGGCGGCGCAGGCAGCGCGGTAGCTGAATGTCTGATGCAACATGGCATCAATGTTCCCGTGCTGCACCTGGGGCTGCCGGATGAGTTTTTAGAGCAGGGCAATCCCGCGCAGATGCTGGCCGATTGCGGCCTTGACGCGGCAGGGCTGATCGCCGCCATTCGCGCCAAACAATCCGAGTAGTTTTAAACTGAAGAGGCCACCATGAACGCTGCTGCAAAACGCCCCATCGCCGATGTGCAAAGCTCCGCCGATACGCGCCATCTGGCGATCAACAAGGTTGGCATCAAGGGCATTCGCCATCCGGTAAAAGTGAAGGACAAGAGCGTCGGCGTACAGCACACCATCGCCACTTTCAACATGTACGTGCATTTGCCGCATAATTTCAAAGGCACGCACATGTCGCGTTTTGTCGAAATACTCAACGAGCACGAGCGCGAGATTTCCGTGGGATCCTTCGAGAGCATCTTGCAGGAAATGGTTGCGCGCCTGGAAGCGCAGTCCGGTTACATCGAAATGAGTTTCCCGTATTTCGTCAACAAAACCGCGCCGATTTCCGGCGTACAAAGCCTGCTGGATTACGATGTCACGCTGATCGGTGAAACCGTCGACGGCAAGGCGCGCGTCACCATGAAGGTGATTGTGCCGGTCACCAGCCTGTGCCCGTGCTCCAAAAAAATTTCCGAACGCGGCGCGCACAACCAGCGCTCCCATATCACGCTCACCCTGCGCACCAACCGCTTCGTCTGGATCGAAGATGTGGTGCAAATCGCCGAGGAACAGGCATCCTGCGAACTGTTCGGTTTGCTGAAACGCCCGGATGAGAAATACGTCACCGAGCGCGCCTACGACAATCCAAAATTCGTCGAAGATATGGTACGCGATGTGGCGGCGGCACTAAATGCCGATGAGCGTGTTGATGCCTATATCGTGGAATCCGAAAATTTTGAGTCGATACACAATCATTCGGCCTACGCGTTGATCGAACACGACAAGACGCTGAATTAAGGGCACCTCTAAAAATGACCTCCCCTCGGTTTTCGTCTTCCAAGAGGTGTGCGAAATGCCAACATACGGCGGATAGCTCTGCATAGCCATCTGACTAGGCCGTCAAAAAACGACGACCAAGTCATTGGTTAACGCTGCGCTCATCCGCCCTACATGCCATCGTGCCACGGGGTTAAGGCTTCTATCACTACCAGGCTGTAATCCCTTAAGGAAGGTCTGATTAAGTCCGTCACACCGGCGAAGGCCGGTGTCCAGTCCATTGAAAACACTGGATTCCGGCCTTCGCCGGAATGACGAATGAAGACTTAATCAGAGCTTCCTTAACCGAACACCATGAGTGCCGGAATCTAATAGCGCTAACTTAAGCCCGTAGGGCGCAATCGTTATTGCGCCGGATGAAGTTGGGCTCGCAGGGATGGGCGACTTCTGCGAGCTTTCACCTTGCGGCGAAATGCCTGCTTACCCCACTTCGCTCAACTCGCAAAACATCCGGCGCAATGCGCTTCGCTTATTGTCGCCCTACATTACGCCTGACGCGAGTTGGTATCCCGCAGCACATCATGCAGCGCGGAAAGCGGTCGTGAATCGCCCCTGCGCTATAATCGCCGCCTGAATATTTCCGTCTGCCGAATATGCGCCCATCCCCAATTCATCTGCCCAACAGCGACAATCGCGCCGACTGGCAGACTCTGCGCTCCCTGTTGCCTTTTCTCCTGGAATTCAAGTGGCGCGTGATCGCTGCGCTGACGCTGCTGGTATTGGCCAAGCTCGCCAATGTCTCTGTTCCGCTGGTGCTCAAGGAGATCATTGACGCGCTGGACAAACCACACGCAGCACTGGTCGTGCCTGTATTTCTGGTAATTGCTTACGGATTGCTGCGCATGTCCAGCACGCTGTTTGGCGAATTGCGCGATGCGGTGTTCGCGAAAGTGACGCAACGCGCAATCCGGCGGGTAGCTCTGCAAGTGTTCGAGCATTTGCACAGTTTAAGTTTGCGTTTTCATCTCGACCGTCAAACCGGCGGGGTGTCGCGCGACATTGAACGCGGCACGCGCGGCATCAGTTTTTTGATGAACTTCATGCTGTTCAACATCCTGCCAACATTGCTGGAAATCGGCTTGGTGGCGGCGATTTTGCTCCACAAATATAACGTCTGGTTTGCGGTAATTACTTTTATCACGCTGCTGGTTTATATCGGCTTCACGCTGTTTGTCACCGAGTGGCGCATGGTGGTGCGCCGTTCCATGAACAATCTGGATTCCAAGGCAAATAGCCACGCCATCGACAGCCTGTTGAACTACGAGACGGTAAAGTATTTCGGCAACGAAAAGTATGAAGCGCAGCGTTATGACGAGAACATGCGACATTGGGAATTCGCTGCGGTGCGCAACACCGTTTCACTGGCGTATTTGAATGCCGGACAAAGTTTTATCGTCGCGCTCGGCATTACCGCACTGATGCTGCTGGCCGCCGATGAAGTGGTGCAGGGGAAGATGACATTGGGCGATTTGGTGTTGGTCAATGTGTTCATGATCCAGTTGTATATGCCGCTGCATTTTCTCGGCTATGTGTATCGCGAAATCCGCCACGCACTGGCAGATATGGAGAAAATGTTCGGCCTGCTGCACGAGGATCGGGAAATTGACGACGCGCCCAATGCACAAACACTGCCTGCGGGCAAGGCCGATGTGCGCTTCGAGCATGTCGATTTTGGTTATGCGCCGGATCGGCAGATTCTGTTCGACGTGAGTTTTGCGATCCCGGAAGGGCATACCGTGGCGGTGGTAGGCGCGAGCGGCGCGGGTAAGTCCACGCTATCGCGCTTGCTGTTCCGTTTCTACGATGTGCGGCAGGGCCGCATCGTTATCAACGGACAAGATATTCGTGATGTCACGCAAAGCAGTCTGCGTGCGGCGATCGGTATCGTGCCGCAGGACACCGTGCTGTTTAACGATACGATTTACTACAACATCGCTTACGGCCGCCCCGCCGCGTCACGTGAAGAAGTGATCGCCGCCGCGCAAACAGCGCATATTCATGATTTTATCGAATCATTGCCACAAGGTTACGAGAGCACGGTCGGCGAACGTGGACTGAAATTATCCGGTGGCGAGAAACAGCGCGTGGCAATCGCGCGCGCAATTTTGAAAAATCCGGCGATATTGATTTTCGACGAAGCCACTTCCGCGCTTGATTCGAAATCTGAAAAGGCGATACAAGCCGAGTTGCGCGCGATCGCACAAAATCGCACCACTTTGGTTATCGCGCATCGCTTGTCTACCGTAGTGGATGCCGATCAAATACTGGTGATGGATAAGGGGCATATCGTCGAACGGGGTTCGCATCACGAATTGCTGGCGCAAAGCACACTTTATGCGCAAATGTGGAATCTTCAGAAACAAGAAGAGCAGATTCACCCTGCCTATTGATTTATATCGATAATAATGTATGCTGCGCGACATATAAGCGCCTTGGGGATGGGGCACATGGGAGGACGGTACGTGAAAACAAGATTATTGATGTGTCTGTTGGCCGGTCATGTACTGGTGGCCCATGCGGGAGAACATGAGACAAATCGCCCGGTTTCATCGCTAAAGCGCACAACAGCAACCCAGTTGACCGCAACCAAATCACTATCCGGGGCAAATGCTGAACCCAAGCTGCATTCGGCTATCGCGCTGATTTACGATCAGCAAACCCAGCGCCCGCTGTACACCAAAAATGCCGGCACACTTGCGCCTATCGCATCCATCACCAAACTGATGACCGCCATGGTGGTACTGGATGCACAACTACCTTTGAACGAAGAAATCAGTATTGATGCGGCAGATATTGATACTGTCAAAGGCACGCGCTCACGGCTTCGCGTGGGCACAACTTTCACCCGCAGCGAGTTGCTCAAACTGGCATTGATGGCCTCGGAAAACCGCGCGGCGACCGCATTGGCCCGCACTTACCCGGGCGGATACGATGCGGCGATTGCTGCGATGAATGCCAAAGCGCGCGAACTTGAGATGCAGAATACCCGTTTCCTTGATCCATCCGGACTGAACAGCAACAATGTTTCTACCGCGCATGATCTGGTCAAAATGGTTGCGGCTGCGCGCGACTACCCGCTGATACAGCAATACACCACCGCCGCATCGCATTCTGTTGGCGGCTGGCGGGGGCGTAAAATGCAGTTCGTCAATACCAACCCGTTAGTCAAGAATGCTTCATGGGACATCGGTGTGAGCAAGACCGGCTACATCAGCGAGGCGGGGCGCTGCCTGGTAATGGAGGCGACCATCAATCAGCGCCCGGTGATTATCGTGCTACTCGACTCATGGGGCAAACGCACCCGTATCGGTGATGCCAACCGCATCAAGAAGTGGATTCAGAAAACAGAAGGCAGATAGACCAGCCTGCGTAGATTGTATATCCATGAAATGGATAGCTTGTTGCCGGTAGCGGGTGGCAAAACCAACTCTGCCACAAGCCAGCAGACGTGATGTAAACCACCCTACCCCAGCAAACTCGCCAGCGTCAGCAGTAACAGCAAAATCAACCAGAACACCACCGAGCGCCACACCAAACCAATCGTACTTTGCATGAAATCAGCATCGGCATCATCGCCGATGCCCAGTTCCGGCCTGTCCATCGGCAGGCCACCTTGCGGAATCGGCATACCAAGACGCACGCCCAATGCGCCTGCACCGCTCGCCAGCAGGATGCCTGTTTCGCTGTCCGGCCAACTATTTGCCTGTGCGCGCCAGCAATACACGGTGTCTTCGAAGTTGCCCACAATGGCGAAAGTGGCAGCGGTCATGCGGATCGGCAGCCATTCCAACACGCAAAATACTTGTCGCGCGAACCCGCCAAACTTGCTCCCTACAAATTCGCCCAATTCATTTTCATCTTCTTCTCCCCAGCGGGCATATAGAAATTGTCCGAGGCGATACAGCAACGCACCCGCCGCACCACCCAGGCCAATTACGCTGAACAGCACGAACCAGACGATCACGCCGAATACGTTGCGTTGCGAGGCAAGCAGCGCCTCTTCGATGGCGAGGCGCGCCACTTCTTCGGCATTTAATTCGTGCGCGGAGGTGCCGCGCCACGTGGACAATAAACGGCGCGCGCCCTCCAGATCACCATCGCGCAACGCCCGATGGATGTCGGTAAAGTAGTGGCTGAACTGGCGGAAACCCATGGTGAGGTACAGCACCAGCACATCGAACGCCCATGCAAAAATCGGCTGCACCCTATACAGCAGCCAGAACGACAATACCGCGCCAACCAATAGCGGCAGCACTGCCAGCAGCCATGCGATCTTGCCGTGCCGGTGCTCGCCCGCATTGAAGTTGCGTTGGAAAAAATCGATATAGCCGGACAACCAGCCACGCATGTGTTTACGCGAGGAAAGAGGATGAAGTTGCTCCAGCAACAGCGCAACGACTAGGGAAAGCAGGCTCATGGTGTCAGGGATCAACCGTAGGGGCGATTCGTGAATCGCCCCTACGTGACACCTGACTCATCTGCTCAATACGTCTTCTCATCTGCCCACAAATCCTGCGTGAATCGCACCACGCGATTGCGCCCGGTTTCCTTGGCATGATACAGCGCGACATCCGCATACTTGACGGTTTGCCAGAAGGTTTCGCTGTCTTTTGGAAACTCTGCGATACCGATCGAGATGGTTTTCTGCAAAATTGTTCCGGTCAGCTGCACCTTGAGATTTTCCACCGCCGCACGTATTTTTTCCGCAGCCAGATCAGCCATATCGCCGCCGGTATCCTGCATGATGATCAGGAATTCTTCGCCGCCATAACGGATCACCATATCCGAACTGCGCACGGACTGCGTCAAGACCTTGGCCAACGCCTTGAGCACGGTATCTCCGGCATCATGCCCATAGGTGTCATTGACCATCTTGAAGTAATCGAGATCGAGCATCAGGATTGTCATCTGGCTCTTGCGCCGCTGCGTTGAGGCCACCAGTGTCTCGACATACTCTTCGAGGAAGCGGCGGTTATGCAATCCGGTCATGGCATCGCGCAAATTGGACTCGCGCAGGGTATCCATCAGGCGTTTTGCCTCAATCACCGGCGCTGCCTCGCGCAAATAAACATTGATGTAGGGAATGATCTCCTTGATGCGTTCCGCATCCTCTTGCCCGATTACCAGCTGCAACACACTACCGACCATACCGGACTGGATGACGGGAAAACAGACATGGCAATACTTCTGCTCGCCTTCGGGGGGTTGGAAAGCGTAGCAAATTCCCGGCGATTCTGCGGAATCGATCAGATGCCCGGTGCGCCGCGCACGACAAGTTTCCGAACGCACCAGAATTTGCGGGTCGCACCAGCGGCAGGCGGCACCAAATTCTCCATCCACCGTGATGGGAATCATCTGGTTCTTGCTGGTCTGCACTTCGTAGATCGAGAAAGTATAAATATTAAAACGTTCGCGCACCACCGCAGAAAGCCGCCGGTAGATTTCTGTCTTGGATTCGTCTTCCTCGATCGCCTGCTTGAATTGCGACGCGTCGATCAACCCCTGCACCATGCCTATGGTTGAATTCAGCAGATTGCCTTGTTCTTCGAGCGGTTTATGTTTGAGCAGTTGCGCCACATCCTCGCGGATGGTGGAAAGCCCCTTTTGCAGAAATTGCATTAGCTTGTTGATGTCCAGCGCGACCTGTCCGATCTCGTCCTGGGTGCGCTGCTGAATGTTGGCATGAAAATCGCCGTTGATCGCGTGACTCACCGCATCCTGCACATCATTCGCCGTGGTAATCATCGGTTTGACCAGACGGCGAAAGAAATACAGCATCAGCACCATAAAGAACGCGACCGCCCCCACCATGATGATCGAAACGAATACCGCATTGTCCTTGAGATGCCCGATGGACATGGTAACCGTCACCGCGCCCAGCACCGCGCCCTCGGCTACATCGTGACACTGCATACAGACCGGATTCCCTTTGCGCGTGGCAATAAAGGGAATCGTGCCGCGAAATATCGGCCCGCTTGTTTCGCTCAACACTTCGAAATGGGATTGCCCGGTTTCCAGCACCTTGGTTTCAATGTCGTCTGCCGCATTTTCTTCGGCCAATCCTTTGCCGAACTGACGCACGACATTCTCGCCGCGTGCCACATGCACTGACTTCAGCCCCTCTACTTCAGCGAGGCGGCGCAGCAAACCCTCGCGCTTGGTAATCATGCCGTTGACCATATCCTCGGTCAGGCTGACACGAATGATTTCCGCCGCAGAGCGAACATGCGCCTGCGCGGACATGATGGAAAACTGGCGAAATGACAACAGGCTGACCACGATCAGCACGGTAATCATAACCGTGGCCAGTACCACTGAAAATAAGGTAATTTTTTTATTGAGATTCATCGCTCCCCCCGAGCCGATATTTTTATACCCACCCTGCGGTAATCACAATTACCGTAGAACAGGACTATTCTTGTGTTTCGGGAGAATAACCCAAATTCAGCGGGCACAGCAATTACCCAAGCGGGCGTAGGGGCGATTCACGAATCGCCCTTGAGTCGCATTTAACCCCATAAGGGCGATTCGTGAATCGCCCCTACAAAACGATCATCCCTGCCGCAACGGTGTTGTTGGTCGCCTCATCGATCACAATAAAACTGCCAGTACCGTGATCGGCAACATAAGAGTCGAACACCAGCGGTTGCTGCACTTTCAGGGCGACACGGGCGATATCGTTCATGTTGAGTGTCGTGGCCTGATGCTGCTCCAGTGTATTCACATCCACCCGGTAGTCGAGACGCGAGAACAGGCATTTCACCATGCGTGTGGTATGTTTGACGAGGTACTTGCGATTCTTGTCCAGTGGCGTTTCGGACAACCAGCACAACATCGCATCGAGTTCTTTCTCCACCCGGGGTGGATTGACACCGCTCTTGACGAACATGTCGCCACGCGAAATATCAATTTCATCGGTCAGGGTGATCGCCACGGATTGCGGTGCGAACGCGGTTTGCAGCTTGCCGTCATAAGTAACGATCTCCTTGACGCGGGTGGTGCGGCCGGAAGGCAGAATGGTGACCTCGTCGCCCACCGCCACTTCACCCGACTCGATGCGCCCCATAAAGCCCCTGAAGTCATGAAACTCTTCGGTCTGCGGGCGGCATACCCATTGCACCGGGAAGCGGAAATCGGTGGTGTTCAGATCATGGTCGATCTCGACGTTTTCCAGCAGCTCCAGCAGAGCCGGGCCTTTGTACCAGTTCAGATTATCGCCGCGCTCCACCACCATGTC
>Ga0315281_10003848_pt1 | contig 21946 bp, 16 predicted proteins | sample YL17G07_0_MG_FD_204540 | JGI IMG/M metagenome (GOLD analysis project Ga0315281, IMG submission 204540) | Sediment microbial communities from Yellowstone Lake, YNP, Wyoming, USA - YL17G07_0 | ecosystem: Environmental > Aquatic > Freshwater > Lake > Sediment | place: USA: Wyoming | collected... | reverse complement strand
GTTGAACACCGGGCAGTCTTCGAGAAACTTGTCGAACTTGGAGGCGTAGATCGCATCCTCATTGATCGGGGAGTAGTTGTGAAGGTATGCACACGCTTCGAGCCCGACGGCGTCGTCCTCGTAGAAGGCTTCGTGCCCATCCTGGAGATACATCTTGTACTGACCGACCTGCACCGACGGATGGAGAGTCTCGCGTTGGCGTTGCCCCAGGAACGTGACCACCTGTCGATCGCCCTCGGCAGGAATCGAGGCTTCCCATTGCTTGAGCTCCACGATGACCGCGTGATCCTTCCGCGCCTCATCCCTGCCCATCACCATGCAGTCCAGGCGCCGAGAGGTGAGCGGCAGCTGGTACTCGAGGATCACCCCATGGTCCATGAGGTTTGCGTAGCGGACCACATGCGCCATCCGCGAGAGGGATTCGCCCCAGGAGCGCACCTCCGACTGCGACGGCGGATATCGGAACGCGGCCTCGAACTCGCGCTTCAGCTTGCCTGCGATCTGGTTCTGGGTGGTGTCTTCTATGAACTGCGGAGTGGAGCCAGCGTAGAGCCGCATCCTGCCTATAGCTCGTTGTACTTGCGGTTGGAGCCCTTGGCCTTCCGGATGGGATAGCGTTCCCTGTTCTTCTTCATCTTCGCAGCCAGTGCCCCGGAAAGATCGATCTTGTTCATCTGCGAGAAACGAAGGAGAAAGTAGAGGACATCTGCCAGCTCGTCGGACACCCGGCGCCTGCCTTCTTCGGTCTTCAAGAGGGCCCTGATCTCCTTGTCCGACTTGAATCGCACAATCTCGAGCAACTCCGCCGCCTCGGTGGCGACCGCGATCGCAAGGTCCTTGGGGCTGTGGTATTGGTCCCAATCGCGGTCTTCGCAGAACTCCCTAACGGCTACCTTCAACTCCCGGATGGTGACTTCGGCATCTGGCATTACGGAAAGGATTATAATCCAGCCGACGTGGGCGCGAATACGACTGGATACATAGGCCTGACCGACTACAAGTGGTTCAGCTTCCTTCGGGCTAGGCCACAGCTCGAGGAGATCAATTTCTGGAAGCCATCGGCTCAGGTGGGCTTCAAGGCCATCCCGCCAAACGCCCCCTTCTTCTTCCAGCTCAAACGCCCCCACTACGCGATTGCCGGATTCGGCTACTTCGTCCGCTATTCGAAGCTGCCCATCTGGCTCGCCTGGGATTCGTTTGGCGAAGCGAACGGAGCGCCGGATAAGGAGACGCTCAAGAGGGTCCTCAAGCCCTACGTCGCCGGGGGCAACGCGGATGACCGTCACGAAATCGGCTGCATCATGATCGCGGAACCCGTCTTCTTTGAGGAGGGCCAATGGATCAAGATTCCGGCCAACTGGCCCCCGAACGTCGTTGCAGGCATGAAGATCGACCTTGCAGACAATCCCGAAGGTCGACGCATCTGGAGCGAATGCCTCGAACGCACGGTACGGAGGCGCGCGCCAAACGCCGCGGGCCATCAGTCAGAGACACCCAGGTTCGCTGAAGCGACCATGGTGCGCAGGCGCTATGGGCAAGGCCTGTTCCGCGTCATGGTGACTGAAGCCTATGGAAGATCCTGCGCGATCACCACGGAGCACTCGCTCCCGACTCTTGAGGCCGCGCACATCCAGCCATACTCCAAGGACGGCAAGCACGAGATCGCCAACGGCCTCTTGCTCCGCTCGGACTTTCACAAACTCCTGGACACCGGCTACATGACCGTGACGCCTGATTACAGAGTGGAGATCAGCAAGCGTCTTCGCCAGGATTTCGAGAACGGGAAGTCCTACTACCCATTCCACGGAAAGACAATCAACCTGCCTGGTAACCCTGGGGAATGGCCATCCGCTGACCTACTCAAGTGGCATAACACGGAGAAGTTCCTGGGCTAGGCCAGTGCCATGCCGATCCGCTTGAGGTAGTTGAACGTGGGGTCGTAGTATTCAGGAACGCGCGTGGGGTCAGTCCTGTCTCCTTCGGGAACCACGATGATCATGCCCTGCCGAGCCCGCGTCAAAAGAACCCGATACGCGTTCTTCAGATACCTCTGCCGCTCTTCCTTCCGGATGTGATTCCACCGATGCCCACGGAACGACCAGTGCTTCCATCCATCCTTTGAGTAGCGAAGGTCCGCATCCCAGGTTACGCACGTCCAATCGAGCTCGAGTCCCTGCACGTCGAACTCCGTTGCCACATCCTCCAGGTAGTAGGAGGACCGGACGTCTCGCTTATCGTCCAAGAACCAATGCACCGGATCGACCGGGGCATGCACGTTGATCGCATCAGGCCTCAACCGCTCGGCCTGCGATGAGACCACGATCCCGTACCTTTCCCTGCCACGCGCCTTCCCTTTCAGCCATTGCCTTGCCGCGTCCACACTCCTGGTCAGCACAACGGGATATTTCCCGGAGACCGCCTTCAGCGAGCTTCGCGCCCCTTCGACATCCAGATCAAGAAGCTGCTTGACGAGAAGCGATACATTCTCTGCTCGAAAGGAGCGCATCGATGTGGCGAGATGCAGTTCTGGCCGGGCTTCCACAGGCTTGCGTGGCCGCAACGCCTCGAGGACGTTCCCTGCCCCATATTCGCTGTCCGTGAGATTCGGCGAGACGTACGCATGCCAGCCGGGGAACTTACGGTTCAGGGCCGAGATCCATTCGCCAATCCCGGCTTCTCCTGTGTTGATCTCCTGCCCTCCCCCAACTAGGCAGATGACCACCGCCCAGTCACGATGCCGATCCATGCATGAGATGAGGTATTCCGGCTCGGACATGCCGAAGTTCGGCTTGTTCTTCTTCCGCAGCATGAAGTTGGCCGTTTGCGTCTTATCCCACGCCCGCTGCGCTTCATCAAAGAGAGCAACGTGCTCCACCGGGGGCCCTTCATCACGAAGACACTCGTCACGAAAGTGATGGACGTTTTGAATGAAGGCCTTGACGTCGCTCCGCGCCTCGCCCAGCTTGATGCGCTTCCCCTTAGCCTTCCCCCTCTCCACCTGGTCTCGAGCCAGAGCCTCGCAAAGAATCTTGACGAGAGGGCCATTACCGGAAAGAAATACGGAGTAGAGTTCACTCGACTTCTCCATGTACTGCGTCGCCACGTTGAGGCCCACGAGAGTCTTCCCTGCTCCAGGTACCCCCGTCACGAAACAGATGGCCTTGAAGGATCCGGCCTTCGCGGAGCGGATGATCTCGGTGATAGTCTCTGAAGTGGCTGTCAGATTGGTCGCTCCTGCATCGCTGCGCGAGATCTCAGAGACGGAATGCTGACTGTAGAGCGCCAAAGCCGCCTCAATGATCGTAGGCGTCGGGGAATAGCGTCCTGCATCCCATGCAGATCGGTCGATGCTCCCTCCGCCTGCAGTTCGGAGCACCTCCTCAATGGCGGCCTTGAGGCTCCCCGGATTCGCCTTGATCGGCGGAATCAACCTATCTTCATGAGCCGGGAGGATCTCTGACGCGCCCTGAACCTTCGCCTCTGTGGCAATCAGGATGGGAGCAACGTAGCGCTGATGGCTGGTTTCATGGAAGTTCTTGAGATCCAGAGCATAGTCGCAGACCTGATCCTCTGCATCCTTCGTGAAGGCCTCGGCCCCCACCTTGAACTCCAGCACGAAGATCACGGGCCCGATCAGGAGTACTACATCGATGCGCTTCCCCATGCGAGGTATTTCGAACTCGAACGACACCGATCCCGTAAAGCCCTCGAGGACCACCCGGAGGACTTCCACTTCCCTTTCCCACGCAGCAAGCTGGGTTTGGAGAGGAGGGAAACCCTCCTGGGCCGATTGGCTTGCCAACCGATCAACAATGGCTCTCGGCTTGGCAGCGATGAAGCCCGCAATCGAATCGGAGTAGTAGGCCCTCAGCATACGAGATGATCTTAGGGCGTTGGGGGCATCGTCACAATGCCGGTGCTCAGAGAAGACCAAGGAATCAGGGGCAGTGCGGTCGTGTCTGTGCGAAACCGTGGTGCCCAAGCCTAGGCTTGCCCGCCCCGGCCAGAAGTGCTGGGCACGCCCGCAGCAGGAAGGGGCGCCCGGAGGGGCGCCCCTTCAGTTGGTCGCCTCCTGTCTAGTTAGGACCGAAGGGCAGTGATCAGCCCCTTGTCGTAGCACGCAGACCACACATTCTCGAACTTTCCGGTCTTCGAGGGATTCTGGTGTTGGAGAGCGAAACCCCGAATCACAGCCGTGAGTTGAGTTCCCAATGGCTGCGATGCCAGCTGGTCCAAGGGATCCTTCGACCACGTGTAGACGCCGTTCTTCTCTTCAACGAGCGCCCTGAACGCTCCAAGCATTGGGAAGACGAACCCCTCGGGGACACCGTAGTCCGCTTCCTTGCCTGAGAACGCAAGCTGCGGCTTCGGCTTTCCGCTCTTGATAGTTGCGACCCCCGTCAGGTTGCCGAACTTCCCAGGTTGGGCGTTGTAGAGCTTAGGCAGCTGAATGTGAATCTCGTCGTAGAGTGCGAGAATATCCGGAGCGATCGGATAGATCTTCTTGAAGGATGCTTGGTTCGCCTTGAAGTGCTTCAAGCATGCCTCCTTCGAGCGATACGAGTTGATCGGATGCGTCTTCTCGTCGAAGTGGTCCTTGTCAAACACCATAAGAATCGCGATCACATCCCTCACGTCGATCGGCTTCGGCTCGCCACTCCCATCTTCCATATACTCATATTCGCTGTAGGCCACCTTCTTGGCATACCGCGTCTTGGACAAGGATGCTTTCAGTAGGTCGAAAGATCCCCCGAGTTCCATGAGGCTCTGGTCCCGAACCGCATTCGAGGTATTCCTCGCTCTCACGAGGTCGGCGATGTCCTCTGGCCCAAAACCTTCGAGAATCTCCACCCGAACGTATTGAGCCTGTTCCAGCTCGCCTCGTTCATCCATCACGATTCTGTATGTGTGCCCTCCGTCCAGGAGCCCATGACGGCTCGGGTCATCCAGGGTCAGAGTGAGGGTCGAAGTACGGTTGTCGAACTCGACGCCTGCGGCAGAAAGCGTTAGGCCTCGGTTCATGAACATGAACGTTTCGGGATTGTCGCGGAGGCTTTCCCGGATTGCCTTTGGGACGGCGCCTGTGGTCTTCGGGTCCCTGACGTTGATCTCGCGCCACTTGCTGAGGTCAGGGAGCTGGGCCACATCGACCACGGCGAAGTAGTCGTGAAAGCCCTTGTCGCCAAAGGGAGTTTCGAGATTGCGGAAGGACCTAACGGGGAAGGACAGTCTAGCCATGTTAGTCTCCTTGCTTGTCAAAGTTTCCTTTAGACTTCGCATCGGAGGAGTAACCCTCACGCTGCGGCCACCCCCTCGCGGGGACTGGCAGAAGATACAGTAGCACGAATTGCCTGGTCAGTCAAGGCCTCAATGGGTCCCAGCGAGGAGGAAGCCCGCCCCTGGTCCATTCCTGCTGGCGGAACGATCGCCCCCGACGTTCAGCCTGGTAGGACGATGCCCGGATCTGCCAGGACAACTGGCGTCGTGTCTCCTGTCGCCGTACGCATACGCGTCCCCAGATATGTGCCCACGTTGCCGTCGGCGTGTTAGTCAAGAAACTGCCGCTTCGAGTTCCTTGTTGGGAACCCCCAGTTGACCGTTCACCAGCCGCCGCTGGGCCATCGTTCGCTGCTTGATCACCTCCCGCTCCGCGAGGATCCGGACCGCCTCCCCGCTGTGTTTCTGACTCGGCGTCACCATCCCGATCCGCGTGTGCAGGTGCTCGTCGTTGTACCAGGCAAAGAACCGCGTGAAGTACGTGATCGCCTCCTCGATCGTAGCGAAGACGCCAGGGTAGGCAGGAGCCGTCTTCACCGTCGCGAACAGCGACTCCACGAACGCGTTGTCGTTCGGCGTGCGCGGCCGCGCGAACAGCTGCGCCACCCCCAGATCCTGCAAGAACGTAGCCGTCGACTTCGACCGCATCTGCGCGCCCCGGTCCGAGAGCGACACCGGCATCCGGTCCGCCGGACACCCCTCAGCCAGTACCGCTTGGTCCCAGGCCCCTTGCGCCTCGCTCGATACTTCCCGCTCGCTCACGTGCCACCCCACCACCTTCCGGCTCCACTGGTCCAGGATCGCGTACAGGTACCAGAACCGGTGCGGGACGCCCGTCCGAAGCTTCGTGATGTCCCACGCCCACAGCTGGTTCGCCCCGTCCACGAAGCTCGTGTCCGGCGCCTCAGGGCGTCTGACGCCCATCCGCCGACGCTTCCCCCGGTGCCCGGCAATACCCAGTGCCTGCTCGCAAAGCCAGATGGATACGTGCGATACGTACACCTCGTGCCGCTCGAGGATCTTGACCGACAGCTCCCGGCAACTGGCGTCCGCCCACTCCGCGCACCCCACCGCCGTGCGGATCAGCTCCCGCTCCTGCGGCGTCAGGGCGTTGTAGGGACGGACGTGCGCCGGAGTCGCGTGCCGCTCGAAGTCGCCGACCCGCGCCCGGTGCTGCCAATCCCGCCACCGCCGCTCGGAGAGGCCCAGCACCGCGCACGCGGCGCGCGCCGTCAACCCCTCGACGATCGCGTCCTCGAGCAGGGCCATCACCGCCTGCCGGCGCTCTCCCGAGACGTGGATCCCTTGGAGCCCGTGGCCGCCGTTCCAAGGGAATGTGTTTTTTTGAGCAGGGTATATTCCACCATCAGCTGGGCCAAGGCGTGCTCCTTTTCCTGGAGCTCCTTGACCAGTTCCGCGTGCTCTTCAGCCGAGACCCCTTCCGGCACCACGTGGCCGTTCCGCTTGCCTCGCAGGGCCTCCACCGCCGCCCCCTCGACCGAGGTCTCGATCCGCCGCAGGTCGTTCACGTGCAGCCCGAACCGCCGCAGGATCTCGCCCACGTTCGCTCCGGGAACCCTCGTCTCCAGGTACACCTGGAACTTCCGCCTGGCCGTAAGCCGTTGCCGTCCCTCGTCCATCGTCCCTGCCTCCTTCATCGGGGTGCCTAACTCACCCCTGTCCTGCGGCTGGTTTCAGGCTAACACGTGGCATGTGCTGCACCGCCATCTGACCAAGAGCCTGTGTGCGTCGGCGTGGGGGCGGACGCGGCAGGCAGAGCGGGAGCGGGCGTGGACCTTGCACGCGCTGGTGGAGTTCTGGACATCCGTGGTGCTGCGGGCACCAACCTCATTGACGCAGGCGTTGGGAGCGAGCGCGCAGGAGGGCGGACTGGGGTGGGCGCCAGTGCAGGCGACGCCGGAGGCGTTTTTTCAGCGGTGCCAGACGCTGTCGTGGCGGATGTTCGCGGAGATGTTCCAGGGGTTCGTGGCGTCGGTGACGCCCGAGGTGCCGCTGGTGTACGCGGAGGCGATGAGTGGGCTGCGGGAGCGATTCGCGGGGGTGTGGGTGATCGACGGATCGCGGCTGGACGCGATTCGGCACCGGTTGAAGCTCACGTGGCGGACGCGGGCGGTGATCCTGCCCGGAGCCCTCTGGGTCGCTTACGATCTCTTTCGGGGGATCGTGCAACGGCTGGAGTTCACGGCGGATGCGGCGCAGTCCGAGCACGAGCGGGCAACGGAGGGGCTGGCGACGATTCCGGCGGAGACGCTGGTGGTGGGGGATCGGCTGTATGCCGTGCCGGCGTTCTGGGAGGCCCTGCACGCGCGGGGGTTGTGGGGCGTGGCGCGGCGGAACCGGCTGGTGAAGCTCAAGACGCGGGGGCGGCTGAGCGAGGGGCGGCTGGGCGACGGGGAGGTGACGGACCATCTCGTGGACGCGGGGTGCGGGGCGACGGCGCCGCGGGTGCGGCTGCGGCTGATCCGGGTTCGGCAGGGACGGCGGACGTTCGCGGTGCTGACGAACGTGTTGGACCCGGCGCGGCTGTCCGCCGCCGACGTCCTGGCGCTATATCCGTTGCGGTGGACGGTGGAGCGGGTGTTTTTCGATTTGAAGGAGGTCCTGAATCTCCACCGCTTCTATGCGGGGAATCCGAACGCGGTGGCGATGCAGGTGTACGCGGCGGCGATCGTGCACGTGGCGATGCGGGTGGCGCAGGGACAGATCGCGCAGGCGCAGGGGGTGAGGCCGGAAGCGATCTCGCCCGCCAAGCTGTTCCCGCGGATGGCGCGGGCCTCGATGTTTACGGCCAGCGTGGAGGCGGACCGGGCACAGATCGTCGCGGCCAATGTGGGCCGGTCGATTATCCTCCCCCCGCTGGAGGGCAGGCCGCAGGTGACGACGACCTTGGGGGACATTCTCGTGGAGACGAGACAGGGTCCACGCCGCCGGCGCCGCTTCTGTACCAGCCGCCACCGGTGGATCTCCTTCAGGCGCGTGCCGGGGGGACGGAAATTAACTTAGCGGCGATGAGTCTAAGAAGGCAACCCAAAGCATGTGAATGGACCGGGAAGATGGACCATGGCAAGGCTTCCGGGTTCTGCGGATTAGTGTCCGATGCTCACGCCGTGTGATACGCTGAACTTAGCAAGATGACAGAAATGTCGCTCCTGCGCTTCCAGTTGTCATTCTCGCCGAGTTGACGTGAGCACACTCGCGGTTCTCCAAGGAATCTGGAGCGGTTGGGTCGTCTTCTTTGCGCTGGGAAGCATGGGGTTAATGCGGTTCTCCATCCGGGCCAGCACTGACGGGGTGGTGAATCGATGCCTTCTGATGGGGTATCCCAAACAGCAGGACTACTTCTGGACGTTCGGTGCGGTCGTGGCGGCCGCGGTGGGAGTCATACTGCACCGCAGACTGCAGAGGCTGTTGTGGCGAAGCCGGCTGGTCGGGAGCGTTGCCCGGAGCCTCCAACGTGTCGGATGGATCTGGCCTCTGGCCGGAACCTTCCTCGTCCTCTCGCCGCGGATAAGGAGCCATCCGATCGCTCTCATCGGCATCGCGCTGTGCATTCTCGTTCCATGGAGTGGTCCAACTGTCGTCCCCCCGCGTCCTAAGGATAAGAAAAGAGGTGGCCCTTCACTTCTGCTCTGGTCGGTCATCGCCCTGGCCGTGTCGGTCCTCTGGGTTTTCGACTCCTGCTGGCCATATCGCCGGTTGGACGGTCTCCACGAGGGGACCGCCCTCCTAGCCGTCCAAGGATGGTTGGCCGGAGACATGCCCGGAATCGACCTGCACTTGTTCTACGGGCCGCTGTTCACTCACTCCCTCCTGGCCTGGATGCGCGTCTTCGGCATGACGGTCGCGGCTGAGCGGGGTTATCTCCTTACTTGCCAGATTGCCGGAACCTTCCTAACGCTATGCTCTTCCGCCTCGTGTGCCGCAGATGGTGGGTCCTGGCTGTCGGCAGCGCAGTGGTGCTGGGCATGTCAACGGCCAGCGGGGTCGGATTCGGATGGGCCAATGCCATGCGGCCGGCACTTGGCGTGAGCGCGCTCATGATCTGCGCCCGAGCCTCCCGTGACCGGTCAGGTTGGCTGATGGCGATGTCTGGGGCGACGTGCGCGTTCTCCTACCTGTACAGCCAGGAGTTCGGGGCGGCAGCGGCAATCGGATGCGCCATCCTTCTGACCGGGCTCATGGTTGAAACCGGTGGGAACCGGGAACTCCGGCTCCTCGGGATCTGGGGTGGAGCCGGTGTTGCGGGTGGCGCCTCCGTGATGTTTCTGATGTTTGGACACAGGATCGGCGAGTTCCTGCGCCTGGGGTCGCTCGTCGGATACGGCGCGGATCGCCTTATGGGCCATCATGTGCTCCCGCTGGAGAGCTTCCCATGGGATTTCGACCTGCAACACATCCTGATGCATCCTGCCGAGCTGATGGCATGGTCCGCTATCTGGGCACCGATCCTAACGATGGCACTCCTCATCGGAATCATGGTGACGTGGCGCCGGAAGGAAGGAGTCTGCGCGCTGGCCCTGCAAGCTTCCGTGACGACGGCAGCGCTCATCGCAGCCGTTCCGGTGGTCGCACGGCCCAACGTGCAAGTGGCCACCTCCATGCCGTTTCTCGCTGTCTTGCTGGTGGTGTTCCTGCGGGACATGGGAGAAGGCGGCCAGCATCGTTTGCTCGCCACTGCGCTGGCGGCGGTATGGTTGACACTGAGCGTGGGAGCCATCGCCGTGATATGGCCGGTGGCGGGATCGAAGTACTCATGCTTCAGCCGCATGCGGCTGACGCCGTCAGAGAGGATTCCCAGACTAGGCAGTGTTAGCCTTCTGTCTTCCGGTGCGGATCGGGATATTCCAGTGATCAACTATCTGCACAGGTCTGTTCCGCCAGGGAAGCGCATCTTCGTCGCTGCCCCGTATTACAGCCACCTCCTCTTCCTAGCCGACCGAGCCGGGGTGCCGCGGTACATGACCACGGAAGCGTCTGCAGGTCGACAGCGTGGAAAGGAGATGATTGATGCTCTGGAGCGGTTCAAGCCACCAGTCGTTCTCCTAGAGAATCAGGGAGTGGACGTCCCGTTCGCGGCTGAACAGCCAGATCTTGCGAGTTACATAGCCACACACTACAGACTCGGGCGGCAGTTCGGTGAGCTTCGCGTCCTGAAGAGGGTTGGCCCCGCTGGAAAGGCGCGCGCATCCGCATCCCACCCGTGAAGGTTTGCGTATGGAAAGAGAACGGTTCTTCGTGTCGGCCTGCTCTGCCGTATGGGTTAGGTGACGATGGATGATGGAAGGCTCCTCGAGGCCATCATGGTGCGTGGTCAACTGGCTTTGTCCGCGCCTTGAGTCCTTCAACCTTCTTGCCGTCCGAAGTGCGCACGCGGAGGGAGAATCCCCAGCCGCCATCGCCCTGCGTGACCTTGACCAGGACCGGATTCCAGCCCTTCTGCAGCTTTGCCTCCGCCTTGTCCTCGCCGTCCTCGACCGGGCGCTTGGCGTTGTTGGCATGGATCACCTTGCCGTTGAGCCAGATCTTAACGCCATCGTCGCTCCCGATCTCGAACCGGACCTTCGTCTTCGCGGGCGACCACAGGTAAGTACGCAGGTAGGTGGCGCAATGCTCGCCGCCGACGGCGTAGAGGAGGTCAACCTGCCACGGCTTCTCCGACTCCGGGTCCCGGGCCGGGGCCTTCCATTCCACGCCCGCCGCCTTCGGGTCTTCCGGCGGGAACGCGTGGTCCAGCAGTTCCTCGTCGGAGACTCCGTCGGCGCGGAACGGTCCGGCGACCTCCCAAGCAGTCACAAAGTCCGCGCCCTTCTCGAGTTCGGTCAGTAGCTCCTTCGCCTTGTTCGCCGTCTTCCCTTTCGCGCCGGCCTCGATCGCGCGGCCGAGGGCGGCGGCCACCTCCTCCGGGTGCGAAGCCTTGAGCTCGGAGGCGATCGCGACGACGGCGGACACCGCCTCGTCACGCACGGCGGGATCCGAAAGCTTGGACACCGCCAGGTCGAGCGCAGCCGGATCCGGAACCTTCGCCAGCCCGGCGAGCACGACCTTCGTGTCCTCCGGACGCGGGGCGGCAGCCAGGATCGCCGCGAATGTGGCCGCCGTCTCCTTCGCGGGCCGATCCGTCGGCAGGCCCGCGAGCCGCACGCACCCGCGCAGGGCGAGGACGCGCCGCCCCGTGTCCGTATCCGACTGCGCGATCCGGAGCAGATCGGTGGCCGGTTCCGGCGAGGGCCAATCCCCCAGCGCCCGAACCGCAGCCTTACCCACCTCCGGATCGGCGTTACCTAGATCGCTCCGCGCGGCGGCCAACGCCCTCCTGCCGCCCACGGCGGGAAGGATCGAGAGCATGGCTCCCCGCGCCGCCGGACCGGCCCCGTTGAGCGCACCCAGCACCATCGTGACTGAGATGATAGGAACTCCCCTCACGATCTCGGCAGCGGACTTCGCCGCCGCCTTGCGGACTTCGTCATCCGGGGTCGCAAGGACCAGGGCGATTAGCGGCGCGCGGCTCGACTCCTTCGCGAGAACCCCCAGCGCCCGGGCCGCTTCGAGCTGAACGACGGCCGCCGAATCCCGGGTCGCCGCCTCGATCACGGGCACTGCCTCCGCCCTTCCGCGCGCGCCCAGGCTTCGGACCAGCTCGGCCCGCACGTGCGGATTTCCCCCCTTGATCTGCGCGATGATGGCGGCGTCCACGGTTGCGCCGGGAAGCGCGTCTAGGCTTTCCCGAGCGGCGTCCTGCGCATCCCCGGAAAGCGTAGCCGAAGCCTTGGCGAGGAGAAGAATCGAGGAAGCGTCGCCGACCCGGCCCAGCGCCCGGAGCCCCGCGAGCCGGACATCGTCGTCCTCGCTCCCGGCCGCCTCGACGGCCACCGTCAGGCCGGCCGAGTCCGGTCGCCACCCGAGCGCCTCCACGAAGGGTGCTTGGTCGGCAGCGGGAAGCTTCCTGAACTCGGTCTTCAGGAGATCGGCCGGGACCGGCCCCGGCATCTCGCGGACCGCACGCAGGGCTGCTGCCACGACCTCGGCATCGGGATCGGAAAGATACTTCAGGGCCAGCGACATCGCCCTCCCGCCGCCCCCGGAGGTGAGCCCGAGGAGCGCCGCCCCGCGGACCCGGCCAAGTCCCCCCGCCGCGTCCAGGACCCGCCAGATCCCGACGGCCTTCTCCCGGCGCGAACCCTTGAGCGCGTCCGCGCACTCTAGGGACGCATCCGCGATGGCGACGCGGACGGCGGGCGAGGCGGAGCGTCCCTCCGTCAGCGCTTCCACTGCGGCGGCATCGCAGATCCGGCCGAGAGCTCGCGCCGCGGACGTCGCGACGATTGTGTCGCTCCCCCGCATGAGCCGGGCCAGCACCGGAACCGCCGCGGGGTCCTGCCGCTCGCCAAGCGCCGCGGCTACCCCGGCCAGCGGGGTCCCGCTCAGCGAGTCCACGGCCGCCAGGAGCGCGGTGGTCGCCTCCGGGCCCGGAATCCGCTCGAGGGCCCGGCGGGCGGGATCCGTGAGCACGGGGTCGGGCAGAAGCTCTGCGATCGCGGGCACCTCGGCCGCGCTCCCCGCGATTGCCAGCTGCTCAAGTGCGTACCGCTTCGCATCCTCGGTCGCGGCCGAGAAGAGCATCGCCGCCAGCCCGCGCACGACGTCGCTACGGGCCGCGGGGTCGCGGAGGAGTCCCTCGACACTGCGCGTGACGGCCACGGTGTCGCCGACCCGGTACCCGGCCAGCGCCTTTAGCGCCCCGTCCACGTCGGCAGCCCATCCCCGCCCCGCCAGGATGACCGCGCACGCCAGGACCGCCCGCATCTTCACTTTAAGTCCTCCAGGGCGCGCGGTTCGCGCGCGCGAGCAGGCGGTCGGCTTCGGGGTCGTTCACGAATCGCTCCCGGTCCGGATCCCAATGGAGCCGCCGGCCGAGCTTGAGCGCGATGTTGCCGAGGTGGCAGACCGACGCCGACCGGTGGCCGATCTCGGCCGGGGCGATGGGCTCCCGCCGGGTCCGGACGCAGTCGATGAAGTTCCCGTGGTGCCACGTGCTCTCGTAGAGCCGGACATCGCCGGGGCCGAACCGCGTCTTCGCCAGGGACGCCGGCTCCGTCCGGAGCTCCTCGCGGCTGACCCAGACCTTGCCGTCGGAACCTTCGAACGAGACGCCGTAGTCCGCCCGGTCCTTCGCGATCACGGTCACGCCGTTCGTATACTTGTACGTGACCTCGTAGTGCACGGGCATGTTCCATAGCCCTTCCTTCGGCCACTCCCCCGTGCCCGAAATCTCGACCGGGCCCGACCGCTCCATCCCCATCCCCCAGTGCGCGATGTCGAGGTGGTGCGCGCCCCAGTCCGCGAGCTTGCCCCCCGCGTAGTCCCACTGGTGCCGCCAGTTGTAGTGGCACCGCTCCTTCGCGTACGGCGCCCACGGCGCGGGGCCGAGCCAGAAGTCGTAGTCGAATCCCTCCGGGACGGGGGCGGGCGGATGGAGCCCGGTCTCATCGCCACCGGGCAGGTAGACGCGTATGGTGTGGAGGCTGCCGATCCTTCCGTTGCGCACGAGCTCGCACGCGAGCCGGAACCGGCGGTCGGACCTCTGCTGGCTCCCGACCTGTAGGACACGGCCGGTGCGCCGGACCGTGTCGCTCAGCGCCCGGCCCTCCGCGATCGTCCGGGTCAGCGGCTTCTCGCAGTACATGTCCTTGCCCGCCTTCGCGGCCGCGATCGCGATCGGAGCGTGCCAATGGTCCGGCGTCGCGATCGTGACGACGTCGATGTCGTCCCGGGCCAGCACCTCGCGGAAGTCGCCGTAGGTGTCGATTCCCTTGAACTCCCCCGACGGCTTGTGCTCGGCGTAGTGCTTCTCGGCGGTTTCCTTCGCATCGTCGCGGTGCCCGCGGTCCACGTCGCAGACGGCGACGACCTGGACGCGATCGTGCCAGAGGAAGCTCTTCATGTCGCCGGTCCCCATCCCACCGGTCCCGATGATGCCCATCGTCAGCCGGTTGGACGGGGAGGGGCGGCCGCGCAGACCGAGGGCGGTCGAGGGGATGACAAAGGGGACGGCGGCTCCCGCGAGCCACGTGGCTCCTTGTTTCACGAACTGCCGCCGGCCGATCCGCGTCCGCCTCGCCATCGCGGGTCCATGGTAGCAGAGCCCCGGAGTACAATGAGGTCGCGTCATGCGGACCCCGTGCGCGCTCCTCCTGACCGCGGTTCTCCTCCCGCCCCCGCCGGCCTGCGCGCTCGCCGCACCGGCGGGCGCCGTCGTCCTCTTCGACGGCCATGACACTTCCGCGTGGGTCCGTCGGGACGGGAAGCCCGGCGGCTGGCCCGTGGAGGAAGGCGCCATGGTCAGCGCCGGGTCCGATCTCGACACGAAGCAGTCATTCCAGGACCTCGTGATCCATCTCGAGTTCATGACCGAACCCTCGCCTCCGTCGGTCAAGGGACAGGGCCGGAGCAACTCCGGGGTCTACCTCCAGGGGCGCTACGAAGTCCAGATCCTGGACTCGTACGGCGTCCCGCCCGGGCCGCAGGGGTGCGGCGCGATCTACCTCGTCAGGGCGCCGGACACGAACGCGTGCCGGAAGCCGGGCGAGTGGCAGAGCTACGACATCGTGTTTACGGCCGCCCGGTTCGACCCGGCCGGGATGAAGATCGCGAACGCGCGGCTCACGGTCAGGCAGAACGGCGTCCTCATCCACCCCGATGCCGAGGTGCCGGACAGGACCGGCCACGGGGACCCCGAGGGGCCGGACCCCCGGCCCCTGCGGCTCCAGTACCACGGCAACAAGGTCCGGTTCCGGAACGTCTGGGTGGCGTCCGGTGCGGCAGCGGCTTCCGCGGCGGCGCCGGAGTCCGCGTCCCCGATCACGATCACACGCGAGCCGGACGGAGTTCGGGTCGAGATCGGAGGCAGGCTCTTCACCCGGTACCGGCTGACCCAACCCGACGGCCAGCCGCTCGTACGGCCGTTCCTGTACCCGGTGCTATTGGACGGAGCGGAGATGACCTCGGATCAGACGATGATCCCTGGCGGCGACCATCCCCACCACCGGTCGATCTGGGTCGCCCACGGCGAGGTGAACGGGGTCGACCACTGGGCCGGCAAGGCGGTCCAGCGTCCGCGCGGCGAGATCGGAATCGCGGGCGACACGCTCAGCCACGAGCTCGTCTGGGAAGGAACGAATGGCGAGCCGATCCTGGTCGAGCACCGAACGCTGAGATTCCTCGAGCTTCCCGGCGGCAACCGAGCGATCGACCTCACGGTCACCCTCTCCCCCGCCGGCACGCGGGTAGTTCTCGGGGACGTCAAGGACGCGGGGCTGTGCTCGGTCCGGGTCGCGGCCGAAATCTCGGCCAAGCCCGTCATCACCAACTCGGCCGGCGCCGAAGGAGAGTCCAAGTGCCGGAAGGCCCCCGCCGAGTGGTGCGACATCTCGGGCACGGTTGCGGGCAAGCCGTGCGGCATCGCGGTCCTGGACCATCCCGAGAACCCCCGGTTCCCGACTTGGTGGCACGTACGGGCATACGGCCTCCTGGCCGCGAACCCGTTCGGACTGACCGAATTCAAGAAGGCGCCGAAGGGGACGGGCGACATGGTCATCGAGCCGGGGAAGGCCGGGACGTTCCGGTACCGCGTCGTCGTCCACCGCGGCGACGCGAAGGCGGCGCGGCTGGCGGACCGGTTCGACGAGTTCGCGGGGACCGGCGGGCCCGCCATGGTCCCGCTGTTCAACGGCCGCGATCTCGCGGGCTGGCGGGTCCCCTCCCCGAACCCGTGGTGGACCGTCGTCGACGGGGTCCTCGTCGGCATCCAGGATGCCGCGGCAAGGGGGAACGTCCTCGAGACCGAGGCCCGGTTCCATGACCTCATCCTCGAGCTCGAGTACCGGTACTCGGGCGACGTGGACAGCGGCGTCTTCGTCCGCGCCGGGCACAAGTGGCAGTGCCAGATCGGTGTCTCGCGAAGCCTCCGGCGGGACCTGACCGGGTCCATCTACGACTCCAAGCGCAAGTACGTCGCCGAGGCGAAGGAGGCGCCCGCCCTCAACCGGGAGGGGCAGTGGAACCGGCTCCGGATCGACCTGCGCGGGGCGCGCACCCGGGTCTGGCTCAACGGAACCAGGGTGCTGGACTACACCGACGACGCCTTCCCCGGGTCCGGCCCCGTCGGGCTCCAGATCCACGGCGGCGTCAAGGACATGAAGATCGAGTTCCGGAACATCCGGTACCTGCCGCTGGACCCGGCGCAGCCGTGACCGTGCTCCGCGGGCTGCGCCGCCGCCGGCTCACGCGCCGGGATTTCCTCCGGGACTCGGTCCTGGTCGCGGCCGCGATCGCGGCGGGTCCCGTCGTCAGGATCGTGCGGGCGGCGGAGGCGCGCAGGAGCGCGAACGACCGGATCGCGGTCGCCGTCCTCGGGCTCCACGGCCGGGGCAACGACCTCGCCGGCGACCTCCTCCGCCAGCCCGACGTGGACGTGGTCGCGCTCTGCGACCCCGACCCGTCCACGGTCGCGAAGACGGCGAAGAAGATCGAGGAGAAGACCGGGAAAGCGCCCGAGTACGTCCGGGACCTGCGCAAACTCTACGAGCGCAAGGACCTGGACGCGGTCGCGATCGCGACGCCGAACCACTGGCACACGCTGGCCGCGATCTGGGCGATGCAGGCGGGCAAGGACGTGTACGTCGAGAAGCCCGTCTCCCACAACGTGACCGAGGGCCGCCGGCTCGCGGAGGCCGCGGCGGCCTCGGGACGGATCATCCAGAGCGGCCACCAGATCCGGTCCCACGCCGGGATCCGGAAGGCCATGGAGTTCCTCCACGCCGGCAAGCTGGGGACGGTCACGACCGCGTACGGGCTGTGCTACAAGCCCCGTGGGTCCATCGGGAGGGCCACCGGCGGGACGCCGGTTCCCCCCGGGTGCGACTACGACCTCTGGCTGGGGCCCGCGCCGGAGCGGCCCGTCCCCCGAAAGAAGTTCCACTACGACTGGCACTGGTTCTGGGACTACGGGAACGGCGACATCGGAAACCAGGGCGTCCACCAGATGGACATCGCCCGGTGGGGGCTGGGCGCGAACGGGCTTCCCGACTCGGCCGTCAGCGTGGGAGGCCGGCTTGGGCTTGAGGACGACGGCGAGACGCCCAACACGCTCCTGGCCGTCCTCGGGTGGGGTGACCGCAGGATCGTCTTCGAGGTGCGGGGGTTGAAGACCGACCCGTGGCGCGGCGTCTCGATCGGGAACCTGTTCGAGTGCGCGAACGGCTGGGTCGTGGTCACGAGCTACGCCGACGCGACGGCGTTCTCCCCCAAGGGCGAGGTCGTCGAGAAGTTCTCGGGCGGCGGGGACCACATGCGCAACTTCCTCGACGCGGTCCGGAGCCGCGAACCGGGGAAACAGAACGGCGGGATCGCGGACGCGCACCTCTCGGCCGCGCTCGCCCACCTCGGGAACATCTCTTACCGGCTGGGAGAGGCGGGCTCCTTCGACCACTCGTCCCCGCCGAAGGGTTTCCCGGCCGCGACGCGGGAGGCATTCGACCGGATGTGCGAGCACGTGGGCCGCAACAATGTCAGCGCCGGCGCCGCGAAGCTCACCGCAGGGCGCGCGCTGTCAGTCGACTCCGCGCGCGAGGCCTTCCGGGACGACCCCGAGGCCGACCGGCTTCTTACGCGCGACTACCGCCGCCCCTTCGCCGTGCCGTCGAAGCTGTAGGGCCCGCGCCTACTTCCCCGCGGCCGAGAGCTCGCGCGCGAGCCGGCGCACCGCGGCCTCGACGTCGTCGCCGGTCTTCCCCTTCGCCGTTCCGCTCCAGACGACCTGGCCGTTCTCGACGTCCACGAGCCGCGCGACGATGATGTAGGCCTCCTCGAACTTGCCCAGGCTGCCGACGAGCATGCGGCTCACGTTCAGGAGCTTGCCCAGCTTGACGGCGCAGTCCTGGTCCGTGCACCCCGTCTGCTGGAGGCTCTGCTCGGAGAGGATCGCGTCCATGCGCCGCCGCTCGAGCAGGCGGTAGGCCCCGGCCTTGAGCATCTCGTCGCGGAGCCATTCGGTCACGATCGAGGCGACGCTTCCGGCGACGCCCTGGGACTCGAAGTCCGTGACCGCAACCGCGAGCGCGGTGGCCGACGGCGCCGCCACCGCGACCGTACCGGGGGCCCCCGCAGAGACCGTACCGGGGTCCCCGCCGGCTCCAGCCCGGGAACTGACGCCAGCCGTAGTGGCGGGGTCGGCGGCGGGCACGGGGTCGGGAACCGTCACCTCGAGGACCGAGATCGTGGAGTCGCCCGCATTCGCGCAGTACGCGGTCTTCCCGTCCGGCGCTGCGACGATCCGCGCCGGCCGCGGCCCCGTCTTCACGGTCGCGACGAGCTTGCCGGCCGCGAGGTCCAGGAGGCCGGCCCTGCCGTTGCGTGGCAGGGCCACCCAGAGCCAGCGGCCGAGCGGGTCCGGCGCTAGCGCCCCGGGAACGAGCTCGGTGTCGATCACGCGCACCACGCCGTCGTCCGCCGTGGCGACCTCCTTGACGGCCGTGTCCCATTCCCCGGCGTTCACGTACACGTGCGCGCCGTCGGGCGCCGCTACGACGTCGCCGCCGTCCACGGGCAGGACCTTCTCCACCGCCGCGGCGACGAGGTCCGCCTTCGCGAGCTTGCCGCCGGGAAGCAGGAGGTACAGGAACCGGCCGCCGGGCACGAGCGCCGCCCGGCGCGGCCCGCGCGGCAATCCCGCGATCGTCCCCTGCGTCTGGTTCCACTGGGTCTCCAGGATGTCGACCCGGGGCAGGGCCTCCACGCCCACGTAAACGAACTTGCCGTCGTCGGAGAAGGCGAGCGCGCCGGCCCCCGCGCCGAGCGTGGTTTCCCCCGCCGTGTCGCCCTTCACGAGATGGAGCCGCATGAGCTTCGTTCCGTCGCCCGCCCCGGTCACGAACGCCCACCGGCCCGCGGGCGAGATCGCGACCGCGCCCGTCGGCCCCCCGACCGCTATGTCGCGGACGATCGCCTTCCCCGTGGCCGCGGCCAGCACCTTCACCTTGCCGTTCATCCCCGCCTCGGTGGCGCACGCGACGAGGAGGGTCGCGCCGTCGCGGCTCAGGGCCAGGTCGCGCGGCACGTCGCCGCCCAAGCTGATCGTGCGCACGACCCTGAGGACCGGGACCGCGGCCGGAGCGGCGGGATCCGCCGCCGTCGAGCCGCCCGCGAGGCCCCAGGCCAGGAGGAAAGTGAACCCGCCCACGGACCTCACCGCGTCCCCCCCCCTACTTCTTGGGCCGGACCGGCTCGGGCGGTTTCGCCTGGTTCGGGCACTCGTCGGGCACCCGGACTCCCGTCCCCGCCCACCGGCACGCGTTCGCGATCACGCGCCGGATCTCGGCCTGCTTGAAGATCGGGTAGGTCTCGTGGCCCGGCGAGAAGTAGAAGACGCGGCCGGCGCCGCGGTTGTAGCAGCACCCGCTGCGGAATACGTTCCCGCCCTCGAACCACGATACGAAGATCAACTGGTCCGGCTCCGGGATGCGGAACGGCTCGCCGTACATCTCCTGCTTCTCGAGGATGATGCACTCGCCGACGCCCTCCGTGATCGGGTGGCCCGGCGCGACGTTCCAGACGCGCTCGCGCTCGTCGGCCTCGCGCCACTTGAGCGAGCACGTGGTCCCCATGAGCGACCGGAAGATCTTGGAGTAGTGCCCCGAGTGCAGGACGATGAGCCCCATCCCCTCGAGGACCCGGCGCTTGACCTTCTCCACGATCTCGTCCTTTACGTCGCCGTGCGCCATGTGGCCCCACCAGGTAATGACGTCCGTGTTCTCGAGGACTTCCTTCGAGAGGCCGTGCTCGGGCTCGTCCAGCGTCGCCGTGCGGACCTTGAACCCGCCGGCTTCCTCGAGCCCCTCGCGGATCGCCTCGTGGATGCCCTTGGGATAGACCCTGCGGACGTTCTCGTGGGACTTCTCGTGGCGGAACTCGTTCCATACCGTGACCCGAACCGGCTTCGTGGGCATCTTGCCCTCCTTATCCACGTATCAATGCCTAGGAGGGCACATTGTACTACCCGACGCGGCGCTACTTCGACTTCTTCTCGACCCTCGCCACCCAGTTCTTCAGCGTGGTATTGCCGGGATTCAGCAACAGCGAGCGCTTCCAGGCGTCCAGCGCCCCGGCCCGGTCCTTGCGCGCGTACCGGCAGTTGCCCAGCAACTGCCAGGCCTTCCAGCTGTCGGGCTCGAGGTCCAGCGACCCCAGGACCCGGGCCTCGGCGAGGGAGTACGAACCCTCCTTGTAGAGCTTGCCGGCCTCGAGCAGGAGCTTGCGGTCCAGGCTGATCGCCGAGGGCGGCAGGCCGTAGATGAGGGAGACGCGGTGGCTGGTCGCGAGGTCGCCGTAGGGCTGGTAGGCGTAGTCCAGCCCCAGGGACATGAACCGGAAGCCGGCGCCGGCCGTGAACCCCGAGAAGCCCGAGAACCCCAGGTCGCTGCTCCGCCACTTGTACCCCAGGCGCGCGGCGAAGAGCGAGTGCGGCGCGAACTCGGCCCCGGTCGCGAACCAGGAGCCCTGCCCCGCCAGCCCCGTAGCGATATCCGCCGCGATGCGCATGACGCCGGGGATGTCGTAGGCGCCGCCGAGCTTGAGCACGGCGGGCAGGCCGAACCCCTTCGACTTCGGCGAGAGGTGCTGGGCCGCCCAACCCACCATCAGCCCGCGCCCCGCCGGGATCACGCTCCCGAGGGAAACCCCGATGAGCGCGCCGCCCACGGTCTCGTTCACGGCCTCGAGCGTGATGCCGGACGAGCCCGGGATTCCGAGCCCCGCCGGGTGCTTCACGGCGTACGACGCCGCGCCCGCCAGGTCCGTCACGCTCGCGGTCCCGAGCCTCGCCCCGTTCCCGTCGCGGCGGATGTAGTCGCCGAACGAAAGCATCGTGATCGACCCCGCCACGACGCCGGGGCCGGCCGGCATGGCCGCCGCGAGGTACGAGAGCCCGATGCCCTGCCCCGCCGCGTTGTACATCGCCGTCGCGTTGAGCGCCTCGAGCTGGCCGAGCCCGCCCGGGTTCCAGAAGCCCGCGGTCGCGTCGTCGGCCACGGCCGTGAACGCCTCGCCCATGCCGACGGGACGCGCGCCCACGGCCTGGCCGAGGAACGCGCCGCGCCGCGACCCCTGGAAGCTCGACTCCTCGAGCGCCGCGGCCGCGCCCGCGCCGGCGACAAGCATGGCCGCGAGGATGCCGATGAGCCGCCTCATCGCTTCACCACCAGCTTGAGGACGGGGAACTTCCGGATCTCGCCGCCCGCCATCCGCGCCTTGGCGCGCACGAGGTACGGCCCGGGCGCCCAGCGCCGCACCCCGTCGATCGTGACCACGGGCGAAGCCACCGTGATCTGCGACCAGACCCGGTGCTCGACGAGGTTGAACCCGGCGTCGAAGATGTCGGCCTCGAACACGACGACCTCCCGGTCGATCCGGAGGCCGATCGTGAGTATGTCGCCGTCCACGGGGTTCGGGTACGCCACGATCGCCTCGTCGATCGACGGGACCGATGGCGCGGCGGCGACCGTGACGGCGGCCGCAGCCGGCGCGGACCCCATGTACCGGTCGTCGGTCCAATCGCGGCCGGTCACGGACGCCGTGATCGTGAGCGCTCCCGCCC